>Ga0209407_1001735_pt1 | contig 22075 bp, 18 predicted proteins | sample AD_JPNHG3_MetaG_FD_184410 | JGI IMG/M metagenome (GOLD analysis project Ga0209407, IMG submission 184410) | Active sludge microbial communities of municipal wastewater-treating anaerobic digesters from Japan - AD_JPNHG3_MetaG (SPAdes) (version 2) | ecosystem: Engineered > Bioreactor > Anaerobic... | reverse complement strand
CAGACAAGGCAAAGATTCATCGTAGCGGCAAGGCCAAATGGACGGTCATGGTTTACATGGCCGGGGACAACAACCTCGACGGGGCGGCCCTCCGGGATAGGTTGTGGCTCGGGCGATAAAAGAATGGGTAAATTCTGGGACATAACACTTAATTTCAATACGTCCGTCAGATCATCATGATTTTAAAAGAAGTTGGAGAAGTCCATTTGTCATCCCTTACAGAGGAAAAAGCCGGGTCCCAGGAGTAAAAAATGGATAATTAAGTGTTATGTCCCCTGAATTTACTGAATTTACATAATCCTTCAATATCGGGGCATGAGCTTTTAAATCTACAAAAAGGATGTGAAGGACATGGCTTATCTGCTGGACGCAGATACGGAAAATAATGTAATTGATGAATCGCTGAACAGAGTGCCCGGGTTTTAGTAAACGGCCTGACGGATGCGACGACGGTTAAAGAGAAAAATGTGCTCTGCCGCGTTAGACTGCGATTTGAATACTAAAAATGATCTTTGAGGAAAACACACAATTGATAACGCGGAAGATGCTCGGGAAACTGCTTCCGCCGATGATTGGCTCTTCACTTGCCTCCTGCATCGGAGCGGTGGTCATTGATTTTGTATTGATCGCCACTTTTTGCGGCACGGATGGCCTGGCTATTCTCGCCATTTATCTGCCGCTCACCTACATTTGGGATATAATCGACGACAGTTTTTGCTCCGGGGCAACAACACTTTTTGCAATTGCGAAGGGCGAAAAAGCTCCTGACAAAGCCCAGGCGATCTTTTCACAAAGCCTCACCTTCGTATTTTTCACCAGCCTGCTGCTTGGAGTTGTCTTCTCATCTCTCAACCCACATCTTCTTGATTGGTTCAACCTGAGCAATGATCTACGCCCCTCAGCCGAGAAGTATGGATTTTTCTTTGCCTTTGCCTTAGGTGCAAATCTTTTCAGTAATGTGGCGAGAAATTTCGTCAACAGTGACAGCGCGCCTAACTGGGCGTTTGTTGCCGTGCTGGTCAAACTGTTTTTTGTAATTGTGCTTAGCATTATTTTCATGGGTCCAATGAGAAGCGGGGTCGTCGGTTCACAGTATGCGCTTCTCATTGCGGGAGTTGTTTCTTCTCTGGTATCTCTTGGATATTTTACGTTAGGCGACTCGGCATTGAAACTTCGATTCGCCGTTCTTACATTTAGACGGTGCAAGGATATTCTGAAACTGTCCTATTGCAAGATAATTGAAAATTTAGGCGTTGCTTCCCTTGGCGTCGTGTTCAACTATTTTCTGTATCACACGTTCGGTTCTTACGCTGTGGTGATACAGTGTGCCTTGATTACCATCTATGCGCTTTTCTGGAGCATCGGCGAGCCTATCATCTACGCCGGCTGTCAGATTATCGGCATGTACCACGGCGAAGAGGATAATGCCGGAATCAAAATCACGGCAAAAACAAGTATGGCTGTCGGTCTTGTCATATCAGGCATTATAACGCTTCTATTGATGGGATTTCCGGAGATGGTCGGCGCCGTGCTGGCCCTCGATGTCCGCTCTGACAGCGCAACTTGGAACAATGCATTACGTTGTTTTGCTGTTTCAGTCTCTTTATCGTTTTTTAACTTGTTTGTTCTTGCGTATTATCAAACCATCGGGAAAACGACAATGTCGTTTCTGCTCTCCCTTGCCCGTAGTTTTGCCTTTCCCTTGCTCGTGGGGTGCACATTGCTTCTGTTCTCCCGGTTGAATCTGTTCTGGTTTTACTTTGTGATTTCCGAAGTGTTTGTCCTACTGGTGCTCTGTGCGGTAGTTTTCTTGGTCTCGAAGAAGACCGGCGCTATTCCCTTTTGGCTTTTACCTCCACAGGACTATCATGATAAGCTGATATACCATTTCTTGATTAGCGATAAATCTGCGGAGTTGGACGATTACATTGAGATGTCGGTATTGTTCCTGGAAAATAACGGCGCGAGGGCCGAACATATTGCATTATTGCCCGAGGGAATGAAGATTCTGGCCGGCTACGCACTTGACCATTCCAAACCAGGCGAACCCATGATCGATTTTAGGATACAGCTTCTTGCCGACCGGCAGATCAAAATGTCGGTTCGCTGGATTGGCGAGCATTCCGATTTTGGTGACAACCCGGACGGGATGACCGGAATTACCCGTTTAAAAGAATTAATCGATGATTATTATTACGACCGGATTTATGGATTTCATTATGTCAGTGTTCTGTTTAAAGGTAAAGGGACATGAATAAGACGGTGGTCATTATCAATCCTGAGTCCCTCGGCTGGAATCTTGCCGTGAAGGCCAAAGAGCTGGGCCGCTTTGTTGTCATCGCGGTAATCGAACCTGCTGAGCGCTACCGTGATTTAAAAAAACTCTACCACATCGACGAGGGAACGGCAAACGGCCTTTGCGACGAGTTGATCGTTGAACAGGATTGGCGGCTTCTTGCGCGCAGGCTTGCAGAACGCTCCGTAACCGCAGTGATTCCCGGATCCGAAATTGCGGTGGAATATACTGATCGCCTTGCTTCGGCTCTCGGTCTGGTATGCAACGATCCCCAAACAACCATGGACCGTCGCGACAAGTACGTCATGAAACTTGCCATGCGCCGGGCAAATCTTGCACAGGCCTCCGGCGGTTGTTTCGATGTATTGGAAGCGGCACTGAATTTTGTAGATCGCAACCTTACGTTTCCGGTCGTCGTCAAGCCGACCTCCGGGGCGTCGGGGCAGAATGTATTCGTCTGCAGGAATAGGGAATCTTTTATCAAACGTTTTTCGCAGGTGCTGGGAGACAAAGACGATTATTTGCGCACGATTGACCGCGTCATCGTGGAAGAATACATAGAAGGTCGCGAATACGCAGTAAACTTGTTCGGAACCGTAACGGAAACGGTTGTCACCGACATCTGGGAGTACCGGAAATTCGACAATGAAATTGCCGACAATATCTATTGCTCCGATATCCTACTCGATGTGGGGAATCCGGAATTTTCCGAAATGAAGGAATATGCGAAGAAGCTTTATTCGGCTGTCGGACTTTCCATCGGTCCTGCCCATGCCGAAATCAAAGTCAATCCAGCAGGAATTTTCGGAATCGAAATCGGCGGACGCCTTGCAGGAGGAAATCTCGCGAAATATGTTTCCCATGGGGAAAATCTGGACTTGCTTGGTATGACACTGGCATTGTATGAAAACCGACCGGTAAAAATTCCTGATCCCATCGTATTTACATCACACGTAGCCTGTGCTGATCTTTCAACGGAACAGGGCGGCACACTTACCCGTATTGACGGATGTGATCAAATAAGAGGGCTTTCGAGTTTCCTCGAGATGGAGCTATTTATCGCACCCGGCGACAAAATCGAACCGACCACGCACTTTGACACCATACTCGGCATGGTATGGTTGAAAAACACTGACCTTGATCGCCTGCGTTCCGACATTGACGCCGTGCATGAACTATTCAGGATTCACGTTCTCCCATAATACAGAAGCGTCGCCCCAAACAAACCCCTTTCCTGTTATATTGTTCCATGCCTTATTTTTACCGGGGTTCGACAGTTGTAGGTATTTTTTTGCTTTCTGGGTGGCATAAGTTATTGAAATCTCGTAATCGGGCTTCTGGAAAACTGAAAAACTTGTATACCGCTACCTGGATTGCGGAGATCTGAGCCACGGCTTTGCCCGTGTAAGATGTAACAACTGCGGCCATACCCTGAAGGGCACATGCGAATACCTGCTGGCATTTTCCTGCAAACGCCGCCACTTTTGCCCATCGTGTCACCAGAAGCGCGTCGTGGAGTTTGGGGAATGGCTATGCATGGATGTCCTCAAGAAAATACCCCACCGGCATTTTGTATTCAGTCTTCCGAAGATTCTGCGACGGTATTTTCTGTACGACAGAAAGCTTCTTGCCGCCCTCAGCCGCTGCGCATGGGAATCCCTGAAAGTCTTTATGCAGCAGGCCGTTCCTGAAAAGGAACCCCTTCCCGGTGCGGTCATCGCCGTGCAGACATTCGGCGACTTCCTCGGATTCAATCCCCACTGCCACATCCTTCTGACAGACGGATGCTTTTATGGAAACAAAGGCATGTTCCGCGTCGCGCCGCCTTTGGAGATTAAGAAGCTGGAGGCCATCTTCCGCCACAAGGTATTCAAGATGCTCCTGAAGAAGGGCAAGATCACGGAAGAAATGGTCAGGATGCTCAACAAATGGAGGCATTCCGGTTTCAATGTCTTCTGCGGCAATAGAACAGATGTTGCCAAATACCTTCAACGGGGTTATCCGCACCAAACCCCACATCTTGTGGCAAAAATTTCTTGACATACTAGACGGCGTTTCTTACACTGCGCTCCACAAAAAGGAAGTTCTTATCAATTATCAATAATTCCTGGAAAGGAAAGTCATACCCCTGGGGGAAATTCGGGGGAAAGATTCTGCCAAGTAAAACCTAATAAAATCAATAAAAAATGGCGGAAGTGCATGGGAATCGAACCCACCTGGGACGGTTCTAGCGCCCCACGCCGGATTTGAAGTCCGGGAGGCCCACCAGTGACCTTGGCACTTCCTTCAGAAGCCTGTGCTCCATTACCTTTAATTTCCTCAGACTGTCAATATGTAAATGTCTTCCGCGGCCGCAAAGCCTTTTTTCTCTTGACACGAATCCACCACCCTTCTATAAGTTTTTGTCAATTTTCACGAATCTTCCGGATGGGCGCTTTGTAAATTGATTCGACGGATGTATCAAGCAACCTGAATCGCTGTATAAATTCATCTGAAGGAGTTAAAGACATGAGAAAACCTCTGTACAAACTGATCCCCGTTTTATTCCTGGTACTGTGTTTCGCTTCCGTTGCCTTTGCCGGGCCGACGATCGATTCCATTCTGAAGAAAAAGGAACTCGTCGTCGGCACATCCGCCAACCTGCCTCCCCTGACCTTCAAGGCCAAGGACGGCGCGATCAAAGGATTCGACATGGACGTCAGCCGGATGATCGCCTCGGCGATGGATGTGAAGCTGCGCGTCGAAGTGATGCCTTTCAATGACCTGATCCCGGCTTTGGAAAGCGGCAAGATCGACATGATCCTCTCCTGCATGACCATCACGCCGGACCGGAATCTGCGGGTGATCTACGTCGGCCCCTATTTCGTATCGGGACAGTCCATCCTGACCACCAAGGACGTGGCCATCAATATCAACTCCGTGGATGACATCAACAAATCCGATTTCAGCATCTCCGTGCCCAAAGGAACGACGACGGAGAAGATTGCAAAATTAATGCTGCCCAAAGCGAAGCTGGAGATTGCCGGATCCACGGACGCGGCCTTCGATATGCTGCGGAAAAAGAAGGTCAAGGCGATGATGGCCGATTATCCTTACACCAGCGTGACCTCCTTCAAATATCAGGACAAAGGCTTTGTGGCCAATCCTCCTTTCAGCGTGGAACCGATCGGGATTGCGATCCGTGCGGATGACCCGCTCTTGACAAACTTTTTGGGGAATCTGCTGTTCCTGTTAAAGGGCGACGGCATGCTGGACGCCGCCAGCAAGCGCTGGTTTGCCGATCCGTCCTGGATTTCCGACCTGCCGTAATTCTCGGTTAGGGAAAGAATAGAAACGTCAGAAAGAGCTCGCCGGGTTCAGGGGAACCGGCGCGCTCTTTTTTATTGCAGGGGCTTCCCGCATTCCTTGCATTTGCCGTCCGGGCCGATCACGCCGATGCACGCACCATCGCCGCACAGGACTCGCTTCTCCCACTCGTCATCGGAGACCTCTTCTTGCGGCATCGCCGGTTTTTCTTCCGTTGGGGCCGGCGTTTGCAATGCACCCTTTCCATGGCCTTCGGGAAGTGCGCCCTCGTAAGGTTTCCCGCATTCCCTGCATTTGCCGTCCGGGCCGATGGTTCCGATGCAAGCCTCATCGCTGCACAAAACCCGTTTTTCCCAGTCTTCGTTCGGATCAAAAAGAATTTCCGTCATGCCGCTCTCCGGTTTTTGGATTGATGAGGCTTCTTATGCCGGGTTTTGTAAAAAGTCAAATCTCGCGGTCATCCCTTGATGCAGGCGATGGATTTGAGCTTTGCCACCTTTTTCGCGATGCCGGCCTGATGAATCACATCCACGACGTCATGAACATTCTTGTAGGCTTCCGGCATTTCTTCGCCGAGCGTCCCTTTGCTTCCGGCCATCACCAGAACTCCCCGATCGGCCAGCTCGCGGCTGATGGACCGGCCCCGGCTGGAACGGATGGCCTGCGACCGGCTCATGACGCGGCCCGCGCCGTGGCAGGCGCTGCCGAACGTTTCATCCATCGCTTTGGCCTGGCCGGCCAGCACATAGGATCCGGACCCCATGTCCCCCGGAATCAACACCGGCTGGCCGACGCTTCGGTAACACGCGGGAACGGCTTCATGGCCTGCCGGATAGGCCCGCGTCGCCCCCTTGCGGTGCACGCAGAGTTTTTTTTCCTGCCCGGCCACGGAAAATTTCTCGATTTTGGCGATATTGTGGCAGACGTCATATACCAAGCGCATGCCCAATTCGCGCGGGGACGCACGCAGCGTTTTTTCCAGAACCTCCCGCGTCAGATGCATCAGGATCTGCCGGTTGGCCCAGGCGTAGTTGGCCCCGCAGGCCATGGCCGCCAAATAGTTTTGTCCGCGCCCGGAGGACAGATAGGTGCAGGCCAGCTGACGGTCGGGAAGCGCAATGCCGGTTTCCGTCTGGTGCTTGACCATCAGCGCCAGGTAGTCGTCGCAAATCTGATACCCCAGGCCCCGCGACCCGGTGTGGATCATGATGACGATTTGGCCTTTGTGCAGACCAAAAACGCGCGCCGCGGTTTCATCAAAGATTTCTTCCACGGCTTCGATTTCCAGAAAGTGATTGCCGGAGCCGAGGGTGCCCAGTTGCTGCTTTCCCCGCTCCAGGGCGCGCGCTGAAACCTTCTCCGGATCGGCGCCGCCTATGCAACCCCCGTCTTCCGTTGTTTCCAGGTCCTGCGCGGTGCCGTATCCCGCCCTGACCGCCCAGGCCGCACCCTCTTCCAGCACTTTTTTCTGATCTTTTCCGGAAAGCTTGACGTAGCCGGTCGAACCGACGCCGGACGGAATGCGCCGATACAGGGCCTCGGTCAATTCCTTGAGCCTGTCCCGAATGTCGGGAAACGTCAGGCGGGTAGCCATCAGACGGCACCCGCAGTTGATGTCATATCCCACGCCGCCTGGGGAAACAACGCCCGTTTCCAGATCGAACGCCGCCACGCCGCCGATGGGAAAGCCGTATCCCCAGTGCACGTCCGGCATGGCCAGCGAAAAATTGACGATGCCCGGCAGGTGCGCGACGTTGGCCACCTGGCGGGTGCTTTCATCGTGCTTCAGTAAATCGCGGATTTTTTCATTGGCATAGATGATGCCGGGCACGCGCATGGCGCCCGTCTGCGGCAAAAGCCAGCGGTTGTCATCCAGTTTTTCCAGCCCGATTTCAGACATCGAAGATAACTCTTGCCTTCCAGCCGGATTTGATTTTTTGCACGCTCAAGCCATGATAAGTGACGGCTTTAATCTCCGTTTTGACCATGTGCCGTTTGGGATTGTACGGCTCAACAACGCATTGCGCAACCAGCTTTTTGTTGCCGCACATCAGAATCGAACCGCGATTCAGCACCCAGCCCAAACCATTGAACCAATACAGAAGCTCCCGAAGAAAATTCACCAGCAAATCCGCTACATCCGCGCCCTGCACCGTTCTGGTTTTAACCCGTTCTCTTCCGCCGCGCTTGGTCGGGGGCCGGGCATCCTGAATCATCATATCAAACAGGGCAAGGGCGGCGTTGGCGAACAACTCCTTTTTCGTCCGCCCGTAAATTTCCAGGCCCAGATCGGCGGTATGGTCAAAAAGTTCGTAGGTTTTCACGCGGGAATTATAGCGTTGTGCGGAAGGATAAACAAGCCCGAAAGGGGGCAGCGGGGAACGACGCCGCGCTCCCCGCTGCCGGATTTTTACGATTCGTCCGCGGGCGTTGCGTTTTCTTCCCCGGCTCCGCCGGCCTCGTCGTCGCCGTTTCCGTTGCCTTCGTCTCTGTCTTCGGATTCCGAAGTCGTGCGGGCCATTCCGACCAGTTTTTCTTCCGGCGCCAGGTCAATCAGCTTGACGCCCTGGGTCACGCGGTGGTTCACCGGAATTTCCTGCACCTTCACGCGGATGACGTTTCCCGTACTGGAGATGAGCATGACGTTCTCCTCGCCCTGCACCTGCAGGACGCCGGAAACATTTCCAATCTTCGGGACGGTCTTCAGGTTGATCGTTCCCTTGCCGCCCCGCGACTGCACGCGGTATTCGTCGATCGGCGTGCGTTTGCCGTAGCCGTTTTCCGAAACCGTCAGCATGAAGGTGTTTTGGGCGGGAATGTCCAGGCCGATGACATCATCCCCTTCGTCCAGATTGATGCCGCGGACGCCGCGGGCCGTCCGGCCCATATCGCGCACCTCTTCTTCGCGGAAGCGGATGGCCATGCCCAGGCGCGAGGCCAGGAAAATGTCCTGATCGCCGGTGGTCAGCTGGACATCCACCAGTTCATCGTCGTCGTCGATCGAAATGGCGATAATGCCGCCGGCGCGCGGATTGGAATAAGCCGAAAGGTCGGTTTTTTTGATGATGCCTTTCCGTGTGACCATCACGACGAATTTATCCGAAACGAACTCCTTGACCGGCAGCGTCGCGCTGACGCGCTCTCCCGGCGACAGGCTGACCAGATTGATCATGGCCTTGCCTTTGGCCGCCCGCCCGGCCTGAGGAATCTGGTACACTTTCAGCCAGTGCACCTTTCCGGCGCTGGTGAAGACCAGGAGGTAATGGTGGGTGGAGGCAATGAAGATTTTTTCGACAAAGTCCTCTTCCTTGGTCCCCATGCCGACCTTGCCCCGGCCGCCGCGGTGCTGGCTCTTGTAAAGACTGACGGCGTTGCGCTTGATGTAGCCGGCATGCGAGATGGTGACCACCATGTCTTCTTCGACGATCATGTCCTCGATGTCGATGTCTTCCGTGCCGGCGACGATTTCCGTGCGTCGTTCGTCCCCGTATTTTTCACGGATCTCCTGGAGCTCGTCGACGATCACTTTCAGCACTTTTTTCGGATCGGCGAGAATGCCGGCCAGTTTGGCGATGAGCGCGGTTACGTCCGCGTATTCCGCGTCGATCTTGTCCCGTTCCAGGCCGGTCAGCCGCTGCAGGCGCATGTCCAGAATGGCCTTGGCCTGAATCTCGGACAGATGAAAAGTGGAACACAGTGCCGCCGCCGCGTCGTTGGGGCTTTTGGCCGCCTTGATGACCTTGATGACTTCGTCGATGCTGTTGAGCGCGATGATGTAGCCTTCCAGAATATGCGCCCTCTCCCGGGCGCGAGCCAGATCATACTGGGTACGGCGGACCACCACTTCCTGGCGGAAGGCGATGAATTTCTCGAGCACCTCCTTGAGGGTGAAGACCTGCGGCCGTCCTTCGGAAATCGCCAGCATAATGATGCCGAAGGAGACTTCCATCTGGGTGAATTTGTAGAGCTGGTTGAGAATGATCGCGGAGCTTTCGTCGCGCTTGAGTTCGACGACCACGCGGATGCCTTCCCGGTCCGATTCGTCTCGCAGGTCGGAGATGCCGGAGATTTTCTTGTCGCGCACGAGCTCCGAGATCTTTTCGATCAGCGCCGCCTTGTTGACCTGATAGGGCAGTTCGGTGATGACAATGGTTTCCCGGTCGTTGCGGGCGTTCTTTTCGATCAGCGCGCGCGCCCGGATGCGGATAATGCCGCGCCCGGTTTTATAGGCCGAGAGAATTCCCTCCCGTCCGTTGATGAAGCCGGCGGTCGGAAAATCCGGGCCGGGAATGTACTTCATCAGTTCTTCCACGATCATTTTGGGGTTCTGAATCAGGGCGATCGTTCCGTCGATGATTTCCTTCAGGTTGTGGGGCGGAATATTGGTGGCCATGCCGACGGCGATGCCCGACGTACCGTTGAGCAGCAGCAGGGGAAGGCGCGTCGCCAGAATCGACGGCTCCGTGAGCGATTCGTCGTAATTCGGCACAAAGTCAACCGTATCTTTGTCCAAATCGGCCAGCACTTCATCCGCAATGCGCGCCAGGCGGCTTTCCGTATAGCGCATCGCCGCGGGCGGATCGCCGTCGATGGATCCGAAATTGCCCTGCCCGTCCACCAGCGTGTAGCGCATGGAGAAATCCTGCGCCATGCGGACCAGCGTATCATAGATGGCCGCGTCGCCGTGCGGGTGGTATTTACCCATGATGTCGCCGACGATACGGGCGGATTTTTTATAGGGCTTGTTGTAGCGGTTGCCCATTTCCGACATCGCATACAGGATACGGCGGTGGACGGGCTTGAGGCCGTCACGCACGTCGGGAATCGCCCGTCCGATAATCACGCTCATGGAGTAATCCAGATAGGATTTCTTCATTTCGTCTTCTATGTTCACCAGGGTTTGCCTGTGGTGGATGTCTCGTTCCATTTGATTTCTTCCTTCTTAAATATCCAGATTGGATACGTACATGGCGTTTTGGTAAATGAACTCTCGGCGCGGTTCCACCTCGTCGCCCATCAGCGTGGTGAAGATTTCGTCGGCGACCACCGCGTCTTCGACGCCCACTTGCAGAAGGGTGCGCTTTTCGGGGTTCATGGTGGTTTCCCAGAGCTGTTCGGGATTCATTTCGCCCAGACCTTTGTATCGCTGGATGGTCAGGCCCTTCTTGCCCAGGTTGATGATGTGATCCACCAGGTCCTTGGCGGTCGGAAGAAGGATCGGCGCGGCGGCGTCTTCCTGCCGGTCGCTGTAGGGCGGCTCGCCCAGAATGGAAACCTGCCCCAACAGGTTGCGGATTTCGCCGAACTGGGGCGTGCGGAAGATCTCCCGGTCGATGCACGTGGTATGGATCGTGCCGTTGGTTTTGATGTCGAAAAGCATCTTATAGCCGCCATGGTCCGGGTCCTCGTCGATTCGGTAATCGGCCACGACATGGCTGCCCAGCGCGACCACCGTCCTGCCGGCGATTTTCAAAAGCTCGCTTTCGCTTTGAAACGTCTCGTCGGTCAGCGTCGGATCTCCCGCCGCAATCCGGACCACATTCCGGTCGCGGTGCTCTTTTTCAAAACGGTCCAGCAGGTCTTTGATGCGCGTGATCTTTTTGATGACCGTCAGCAGTTTGCTCCCCGAGACGGGAAAAGGGCTTCCGTCCTCCATGAACAAGTTCACTTTGTTGACGCCGTTTTCCAGAATATAATTTTTCATCTGTTCTTCATTCTGGATGTAAAATTCTTTCTTTTTGTCCACCACCTTGTACAGCGGCGGCTGCGCGATAAACAAATACCCCCTCTCGATCAGCTCGCGCATCTGGCGGAAAAAGAAAGTCAGCAGCAGGGTGCGGATGTGTGATCCGTCCACGTCGGCATCCGTCATGATGATGACTTTGTGATACCGGAGCTTGCTGACGTCGTAATCGTCGGTGCCGATGCCCGTTCCCAGGGCCGTGACAATCACTTTGATTTCTTCGTTCTGCAGCATTTTGTCAAAGCGCGCTTTTTCCACGTTGAGCACCTTGCCGCGCAACGGCAGGATCGCCTGGTTTTTCCGGTCTCGCCCCTGTTTGGCCGAGCCGCCCGCCGAATCTCCCTCCACCAGGTAAATCTCGCTTGCGGCCGGGTCCTTTTCCTGGCAATCGGCCAGCTTGCCGGGAAGGGCGCCGACTTCGAGCGCGCTTTTGCGGCGCGTCAGCTCCCGGGCTCTCCGGGCCGCCTCCCGCGCACGGGCGGCTTCCATGCACTTGTTGAGGATCTGCCGGGCAACAGACGGGTTTTCCTCGAGGTAGGACCCGATTTTCTCGTAAACGATTCCCTCCACCAGTCCGCGGACATCGGAATTGCCCAACTTGGTTTTGGTCTGCCCTTCAAACTGCGGATTCCTGACCTTCACGCTGATGACGCAGGCCAGCCCTTCGCGAAGGTCTTCACCCCGCAGCGATTCCTTGCCGTCCTTGATGATCTTGTTGGCGGCGGCGTAATTATTGAACACGCGGGTCAGCGCCGCACGGAAGCCGACCATGTGCATGCCGCCTTCCACGGTGTTGATGCTGTTGGCAAAGGAGAAGATGTTTTCCAGATAGCTGTCGTTGTATTGGAGGGCGACTTCCACGGAGCAGTCTTCCCGTGCGCCGTTCACGTAAATCGGCTCCTTGTGAAGCACTTTCTTGTTGCGGTTGATGTATTCCACAAAGGAAACGATCCCGCCCTTGTAAAAAAACTCCGCCTTTTTGTCGGACCGTTCGTCCAGCAGCGTGATTTTGACGCCGGAGTTGAGAAAGGCCAGCTCCCGCAGGCGGTTGGCAATCACGTCAAAACTGAATTCCGTTTCTTCGAAGATTTCATCGTCCGGAAGAAAGGCGACGGTCGTGCCTCTGCCCCGGCTTTTGCCGACGGCCTGCAGCGGTCCGTCCGGAATGCCCCGTTGATAGGTCTGCCGGTACACATTGCCGTCGCGGCGCACTTCCAGCTCGCAGGTCCGGGAAAGCGCGTTGACCACCGACACGCCGACGCCGTGCAAGCCGCCGGAAACTTTGTAGGTCTCGTTGTTGAATTTTCCGCCGGCGTGCAGTTTGGTCATCGCCACTTCCGCCGCCGAAACGCCCTCCGTTTTGTGGATATCCACCGGGATCCCCCGGCCGTTGTCTTCAACGACGATGCTGTTGTCCACGCGAATTTTAACGGAGATGAAATCACAGAAACCCGCCGCCGCCTCGTCGATGCTGTTGTCCACGACTTCATACACCAGATGGTGAAGGCCTTCTTTGCTGGTGGAACCGATATACATGGCCGGACGCTTGCGAACCGCTTCCAGACCTTCTAAAACCTTAATGCTGTCGGCATTATACTTTTCTACCATAACCGCTTTTTTGACTCCTTCAATCTCTGCACGATTTCACAACATGCATTTTATATTTTCAACGGCATGACGATGCACAGATAATGGTCGCCCTCCGCCGGTTTGATCAGGGTCGGCTTCAGTCCGACGCCCACTTCCATCACCACGCGGTCGGTCGAAACGGCCGAAACGGCATCAATGACATAGTTGACATTAAACCCCACTTCCATTTCTTCGCCCGCGTACACGATATCGATTTCTTCCGTGGCTTCCCCGACATCCAGATTTGTGGAATTCAACGTCATTTTATCCGGGGCAAACGTTATAATGACGCCGCTGTAACGTTCGGAAGAGACCACGTTCATTCTTCTGAGCGAGTGCAGGAATATTTCCTTGTCCAGGGTGACGCTTGTGCCTTTTTCCACGGGGATCACCCGCTTGTAATCGGGATATTCGGCATCCACCAGATTGACTTTCAAAACCGTGTTTTCCGTTTTAATCACAAACATATTCTTATGAATGCCGACACTGACGTTTTCATGAACATCCGTCAGTTTTTTCACTTCCATAAGCCCTTTGCGGGGAATGATGATCCCCTTGGCCGTTTCCGGACACGGATCGGCCGTCTGGGCGCGGGCCACCGCCAATCGGTGGCCGTCCGTTGCCACCATTCTCCAGATATGATTCTTGCCGTCCGATGAGGTCTCCAGAAAAACACCGTTCAGATTCTTCCGGCTTTCATCAAACGCCATGGCAAAGGATGTTTTGCTGATCAATTCCTTCAGCACCGATCCCGGAATAGGGAAAAACTCCACCTGATGACTATCCGCCACAGGGGGAAAATCATCCGCGGGAAGCCCGGGTATTTTATACGTGGCCCGCTGGCACGTGACTTTTACAATATTGTTGGCGCTCTTGGTAAAATGAATCGTCTCTCCCTGAATCTCTCGAACCATTTCAAAAAGTTTTTTAGCCGACAGGGTAATTTCACCCTTTTCGGCGATGTCCGCCTCATAATCGGAAATGAGACTGATTTCCCGGTCGGTGGCGATGATCTTGATCTTGTTGGCTTCCGCCTTTAAAAGAACATTATTTAAAATGGGTGTTGTTGTCTTTTTTTCGACAATGCCTAAGGTTTTCTGAATTCCGTCCAGAAAAATGTTTCGATTCACTTTAAATTCCATCGTCGCCTCCCATTAATGCTTTTATTTTTTTTCTTGCCTATACATAACTAGTATTAGTAATAACGCCTGTGGATATGTGGATGACCGTATCGTTTGCTTCTTATTTCAATCCTTTCGGTCTTCATCTCCTGTGGAGGAGTCGTGCAGATTCTGGTTACGTTTTGTGGATGACGCTATCCTCGATGTCCTGAATCAATTTTTTCAAAGAGGCATCCGATTCGATGGATTTTACGATTTTATTGTTGGCGTAAATCACGGTGGAATGATCGCGCCCTCCGATTTTCTGTCCGATGTCGGGAAAGGAGAAGTTGGTCAGCTTCCTCGCGAGATACATGGAAATCTGCCGGGCCAGGACCAGATTCTTGTTTTTATTGTGCGCCTTGATGTCTGAAATCTTTACATTCAACTTACCGGATACGATTTTCAAAATTTCCTCAATGCTGACATCTTCTTTATTGTTGTGCTTGACGATCGTTCTCAGAACTTCCTTGACCAGATCCAGGTCTATTTCCCGGTTGGTAAGCGAAGAGTAGGCGGAAATCCGGATTAAAAAGCCTTCCAGTTCACGGATGTTGGACTCCACATGCGACGCGATGTAATGCGTCACGGCCGGGGAAAGCTCCATCTTGCTCTCATGCATTTTCTTTTCAATGATGGCGATTTTGGTTTCAATCTCGGGCGGTTGAATATCTGCGATGAGCCCCCATTCAAAACGGGATCGCAGACGACCTTCCAGATTCGGAATATCCTTGGGAAACTTATCCGAGGTCACGACGATCTGCTTGCCGGAATCGTGAAGGGTGTTGAAGGTATGAAAAAATTCTTCCTGTGTTTTGTCCTTGCCGGCGAAGAACTGAATATCGTCGATCAAGAGGCAGCCGATGTTGCGGTATTTTTCGCGGAATTTCTGCATCCGGTCGTAACGGATGGAGTTGATCATCTCGTTCATGAAGGATTCCGCGGATACGTACATGACGTTCAGATCCGGATGGGTCTCGACCGTCATCAACCCGATCGCGTTGAGCAGGTGGGTTTTTCCCAGCCCTGAACCCCCGTAGATAAAAAGAGGATTGTAATTTTTGGCCGGCTGCTTGCCGACGGCGATGGAAGCGGCGTGCGCAAACTGGTTGGAGGGGCCGACCACAAACCGGTCGAACGTGTAGTTGCTGTTAAGGAAAGAAAAGTATTTGCTCCGCTGTGGAGACGGCGCCGGTTGGTTTTTCCCCTGATCGAAAGGCAGGGCGGCGACTTCCGGCTTTTTTTCCTTGTCTTTGCTGAGCATGAAATCGATGTCCACACTGATGCCGATCACGCTGTGCAGGGAATTTTTGATCATGGACAAATAGTTGTCCATCAACCAGTCCTTGAAAAATTTGTTGGGCACGGACAACTGGACGCATTTGTCTTCCATGGAGACGATTTTGATGGGTTTGATCCAGGTGTCGAAGTTTTGTTTTGAAACTTTTTCCTGAATAATTTTTGTGGCTTTGTCCCAGACAGATTCCATGATCAACCTTTTCCAAACAACTTATCCACAGATGTGGATATATTTTCATTTCCTACAGCTCGTCCAGGAGATAGCGGGCCAGACGATTCAGCTCGTCCATGGACCGATAGGAAATCTCAATCATTCCTTTTTTGGAGGACCCTTTCAGGCGGACGCGCGCCATGCATTTGGCCGTCAGTTGCTTTTCCAGATCCGCCATAAAGCGGTCCCGGGCAGCCGTTTTTTTCTCCGCCGGCTTTTGTTTCAGCCGGTTGACGAGCTTTTCCGTTTCCCGAACCGAAAGCCCTTTTTTTATAATCACATCCAGCGCGGCGGTCTGTTCCCCCGCCGAGTTCAACGCCAGAAGGCAGCGGCCGTGCCCCGGGGAGATTTTTTTTTCCGCGAGCGCGGCCTTTACCCCGTCCGGCAGCTTCAAAAGGCGGATGGTGTTGGCAATGGTGGAGCGGTCCTTGCCGATGCGGGCGGAAATGGATTCCTGCGACAGGTGAAAAGTTTCCATCAGCGTGACATAGGCGTCCGCTTCTTCCAGTGGACCCAGCTCTTCGCGCTGAATGTTTTCGATCAGCGACAGTTCTGCGGCCTCCGCGTCCGTGGCTTTACGGACAACGATCGGCACTTCCTTGAGGCCCGCCGCCTGCGCCGCTCGCCAGCGTCTCTCCCCGGCGATGATTTCGTAGCCGGAATCGGCCCTGCGCACGACGATCGGCTGAATGATTCCGCTCTGCCGGACGGATGCGATCAGATTTTTCTGGTCCTCGTCATTGAAATTCTTCCGGGGCTGCCAGCGGTTCGGCCGCAGTTCCTCGATGCCGCAGGTGTTGACGGAGCCCTTTCGTCCCGTATCCGGCTCGAGCAGGTCCGAAAAAATAGCGCCGAGGCCTTTGCCCAGGGCGTCTTTTTTTTGCGCCATCTATCGTTCCCCCCGAAGAATTTCCTGCGCAAGCTCCATATAGGCAATCGCGCCGCGCGATTTGATGTCGTATAAAATAATGGGCAGCCCGTGGCTGGGGCTTTCCGAAAGCCGCACATTGCGAGGAATGACCGTTTGGAAAACTTTTCGCCCCAAGTGCTTCCGGACGTCTTCCGTCACGCGGTGCGAAAGCGTATTTCGCGGATCAAACATCGTGAGCAGTATGCCGCCCAGAGCCAGATTCGGATTCATGCCGGCTTTTACCAGTTTTACCGTATTGAGCAAATGCCCCAGGCCTTCCAGTGCGTAATACTCACACTGCAGGGGAACGATCAGCGTGTCCGCTGCGACGAGCGCATTGACCGTCATGAACCCCAGCGAAGGCGGGCAGTCGATCAGAATGAATTCGTAGGGAAGATTCAGGTTCTGAAGGAGTGAACGAAGCCGTCTTTCGCGGTTTTCGAGATAAACAAATTCGATTTCCATGCCGACCAGGTCCTGGTTCGACGGAACGATGTCCAGGTTGAGCAAAGCCGTCTCAACAATCACCGATTCCAAAGGCGCTTTGCCGATCATGGCATGATAAAAATTCGCTTTATCATAACGCATCCGGTCGATGCCGAGGCCGCTGGTGGAGTTGCCCTGCGCGTCTGCATCGATAAGCAGGGTTTTCCGGTTGGCGGCAGCCAGTGAAGCGGACAGATTGACCGCCGTCGTCGTTTTGCCGACGCCCCCTTTCTGGTTTGCGATACATATGATTTTACTCATTATTTTTTGTAATACTCTCGAAAATTGCTTCTGGAAAAAATCTGCGGGAAAGCTAACACAAAAAAGGGTTTTTTAGAAGGTTTTTTTGCCTTTATTTTGCCTTTTGCAGGACAATAATTTTGCGCGGCGGGCCCAAAAAAGGAAGATTTATATCCTCTTGATATAATTGATATAATTTAGTTGAGTTTTCCCCGGAAAGAGCGGCTTCCAGCTCCAGGGAAGCGGCCGGACCTTTTAAAGTTATCAACAGGCCGCCGGTCACGAGAAAATACTGTCCCAGAAGCACCAAATCAGGCAGCTTCAGAGAGGCACGGGAGATTACTACATCAAATTTTTCTCTCCACTGGTCCTTGCGGACAATGTTTTCCGTCCGGTCCTGGAGCGTGACCACGCCGTCCAGATTCAACAGACGTTCAATATACTTCAGGAAAGACACTTTTTTCCGGTTGGATTCCAGAAGGCAAAGTTGTATAGACGGCAAGGCTATTTTGAGCGGCAGGCCGGGAAAACCGGCGCCGGAGCCGATGTCCACCAAGCGGGCGTTGTCGGGGCGGATAAAACGGGCGGCGGTCAGTGAATCCAGAAAATGACGGGCCGCGATTTGCCTTTCCGTGCTTTTGGAGATCAGATTGGTTCTGGCGTTCCACTTCAGGAGTTCCTGCCGGTAAAGATCGAACTGATCGATCTGCCGGTCGGTGAGTTCAAGGCCGAGCAGTTTTGCGCCCTGCTGAAGGAAGATCATATCCGGATTCATGTTGTAGGGAAATAACAAAAAACGCTCCTCGCCGCAAACGAATAATGGAAGGGGATTCTTTTGAAAACCAAAACAAAAAACATCCACATTGTTTTATATAAGCCCAAGTACGCGGGGAATGTCGGTTCGGCGGCGCGGGCGGCCAAGAATATGGGGATCAGCAAAATTGTTGTCGTCGGGGAAACCGGTCTGGACCGCGAAGAAATGGAGCGGCGCTCCACGCATCTGGCGGCGGATGTCCTGGACGCCATCCGATATTGCGATACCATTGAAGAGGCGCTGGGCGGCTTCAACTATATTGTGGGCACCACCGCCCGCCTGGGCAAGGCCCGGGGGCCGTTTGTTGCGCCGCGGGCGGAAGCGAAGAAAATCGCCGGCCTGCTGCCGAAAAACAGCGTCGCGCTTCTGTTCGGACCCGAAGACACGGGTCTGGCCAACGATCAGCTTCGCCTTTGCCACAGCGTGGTAACGATTCCGACTTCCCGCGAATTCACCTCGCTGAATCTGTCCCAGGCCGTGATGATTCTCTGCTATGAAATCTTCACCGCGGTGCAGGAGGAGGGATGCGCGCACCAGACGGTGCAGAAACTGGCGCTTGCCTCCGAACTGGAGGGCATGTATGGGCAGATTCGGGACCTGCTGGCCGACATCGGCTTTTTGAACCCGGAAAACCCGGAATACTGGATGCTGGATGTGCGAAGATTTTTTTCGCGTGCCGGACTCCTGTCGCGGGAAGTCAAGATGATCCGCGGCATTTGCCGCCGATTGGAGTGGCGCGCGCTGCACAAAAAAACTTGACATTGGGGCTGATTTGTCGTGAAAGGGAAACCCTGAATCCTGCAAAACGGCCGTGCTTTAAAACCAACAGACGGAGGGAGTTTGACCATGAGGAAGATTTTTTCGTTTACCGGCGCCAAAAAAATCGTGTTCGGCAGCGGGGCGTTGGCGGCGCTGGCCGCACATGTGAAGGAGCATCATGGCCAAAAGCCGCTGGTGGTCATCGATCAAAACCTGGCCAAAACGGGACTTAAGGAAAAAATCTCGGCCCTTCTGGAATCCGACGGGATCAAGTTTGCTTTTTTTGACAAGGTGGAGCCGGAGCCCCGCATTGAACTGGCGAATGAAGGGGCGGCGCTGGCCGTCAAAAACAAATGCGACATCGTGATCGGCATCGGCGGAGGCTCGGCGATGGACGTGGCCAAGGCTATCGCGGTGATTGCGACGAATAAAGGCGAGGCCGCGGATTATCTGGGACTGAATAAAGTTCCCAAGGCCGGGCTGCCCAAAATCATGATTCCCACCACCGCCGGAACCGGCAGCGAAGTGACCTTTACGGCGGTTTTTGTCCGAAAGAACCTCAAAAAGAAGGAAGGCATGAACAGCCCCTACCTGTATCCGGAGCTGGCGCTTCTGGACCCGGAGCTGACGCTCACGCTGCCCCCCGCGCCCACGGCGCAGACGGGCATGGATGCCCTGTGCCACGCCATTGAATCCTACACCTCGATCCAATCTTCACCCCTGAGTGAGATGTTTTCCCTGGAGGCGATTTCGCTCATTGCCGAAAACCTGCGCACCTGCGTTCATGACGGAAAGAATATCGCCGCGCGCGAACGAATGCTGCTGGGCAGCCTCTATGCGGGCATCGGCCTGGCCAACGCGGGCGTCACGGCCGTTCATTCCCTGTCGTATCCGCTGGGCGGCAGGTTCGGCGTCAGCCACGGTCTGGCCAACACGATTCTGCTGACGCCGGTGATGGCCTTTAATCTGCCGGGCGCCGTCGAAAAATTTGCCGACATCGCCGACGCGATGGGCGAGTGCACCGAGGGGCTGTCCGATCGCGAGGCGGCTCGCCTGGCGGTGGAAGCCGTGGAGGAGCTGATCGGGGATTGCGGCATTGACGCCGCGATTCGGGATTTCGGCGTGAAGGAAAGCGATTTTCCGGCGCTGGCGGACGTGGCGACGACGGTGGCCCGGCCGCTGGAGAACAATCCCCGCAAGATGACCAAAGAAGACATGATCGCGATTTACGCGGAAGCCTATTAATCGATTGGATTGGGCATGATGCCGCCATCTAATCTGCCGCCGCAAACACGCTAAGGAGGACTATTATGGCAGGGGCCGAACTGATCGGACAGGAAGAAATCAAGGAAGTGATGGACGTGCTGGAAACCGGCGTCCTGATGCGCTACGGGTTCGACAAGGAAAGAAAAGGCGTCTTCAAGGTGCGCCGGCTGGAAGAGGAGTTCGCCCGGTACTGCGGCGTGAAATACGCACTGGGCGTGACCTCCGGTTCCTCGGCGCTCAAGGTGGCGCTCACCGCGATGGATGTGGGCCCCGGCGACGAAGTGCTCGTTCCGGCCTTCACGTTTCTGGCCACGTATGAAGCCGTCCTGGAAGTCGGCGCAATCCCGGTCATGTGCGACATCGACGACACGTTGAATTTTGATCCGGAGGAAATCGAAAAGAAGAAAACACGGTACACCAAAGCGGTCATTCCCGTTCACATGTGCGGGTCGGCGGCGAAGATCGACAGGATCATGCGGATGGCCCGCAAGCATAAGCTGCTGGTGCTGGAAGACAACGCCCAGGGCTGCGGCGCGAGCTTCAAGGGGAAAAAGCTGGGCGGCTTCGGCGACATGGGCATTTTCAGCTTTGACTACTACAAGACCCTGACCACCGGCGAAGGCGGCATGGTGATTACGAACAATAAAAAACTGTATCTGCGGTCGGAGTGGTACTCCGACCACGGCCACGACCACAACCCGAAGGTCAGCCGCGCGCTCGAGGGCCGCACCATCCTCGGTTTCAACTACCGCATGAACGAGCTGCAGGGAGCCGTAGGGCTGGCGCAGCTTCGCAAGCTGGACTACATCGTGGCCGAACAGAAGAAAAACAAGGCGCTCATCAAAGAGGCGCTGGCGCAGGTTCCAGGCGTCGGTTTCCGAACGCTGCCGGATCCGGAAGGCGATTCCGCGACGTTTCTGGCGTTCCATCTGCCGGAAGAAAAGCCGGCGCTCAAATTCCAGAAGCTGCTGGCCGCAGGCGGCCTCGATACGACGTGCTACAAAAACAATAAGTGGCACTACGTTCCCAACTGGGAGCACTTCCTGGCTTTTTCAACGGCCAATTCGAAGAAATACCCGTTTGCGGACAAAGCCAACAAAGGCAGGGTGAAGTATTCCCGCAAGAGCATTCCGTTTGCGGAAGACATTTTAAGCCGCACGCTGGTGATGGGGATTTCCGTCCGGATGAGCGCGGAAAAAATCGACGCCGTCAAAAAGGCGATTGAAAACGCCGCGAAGAATATGTGACCTCCGGCCCGGATCAACCTTCCACGTCGGCGCCCCGCTCGAGCAGAAGGGAGCGCAGTACGGACCGGTGGCAGTGCGCTTCGTTGGCGCAGTAGCAGCCGATGGAAAAATTCGTCTGATGTGAAAGGGCGGCCAGCAGGTCCAGCATTCTTCCGTTTTCCGGGGTCGTCATTTCCGCCCGGAATTTTCGGAAAAATGCATTCCAGTCATTTTGAGTTTTTGCCTGTTGACCCAGCTTCATCGTTTCCGGACGGGGCGAGAGGTTGGGAAACCAGACATCATACCAGTTTTGTGCGGCATACTCGCTTTTGGGAACGCCGCGCGGAGGCCGGCGGACCGTTCCGACGCGAAGACCTTCGTTTGGATTTCTGTTCGTTCCCAGGCGCACGATTCGGATGCTCATCTTTGCCTCCCTGCGGTTGTCGAAAGGCGCTTTTACAATCCCGGTTGATTATTATAGGGTTTTCAAGGATAATTGTCAACAACGGCTCCGGGACGAACCACGGCGGGGGAAACACAGCGGATGGAGGTCGTCCGTCGAGAGCCCTTTTCATCCATCACGGGAGGTAGAGAAGTGTTGAGAAAAAACAGGATCATCGGATGGCTGTCTGCCCTGGCGATCGTTCTGCTGCTTCGGCCCGCAACGGTTTATTGCGCGGCCGGAGAGGATCGGGTGCTGGAGGCGGCACGTCAGAAAGTTGCAGAGGAG
>Ga0209407_1001729_pt1 | contig 22124 bp, 24 predicted proteins | sample AD_JPNHG3_MetaG_FD_184410 | JGI IMG/M metagenome (GOLD analysis project Ga0209407, IMG submission 184410) | Active sludge microbial communities of municipal wastewater-treating anaerobic digesters from Japan - AD_JPNHG3_MetaG (SPAdes) (version 2) | ecosystem: Engineered > Bioreactor > Anaerobic... | reverse complement strand
AGTCAACTACCCACCGCCTATAGAGGCGGGGGCTTGTGTTAAAACAAGCCATAGTTGATTAGCCTAAGCTAAAAGTTTTTTTAGCTACGTTATATAGGAATATATAGACACCATAGGATGCTCCACAAGTCCTATGCTCTGTGGGTAGTAATTAAACATCTTTGGGGGGTAGGAGAAGTGCTGCTACTAAAAACCCTATATAACATTGGCGATGTGGACCTACAGGCTTTTGCCTGACTTATCCTTGAAAGGAGGATTTATAGGTGCAATTCATCACCCACCTATAGAGGTGGGTGTCTTCTTGCTATTTTACAATAAAACTAAAGAAAAGGAGTAAATTATGTCAAAATTAAACGAACAAGAAATTTCGGAAGAAGAACTTAAAAAAATTAAAGAGGAATTAGCAAATGACAAAAGTAAAAAACTTGTAGAAATAGCTCCTGGAAGTTATAAAATTTTGTCAAAACTTGATGAATAACTAATTAGCATTAGCATCATAAAGAAATTATAGGAGGTGTGAATATGAAAAATTTAGCTTTAGAAAATAGAGCTATAAAATTTGATGATGTCGTTGGGCAAAAAGAAATTGTGAAAGGGATACGTTCAAAAATAGTAACGAATTCCCTTTCTAATGTACTACTTTTTAAAGGACCAACAGGAACAGGAAAAACTACACTGGCTTTTCTTACTGCAATGGCTTTAAATTGTAAGAATCTGCAAGCAGACGGGAATCCTTGTTGTGTTTGTGATTCTTGTAAATCTATTATTAATCAAAGTTTTAATCGAGATGTAATTTTATTCGATGGAAGTACATTAAGTGCAAAAAGTGAAGTTATAGATTTGTTTTCTACAATCGATTCTCCTCCACTTTTCGATAAGAATAAAGTAATTATAATCGAGGAAGCTGACCAGCTTAGTGAAGGAGCAAAAAATTCTTTTTTAAAAATTTTTGAAAGAAGGTTAAATAATGTTTATTTTATTCTTCTTTCGATGAAATTTAAAGGAATTCCTGACGCTATTCAAAGTCGTTGTCAAGTATATAATTTTTCTTACCTATCAATTCAAGAATTAATGTTTGCGTTAAAAAATCTTCTCGAAAAAGAAAATTTATGGAATAGTTCAGAAATTCCTGAAGATTTTAAATTTGCAGGATTAGGATTAATTTCTTCTCTTGCAAAAGGTTCTTTGCGAGAAGCAGTGCAGACTTTAGAGCGATGTATAACAGAAAAAATCTTTGATAATGAAGGAATAACTAAAATTGTTCAAGGAGTTGATGAAGCAACAGTTGATGCTATTCTGGGAAAAATAGTTAAAAAAGATTTATCTTTTGTTGAAGATATTCTTGAGTATAAAGATTTTTTTGAAATATATACTCTTGTATATACATTTGTACAAAAAGTAATTATATATGCAAAAACTTCTTATAGCTCATCAACTAGCGATTATTTTAATAAAAAATTGGCTTATTATGCTAATAATCATTTTCCTCTATTTAATAGTTTACTAGCTATTTTTGATGAGATTCAAAAAACTAATTTTATTTATGGCAAGTCTGCTTCTTTGAATTTTGTTTTAAAAGTATTATCCTTACTAGAAGGTGATACACAACAATTAAAGAGAATGCGATAAAGGGAGGTTGTATGGCTGAATATGCTTTTGGAGATAATCAACAATTTATAAAGATTGATTATGTTATTCTTAAAGCAGTGAAAGGAGATTATGCAACAGCAGCTTTTTTGCAACATGTATGGGGCTTATACCAGCATTGGGAAAAAACTAAACAACTTACAAAAGATGGTTATTTTTTCTTAAAGGTTGAAGCAGTAGAAGAAAAATTATGTATCTCAAAGTATGTTCAGCAACGAATCATTAAAACTCTTAAAGAAGCTAATTTTATTGATATAAGCTATAGAGGTTTACCTCGACAGCGATACATTAAAGTTAATAAAGCAGAAATTGAAAAACTTTATTTGTTTAAGGAAACTCAAGCAATTCAAAAAGCATTAGAAAAGAAAGTTAAAGATAAAAAAGAAAGGCAAGAAATTTTTTATAAAAATTTAGATACAGCTTTAGAAAGTTTTTCGTATAAAGACATTTATAGACAAGGGGGATATATTAGCAATGATGTAATTGTAACGTTATATTTGTGGAAAAAACTATCTAAAGAGGTTCATAACATTAATTGGCATTTAAACGCTAAAGATTTTGGTATATTAAAATATTGGGTTAAACAGTTTAAAGATAAAAAACAGCCAGTTAATTTTGCATTACTTTTTAGATATTTTAAAACTACAATTAAAGAAAATATAAATGTTCCATACTTTAAATTATGGTACAATGCTGTTATCGAGAACTTTTCTTCTGATAATAAAGTTATTTCGTTTAACAGTATTAAGGAAGCGCAAGAGTTTGTTTCTGATTTAGACAGAAATATAGAAAAGCATAATTTAGCATTAGCTATATAATTTTAACTATTACTATTAAAGGAGTTATTATGGCAAACAAAATGTCAGCTCTCGAAAAAGCTATTAGTGATATAAACAAAAAATTTAATTGCATTACTGATGCGGGTTCTTTAACGTTAGAAAGAATTCCTTTGAGTTCTCCTAAACTTAATTATTTGTCTGGTGGGGGAGTAATGCGAGGAAGGATTCATACTTTTCATGGTGCCGAATCTGGTGGAAAAACAGTTTTAGCTACTTACATAGCAGGACAGGTACAAAAACAAAAAGATATTCCTAATGTAGTTGTGCTAATTGATGTAGAGCGTACTTTCGACCCGCAATATGCGCAAACGGTTGGATTGGATATTTCTTCCTCAAAATTTATTTACGTGCGTCCTCCTTCAGGTGAAGATGGATTCACTATATTGGATAATCTCATTTCGACAGGAGAAATTGGTTGTGTTATTTGGGATTCTGTTGCTGCAACACCATCAAAAAAGACTTTTGATAAAAGAGTTGGTGAAGCTAATTTTGGAGCTACTGCTTCCTTAATGGCAGAAGGGTTAAAATTTATTAATCCTAAAATTAATGATTATGGTGTAGTTGCTTTGTTTTTGAATCAGGTTAGAGCTAAAATTGGTGGTTTTATGGGTTTTGGGCCACAAGATAATACTTCTGTAGGTGGACGTTCTTTGCCTTTTTATTCTTCTTGGACTTGTAAAGTTTCTAAGGCAGAAGTTATAACTTCTGATAAAGAAGCAATAGGAATGACCATGAAAATTAAAAATGTTAAATCTAAAATTTGTACTCCTTTCCGTTCTGCTACATTAAATTTGTATTACAATACAGGGTTTGATGTAGAATCTGAATTTTTGGATTTCTTTATTTCATTGGGATTGGTTGAAATGAAGGGGGCTTGGATAACGAGTGATAAGTACGGTATTAAAGTACAAGGTAAAGTAGAATTTTCTAAATGGCTGTTAGAACATCCTGAAGAAAAAGCGAGTATGGAAGCAGAAGTTAATAAAATTTTTGCTTCAAAATCGATTATAGAAGATATTGGAAATGAGGATGATGAATTTTTGAATCAAGTAGATGAATACTATGATTTAAATGCAACAGCTGAAGAAATTGAAAGGGATTAAATATGGAAGAAAAGACAAGCGATGATGAATTTTTGGAATTCGTTAGAAAAAAGCTTGAAGAAATGGAGTATATAGTTTCACTAGACCCTTACAGTATTACTTACCAAAAACTAAATGAACATTTAGCTAATTATGAAAAAATTTATTTACAACTAATAGGGTTATCTATATACTTGGAGAGAGAATTAGATATTCTTCAAAGAGATTTTGATATTTGGTATGCAGAGAAATATAATTTTATTAGATTAAAAGAAAATAGAATGGAACTCTCAGCACAAAAATGGGTTTCACAAAAAGAAATTGATTATCTTGTAAAAATTACTTATAAGGATGAATATCTTGAAAAACATAAAAAAGTTTTAGATATTCAGCATAAGTTAAATTTTGTTAATTCTACACTTAAAGCATGGATTTCTCAACTATCTGTTTTATTAAGATTGAGTAGTAATTTAGATTCAGAAATTAAATTAGAAGGGATTAAAAATAATTAAAAAACTACTCCTCTCTAAGTAGTATGCTTAGGGAGGAGTAGATAGGAGGTGGTATTATAATTAGTAAATTTAAAAATTATAGGTTAAAAGTACTTGACAAAAATTTTAATATATGATACAATACACTTATACATGAGTAAGGAGGGTAATTAAATGAACCTTTTAAATAAAATTATTTTTTTAAAAAACAAAAAGCATTTAAATAATCTCTATTCTAAAGCTTTGGAATCCAAAGAAGAATTTAAAAATTTTCTTATTCAACACAGGCCCTCTAACGCTAACCTTATTATGCGAAACAGTCTTAAATCTATTCATCGGGTTTGCGAAAAAATACGAGGAGGAAATTCTCCTCATAATATTTTCGATGTTAATGGAGCTACTTATATTTTTACGTCTATAGAAGATTTATTAAAATCAAAAGTAACGGGAATGCGAGAAATCGCTAACTCATTAAAGGGCATTGTGGCGTTCCCTAAACGAATAAGGATTGCAAATGAGTAATCAACCTTCGTTTGAAGCCACAGGGCTTGCCCTGTGGAGTGTCACACGAAAAAACACGAAGTTCTTTAATTAAATTTTTTCCAAAAAAGAAAAAAGTTTTGGAAGATTTACAAAGAAAACTATATAATGAAGCTTGGTTAAGCTTCTTAAAAAATTAAAGAATTAGGGGGTAAGGTATGGGTATTTACAAAATTTACGAAGGTGATACTCTAAAAGAGAGAAGAAAGGCAAAAACATGGAAAAGTTTGGCAAAGCAGTTAAAAAAAGATTGTAAAGATGTTGTTATTTCTTTCTTTAATTCTAAAGAAGAAGTAGAACATTTGCTTATAATTGATAAAAAAACTGGAAAAGTATACATAGCTGTAGAAGAGAAAGAGGACAAATCTATTGACAAATAGATAATAATTATGTTATAATGTAAGTGTAAAAAGAAGGAAAGGAGGCAGATATGTTTTTTTTCGAGCTTAAAAAAGAGCAGGTATTAAAAATAAAACACTTTTTCCTGTCAGAAAAATATAGGGAAAAAGAGTTTTTGTTTGTTCTAAAATTAGAAGGAGATAATGTTACCCTTCTTTCTAAAAAAGAAGGGACATTAACAAAAATAGCTGTAAACAACGAAGAGATGGAAAAAATAAAGGAACTTTGTTATGCAAACTTTGGGAAAATTGTTTTGGTTCATAACCATCCTTCAAGTCCAGTTCCTATTCCTTCAAAAAACGATTTAGAAATAATCTATTCTTGTACTTTCCCTTATTTGGATTTTATTATCATCAATCATTCATTGGATACCGCTTTTTCCTATAGGGAAAATAAGTATTTTTGGAATTTAATAGAGGAGTAAGTAAATGGTTAAGATATATTCACTAAATGGGAATATTTTACTTTCTATTTTTAAGACAAACAAATTTAGCGAGATATTAAATATGTGTAAAACTATAGGGAATAACCGTTTCTCTGCATCCGAGAAGGCTTGGGTTTTACAAAAAGATAAAGTAGAACAGATTATAGAAAAAGTTAAAAATTTAGGGGAATCTGTCGAAATAACAGATTCTGCTAAACAGCTTCTTCAAAAGTTCAAAGAAGAGAATTTTGAAAAGGAATTTCCAAAGCAATATTTAAAAGTTCCTCCGATAGTAGGAAAAGAACCTTTCCTTAATTTTCAATTGGAGGATATTCAAAAAGCTTACAATAAAAAAAGATTTGCAATATTTAACGATACAGGAACAGGAAAATCTTATATTATTCTTTCTGTTTTAAATGCTTTTTTGAATGAAGGAAAAATTAATAAAGTGTTGTATATAACCTCTAACTCAGGAGTGTGGGATATATATAATAAATTTCCAATTTTTTCAGATTTTAAAAAAGAGGAGTTAATAATAGGTAACAAAAAAGTAAGGCGACCTTTCGAGCAATTAGATAAAAAAGTTGTTATATGTAATTATCGTTCTCTTTTACTTATGGCAAATGATTATGATAATAATATTACTCAATTTTCTAATAAAGTAAAAGAGTGGGTAGGAGATAAATCAAAAGCTGTAATAGTTTGCGACGAAAGCCACAATATCGCAAATATTAATGCTAAGCAAACAAAAGTTGTGCATGCTATAAAAGGTTATTTTGATTATCGATATGCTCTCACAGGGACACCGGCAGATAAAAAAGAAAAATATTATAGTCAATTAGGATTTTTAGACGAAAATCTTATTCACGGTAAAAATTATTTTCAATGGCTTAACTATTATGCTTATATTGGTAATGCTTTTTCAAAAATTGCAATAAATAGTTGGAAAGCAGATAAATTAAAAGAACTACAAGCCATTGTAAGTCAAAATTGTACTAGAAGATTAGCTAAAGATGTTTTATTACTTCCCGATAATGTTGAAAAAACAATTAACGTTGATATTCTTCCCGAACATTACGATATTTATGTAAATTACGCAAAAGAATATTTACGAAATAAATTTTCTGGAAGTAATAAAATATTAACTAAAGATTTTATGGCTTGTGTTCCTGCTTTGATATTGCCGCTGGATAATCCTACAGCAGTTTCTTATGAAAATCTTTCTTCTTCATTAGCGAATATGATAAGAAAATTTAATTTTGAAAAGCATCACATTAAAGTAGAAATTGTAAAGGATATATTAGAGGATATATCAGAGGAAAAAGTTATTATTTGGACTTCGCATCCTTCCGTTGCAGAAAAGTTACAAGAAATTTTCAAAAAAGAAAATCCTCTTGTACTAAATGGTACTGTAAAAGTTCCCGCTGGTATGACTCTTGATGAATACAAGAATAAAATTATAACAGAATTTCAAGAAAAAAAAGAACATAGAATTTTAATTGCAGGTGTTCAAGTTTTAAACTCCGCTGTTACAATTACAAAAGCTTCTGTACAGATTTATTTTGATACAGATTTTAATTATGTTACAACAAAGCAATCACAAGCTCGTATATATCGTATTGGGCAAGATAAAACGGTACATACGTTTAAGATAATAGCAAATGGTACATTGGATGTAACACGAAATAAATTAATGGAAAATAAAAATTATGTAAATGAAAAATTTTTGTCAAAGGAGTATATTGATAACGACATGGCAGAAAGTATTTTGTTTGGGAAATAATACTAATTAGAGATAAGGAGTAAAAATGAATATTATAAATAGAATAGCTACTTTTATTGAACATTCTCCTACCGCAGAAAAAAGAAGAGAAAATCTAATTAAGGTTCTTTCTCAACTTAATATTTCTTTTTCCAAACAAACTTTTAAAGAAGGTTATAATTTTATAGCTAAAGGAACAGGAAATTTATGGTTTTCTGCGCACTATGATACTGTCAATCCTCAATTTTCTGCATTAGATAATACAGGGTCAGTTTTTTCTTTAATTTATTTGAAAATGAAAATTCCTTCTGCTAATGTTGTTTTCTTTGATAGGGAAGAACCTCCTTTTATGGGGAAAGGCTCCGAGCATTTTGCATTAACTAGCGGGCATGGGATAAAAATGGTTAATTTAGATGTTATAGGGAAAGGGAATACTTTTTTGTTAAAAAAATTTAATAATTCTTTTACAAAAGAAGCGAAAGCAATACTACAGCTAGATACTTATCAAATGCCTTTTACAGATGCTGATATTTGTAATGAACTTGGAGTTGAATCTATTATGTTAGCTGGAGCTTATAAGCTTCATGATGGAACTTATGATACCAGCCACTGGAGATTTTGCCACTCTCCTAACGATATTCCGTCTGTTTTAGAGTTAGAACAATTTGTAAAAATGTTTGATATTCAGAAAACTTTAATAAATTATTTTGGTTAAAATAATTAATTAACAATTAAAGAGTTGATAAATTAAATTTACTAATTAAAAAAAGGAGAATTTATATATGACAGATAATGATTTTATAACATTAATTCAAAGAAATCAATCTTTTAAAGATATTAATAGTTCTCAAGTTCATTCAGCTTGGAACAGCGCAAAAGAATTTGTAAAAGCATCTGCTGTTTCTGAAAATGATGTTAATTTTTATCCTTTAGTAATGCAAAAAACAATGGCATTGTTACAAAATAACGGTACAAATAGTAAAGATGAACAGAATAATAATTCTATATTTAAAAAAGAAAACTCTGTTTTTCAAGCTAAGGAAGCGTTAGAAAATATTATCGATAAAAATAATAGAAATCCTAAGTTTAGCAGAACACAATATGTGATGAATATGATAGCTGAATTTAAGGATAAAGGAATTTTAGATTCTGAAATTATAAATAAACTAGTAGATAGATTAAGAGTAAACGCCGATGAAGCAGAAATGTTGTTACAATCTTATAACCTAATTGCGAATGAAACAAAAATAGGAAATAAGCAAGCAACAGCTCCTAAAGAACGACAAGTAGGTAATAAACAAGCCAAATTACAGAAAAAATATTCTCCTGGAACTTTCAATTACTCTAATAAAGATGTTTATGTAGAACAAACTTTGAAGGAAGCTTCTATTAAAGAATTAGAGTACATGGATTGGAGAGAAAAATCTTCTAAAGAAAAAGCTACAGTAAGATTTTTAATTGGAGAACATTTATATGAAATGAATTTTACTTATATGGATAAAGATAGATATAATTGGAATTACGAATGGAAAGAATTGATTAAAATGGGAATTTCTAAAATTTTAATGGTTACTGTAGCTCAGCTTAATGGAAATTTTGATAATCTATCGATTAGCAAAAGTGCATCTAATATCAATTACTTAGTTTCCGATAGTTTTTTTAAAGCAATGAATTTAGCATTTCAAATGTATTTTGAGAAGTTTGCTACAACTTCTCAGGTGCAGTTTATAATTTTTAACACTTCTTCTAATAACTATTCTAATCATAATATTGTGCAAAAATACATGAATGAATATTTTATTAAAAAATATAGAAATTTTTCTTTTGATGATATTGTAAGTAACTATTTAACAAATAGTACTCGAATTCCTAACCAAATTTATTATGCTTTTAAAAACAATTCTAAAAATTTACTAATTGAAGAAGAAGATGCTGCTGTACAGAGTACAGATTTTAATAATGCTGTCCCTGAAAATATGATAAAGATAAATATGTTACGATGGAATGATTCTTGGAATCAATATTTTATCGATAAGTTAAAAAAAGGAAACTCCAATGATTGGGAATGATAAAGACAAATGGAAATCTCGAAGATGGTTATTAGCATTATGGGCAAGTTTAAGTATTACTTTTTTACTTGTGTATGGGTTAATTTATCGACCTGAAGTTGATTGGGTTGCTAGTGTTATAAATTTTTTAATAACTATAATTTTAGCTTATATGGGGTCTGAAACTATTACTAAGAATAGTTTTATAAAACATAATAATAATAAAGGAGATATAGATGGCGAAGCTAAATAATAAAAATTATCTTAAAGAAGAGTTAGTTAGTGATAACATTATAGAGGGTAAATTAAAATCTAATCAAAATTTTAAAAGAGAAGATTTGGAAGCTATTAATAATTTATATTGTAAAAATATAGTAACAAAAGAGCGAGAAGCATTTAACCTTTTGTGTAAATTTTTAAATAAAAATCCTGATTTTAAAGAAAAATACCTTAAAAAAGAAAATGAAGAATTAACAGAAGCTTTTAATATTCTATTGCCAGAAAAAGACAAATCGTATTTCCCAGCCGATAAACGAGATTTTTTAAATGTTTTTAACACTCCTGAAGAATTAATACAATTTTCAAAATCATTTCAATTAGAGATAAAATATCCTGTAAAAATAATGTATGAAGATGATGAATTTATTTTTGTTGAAGTTTTATCTTGGGAATCTTCTAAATATTATGGAACTTCCTGCATTTGGTGTGTGGCTTCTGAGGGTGGGGATTCTTACTGGAAGACATATAGAGACGAATATAAAATGCGAATTTTTATGATACGAAAATACAAAGATAAAAGTGCAGCTTCAGCGGTAGACCGATTTGTAGATGATAGAGCTTTTATTGGAACAGATAAAATGGTTAATTTTTGTATCTCTGTACCTAAGGAGCGAGGAAAAACAAAATATTTGTGTGAATTTAGAAATAGTATAGATACGGTAGTTTCTCGTATCCAAGGGGGTCGTTTTAACGGTGAAGATGTTATTAGAGAGTTTTCTCAAAAACCAAATGCCGACCCTGAATTAAAAGAAATATTAAAAGATTGGAGTGAAGTTTTATTAACAACAGATATGTATCCAAATGGTACAGGAAATCTTAATCCTGGAAATCCACTTCCAGCCGGTGCAAAAATTAAAACACAGATAACTCAATTTGAATACTTCTATTCAGCTGATAAAGAAAAAATCACAGATGGTTTAGTTATTGCTGGTCATAGAGACATTGAAGCTTCCTCGATTGAAAGAAGTTTTCATCTTGATATTAATGAAAGATTTTTAACTTTTTATGCTCCATTCCATGAATTTTTAAGAAAAGATAATAAAAATGCTATTGGATTAGCGCAAATTTTGATTGATGCTCTTCCTGAAGAGGATTTGAAGAAATTACCGTCGTTAATAGCAGAAGATAGTATAATTTTTGTAGCCCCAGCCTCTTGTATAGGGTCATATTTATCAACCTCAAAGTTTGATGATTATATAGAAGAAAATGGTATTACAAATATAACAATCCCTAATACGTTTTGGGAACAGATATTTTCTAATTTAAAATTACAAAGAATACCTCGTCTTGCTATCTTTGCAGCTAATGGTGGCTATGAACTTACTCCTTATAATTTCCCTATTTTATTTTCTTTCTTTAAAAATTTGAAACAAAAGGGAGCACAACCTAAAATTATTAAGTTAAAAACAGATAACTTAGATGTAGGATATTCTTATCAAAGGTTAGTGCGGGAGCCTGTTCTTAATACTACTCGTATTACGATAAATGATGAAAAAGATGTTTATTTAATTGTAACAGAGGAAGGTACACCTTCTGAAAATATGTTTAATGATATTTCACAACTTTGATTTTAGATAATTACTAATTATTATTAAGAGAATTAAATAAGAACACCTCTAAGTTTTAGGGGTGTTCTTATCCAATTATTACCTTTTTTTAAATAGAAGGTAGAAAATTATTATAAATAATAATTATAAATCCTAGAGTATAAAAATATAGGAAATTAAAAATTTTTAATTAAATTTTAAAAATATTTTTCTCATTTAATTTTTTAAACCTTTAGGAGTTATAATTATGTCAGTTCTTAGAAGCCACATGAATAATTCAACTTATGAGGCTCGTCTACCTGCATATAAAAACGAAGCTCGTATTGCTCGTGCTAGTCGTTTGGTAGAAAAGTGGTCTCGTGTTCCAGAAGTAGGTCTTGGACTTACTCTCATGGAAGAGCGAAAAGCAATGAATACTGCTATTGCTATGGAAAAGCAAGCACAGTTTATGACAAAACTTACTGAAACACAGTATTCAACTTCTTTCGCTACTACACCGGAGAATATGATTCGTCTTGTACGAATTACTTATCCGAATTCAATCCGTGATAAATTATTTACAGACTTCATGATGGAAACTGCAAAGGATTCTATCAAGTATATTCGTCCTGTTTTTGAAGCTAATACAAATATTCATCGTTCTTTTGACTCTCATGCTTTTGAGCCAGATAAGATTGTTTATGAATCTAAAGAGGACCGCTTCCCGACTGAAATGGCAAACGGTACTGTTAATCCTGGTGTATCTGTTAGCTTCACTGGAAACGAATTTAGCCTCGGTTATATTCCTGGTTATGCAATTCTTTATGATGCAAATCAGGTTGCACTTGCTGTTGAAAACCGCAACCTCACTTGGTCTGTAAAAGCAGGAGTTGACCTTACTATTACCTATGCAGGTTCTGGTGAGTATACTCTCGCTGGAGCTAACGCTGGTGATGTAGCGTTTGCTATTGGTCGCTATAATTCGGAAGCAGATATTGCAGGTGATTATCTTGGAAGCTTGCAGATTGTACTTGATGATTATCAGTTTAAAGTACGACAGCTTTCTCTTGGTGTATCATGGACAGCTCTATCTGAAATCGTGCTTGATTCTACAACTGGTGTTTCTACTGAAGAAATTCTTTTCGATGTAGCAGCACAGCAGATTAAACAAGCACTCGATTTCCGTGCAGTAAAGCTTGCTTATGCAGTAACTGTAACGAATGGTCTTACTCCGGTTAGCTTTGATGCTGAAGCTGGTGCTACCACAGACGATAGCTATATCCATACCGCTCAGACAATTTCTCAAGCGATTGAGCGTGTTGGAGATGTTCTGTTTGACAAACTCAATCGTGGTGGTGTTAGCCGAATCGTTGGTGGTCCGAAAGCTGTTACTTATCTTCGCCTTAACCGTGCTTTCTCCGCAGAAGGCGCACAAGCTCGTATTGGTGCATATCAGGTTGGTACTATTTATGATATTCCAGTATTTAAAGTACCTTCTGCTTTTATTCCAGATAATGAGTTGCTTTGTGTATGGAAGAACGAAAATAATGAAGCCGACGTATTTATTGCTTTTGGTACTCTAATTCCGTTCTATTCAACTGGTACTCTCCAGCGTAAAAACTTCTATAAAGAAGCTGGAATTTCTAGCTATGGTGATTACCATGTTATGAATAACCAGTACGCTAACCGAATTATAATTAGCAATATTCGTGGTTAATATTAAATAACTAGGAGCTCCGTAGAGCTCCTAGTTATTGAGCAAAAAAAAGGGAGCTTAAAAGCTCCCTTTATTTTTTGTTATAGATTTTTAACTAATTCCAATTGAGGTAGGGTATGACACTTTTTTAGCAGGTTGAACTTCTGCGGGCACAGGTTGTAATTCTTGAGGGTTAATTACTGGAGTAGGTACTACTTGTTGGGGAACAGATGGTGCTGATTGAACATATTGTGTATTTACAATAGAAGATAATAAATTTTTTATTTCTGCTTGATATTCTCGCAGAGCTTTTTCTAATTTAGTATCTGTTTGCAAAAACTTATTAAACAAAGTTTGATTTTGTGTCCACAAAGACATATCTTCTATGCACATTTCGATATAAGCACGAGTAATACCTTTCTTTTTATCCTCGTCCATGAACATTGCATCTATATCATAAGCATCAATGTCATTAAGAAGTTTAGAAATTGTATCAAGAGGATTTTTTTGACTTTTAACGTTTGGAATGGGAGCTATATCCATATTATTTTCTCCTTAATTATGAAATTATATTATAATTAGTAATTATGTAATTAATAAGTGAAACCGTCACATTATTTTTATACTAATTAAAAAAGAATAAAAAGAATAAAGGAATAATTTATTATGTTTAAATATGGAAAAAAAGGTTCAGGTGGGAGTGGTGGGAGTATTCCTATATATGATGAAGGTGTTCTTGTTAATTCTTCTCCATCAGGAATAAATTTTATTGGAGCTGATGTTTTAGCAAATAATGGAACTGGAGGAATAGTTAATGTTTTTGTACCTCCTCCACAATTTGTTAGTCATTTTAATACAACTGATGGTTCTTCTCCAGCTTTAGTTGTTCCTCCGACTACTTTTAATCGTTATGTTCCTAATTCCTTAGGAGACTTTGAATTAGGGGATTGGGTTACTCCTTCTGTTCACAGTACAGTAACTGGAAATTCAACTATATATTCTTGTGGGAGTTTTAGTATACTTGATAATACAAGTACAACTTTAACAGTTAGAGTAAAAAATGGATTAGGAGCAATTATACGTCAGCATTCTATAACAATTTCGGGAAATTACGATGCTACAGTCAATGATATAAGAATTAGATTATATAATTTTAATACTGATTTTACAAAATATAAAGCACAACTAGAAGTAACTATAAATTTATCTGTTATATTCCCTATTGCTGGGAGATTTTCAATCGAAGCAGAACATAATGATGGTAGTGATGGAATATTTACATTTATTCATTCTAATATTTATTATGATAGAAATGTCAATCTTATTACTATTTCAGGTGTATCAATAAATGAAAATACTCCCTTTATTAAAAAAATTTCAGGTATTTCATTTTATAATTTAAATTCTACTTTTTCAGTTAATATTGCTGATATAGATAATATAAATAACGCATCATATCCAACAGATTATCAAGTAGAAGTGAATGGAAATGATTATAATCTCCCTCTTTTAACTTTAGCAGGAAATGCTTTAACTAATTGGACACCTAACTATAATAATATAAATTCCTCTTATTCTAAATTAGATTGGACTATTGTTAATCCTAATTTTTTTAGTCTTAATAATAATGCAAAAATTAATGCAAGAGGAAAAGATTGGGTGTTTACTGCTCCTGTAACTTCTGTAGGAAATGCGATTGCAATTAATACAATGCAGGATACTGCTACAGATAATTTTGAAGATTTTGTTTCTGAGACATATCGTTTAAATTCTAGTTTTTCTGCGTGGAATTCGTTTGAACATTTAAATACATATGACGGTGGAAATGGGTTAATGATTCTTAACACCAGATTAATGTATCCACAAGGAAATTATACAATTTATAATCCTGAACCCATGCTACAACCTAACTATGTTAGTCTTACAGGACCTAAAACATATTTAAGACATTTTAGACATGCTAACGTTTCACATAGTAATGGATTGTTATTATTTGGTGATTTTAATGTAACAGAAGCTCAAATTTCTTCCCTTGAAGTTCTTATTGATATATCGTTAGATGGCATTGAATGGTATTCTGTTAATAAAAACTATTTGGGTGGAACATTATCTGACGGTGCCGGTTGTAGAATATTTCCAGACCAGCATAATTTAACAGTAGATAATTCTATTCAATTTACTTTAGGAACAGGCAAGTTTACACATGCAGGAAGTAATTGGGGAATTTATTTAAGAATCACGTACACTTCAGAAGCATTGATTGGTACATATATTGGAAGTTTGTCTGTTTCTGATTGGGTATAACTTGACGAATAAACAAAAAAATAGTATATTAAATAGATAGTATTTTATATAGATAAGGGGAAGAATTATCATGAAAAAAGAAGAAAATAATTGCAATAATTGTAAATATTTTCTTGAAGAGAGAAATGTATGTCTTATTCAGAAAGGAAAAGAAGTTTTAAAAGAAAGCAAGGCTTGTAGTTTATATCTTCCTAACAAGAATTAGATAATAATTAAAATTTTTAAGAGGTGGATAATGATTACTGTTTTTTACTCTGGAAAAAAACTTTCTAAAGAAAATTATTATTCAAAAAAAATTAATAATATTATTTCAAATGTAAAAAAAAATTTACAAATTCCAAAAAATTTTCCTATTGATATCAGAATTAAATATTTGCAAAAAGCAGAAGGTGAAATTGATTTTGATTACATTAAAAAAAAGAATAAAGCTTTAATTTATTTAAATCGGAAAATACTTGAAGATGATGAAACTTATATATATTCTCATTTAAAAAATTTATTTATTACTTATGTAATAATTCATGAGTTAGTACATTTAGAGCAATTTTTGACTGGAAAATTAAAAGTTAAGAAAAATTCCATTTTATGGAGAAAAAAAGATAATACATATAAAAAATATTCCCGTTATCATATTTTAGTTGCTAATTTCGATTTTAAATCTTATCTAAAATTAGAATGGGAACGAGAAGCAATCAATACAGCAATCAAATTATTATTTTCTATGTATCCTAATAAAGCTAAGTTTAAACTTAAATTACTTGAAGAAATAGGCTTATAGTAAAAATTTTTATAAACTTTTTAAGTTTATGTTACTTATCACATTCTTTTTAACTAATTATGTAAGAAATATATAATTAAGGAGCAAAGAATTATGATTATAGGACATTTAAGAGAAGAAACTTCTTTTTATCGACTTAAACAATTAAGAAATCGTTATGATATTTGTATTATCACAGCAGCAGAACATAATGTAAGTAGTAAAGAAAATATTAATAGGTTAGATGCTTTAAAAAGTGAATTAATGGCTAAAGATTATGCTTTTGTTAAAACAAGGGGAAGTTTGATTTCTAATTTTTTTGAAGCAATTAAGAGTTTAGAAAGGGGAAATGTTTCATTAGAAAAATTTTTTAAAGATGATATGTTGATTGAAAAAAATTTTATTGTAATTAATCAAAAGGAAAAGAGAAGCGTCTCTACATTTTATAAAGATATGGAAAACTTTGGGTTTAAATATAATCAAGATTTTTTTATAATGATGGCAGCGGGGGATGAACAATCTATGTTTGTTATAGATTTAACTCAAAGAGATGCTAAATTTTGGTATTTGCAAAATATAGATTTAGAGAAAGCTCAAGTTCATTTACATACAGATAAAAATAAAGTAGCTTTTAATTATTATAAAGAAGATTCTTTTATTATAGATAAAAATCCAGAACGTTTAGAAGAAGCAGAGATTGAATTTAAAAGTAGGTTTTTAGTAGATATACCTTGTGTTGGTATTATAAAAAGAGCTTGACAAAAGATAATTTTTATGATACTATATAAGTAGATGGAGTGGGATAGCTCCAAAATCTTTAGAAACCCTAAAAATAGGGAAGGTGGTATTTCTATAGATAGAGATTTAAACGCATCTCTAAATATCCTAAATATAGGTTTAAGTACGCTGGGGCACAGCGGAATTTACGCTTGTGAAGATGGTTCGTTAGAACTGTCGTTGAAGCAAGAAAAAGAATGCTTAGTAAACAAAGCAGAAGCCACGGGGCTTGCCCCGTGGAGTGTCACACGGACAATACACAGGAAACAATAAATCGTTTCCTAACTTCGTGCAAAAGAGGGATAAAATGGAAATAAACAAATGCTATAATGAAAATTGCCTTGATACTATGGCAAGAATGCCAGATAGTTTTATTGATCTTACCGTTACCAGCCCGCCGTATGATAATCTAAGGACATATAACGGGTACAGCTTTGATTTTGAAGCTGTAGCGCGGGAATTATTTCGGGTGACAAAACATGGCGGTGTGGTGGTATGGGTTGTCGGAGATGCAACAATCAAGGGGAGTGAAACAGGGACAAGTTTTAAGCAAGCACTATATTTTAAGGAATGTGGTTTTAATTTACATGATACTATGATATTCCAGAAAGATAGCTTTCAGAAACCAAACCACAATAGATATTGGTCTTCTTTTGAATACATGTTTGTTTTCAGTAAATCAGCACCAAAAACACACAACATGATTAAAGACAGAATGAATTCTCAATATGGTAAAACAGTATCATCTAAGACAGTAAGGAACTCTGATGGCACAACATCTCGCAGAAACCCGGTTACAATAGAGCAATATGGTAAGCGACGGAACATATGGGAATACTCTACAGGTTATGGTAAAGGCACTGTTGACAAATTTGCATATCAACACCCGGCTATGTTCCCTGAACAGCTTGCGAACGATCATATCATTTCATGGAGCAATGAAGGTGATTTAGTGTATGACCCATTCATGGGTTCTGGCACTACAGCTAAAATGGCAATCATAAACAAACGTAATTGGATAGGTTCCGAAATATCAGAAGAATACTGTAAGATAATTGAAAGACGTATAACAACTGCTTCAACCTTGACACCTACGGTGCAGGTTAAGCAAATGCTGTTCTGCTTCTGGAGACACGCTACTCGTAATCCGGCCTTGGCGCAAGCGCGCGGCGTTGGCCGCCGGTAGTAAGCGCGGACATGAAATCCGTGAAGCCTCAGTAGCGCGAGGCCCGCCACATCTTCGAGCAACTAAAATATAGTCCTTTACTTTTGGCCGGATTTTAGCCAACATTTACACCGTTTTGAGCTTTAAACGAGTGTTTTCAGCGGAAAAACGAGGCAAAAACAGCCAACAAAACCGAGCCATAAATCACTACAGAGCAAGTGTTTACACACTAAAAAGGTTACGCCGCTCTATAGGGTTCGACTCCCTCCCCTGGCACCATCTTTTTTTTATCGTAGACAGTTGCATATAAGCGAGTTATGATGATTGTCTTTTAAAGGCGTGAAAGTGCTTTTGGCCGGGTTTTGGGCATAAAAGGCGGGGTCAAGATGGCAATCAAGTCGAAATCGGAGATCATGCGCGGCATCAGGAAGTCTTACCGCGCGGTCGGCGGCAAGGCTTACGAGACGTGGGAAATATACTTCGGGACGGATGACCGTGGCAAGAAGATCCGTACCGTAAAACCTTCTCTCGCCGAGGCCAGGATGTACGTGGAGAATTATTTCAGGTCGCTGGACACGGGCGGGTGCGTCATGACCGCGCTCATGCCGCGTGACGTGCTGGACGCGCGTGAGGCGCTCGACATCCTGACGGACGCGGGGATGCGCGACGCGACGCTCAGGAGATGCGCAAGGGAGTTCGTGGAGCGTGAGACGGCGGGGCGGATGTGCGCGGCAAACGGCGTGACGCTGGGCGCGGCGTATGATGAATACCTTTCAGGAATCCCGCGCGATTGCGACATGCAGAAGAAGTGCGTGGAGGGCCGCGTCGGGAAGTGGGTGAACGCTGTCGGCAAGGACGCCAAGCTGTCCTGCGTGACGGCTAAAGACGTGGCGGACTATGTGGCCGCGATGGGCGGTGCGGTCAAGACGCGCAACAACCACAGGGGGTACATCAAGTCGTTCCTGTCGTGGTGCGCGGCTGACGAGCGGAAGTACATCCCGGCCAACCCGTGCGCCGGCATGAAGCCGGAGAAGGAGCCGTACAGCGAGCCGGGGTTCATATCGGCGGCGGACATGGAGAAGCTGGCGCGTGAGGTGGAGAAGAACCATCCGGCGGCGATACCGTTCATGGTGCTGTCCTACTGGTGCGGGATCAGGACGGCGGAGATCGAGCGGCTGGCGGAGACGCCCGAGGACATCCGGTGGGAGGAGGAGACGGTGCGGCTGTCCAAGGTGAAGGGCTGGACGAGCGGCAGGAGGCCGAGGGTGGTCCACATTGAGCCGAACGCGCTGGAGTGGATGAGGCGGAACGACATCCGCAAGCGCATATCGGAACGCTCCGTTATGACACAGCGCAACCTTGTGTACAAAGCCGCCGCTGCGGCTGGCGTGAAGATGTCGCACAACATGGGGCGGCATTCATACATCACGCACCTTGCGGCGAAGACGGGGAACGCGAAACTGGTTGAGAGCATGGCTGGGACATCGGGCGGGATGCGGTCGAAGAACTACGACGGGCTGAGCACGAAGACGGAGGGCGAGGCGTACTTCGCGATCATGCCGGCGTGAGAGCGTCGATCACCTGTGAAAGCGCAGACTGGGCATGATGCTGCCGTATTGCGGCGAATAACTTCCGCAATCGTCGGCGTTGAACTCGCGTACGTGTACGCCACCGGTGTTCATGCGGCGCAAGCATGACGCCTCGAACATGCGCTCGCGCTTGGCGATCTTCAGAAGCATCTTGCGCTTTTCTTCCGGCGACAACTCGGACAGTTCGCGCAACCGACCTCGGATGTGACCGTATAGCCACCATGAAGCCAGTTGGAGAAACTCCAAAACCACCCGCCGGCGTCAATTTTCATCCTGATGTGTGCTACTTTCACAACAACCTCCATGCCTCAATTCATTGGCCGTCCATGCGTACAACGCCGAACTGCCGCCGGGTTCTTCACGTGGTCGAACTTGAATTCTTTGGTCATGTAGGACAGGAACTTGTCCTGCACCACGAGAACGAGCTTTCGATTGACGTGCTCGAACGTCTGCACCTTGTGATGCATCTGGACGAGGATCGTCTTCGCGGTCATCTTCCAGTTCATGCCAAAGGACTTGTCGGACTCTTCGCCGTTATCCCCGCGTGCGACTCCTAGCTCTCTTAGCAAGCGTTGCCGCTCTGGCCATACCGTCCCGGTTGTGTCGAGCGTTTGCAGTTCGATGCCTACAAAGTCCCGGACCTTGCCTTCCTTGGCGGACACGAGGACGTAGTCGATGCTCCCGCCGGGCACGGTGACCTCGGACACAAGGTGAAGCTCATTCCCCGGTTCGTGGCTGGTCAGCAAATGCAGGCAGTCGGTGAAGATTTGCCCGCGCTGGATAAGGCGCGTGGGGCAAATGATGATCGGCTCCAGTTCCCGACCATAGAGAACCGTGCAGGAGCCAATCGAAATCTCTGGATTCGACTTCCGAACTTTGTAGCAACGCTTGCCAAGGAAGGGGCACTGCTGATCCGCGATTACCCGCTGCCACTCAATACCGGGGGCGTCGGCAGCCTTGCCGAACAATTCGACGACTTTGCTCATAGAAGACCATCGCACCTTTCTTGCGAGAGTTGTAGATAGTGGTGCGATATGTCGATGCCCACTGACTTGAGGCCAAGATTACGGGCAGCAAGCAGGGTAGTGCCGGTCCCACAGAAGGGATCAAGCACCATCCCTCCAGGAGGGCATGTGGCAAGCAGAGGCCTTCGACAAAGATCAAGAGGATAAGGAGCGAAGTGCGTGCCACGTCGCTGCGTATCTTCGGGAATGATGTCCCACACGTCGCCCGGCTTGCTTCCGTTGGGGTGGTACTTGAGGAAGTAGAAGCCCTTGTCTCGAAGCTCTTTTGCCCGACCGGAAACCTTCTCGCTATCCGAATGGGTGGTACGTTGCTGACCACGAATAATCATGCGGAAGTCCGACACTCTACCTGCTGCCACTTCGGCGAGCATGCGGTCAAGCGCAGCGAACGCGGCCTTCTTCTCGTTCTCGTCGAGGGCAGTGGAAAGCTCGATCTGCCTCTTGTAGCGGACGCCGGAAACGCCAGTGGCTGAAACTACTGCGCCGTTGACGACTTTCGCCTCGCGTGGTTTCGACCGAATGGCGTCAGCGTTGTAGTAGTAACCCTTCGGCTGTTTCACGAAGTGAAAGAGATTCTCGTGGACGTTGGCTAGGCGATCTTTGCTGTTATCCATGCCGCCCTTCAGCTTGTTCCATACGACGCTATTCCGCAGCGTCCAGCCTTGGACGTCAGTCAACTCGAAGGCAACCCTCCATGGAATCCCGAGCAAGCTCTTGCCGTTGTAGGTGTCACCGATGTTGAGCCAGAACGACCCCGTAGACTTTAGAACTCGCTTCAGCTCCAAGAAGATGGCAGCCAAGTTTTTTACGAAGTCCCGATAGTCGGCCTCAAGACCGATACCACCGTTCTCGTACTCACGCTTCCCCCAATATGGCGGGGATGTCATGGCGAAGTCGATGCACTCGTCGGGTAGGGACTTGAGAACGGCGAGCGCATCCCCGTTGAGCAGCAGTGGGTGTAGCGTTGCTTCCCGCTGGTACGCAGCGAATGCGCGCCCATAGTCCTTCGAGACGATATATGGTGACGACTGGTCGTTATCGCTCACGGTCTGATTACGGTGAGTTGCGCCATTCGCAACTTCGATTACTTCGCCACCCATTGATCGTGCTCTTTCTTCGTAGGTCACAATAAATCCCAATTTGTCCTTTGTGTAGCGCTCTAACCATTTACTTAACCTGCACCAGTCAGGTTGAAGCATTTGTTAGATGTTCCTCTATTCTTTTCTTAGCAATCTCAAAATACTTATCGTCTTTTTCAATACCAATAAAGTTACGTTTTGTGTTAATACAAGCAATACCTGTAGAACCTGAACCCATACAATTATCAAGAACCGTTTCACCTTCTAAAGTGTAGGTTTTGATAAGATACTCAAGCAAGGCTACTGGTTTTTGGGTGGGGTGAACTTTACCTTTTTGATTTGCATTACTTATCTCAAGTATACTTTTAGGGAACTTTTTATCATAGTGGCGCAAATCGCCATAGTGATTTATTCCATTTGCTTCTCCCGCTGAATATGTTTTACCTGTCCTCGGCTTTTGCTCTGTCATTATTGGATAATAATTCCCGCCAGCAAAAACAGAAATGATTTCATGAACTTTATATGGCTGTTGTTTCAAGTTCATAATATTTCCGCCTTTTTTCTTATCCCAAATCCAATCATATTTATACTGTTTGATATTACTCATTCTCAAATAACTTGAAAACGGTTCACTGCCAAACAGCACTATTGCCCCACGGTCTTTTATAATTCGCTTATATTGCGCCCATAACGGC
>Ga0209407_1001711_pt1 | contig 22260 bp, 15 predicted proteins | sample AD_JPNHG3_MetaG_FD_184410 | JGI IMG/M metagenome (GOLD analysis project Ga0209407, IMG submission 184410) | Active sludge microbial communities of municipal wastewater-treating anaerobic digesters from Japan - AD_JPNHG3_MetaG (SPAdes) (version 2) | ecosystem: Engineered > Bioreactor > Anaerobic... | reverse complement strand
CTGGGGAAGTTCCATAGGGTGTCCTTTCGTTAGACGGTTTGTAGTTAATCCGCTACAAAATATAGCGCATCCACATGCGCCACGCAAGCGCAATCTGATTTTCACGTCACGAATCTGACACACACCCGGCGTAATCGGTTAGCCCGCCGCCCGCGCTTCGCACGGGAATGTAAATGCGCAGCAATTTGCACTTGCCCAAATGACACATCCCCGCATAATATGGAGGTATGGTCGCGTAAACGTCTACGCGGATCAGGGTGGGGCTTTAACGTCATGCAACCGAGGAGTAGAAAAATGTCAAACTACATGTCGCACATCGAGAACCCCGACTCTCGTTTCTGGGTTTCACAACCGATAGCAACCCAACGCACGAAGATGCGGCTCGTACACCGGCTACTCGCCTTAGTGCTGGCTGCCGCATTCTCGGCGACCGCCGATCAGACCTGGATCGGAGGCGTGTCAGGATCGTGGAACAACAGCGCCAATTGGTCCGGCGGCACCGTGCCCGCCGCGACCGAGGTGGCCACTTTCAACACGCCCGGCGCCGTCGTTTCGGTAGACGCCGATACAACCATCAAAATGATCCGCGTCTACGCGCCCGCCACGCTCAACCTCAACAGCCCGTTGCACATCGTCAATGTAGGGCTGCAAGGCACCGACATCCGCGCTGATTTGGTAATCAACGGACCGTCTACCCTAGATTTCTCCCGCAACGGCACTTCCACCACCGACCTCCTCGACCTCTTTGTCCGGAGTGACGCCACCCTGACGGTAAACGCCAAACTCACCGGTACGACCTCCGGCATCGAAACGTGGTCTTCCGGAAATTTCAAGACCGGCACCTATGTTTTCACCAACCCGGACAACGACTTCCCGAACGCCGCTCTCATCGTGCGGGGAGCGACCCTCTCGGTTCCCTCTCTCAGCCCCATTGGAAACACCTCCTACCTCGGCACCGGTAGCGCCAGCACCGCAATCCGCTGCGCGTATGGCGGCACACTGCGTATCACTGATGACTCCCCGTTCACAACAGACCGTCCTCTGTATTTCTATGGCGCCGCAACAGCCGAACTCCTGCTCGACATCGCAGGCAACGGCGACATGACCTTTACGGGTACTGCATCCTCTTCGACCGAAGCCGGCGCGAAGACCCTGCGCCTCGGCGGGAACGGCACCGGTACAAAGACCTACGCCGGTGCAATCGCCGGATCGTCGCAGGCCCCCATCTCACTCATCAAACAGGGACAGAGTGAATGGCAGATCTCCGGCGCCAACGACCTGACCGCGATTACCCTCCTGCAAGGCACCCTTATCACGGCCAATCCCGCGTCCTTGAAGGCCGCTTCCGACGTGGCGCTTGCCGGTGGCACACTGCGCGTGACGACCGATGCGCTCAACCCAGACGGCACTTTCACGGCCTCCCCGCTCTCCGTCAACGGTCCGGCTACGCTCTCGCTGGCCACCGGAGGCTCGGATGTCCGGTTGCCCGCCCTCACCCTGGCCGCAGGCGGCACGCTCGATATCATCCCAGCGGGCGGCAAGGTCTTTGCGACTGGCATCGCAGCGGGCCCGATTCCCGGAATCACCATCAATGGCGTGCCCACCGTCTACAGCGTGACTGACGGCATCACCGTCGATCCGGCCGCTCAGGAAGTCGAGCTGCCCGCGCTCGGCCCCGGCGACCTCGCGGCGCATCCCGGCGCGGTCATCACGCTGATCGACGGCGGCGCCGGCCCGGCCCTCAACCTCACGGCCGATACCGCCGTTGCCTTGATCCGCAACCCCTCCGCTACGTCCGCCGTCATTGATCTCGGCGGACACACGCTCACGGTCGGCCGACTCTCCGCCACCGCCAAGCTGGCCCTTTCAAACGGCACCGTCGCCACACCCGACGGTACCCTGACCGTCACCGGTCCCGTCACGCTTGAGACTGCCCTTTCCTCCGGTACCGCCGTCGCTAAATCCGGTGCAGACACCGCGACGGTCCCTGCGGACGGACTCTCATCCGCCGCCATAACGGATGGTGCGCTCGCGCTTGCGGTCGCCGCAGACACGACCAACAGCCTCCCCGTCCTTTCCGGTAGCGGCACGTTGATCAAAACCGGCCCCGGCTGGCTTACGCTCCCCAACGCCAACCGCGATTTCCTGGGGGACATCACCATCACACAAGGTACGCTGCTGCCGGCGGTTGCATCGGCGCTTGGCTATGATGACATGGCACGTGTGGTCACGGTCGCTGATGGCGGGGCGCTCGACATGGGCCTCCTTCCCTCCGTGAACAATTGCATCTATGTGTACCAACTCCGTCTGGCGGGCGACGGCCCGGACGGCAACGGTGCGCTGGTCAACAACGGAGCTTTTATACAATATTACACGCAACCCCTGATCGCCCTTGATGCGGACGCCTCGATCGGCGGCGTCTCGCGCCTCGACGTCCGTCGCAACTCGGATGTCGCGGGCACTATCCAGCCCCGTTTCGAACTCAACGGTTACACCCTGACCGTAAAGGGCGACGCGAAGCTCACGCCCGATCTGCGCGCCTCCACATCGCCCATCAACTCCATCTTCGCCATCACCAGTGCCGACATCCTCGTGGCAGACCCCGCCGCCCCTGACCGGCACGGCACGTTTGCGATCGCACCCGGTGCCGTGTTTACGATCGAATCCGACAGCACGTTGGCCGGCGACACCAACACGCTCGTCAGCGTATCGGCGGGTAGCGTTTTCGATGTACACAACCTTGCGGCCCCGGTTCCTTGGCGTATCCAAGCGGAGGCCGGCAGTGCCCTCCGGACCCGTTCCGGTTTTGACCGCGACACGCGCAATGTCATCACAGGGCCGGTCGAGACCTCCGGTAGCGGTGACCTGATCCTGACCGACACCGCCGACGCGCTCTCCCTGACGCTGACCGGCCCGGTTTCGGGCCCCGCTGGCATCAAGAGTTACGGCGGTGCTAACTCGGTCGCCTATTTGCTCGCCTCCAACAACACCTATCAAGGCGAAACCACGATCACCGGAGGCCGGCACATGCTCTTCGCCAACTACCCCTCCAGTTTGCCGGGGTGGGACGCCGGAAAACTTTACGTCTCTGGCGGCGGTCTCTTGGGGATCGGCATGGGCGATACCCCCGCCGAAGGATTCACGCGCGACCATTTCGACACGCTCGTTTACGGCGATCTCATTCCGTCGGACGGCGGTGTCGTTGTCGACACCACCCGCCTCGCTGATCCCGACATCGTGTTGTCCGACGCCGTGAACAAAGGTTTCGGCAAGACCGGCCCCGGCGATCTCACCATTCTTGCGCCTATTTCGGCCTGGGTCTTTACGCCGGAAGACGGCATCACTGATTTCCGTGACTCAGGCCCCCACACCCTCGGCTACATCAGCACCACGTCCGGTTCGCTTCTCATCACGAACGATACCGATGTTACCGTAGGTGTCGTTGACGACAACGCGCAATCAACATTCGCCAGCGGCGTCAAGACAGTCCATCTCGGCAGTGTTGCGGGTAAAGATTCCACCTCCAACCGTATCGGCGGCACCGCCACGGTGATCGCACCCGATATCGGTTACGGTCTTCGCCAGACCTACTTCATCGTCGGCCAAAATGGACGCGCCACCCTTGACATCACCGACGACGCCCTGCTCTCGGCCACCCTGTATGCTGGGCGCGGTGGTTCCAGCGCCGGCGCCATCTACCAATCCGGCAACAGCATCGTGACCAACACCACCGGCGCGGCCAATGACGGCGGCCTCGGTACCGCCTCAGGCGCCTACGGTTATTACGGGCTCGAATCGGGCATCAATCATACCAAAGGGTATTGGCAGGTCGCCCAGGCTTACAACTCGCAAGGCATCTTCCGCCAGACCGGCGGGTCTTTCACCGCGCCCGGCGGCAGTGTGCCCGCTAGTGGCGTCGTCGGCGATTACTACGGTGGCACCGTCACCCTCACCCGCGGCGGCTTCGGCTTCGCCTTCCTGCTCGGCGGCACGTTTTACCACGGTAACACGCTGTACGTCAGCGGTGATGGTAACAGCGGCTCCAACATTGGCTCCGGTGCGCTCGTCGTCGCCGGCGACGCAGATGTCACGCTCAAAGGCTACGTCAACCTTGGACAAACTGCCGCCTATGCCAAGGATCGCCCTGCCGACCTCGTGCTCGCTGGCAACGGGCGTCTCACGGCGGACAACATCAATGCCGTCGCCAATCCCGCCTGGAAGGGCACCAGCTTCAACGGCGGCACCTTCGTCTGCACCAACAGCACCTCCAGCGCTGCGGCTCAAGTTTTCAGCGGAACGCTTGCCGGCCACAATGTTGTCATTCACGAGGGCGGCTTCACGCTAGACATCCCCGCTTCCATCAGTAAGACCGTCGATGTCCCCTTGCGCGCTCCGACCGGGCTGGTGGCCGCCGACATGACGTTCGCCACGCCTTACACCGGCTATATCGCCCCGCCGGTCGTTCTCAACAAATACAACGGTCCTGACGGCCCCAATGGCTACGTTGCGGAGGCGATCTTTGACCGTCCCTCCGGTGCCGTCACCGGCCTCAAGTTCCATGCGCCCGGCAACGGCATGAGCCCGCAGCCGGTCGCGACCCTGCGCCAGGCCGGCCGCGCCAACGTCGATGTGACCCTGTCCGTCAAGCCGGCTGTCTCCGGCGGCTTTACCAAAACCGGCGGCGGGTGTGTCACCTTTAATGCTGCCAACACCTATACCGGTCCGACCCTCGTGCGCGAAGGCACGCTGGCCCTGGGTCACGACGACGCCCTCTCCACCGTCACTGCCGTCACAGTCGGGGGCACGGGTGCACCCGCATGCCTCGACCTCCGCGGTCGCGACATTCAGGTCGCCTCCCTGACAATCGGCGATGGCGGCACGGTCATCAACGGTACGCTCAGCGCCGCCTCGATCATCAAGACCGGTGCCTCCACGGCCACGCTCGCGGCCACGCCCGTCGTCGAACCGTGCGCCCCGGCCCTTGACGCTCTCACGCCGGGCCTCTGGGAGGGTCTCACCTCGCGCACGGCCAACGATCCGTTCCGCTATGTGCCCAAGCAGAATATCCGCCTCACCACCTATGCCGCCAACAATGGCTACTCCGCCAACTCGAGCAGCTCGGGCGGCATGTGGGCCGGCAACAACCACACCTACGCCTACGCCGGCTGCATCTGGAACCGCACCGCCACCAATCAGGTCTGGAACTTCCGCGGCGCGTTCGACGACTACGTTTATCTGGTCATCGACCGCTCGCTAGTCCTCTCCCGTAACGGCAACACCGCCACCACCGGCTCCTTCACCGCCACCCCCGGCCCGCACTACTTCGATGCGCGCTTCGGTGACGGCTCGGGCAACGTCGGCTGCAATGTCGCCGGCATGCTGAACAGCGGCCTCAACTGGGATCCCGGCGACGGCGCGGGCTGGCGCGTTGTTTCCGATCCCGGCGACGGCTCGATCTTCACCACCTCGTCCGTCAACTGGGACGCCGCCGAAGCCGCCCGCAACGCCCAGCCCGGCCAACCCGGCCTCTTCGAGGGCACGGTCGGCGGTTGCGGCAACTCCGTAGAGCCCAACCCCTGCGACGGCGGTGTCCAACTCACCCCCCGCGCCGCCAACGGCTCTATTAACGTCCCGGCCGGCAACAACCAATCCGCCACCCTGCCGAACGGCTATGTCTGGTGGAACTACGCCACCGCCGTCTACTCCGGCTACGTCTGGAACCGTTCGGGTGAAACCCAGAACTGGACCTTCATCCAGAACCTCGACGACTCCTGCCTGATCGTCATCGACGGCCAGACCATCCTCTCGGGGCGCCTCGAAGAAATGGCCACCCGCATCGTCACCGTGTCCGTCACGCCCGGCCCGCACGCCTTTGAGCTGCGCTTCGGTCAGCATGGCGGTGCCGCGGGCGGAAGTGTCATCCCCGGCAGCGGCTTCGGCATCGACCTGCAGGGCCGCCACTCCACAGCGAGCGCCAACTTCATCATCCCCTACGCTTACGGCAACGGCATGCCGGAGATCTACACCGAGGCCGAACCCTTCTTCACCACCACCCTCAACGGCTATGTCGAGGCGCCCTCCTCCGCTGTGGAGATCGAGGCGGGCACTCTCGCCCTCCACTCCGACTTCATGCCCGGTCTCCTGTTTGGCGAAGTGAGCGGTTACACAAACTGGGTCGAGATGCCCGCCACGACCACCGTCGAGCTTGACACCTCCGTGGCCAATACCTTCGGTAACCGTGGCGACCGTTTCACCCTCGTCTACAGCGGTGACATCTGGAATCGCACCGATCAAGATGTGACCTGGTCGTTCATGATGGATTATGATGACGCCGGACGGCTGGTCATCGACCAGACCAACGTCGTTATCCTTGCCAACGCCTCCTGCCAGAAGAAAACCGGTACCGTGACGCTCTCGCCTGGCCCGCACGCCATTGAGCTGCGTTTCAGCGAAAACGCCGGCAATGACGGACCGTGGAGCGGTGTCCTTCCCTGGGCCATCGGCATCAAAGAGGGTGCGGCCACTGCTGATTGGCAAGACTACACAAAGCTGGAAGACCCCGGCGACGGCTCGCTGTTGACAATACCCATCTCCGCCGACTTCTCCGACGCATCCTTCAATCTGGCCTCCGGCGCGACGCTTGATCTCGGCGGCGTTGAACGCACTGTCGGCACCCTCTCCGGTGACGGCACCATCGCGAACGGCTCGTTCGCGGCCGGCAGCGTCTACCGCGTGAAGATCGACGGCGAGACATCCTCCTGCGTCACCTTCAACGGGGTGGACCTCGCAAACCTCACCGTCATGCCGGCGGACGCCGCCTCCGCCACGCCAACCGCGCGGACATACGTCATCGCGACCGGCGCGATCAACACCAAACCTACGCTGTCGGGCTTCCCCTCCAAATACAAGTTGATTGTCGCCAACAACGGCACCCAACTCTTGCTCACCTCGCAGGGCGGTGCTATCCTGCTGTTGAAATAAGGGGAAAAAAGATGAAACAGATTTCGTGGATGTTGGCGGGTTTGGTGCTCGTCGCAGGTTGTGCACAAAGACCGTGGGGCCAGCGCGGTGCGCTCGCCGCTCCACAGGCGTTGACGGTCGACTACCTGCAGGACCCCGTGGGGCTCGACCACCCAGCCCCGCGCCTGAGTTGGAAACTGACCGCCGCGCGCCGCTCGGCGCGCGGCCTGCGCCAAACCGCTTACCAGATTCTGGTGGCCTCCTCGCCGGAGCGACTGCGCGACAACCAAGGCGACCTCTGGGATAGCGGCCGCGTGGCTTCCGACCAGTCGCTGAACGTGGTGTACGCCGGCAAGCCGCTCACGACCTCGCAGCGCTGTTACTGGAAAGTGCGCGCGTGGGACAACCAGAGTGATACACCCTCCGCCTGGAGTGCACAGTCGCGCTGGATCATGGGCGTGATGCGTCCTGCAGATTGGCAGGCACGCTGGATCGGTGCGAACGCCGCCACGCGCCCGGATTGCGACCTGGCCGGTGCGCAATGGATCTGGACCGGCGACGCCCCTTCGCTGGGACAAGCGGCACAGGGCGTCCGCCACTACCGCAAGGTGTTCGACGCGCCGCGCGGCGCGCAGGACGCACCGGTAGAGCTGGCGCTCACGGCGGATGACGAGTACGAGGTGTTCATCAACGGCAAGAGCGCCGCGAAAACCTGGGGACACTTCAACGAGTGGCGCTGGATGCGCTTTCACGATGTCGCGCCCTTGATCAAGCCCGGTCGCAACCTGATCGCAGTTACTGTCAAAAACAAGGAGCCGGGGCCTACCGCCCTGCTCGCCGTACTGAAATTCGCCGACGGTAAGGCCGTGCCGACCGACACCACCTGGAGCACGTCAGCGCAGGCTGTGAAGGGCTGGAAGGAGCAGGTCGACGGCTTCGCGCATGACGCATGGAAAGCCGCTGTGATAGCCGGCCCCGTAGACGGCGCGCCTTGGGGTAAGATCGAACGGCGCAGAGAGCTTGTCTCGCCCGCTTTTGAAAAACGCTTCACGGTCACTCGCCCGGTGCGCGAGGCTACGCTGCACATCACCGGCCTCGGTTTTTACGAGGCGAGCCTCAATGGACAACGTATCGGCCGTAAGGTGCTGGACCCCGCTCCTACCCGCTACGACCGGCGTGTGCTCTACTCCACCTACGACATGACCGAGATGCTGACGCGCGGTGAAAACCGACTGCATGTGCTACTGGGACACGGCTGGTACGACGTGCGCAGCGTCGCCGTCTGGAACTTCGACAATGCCCCTTGGCGCGATTTTCCGCGCATGCTGGCCCAACTCGAAATCACGTACGACGACGGTACGCGCATGATGGTCGTGAGCGATGACACCTGGCGTCAAGTCGCCAGCCCGCTCGGTTTCGACTGCATCCGCGAAGGCGAGGTGCTCGGCAAGGCGCCGAAGGGCGCGCCCGACCTTGAAAAGCAGGTCTTAAGGGCTGACGTGGTGCCCGCACCCGCCGGACGCCTCACCGCCTCCGCGCTACCGCCGAGCGTGGTGACGCAACGCCTGAAGCCGGTCGCTGTACGCGCGATCACGCCCGGCACGTGGCTGGTCGACTTCGGTCAGAATACCGCAGGCTGGGTCAAACTCAAACTCGCCGGACAGCGCGCTGGTGACGTGGTCACGATCAGGTACGGCGAAAAACTCAAAGAAGACGGCAGCCTCAGCATGAAAGGCACCGACGCACACTTCCGTTATCCTGCGTCGTTCAGCACGCTGCCGGACGGCTGGTTCCAGACAGACCGCTTCGTGTGTGACGGCAGCCGTACTCAGGTGTATGAGCCGCGCTTCACCTATAACGGCTTCCAGTATGTGCAGATCACCGGACTGACGCAACCGCCAGATGCCTCGAATATCGAGGCCTGCGTGGTTCACACCGATTTCAAAGACGCCGGACGTTTCATCAGCTCGAACGAGTTGTTGAACAAGCTCCAGCACGCCATCCTCTGGGCCTATCGCGGCAACTTCGTCAACGGGTACCCCACCGACTGCCCGCACCGCGAAAAAAACGGCTGGACCGGCGATGCATCGCTGGCTTCGGAACTCGCGATGTATAACTTCCAGAACACGGCGGCTTATGAAAAATGGATCCAGGACTTGATCGATGAGCAACGCCCCGATGGTAACCTGCCGGGCATCGTGCCGACCAGTGGTTGGGGCTACCACTGGGGCAACGGCCCGGCTTGGGACAGCGCACTCGTTATTATTCCGTGGATGCTGTACGTCTACCAAGGCGACACCCGTATGCTTGAAACCGCCTATCCGGCCATGGCGAAGTATGTCGATTACATGACCTCCCGTGCCAAGGATGGAATCGTCTCGCACGGCCTCGGCGACTGGATCCCGGTCAAGACCAAAACGCCGACCGAGGTGACCTCCACAGGCTACTACTATCTCGACGCGCAGATCGTGGCGCGTGTCGCCGAACGGCTCGGCAAGCATGACGACGCTCGGAAATATGCCGCACTTGCGCGTTCGATCCGCGAGGCTTACACACGCCACCTCTACAAGGGCAACGGCGTCTACTCGATCGGCAGCCAAACTGCGCAAAGCTGCGCACTACACCAAGGATTGGTCCCGGACGCTGAACGCGCCACCGTCGAAGCACGGCTGGTCGAGGCCGTACAAAAGAACCACGCTTTCCCGGACTTCGGTATTCTGGGTTCGAAGTATATATTCCGTGTACTGAGCGAAGCCGGCCGCACTGACCTCGCCTTCGCCATGGCCACGCGAGAAGAGCACCCCTCTTTCGGCAACTGGATCAAACGCGGTGCCACCACCTTCTGGGAGGACTGGAACGAAGGTTCCTCGCGCAACCACATCATGTTCGGCGACCTCTCCGCCTGGTCTTACCAATATCTCGGCGGCATCCGTCTGGCCGACAGCGTCTCCACCATCGCCATGACCGATGATCCGAAGGCGGTGGCCTTCAAGCGTTTTATCATCGCGCCGGAACCGGTGGCGGGCTTGGACTGGGTCAAGGCCGAGCACGACTCGCCCTACGGTCTTATCCGTAGTGAGTGGAAACGGGAGAACGGTGTGTTCACACTAGAGGTCGAGATTCCAGTCAATACCGAAGCGACCATCTATCTGCCGGTCAAACCCGACGCGAAGAACGTGACCGCTGACGTGCCCCCTATCCCATCAGACCGCGACCGCATGGCCTTCCGTGTCGGCTCCGGCTGTTATCGCTTCAGCACGAACGCGCGTTGAGGGGAACGTAATCGGTTACTGCGGGCACTGCCGGTACTGCGGGCGTGAACGGCGCATGCGCCGCTGGGGAGGGACGAGCGTCTGCTCGCCCGCGGGCAAGCAGACGCTTGCCCCTCCCGGCGCTCCGCAATGAAACCTGAAACCATCCTTCCGCACAGCGGAAGGATTTAGCGCTTTTCTGGGCTGTCTTCCCGCGCCCCCCCCCATTGCATGGCCTGTGCGCGCCCGGTGCCCGTCCTCCCGCCCGTTTTTTTTACACTCATCATTGCGACCACTGTGTGGTCGCAATAACGCCCCCCCCAAAAAAACTCTGCGTCTCTGCGCCTCTGCGTTAAATAAACCCGAGCAATGCCCCCAAAAATCTGTGCCCATCTGTGGATAAAAAACCCGAGCAGCGCCCAACTCGACACCGCGCTCAGAACGTCATCTCGGGATAGATAAAGCACTCGATTTTTGATTTGGCCTTGAGGTCGCGGAAGTAAGCATCGACACCAGCCTTGTACTTCGTCCGCACGATGCTGTCGGTCATGCGTTTGTGATCGATCGGCACGCTCTTGAGCAAGATGTGCGACACGCGCACCGTCTCGGGAACAGCCGGCGAAGTTTCGGTCGCCTTCGTCGCAGGTGTTCGCGCCGTGACTTTTAGGATGTGGTACCCGTGGCGCGTCTCGATCACCGGACCGACCGCGCCGATCTCCTGCGTGAACGCCGCCTGCTCCAACCCTCTGTGCAAGCTGCCGCGCTTGAATTCGCCGAGATCGCCGCCTTTCTTTGCGCTGCTGGGACACTGGGAAACCGTGCGCGCGGTATCTTCAAAATCCGCGCCATCCAGAAGCTGCTTGCGGATTCCCTCCAGCCTCACGCGTGTTGCCTGATTGGTGGCCTCCAGCAAGGCGACGGTTTCCGAGATCTCCTTGTCGGTGACCTGCAGCTTGTCACGCACTTTCTGCTTCAGCAGCTTATCGATGACCAAACCGTCCTCAAACTCGCGACGCATCATCGCCTCGCCCATCGGACCTTTCAAGAAAAAGTCATTGGTCGTCCAATTCCGCGACCTGAGCGAAACCGCGAGTGAACGCAGCCCTTCCTGCCGGTCCACCTCGGACAACTGGATCTTCTCCTTGGCGGCCTCATCCATCATCACCGTCTTAAAGACAAACGCATTGATGGAGCGCCGCCGGAAATGCTCCTTGGCCTCCTCCATCCGATTGGTCGGAATGATCAGATGGTTCACCTCCACATCGTCCTTGAGGTACCCCATCGCGCGCTTCTCCATATCGGCCCACGAGAGCGGCGTACCGTTCACCATGGCGACCACATAGTCCGGCGACATCTCTGCGGGCGGAACTGCCGTTTTCAGCACATCGCGAGACGCCTCGTCGCGCCCGCAACCGCAAAGCGCGACCACACCCATCACACCTAAAAAAACGAATACATTACACATCTGACGCATCGGAAAATCTCCTCAAGCACAGGGCCTTCACACAACAAAAACAAGTGCTACATTACACGATCACCCACCGCATTTCGAGCCTGAAAATCAATTGTTCGAATACCGCCTTGTCGTGGCCTTTGTCTCCCTGTTACACTGGAAGGCAATTCGTCCCGGCGGTGCCTTTGTGCCGGGCATGCTTTTGGAGGAGAGATGAAAACAACGCATGACACGGTCGTGATTCTGGATTTTGGCGCCATTAACAGTCAGGCCGCCGCTAAAATTGTTCGTTCGCTCAAGGTGTATTGCGAGGTGTTGCCCTACACGGCACCGGCCGAGCGAATCGCCGCGCTGAAGCCCAAGGCGATCATCCTGCAACGCGGCGCGACCTGCGGCGAAGCCACACTGGGACGCACCCCCACCGCCGACCCCGCCACGTTCGGTGTGCCGGTGCTCGATCTCAATGACCTGCCGTGCGACACGGCAACCATCGAACCCTTCCTGCTCAAGCAGTGCGGCCTGCGGCAGGATTGGACGGTCGAGGCTTTTATCGCGGATGCTATCGCCGATATCCGCGAGACCGTCGGCGACCGCAAGGTGCTGCTGGCGATGTCGGGCGGCGTCGATTCCTCGGTCTGCGCGGTGTTGGTCCACCGTGCAATCGGCGATCAACTCACCTGTGTCTTTGTCGACCACGGCCTGATGCGCAAGGATGAACCCGAGGAGGTCGCCCGGGTTTTCCGCGATGGCTTCGGTATCGCGCTGCGCCACGTCAACGCCGAGCGCCGGTTTCTGAACAAACTGGCCGGTATCACCGATCCGGAACGCAAACGCATGATCATCGGCGAGGAGTTCATTCGCGTGTTCGAGGAGGAGGCACGTGCCGCAGGCGAGCCCGATTTTCTGGTACAAGGCACGATCTATCCCGACATCATCGAGAGCGGCGGCGAAGGCGGCAAGTCGGTCAAAGCGCACCATAACGTCGGTGGGCTACCCAAAAACATCGACTTCAAAGGACTGCTGGAGCCGATCAAATACCTGTTCAAAGACGAAGTCCGCCAAGTCGCGCTGGCGCTGGGCATCCCCGCTTCAATCGCCATGCGCCAACCGTTCCCCGGCCCTGGTCTGGCTGTGCGTTGCATTGGCGAACTAACCAAGGAGAAGCTCGACATCCTGCGTGAGGTCGACGCGATCTTCCGTCAGGCGATCGTCGACAACGGACTTGAGAAGCAAGCCAGCCAGTACTTCGCAGCGCTGACCGGCAACCGCTCGGTCGGGGTCACCGACGGCGCGCGCACCTACGCCTACACGGCGGCACTGCGCGCGGTGCAAACCACCGACTTCATGACCGCACGGTTCGTCAAGATTCCGATGGACATCCTTGAGAAAATCTCAGAACAGATCACGACCAACGTGCCGCAGGTCAACCGCGTGGTGTACGACATCACCAGCAAGCCGCCTGCCACCATCGAGTGGGAGTGAGCACGGGCGTCCTCGCCCGCAACAGCATGTCTTGCAAAAGGATAGTTTCAGGGTTCATTGCGGAGCACCGGGAGGGGCAAGTGTCACTTGCCCGCAGCGGCGCATGCGCCGCCCACGCCCGCAGTACCGGCAGTCCCGGCAGCACCCCCCAAAAAAAATCTGCGTAATCTGTGTAATCTGTGGATGTAAAAAAATCGAGCCATGCACCCCATAAAAACCTCTGCGCCTCCGCGTCTCTGCGTTAAAAAAAACGCTCACCTTCCCGCGCGCTCAGACGAGCCGCTCTTGGGCTACTTCCTGCTCGTGCTGGAGACGCTCCAAGTCTGAGGCGTCGCGTTCCCACTCTTCAGAAAACACCTCGATCTGATCCTGCACCACCTTGAGGCGTTTGTTCGTCGCCGCGAAATCCGTGTCGGGTTCGGGGTTGAACAAGATACCGGAGAGCGTCTCAAGTTCGGCTTCCAACTCGGTGATGCGCGCTTCGGTTTTAGCGACCTTCTCCTTCAACGCCCGGATCTTCGGTTGCAGCTTGGCGCGCGCTTGAGCACGCGCACGCCGCAAATCCTTGGCACTGACCGGCGCGTCCCCCTCTTCCGTTTGAGCGGCCTGTGTAGACGCACCGGACGGTGATTCGTCACGATTCTCGTCGGCAATTTTTTCGCGATAGTAGTCGTAGCCGCCGGGAAAACGCCGCACGCCTGCGGGCGAGATTTCGATGATCGACGTGACCGTGTTGCGCACGAACTCAATATCGTGACTCACCAGACAAACCGTGCCGTCATACTCCCGGAGCGCCTTTTCCAGCGTGGCACGTCCTTCGAGATCCAAGTGCGTGGTGGGTTCGTCCAGCAGCATGAAATTCGGCGGCGCGAGAAACAAACGCAGAAAGGCGAGACGAATCCTCTCGCCACCGCTGAGCACACCGGTCGGCTTGCCGATGTCATCCGCAGAAAAACCGAACGCGCCAAGCTGCGAGCGCAACTCGCGTTCAGTCGCCGCAGGCTTGCTCCGTTTGGCGCACTCGAAAACCGTGATCTCCGGCGGTATCGTTTCGGAAAATTCCTGTGAAAGGTAGCCCGGCACCACCTTATGGCCCAGCGTACAGGTGCCAGATGTGGGCGTGCGCACACCGGCCATGATGCGCAGAAGCGTGGTCTTGCCCATGCCGTTGTAACCCACGACCGCGATTTTGTCGCCGCGTGCAATCGAGAGGTTGACATCGTGCAGCACATTACGCTGACCGTCGTACGAGAAACAGACCTGCTCCAGGCACACGATTTGCGCCCCGGCATGCGGTGCCGGTGCCAGCCGCAGATGACCGGCGGCCATACTGCGTTTAGGCAGAACGATCGCCTCCTCGTCCAGGCGTTCGATCATCTTCATGCGGCTCTGGGCCTGGGAGGCTTTTGTGCTGGTCGCCTTGAAACGTTCGACAAAACGCTCAAGCTGTTCGCGCCGACGGTCTTGATTTTCCTTGGCAGCCAGCAAGTTGGCATGGCGGATCTCACGCTCGCGCAGATAAAAATCGAGATCGCCGTTGTAGCGCGTGGCCGTGTTCGCATCCACCTCGACCGTCGTGGTGGTCAGCGTACGCAGCAGGTAACGGTCATGCGAGATCAGCACCAGCGTGCCGTCATACGCACGCAAAAAGCGTTGCAGCCACTCGACGGCAGGCAGGTCGAGATAGTTGGAAGGCTCGTCCAACAACAGCAGATCGGGTTTCGAAGCCAACACGCGAGAGAGTTCCGCGCGCATCTGCCAACCGCCGCTAAAACTGGCGAAGGGCTTGTCGAACTCCTCGGCCGCAAAACCAAGTCCGCCGAGCGAGACCTTGACGCGGGTCTCAATTTCATAACCGCCGAGATGCTCGAATGCGGTCTGCACCTCACCCAGACGCGCCAGCAGCCGCGCGCGTTCCGGTTCATCCGTCGCTGCCGCCAGCGACGCCCCGAGCGCGTGCAACTCGTGTTCCATCTCAGCAAGTCCAGGTGTCCCGCGTAGCGCATATTCGACCAGCGTCTCAGTCTCGGACTCCGCCTCAAGATGCTGACGGATATGCCCGATGCGCGGCGACTGCTCAATGATGACCTCGCCGGCATCAGGATCAGCCTCGCCCAGAATCAGGCGGAAGAGCGTTGACTTGCCGGAGCCGTTGGGTCCGATGATCCCGATACGCTCACCGGCATTGATACGAAAGTTGACCTCACTCAGAACCTGTTGCGTGCCATACCGCACGCCGATATTACGAAACTCAATCACGGGGAGGTATCATGCTAAAAAGTGACGCCGCTGACAATCGTATTCGCCAACTCACCGATCGAAAACGACAAAGCACGCATCATGCGCACCGAGAAAAATTTTGGCGGTGACGCGCCCATCGGGGTCGCGGCGGACATCGGTCTCCAGCAACTCGATCTCGCCGGTCGTTGGATCCCAGCGTTCGGGAGCGCCCTTTCCCGTGTCGCGAAAGGTGCAGATCACGCTTCCCGGCTCAGCGTTCTCGTTCAAGAGATAATAGACCTCGTGCGCCGCTGTCCGCCGGTGCATGAAGCGCACCTGCATGCCCGGTGCGTCAGCCTGCCAGACACAATCGGGCCTGAGCCCCGGCAACTCGCGCATGTTCGCAGGCAGCACCACGCAGTTGGCTGTGCCTGAAAACCGTGCGACTGTCGTCGACTCGGAAGCGTCATCTTCCGCCATGAGCCAGACCCGCACACCGCGTGACGCCAGCGTCCGCACCATGCGTTCGTCATCCGCGTGTCGCAACGAAGCGGCGGCGACTGCCAACTCCGTGTACTCGCGTCCGGAAGCAAAGCGGATGCGTCCCTCTCTGACCGACGCGTCTGCCAGTATCGTGCCGTTCACGGCATCGCACGAATACGCGGCCAGCGAGGGCAACGGCTTTTCTGACCACACCAACAGATCCCCTGCTGGCGCCCCCTGCTGCAACATGACCTGACACCGATGCGCATAGAGACAGCCGTCGCGAAGCTGTTTGAACGCCGCTTCATCACTCGACAGCGCCCCGCCGACATCCAAGAGTATGCGTGTCGCGCCGTCGGCCAGCAGACGATCCACCGCATGTTTCCACGGAAACGGCAGTAACACAGCCGCCGGTGAAGGCTCCGTTTCAAAGGGTGCCAGCCACCCCATCACGAAACGGCGACCCAGCGTCCGCGCCCCGCCTGCGGCAAGCCGATTGGAATCGCGCACCTCCTCTTTGGCGGAGGCGATGAGGATCGGTCGCCGGAAATACCGGGCCACCTCGACGGACTCCACGGGCACCTCATCGATCCGGATGGCGGCCTCCAGTCCGGCTTCATGCACGAGTTCATTCACGGTCTTGCCGCAACGGTCGCGCCACAACTCCCTGAGTGTCCGCGCCGCGTGCTGCCGCACGAAAGCAGCGGTCGATCCACCTCCCACGGGTACCCCCGCCAACACAGGCAGATGCCGGAAAAGGTTTAGGCCGCTCCGCTTCAAAAACGCTTCCGGCATGTCAGGCGGCCATGCGTATTCCGTTTGAGGATGTCCGGAGAAGTGTACCCAGAGCAACGTGTTGCCGTATGTCCGCTCAAACTGTTTCTGAGTGGCAAAGAGCCATTGATTCACATGGCGGAAGAACGTCGTCTCGGAAAACGGATCAATGCGTTGCGGTTCCAATTCCACGCTCCCGAAACGGAAAACGCGCCACGCGCCGTTTGTCGGCAACGCCGTATCGGACAGGTCGATAAGCTGATGCGGCTGAAGATCAGAAGCACCATCGGGCACCGCCAGATGCGCCACACTGCGGTATGAGGGCGGTGGCGTAAAAATCTGCGGTATCGTCTCAACTGTGTTCGACGAAGCAGCTTGTACGGTCTCCTGACTCCACACCAGCTTTCTGGCGCGCGGGACTTTTTCTGCGTCCTCCTTCGCGACGCAAAAATCACAGAGGCCGACATCCAACCCCAATTGACGAGCCCGCTCCAGTGCCCGTTCCAAACCTTGCCATGCCGCCTCATCGACGGTCATCGGCACGGAGAGCAACACCCCGCCCGCGCCGATGTCACGCGCGCGCTCAAGCTGCCGCTCCAGCCACTCCGCTTCGGCGGCGTCACGCCGTACGGTAAGCGACACACACACGCGCGTCACATTCTGCGGCGGAGTGCGGAACTGATCGTCAAGCTCGGTCGCACGCGCGGTTAATACCAGCGCACCGATCCAGCAGACGCAAGAAAATAGGCTGTACGATGATTTCACCACGCCACCAGTTTAGCAGATTAGGGGGCATTGAACACGGCAGAACAAGTAGGATTTAGGATTTAGGAATTTTAACGCAGAAGCGCAGAGACGCAGAGTTTTTTGAGGGGCGGGGCTGGCCGCAAGTCGCGGGTCGTAAGTCGCGGGTCATGTTCACGCACGAACAAGGCGCACTGATCCCGATAGCGATACCGATTCCGATACCGATTCGCACGCCCCCCAATTGCATTGTCCTGACGTTCGGTCTCTATTGATTTGCAAGCGTGTTTAGGAAAGACGCGGGGGTCAGCACGGATACGCGGCCGATGGCCGAGCGCGGGAAATGCCGGACATTGCCGGTGACCAGCGGGGCATCGAGCGCCGCAGCCGCCTCAAGAAAGATGATGTCATCGGGATCGGGCAGAGGTGTTTTGAGCGGAAACGGAGTATACGGTGCGACCAGAGCGCACGCCCGGATGGCATCAAGCAGGAGTTGGACGTCGTCGGTGGAAAAGCGGAACTTCGGACGACAAAGCACCTCTTCGTATTCCGCCAGAATGCCATCGGTGAGCACGGGCCGACAAACCCCGTCCAAAATGGCGTCGAGGATACGTCCCGGCGGACCGCCGGGTGTGAGTATGCCCGACACTACAACATTGGTGTCGAAGACGGCGGCGATCACGTCTGCCCTTGCCGTGCGCGGCGGGCGTTACGCGCCGCGCGGATTTCGCCCTCGATTTCGGCAGGTGTCATTGCCGCCACGCCGTTGCGGCGGCTTATCTGCCGCAGATCGGACAGTGCCAGCCGAGCGCGCGCCAGCCGTACCGCTTCGACCAGACGTTCGGGAGACTCGCCCTCGGCGAGATTGACCAGCAGGGCCATGGGTTGCCCATTGTTGGTGACCAGCGCCGTTCCGTATGCGGCGAGCTTCTCCCGGACGAGCTTGGGTGCCTTGAGATCCTTAATGGCCAGATAGTTCATGGGGACATGATAATCTGATTATAAGGAGATTGTCAAGGCCGCCACAACGTTCAGATGAGTATGGCGGCTTGCGGAGCACCGGGAGGGACAAGTGTCACTTGTCCGGGCCGTGCTATGCGCGGCAAAAGCCGTTCACCTCGCAGCGTTTCATGCTCACGTACGAACGAGGCACCGATTCCGATAGCGATACCGATCCCGATACCGATCCGCAAGTCTAGCAAAAAATTTGGAGTGCGGCGGCAAGCGGGTTTCCGCGCGACGCCGCTTTGATTTTGTGGCAAGATCACTAGGGGAGACAGATGCGAGAACGTTACCAAGGTGGTTCTCATGATTTGAATGTCTAATGTCAATTACGACCCCCAAACCGCAGTTTCAGGTTTCAGGGCTTCATGGTTTCATCCAAATCGGGATCGGGATCGCTATCGGGATCGATTGTTTAACCACGGAACACAGAACAAACGGAAAGGCAAGGCTCTGTTTTCGTTTGTTTAGTGCCGTTCGTGGTGCCTCAGTTGCCTTGCCATGGCGACACGTTACACCACACCGCGAAAACGCTTCGCACCCCCATGATTGTCTGATGTCAAACTACGCCCCCGTTTCTCCACGGTCTTGAGCCATCAGTTTCGTCTTGGCCCGCGTGATATACGTTGCGGCATCCTCCCGAATAGCTTTCTCGTCGTTGGACGGCGATTGAAGCTTGTAGGCCCATGGTCGACCGGGATGGATGACGTCCCAAGGCGAACGCTGCTGATTATACCGGCCTTTACCGGGGTCGTGATTGCCAAACCCATCAATCTTCTGGTTCCACAGCGGGGAGTACATCGCAATAAGCAATGACTCGGCAAGCGGTATCCAAATGTCATCAACGACGAGGAAACGACAACGGAAATCCGCAAGCCTAAGGTTTTCGGCATCATTGATTGACCCCGCATGCTCGGAGAGACGCCGGAAAAGTGCTTGGCCGGGATCGGCTCCGAGACCGTAACCGCCTTTCCGTGCGCCGGCGGGCACAGCCTTGCCGACGTACAAGGGCCAACTGTATCGCCCGTCCCTGTTCCGCTCGGCGATGTCCGTATAGAGCGCGAAGTCCCCTTCGTAATACAAGGCGTAAATACCCGCACCGATGAAAGGTTCATCTGGTGGCAGGGGATGAATCGGTTGCTGTAACATCGCATCGGCAACGCTCTCGCCCAAGTTCGTCTTGTCCAGTGGGTTAAAGGGCGGTATTCGTTTCGGTTCCTTTGCCATAAATCCTTTCAGGCTACCTGATTGAAAATACTTTTGCCTACGGCATTAGCAAGTTTCACAGGAACGGCGTTCCCAATTTGTCGCATGGCTTCGGTCCATGATCCACTGAAAACGTAGTCGTCTGGAAATGTTTGAATACGCGCACTTTCGCGCACGGTGTAGTAACGGCAGGAACCGTTCGGCAGAACCATCATGTTTTCTCCCCCCGGTACGCCGTGGTCACCGGCCTTGAGCGTTTTCGAGGGCGCGTCCAACTCGCTGCCGGTATGCCCCGGATAGGGCCGGGCACCGTCTCGGAATTCATGATTCGGAACGGTGTCGTTCCCGTCGCGTGGGTCGGGCAGTCCGCGAAGGGCATCTCGAACCGTCCGGCACCGCTCACCGGGCGGAGGCCGCGAGCCGAACTCCGCCTCAAGACGGCGGACGCGAGCCGCTAATCGGTCGGGTAGCCTTGGTCGTTTCTTCGTCGCGACTTCATGCTCTTCCCAATACTCCCCAGTAACCCACTGATCCCAAAGCAGACGGTCAAGAGAATGTGTATGATCCGGGAAGGACCACTCTTTATGAAGATCGGAGCGAAAACCGACGATAAACACTCGGTGGCGGTTCTGTGGAACGCCATAGTCAGCCGCGTTCAGTAGACGATAAACGACCCTGTAGGAAAGATCCGCCTCTTTTGATGCTGTATGATGTCGCTCGAGCCTCGACAGATGCGATTGCCAATCCTCATCCGTCCGACGGAGAAGCATCGGGTAGGACAACTGAAGAATGATGTAATGAAAGTAACTTGCAAAACTTTGGCGAAGCAGGCCTTTCACATTCTCAAAAACAAAGCAGTTCGGACGCAACTCGCGAACAGCTCTGACTGCCTCCGGAAACATATCGCGCTTGTCCCGATGCGCACGGTGTTTTCCGCCGAGAGAAAAAGGCTGGCACGGTGGCCCTCCCGCCACCATGTCAACGTGATCGGCAAGTTCGGCATACCGGATATTCCGCACGTCGTCCTGAAAGAGCTTCCATCCTTTGGCCAAGGGATGGCCAATCGATTCGTTCAGGCGAATGGTCGAGCAGGCATGTTCATTCAGCTCAACCAGAGCGGAATGACGCCATCCGCTTTGTTCCAAGCCAAGCGCGAGTCCCCCCGCGCCTGTGAACAATTCGATTGATGACCGCCCGTTTTTCATTTTCGATCCCAAAACACCCATACGCAGAGGTTACCTTTTTTCGGGGATGAAAGGCAACCCTTGTTTCAGGTTTTGTTTCAGGTTTCAGGGCTTCATGGTTCCATCCAAATCGGGATCGGGATCGCTATCGGGATCGATTGTTTAACCACGGAACACAGAACAAACGGAAAGGCAAGGCTCTGCTTTCGTTTGTTTAGTGCCGTTCGTGGTGCCTCAGTTGCCTTGCCATGGCGACACGTTACACCACACCGCGAAAACGCTTCGTATCTCTTGAATGTCTAATGTCGGTTGCGCCCCCGTTTCTTCGCCGATCCCGATAGCGATACCGATTCCGATACCGATACCGACTCGCAAGTCTGATTAACGAATTTGGAATGCGGCGGCAAGCGGGTTTCCGCACGACGCCGCTTTGATTTTGTGGCAAGATCACGAGGGTCGGTAGATGCGAGAACGTAGCATCATAGCGTTACCAAGGTGGTTTTCGATGATTTCTCAAAATCAATCGAATGTCAGAATGTCTAATGTCAATTACGACCCCCAAACCGCACGAGTCGGCGAGTGAAGCAATTGACGACAAGCCAGAGCCGTGTTACAGTGTCTTACGAATCGAAAAGAAAGGATGCCGTTATGACAACGATAACGATTCGGTTGCCCAAGCAGTTACGTGACGACTTGACGAAACTGAGCAGGGAGGAGCACAAGCCTGTCAGCGACATTGTCCGCGAATCGCTCCGTCGGCATGTGGCGGTTCAACAGTTCAGAGCATTGCGTCGGAAAATTCTTCCTTTTGCCGAGGCCCAGGGGCTGGTGACCGACGAAGATGTTTTAGCGGAGTTGTCGTGAGAGTCATTCTAGACGCGAACGTACTCATCGCGGCCGTCGCAAGCCGCGGGCTGTGCGATGCGCTGTTCGAACTCTGCATCAAGGAGCACGATCTGATTGCGTCAAGTGAGCTGCTGGATGAGGTGTATAGCAAGCTGGTCAAGAAGATCAAACTGCCCGAGTCCTTGGCGCGTGATTTCTGCGACAACCTACGGAGCAATGCGTTCATGATGACATCGGCGTACGTTCCGGAGAACGCTTGTCGTGACCCGAATGATCTTTACTTGCTTGGTCTGTGTGAGTCGAGCAACGCAGACTTCCTCGTGACGGGCGACAAGGATCTGATCGAAGCCGGATGGCGCGGATCCACGGCAATCGTCACACCGCGTCAGTTCTGGGAGCGCTGCGGTGAGAGATGATTAGGGTGAGGCCGTCCCCTCTGAGCTTTGACTCCGCGTGCCCGGCGTCGCGTTCAAGGTTATTGGGGCCGTAGTTTGACATTAGCCTAAAAAGAGCAGTTGAACCTTCAACTCGCTTTGGTTTCAAGGCTTCATGGTTTCATCCAAATCGGGATCGGGATCGCTATCGGGATCGATTGTTTAACCACGGAACACAGAACAAACGGAAAGGCAAGGCTCTGTTTTCGTTTGTTTAGTGC
>Ga0209407_1001710_pt1 | contig 22267 bp, 21 predicted proteins | sample AD_JPNHG3_MetaG_FD_184410 | JGI IMG/M metagenome (GOLD analysis project Ga0209407, IMG submission 184410) | Active sludge microbial communities of municipal wastewater-treating anaerobic digesters from Japan - AD_JPNHG3_MetaG (SPAdes) (version 2) | ecosystem: Engineered > Bioreactor > Anaerobic... | reverse complement strand
TTTGGAGGGCACAAACAACAAAATCAAAACGCTCCAAAAACAGGCCTACGGGTTCAGAGACAAGGAGTTCTTCAAACTTAAAATCTATGCCCTGCACGAGTCCAGGTACGCTTTGGTGGGATGAGCCAAAAAAGCCGAAGGATTTTTCGGACATCGCGAGTGAAAGACAAAGCCGGCCCCGATGGAACCGTATCCACCGGGGCTGGCTTTTCGTTGATATCGGTGGCAGCTCGCAAGGGCGCGCACGGTTATTTTTCAGGTATCCGACATCATGGAGTATGACTCTGTGTCGTTCCTCGGCAAGGCTCGACCAAGAGGCCGCTTCCATTCACTCACTGTCTTGTCGAGACGGTTTAAGGGCATGAAGAGGTGCACTGGATGCGTCCCGGTGCCATCCCGGCCGTTCCGCGGACCGTATTGGACACCTGCGGATGGATCACACTGCCGTTGCTCGAGACAGGATGCGGCGACCGGCGCCCCATGTGACGCCGGTCGCCTTTCGTCAGGGACTAATCGTTCGGCAGATGGATGATCAGAACCGGCTTTGTGCACTGGCGGACAACGTGTCTCGCGGTATAATCCAGCAGGGCCTTGCCCACAGCAGTCACGGCATGAGCACCGATGATGACCAGATCGAACTGCTGCTTATCGACCATGCCGAGAATCACGTTTTCCGCGCTGCCGAAGGTGACAACCACGTCTTCCACATATTCGCTGAAATCGGCGTCACTGCACATGACCGAGCAGGAGTCGCTGATGCGCTGCTTGATGGCATCCAGGGCTGACTGTTTGTTCTTCTCGATCAGCTCTTTCCATTTGCTCTCACCAAGAATGGTGCTCGCCAGAGGATATGCGCCCCCCGACGACCCCTCGATCACGTGCAGGACGTTGATCTTGCCGGAAAATCGCTTGGCGATGCTGTAGGCATACCCGAAGGCATATTCAGCTTTCTCGGACAAATCGGTGACGTAAAGAATCTTTTTGAAATCGTAGTTCATCGATGCTCTCCTTTTCATATGAATTCTTAAATCCCTCTATGCGGATGCCGATACTCTCCGGATAGACCCTTGAAGGCATCATCAGAGATATCGCGCAGTCTCACCCTTAAAAGAGCTTCGGTTCCCGGCATGCTCTCGAATGGACTCAAGAGCCGCTTTCAAAGATCTCGATCGTTTCCCGTATTCTTCATCCGATCAACGCCTCTGCATGCCTGTTCACACGGCAAAACCCCAACCTTGAGTGTATTTATACCCGAGAAAAAATATGATTCAACTAGAAGATCATGATAAGACGATTTCTCAGCAAACAGGCATTCATAAGGCAGAGAAAAGGCAAAAAAGGAATAAGTCAAATAATCAATGAGTTATGAGATGGTCAACAGGGAAAAACACAAATGTGAAATCATAGATGAGGAGTAATCATGCAATCATAAAGGCAGGTTGGATAATAAGTGGCCAAGTCCGGGGTCTTATGTGGGGAGCGGATGTTTCTCTGATGCTCCGGCAAGAAAAAATTTACCCGATAAGGGCAAATTGTAGATAACACAATAATATAACACCGATTAATAGTGTTTCGTCAGGAAACAACGGGAAATAAAAGGGTTGACGCCAAGCTCAATAATGACTAGAATAGGATTCAGATAAAGGCAAGACGTAAATGAAATTAAATTCAGGTGTGGGAAAACATCACATATCCAGGAGGCAAGTTGATCATGGACAACGTTAAGAGAGTAGGGGTTGTCGGAGCCGGAATGATGGGGGCTGAGATTGCGCTCTGTTTTGCCACATCTGGTTTCAGCGTGGTCATCCATGAAATATCGATGGAGCTTGCCCAGCGTGCAAAAGAACGGCTGGGGGGAGTCTTGGACAAGTCGATCAAGAAGGGCAAGATGACCGAGGGAGACAAGGCAGCATCTCTCGACAGAATCAGCCTGACCGACAAATTCGATGGTTTTGAGGATGTGGATGTCGTAGTCGAGGCCGTGTTTGAAGACCTCAATACGAAGAAAGAGGTGTTTTCGCGTCTGGATGCCCTCTGCAAACCCGAATGCATCTTCGCCACCAACACCTCGAGCCTGCCCATCACCCTTCTGGCCACCTCCGTGGGGCCGGAGAGGATCGGGAAGTTTCTGGGGGCGCATTTCTTCTCACCGGCGTTCGTCATGAAGCTGGTCGAGGTGATCCCGGCGCTCGATACCGACGAGAGCACGGTGGAGTTCATGATGGAATGCTGCCGCAAGATCGGCAAGGAACCGGTGCGGGTAAAGGACGTCGCCGGTTTCGCCGTCAACAGGCTGCTCCACGCAATGTGGGTGGAGGCATGCAGGCTTCTGGAAGAAGGGGTAGCGAGCCCTGAAGATATCGATACCGCATGCAAGTACGGTCTGGGACACCCGATCGGCCCGTTCGCCCTGATGGATCTCACCAGCAATGACCTGAACCTGAAAGTACAGCAGATTCTTTTCGACGCGTATGGAGAGCGGTTCAGGCCCAGGCCCATTCTGAAGCAGCTGGTCGATGCGAAGCATCTCGGAAGAAAGACCGGAAGGGGATGGTATACGTACGACAAGTGAATCATTGAGCGGAAGGATCCAGATAGGTTCAGCGGTGTGGCGAAAATACTTTACAAACCTTGAGAATAATGATGATTACACAGAAGCTAATATACAATCCTAATTCGAGGTTCTCTTATGGGTGACGACAAGCGTGCCAAGATATTAGCTTCTGCGGAAGAAATCATGTCGGAGAAAAGGCTGGCTGATACCACGATCTCTGAGATCGCTGCCAGGGCAGGAGTGGCAGACTCCGTGATCTATCAGTATTTCAAGGGCAAGGAAGATCTGCTGTTTTCCGTGCCCGGTGAGCGGATGAAAGAGGTACTCTTTCTACTGGGAGAGCATCTGCAGGGTATCCGTGACGCCGAGAGCCGCCTGAGCAAAATGATATGGTTTCATCTCAGAGACATCGACATTCACCCGGGATACGGCAAGATCCTGACCCTTCAATGCAGATCTTCACCGGATTTCTACCAAACACCGGGCTACCAGCTCGTGAAGAAATATGCCGACGTCATGTACGGCATTCTGGACAACGGGATCAAGGACGGTTCGTTCCAATCGGATATGAGTGTCAAGGTGGCCCGTGATATCATCCTCGGCACCCTGGATATGGAGGTGATCACCTGCCTTGCCCTTGGCGAGATTGAGGAGGGCGCCGCCGACCACGATGACATCATGTCTCTGGTTCATGCCATGGTTACCTCGAATGCGAAGCCGATTTATACCAAGGCGGACCGGATCTTGAGGGCCGCAGAGAAGGTTTTCGCTGAAAAGGGGTTCGCCAAGGCCAAGATATCCGAGATCGCAAGGCTCGCCGGTATCTCCGAAGCCTCGGTCTATGAGTATTTCGAAAACAAGGAGGATGTTTTTCTCTCCATTCCGCAGTACCGATTCCAGGAGAACCTCGACGAGCTCTCCGAGACCTTCCTCATCAAGAATCCGGTGAGAAAGCTCAAGAGGTTCACCAAGTACTACTTTTTCCTGTTCCTGACCGAGGAAGATTTTCTCAAGGTTTTCCTTCTCCAGCTCCAGTTGAATCCCAGGTTCTACAGCTCCAAGGCGTTCGAGAGCTTCCAGCGGTACTTCCGCGTGGTCGAAGAGATCATCGAGGAAGGCAAGGAGAAAGGCCACTTCCGTGCCGATGTGAATCCACGCGTATTCAGAAACATGTTTTTCGGCGCGTTCAACCATCTGGCCCTTCGGTGGATCATGTTCGCCAACGGCAAGGAGCATGACAGGATACAGGAGATCAACCAGGCGGCGAACCTGTTCTGTTCGGCTGTAATGGCGTATCGGGAGGACGATGAGTGAGCGGGCGTTCCCGGACCGGACGCGAGCGATATCCGTTCAAAGGGGGATGCAGGGACGATACGGATAGAGAATCGTAGATGAATCAATCGGAGCACTGTCCCGGGCCGGCCAACCCGGGGCAGGATAGGCACCATTCGAAAAATGCGGGCATTGTGGGAGCCCACATAACCACAGTGCCCGCATTTTTGCATCGAGATGATTCATTACCGGCGAAACAGGGGAGAGTTCACAACAAAAAGAGAATGAATTCGTCAACGAGAATGTGTTGAAGGGAGCAAGCAATGAAAAGCAAAGATGATGTCGTAATCGTAAGTGGAGTGAGGACACCGTTCAGCAAGTTCGGCGGAATCCTGAGAAACATGCACAGCACTGATCTGGGGTGCATTGTCATCAAGGAAAGCCTCAAGAGGTCCGGCCTCAAGGGAGAAGACCTGGACGAGCTCTATTATGGCATGTGCGATCAGGCCGAGGCGGCGCTCTACGACAATGTGAACGGACGGCAGGCACTGCTCCGGGCCGGGCTGCCCCAGGACCTGGTGTCGCTGACCATCGACCGGGCATGCTGCTCATCACTCTGCGCCGTTCATCTGGGAAGAAGGGCGATTCTGCTGGACGAAGCGGACACCTGCATGGCCGTGGGCGCCGAGAACATGAGCAACACCCCGCTTCTGATGAACGGGCACCGGTGGGGCTCCGGGATGGCCCCGCTCCTGGTCCAGGACTATCTCAATCCTATCACCTACCGCGAGTACTCTCCCCTGGGCAAGGACGCCGGAGAGATCGCCATCGAATACGGAATATCGCGGGAAGAACAGGATAAGTGGGCATTGGGATCGCAGCAGAAGTGGAGCGAGGCCGACAAGGCCGGGCGATTCAAGGACGAGCTGGTGCCCGTGGAGGTGCCGCAGAGACGGGGCGATCCGATCATCTTCGACCGCGACGAGTTCCCCAAGCCGAACACCACAATCGAAGGTCTTGCAAAACTGAAGACCATCTATGGAAGCCCCACGGTGACCGCCGGCAACGCCCCTGGCCTCGATGCAGGGGCGGCCGCGGTCATCATCATGAGGAGAGCCAAGGCAGAAGAAATGGGAGTCAAGCCCCTTGCCACCATCGTCTCGGTGGCGAGCGGCGCCAGCGAGCCCAGGAGAATGGCCGAGCTTCCCGGTTTCGTGATCCAGAAGGCCCTGAAACGGGCCGACCTGAGCATCGATGATATGAAGGTGATCGAGATCAACGAGGCCTTTGCCGCGGTCACCCTGGTTTCCGCCAAGATTCTCGCCGGAGGCGACGAAACAAAGTGGCGCGAGCTCCTGAAAAAGACGAACCCCAACGGCGGAGCCATCGCAATCGGCCATCCCGTGGGGGCGAGCGGCGCACGGATTCTGCTCACGCTGATGTACGAGCTCAGGAGGCGGGGCGGCGGCTACGGGGTCTGCGGAATCTGCGGCGGTCTGGCCCAAGGCGATTGCGCGGTTATCAGGGTGGACGAGTAGCAGGGCTTCTTCGCCCGTGAGTGGAAGAAGGCGGCACAGCAGAGAATGGTGGGACCTTTTTCAAGTCCCGCCCATAAACAGGAGACTCCGAAATGAAATATCTGAAATACGAGTTCGAAAACCAGATAGCAGTGATCACGATCAGCCGGCCCGAGGTGCTCAATGCGCTCAACAGCGGGCTCATAGCAGAGCTCGACGCGTTGATCGATCGAGTGATCGAAGACCGTGCGCACGCCTTGATCATTACCGGTGAGGGCAAAAATTTTGCAGCAGGGGCCGACATTGCAGAGATGATGGATCTGAATCCGGCTCAAGCCAGGGATTTCGCCTTCAGCCCTGTATACGACAGACTCGAGGCCCTGCCCATCCCGGTCTTTGCCGCGATCAGGGGTTTTGCCCTCGGCGGCGGTCTGGAGCTCGCCCTCGCGTGTGATTTCCGCATCTTGAGCGCCGACGCGAAACTCGGACTGCCGGAGATCAAGCTCGGGATCATGCCCGGTGCCGGGGGAACGCAGCGCCTCCCGAAGCTCGTCGGGCTGGGCCGCGCGCGGGAGATGATCTTTTTCGGCAACATCATCGATGCCACTACCGCGCTGACGTGGGGGCTCTGCGAGCGGGTCGCGGACGGTGACCCTGTGGAGGAGGCCATGTCGATGGCGAAGAAGATCGCAGAGAAATCCCCGTGTGCGGTCGAAGCGGCAAAGAAGTCGATCAACTACGGCATCGACAGGGACCTGGCTTCCGGCATCGCCTATGAGGCCGTTGTGTGGGGTGATCTGTTCTCCACATCCGATCAGAAGGAAGGAATGAAGGCCTTTCATGAAAAAAGAAAACCCCAGTTCATCGGGAAATAGCGGATGAGACTTGGGCCATCGAGACGCGTAGCATACGAGTAAAGAGAGTGAAATATGGATAACAAACTGGTAGACTTAAGAGATGCCCGTTTTGTTCTCTATGAGCAGCTGGAAATAGAGAATCTCTGTGATACGGAAAAATTTGGCGATCATTCCAGAGAGACCTTTGAGATGATCATCGACACGGCCGAGAAGCTCGCGGTCAACGAGTTCGCCCCGGTCAACAGCGAGGGCGATGAGGTCGGGTGTGTGTTCGAGAACGGTACGGTCAGGTGCCCCGATGCGTTCCGGGACCCCTTCAGGAAATACTGCGAGGGGGGTTGGATGAGCCTGCCCGACGTGTACGACGTGGGCGGACAGAATGCGCCGATCTGCATGTATTTCGCCTGCCACGAGCTGTTCTATGCCGCGAACCATGCCCTGACCGTCTACATGGGGCTCACCCACAGCGCGGCAAAGGTCATCGAGCTCTACGGCACACAGGAGCAGAAGCGCAAATACATGCAGCCCCTGTATGAGGGAAGGTACAGCGGCACCATGGACCTCACCGAGACCCAGGCAGGCAGCGACGTGGGTGCAGCGCGGACAAAGGCGGTCAGAAACCCGGACGGCACCTTCTCGATCGTGGGCGGGAAGATTTTCATCAGCAGCGGGGAGAACGACCTCACCGAGAACATTGTCCACATCGTGCTGGCGCGCATCGAGGGAGATCCCGAGGGAACCCGGGGGCTGTCGTGCTTCATCGTTCCCAAGTACCGGGTCAACGACGATGGGACCCTGGGTGAGGCCAACGATCTTGTGTGCTCTGGCGTGGAGCATAAGATGGGCATACACGGCTCGCCGACGAGCGTGCTCAACTTCGGGGATAACGGGATGTGCCGAGGCGAGCTCCTGGGGCCCGAGCAGAAGGGCATTGTCGTGATGTTTCACATGATGAACGAGCAGCGGGTGCTGGTCGGCCTCCAAGGCCAGGCACTGGGCAGCACGGCGTACCTGCACGCCCTGGATTTCGCCCGGGAGCGCAAGCAGGGCGGGGCCTTCGGCACCAGGGACTTCACGCAGGTGCCCATCATCACCCACCCGGACGTGCGCCGGAACCTCCTGTGGATGAAGGCCTATACCGAGGGGCTGCGCGCCCTTATCCTCTACACCACCTTCTGCATGGACATGGAGGCGGCAAGCACGGACGGGGACGAGAAGAAGAGGTGGCTCAACCTCGTGGAGCTGCTCACTCCCATCACCAAGGCCTACTCCACGGACAAGGGCTTCGACGTGTGCGTGCGTGCCATCCAGGTCCACGGCGGCTACGGGTTCTGCAAGGAGTACAAGGTGGAGCAGTTCGCCCGGGACTGCAAGATCACGGCGATCTACGAGGGCACGAACGGCATCCAGGCCCTCGACCTCTTCGGCCGGAAGATCCGGATGAAGCAAGGTGAGGCCTTCCGGACCGTGGTCGAGGAGATGAAGAAGACCATCGAAAGGGCATCCGGCATCGCTGCGCTCGCACCGTATGCCGAGTCGGTCGGCAGGTCTGTCGCCGCGCTCGAAGAGATCACCCGGTTCCTGCTCGAAAAGGCGTCCGGAGAGGATGCTTACCTCGCATACTCCTGGGCCACGCCCTACCTCGAGATATTCGGAGATGTCGTGCTCGGCTGGATGTTCCTCTGGCAGGCGCGGAAGGCCCACGAGGCGCAGGCCGGCGCCGGCGGACAGGACAAGACGTTCTATGCCGGGAAGATCGCCACAGCGAAATTCTATATCGGCTCGATTCTCCCGGCCGTATACGGAAAAATGGATACCATCAGGCTGTTCGACCGCTCCTTTGTCGAGATGGGAGAGTCGATCTTTGTTTCCTGATCTCCTGGGGTATGACACAGAGAACGGCAGGGTAAGGTAAATAATCAAAGCAAAAGGAGTGTTATCATGCCGATGATGAATGCAAAACAGTATGAAGAGTCCCTGAGGAAATTGAAACTCAAGGTGTACATGTTCGGCAAACGGGTGGAGAACGTGGTGGACGACCCGATCATCCGTCCCTCCATGAACGCGGTTGCCGCCACCTATGAGTTCGCACACATGCCCGAATACGAGGATCTCATGACCGCCACCTCGCATCTCACGGGCAAGAAGATCAATCGGTTCACCCACATTCACCAGAGCATCGACGACCTGGTGAAGAAGAGCAAGATGGGCAGGCTCCTCGGATCACTCACCGGGTGCTGCTTCCAGCGCTGTGTGGGCATGGACGCTATGAATGCCCTATCCATGACCACTTATGACATCGACCAGAAGTACGGCACCGAGTACAACAAGCGCTTCCTGAAGTTCGTGGAGTATGTCCAGGAAAACGATCTCACCTGCGACGGGGCCATGACCGATCCCAAGGGCGACCGCAGCAAGGCACCACACCAGCAGGTCGATCCGGACCTGTTCATGCACGTGGTCGAGGAGAGGCCGGACGGTATCGTGGTCAGGGGTGCGAAATGCCACCAGACCGGGGCTGTGAACTCACATGAGATCATCGTCATGCCTACTATCAGCATGCGTGAGGAAGACAGGGATTATGCGATCTCGTTCGCGGTTCCATCCGATACCGAGGGGATCATCTACATCCTAGGCCGCCAGTCGTGCGACACCCGCAAGCTTGAGAAGGGCACCATCGACAGGGGCAACCAGATCTATGGAGGCCATGAGGCCCTGGTTGTGTTCAACGATGTATTCGTGCCCTGGGAGCGGGTATTCATGTACAAGGAATGGGATTTCGCAGGCCACCTTGTGGAGCGGTTCGCCTCCTACCACCGCCAGAGCTATGCGTGCAAGGCCGGCGTCGGAGACGTTCTCATCGGCGCGACCCAGTGCATCGCGGAATACAACGGGGCGCACAAGGCATCACACGTAAAGGACAAGATCATCGAGATGAATCACCTCAACGAGACGCTATTCTGCGGTTCGATTGCCTGTGCTGCTGAGGGACACAGAGAACCGAGCGGCACCTATTACGTGAACACCCTGCTCGCCAACGTCTGCAAGCAAAACGTGACGCGGTTTCCCTACGAGATCGCCCGTCTGGCACAGGATATCGCAGGTGGACTCGTGGTGACGCTTCCCTCCGAGGACGATCTGCGTTCGCCGGAGGTGGGCAAGTGGATCGAAAAGTATTATCGGGGAAATCCGGATGTCTCGACCGAGGCGAGGATGCGCATGCTCAGGCTCATCGAGAACATCACCATGGGCACAGCCGCAGTCGGCTATCTCACCGAGTCCATGCACGGGGCAGGCTCGCCGCAGGCCCAGCGCATCATGATCTCTCGAGAGGCGAACATGGATGTGAAGAAGAAGGTAGCCAAGAAGCTTTGCGGCATAGAAGGAGAATGAAAACAATCCGCTCCATCGGCCTGAAATACTGCGGGGGATGCAATCCCCGTTATGATCGGGTCGAGACGGTCAGACGTATCAGAGACGAGCTGGGCGGCACGGTGCATTTCGTGCCGCCCGATGATCCCGACATCGACTCCATCTTGGCGGTCATGGGGTGCGAGACCGCCTGTGCAGACTTGAGCGCCTTCAAGGGCAAACGAATATGGATTATCACCAGCCGGAAAGAGGCAGACAACTGGGTCGCTGAGAGGAAGAAATCCCAGTGAGAATCACGAAGGAAAGATGTTTGTTTGATTTCTGCGTATCGATGACGCCCGGGTCATCAGACCGGGCCATCGTAATTTCATGCCCTGGCAAAGGTGAGCCTGGCAGCGCTTCCGGCGAACCCGGTCTGCAGGGAAGGGGAGCTTCAGCATATCTTCCCCGGCCCTGGAGCATGGGACTTCTTGGGTTGCGGCAGTTGCCCTTCGGAAGTTGCACCCATTCTGGTCCAATATACCGCAAGCGGATATCCGGATTGCCAGTGGCACGGGGTCGCCCGGGGAATTCACTCCTGGAGCCCGGGTGATCCGGCTGCGTATGACAGGATTGCTCCGATCTGGCATCTGATACACGACCATATTACCCTCCTCCAATAGGTTGCCGTCAGTTGGCCAGATCGGAGCCGGCCTGCCCGTAACAGTTCCGTCCGGCTCTTACATCCGGAGACCGCTACATAACCTCCTGATTGGTCTGGGCCACGGCCGCGTCGATCTGGTTTTTAAGATCGGGCGGCAGGCCCGGGATATCGACGCTCATGAACCCGCGCACGATGGTCGCGGTGGCCTCGTCCTCGGAGAGCCCCCGCGACATGAGGTAGAGAATCTCGTCCTGATTTATCTTGCCCACCGCGGCCTCGTGCGACATGTCCACCCCTTCGGCCTTGCCGTGGAGCTCGGGAATGGCCAGGATATCGCCGCCGTTGAGGATGAGCCCGCGGCATTCGAGGTGGGCCTTGATCCCGGGGATGTCTCCTGCGAGGTGCCCTCGGGAAATGATGGTCCCGCCGTTGCTGATGGCCCGGGCGATGATCTCGGCCCGCGTCTCGGGTGCATTCAGGAGGATTCTGCCCCCCACGTCGAGCTCGCTGCCCGGATGGCCCACGAGCAGGCTGTAGAACCGGGCGACAGCGCCTTTACCGATCAGACGTGTTGTGGGGTACATCTGGAGCGACTTTACCGGTTTCATGCATACATAGTTATTGAGGAAGAGCCCGCCTTCCTCCACCACGCCCACCGAGCGCGGCCTGACCAGCATGCCTTCGGCCCAGTGGTGGATCATGGTGAAGCTCAGCTTGGCGTTCTTCTTCACGAAAAACTCGGACACCCCCACGTGCAAACCCTTGACCACGTGGGACCCGGACACGCACCCCGTGATGACGTGCAGCTCCGAGTCTTCAGAGGCGATGATGATGTTGTGCACGTTCTGGCTCAAGGCGTCCTGATGGAGATACAGGCACGCCTGCACCGGGAAGGTTACGCGCGCGCCGGGCAGCGACCGGATGACATAGCCGTTGTGCAGGTCGGTGTATGCACGGGATGTGTACTTGTCCTGGCCCACGTCCGCGAGTTTCCAGTAGTACTCGTTGATCCAGTCGAGCTTCAATGCATCCTTGATGGGCAGGACTTCGAGCCCGTCCATCAGCGAGGTCGCATAGATCGCCGAGGTGTCCTTCTGGATGTATGATCCGGAGCGGTCCTGCTCGGTGGCGTCGACCCCTGCCTTGAGCATTATGGACCGTTCCTCCTCAGAGAGCTGATCCAGACCGGGGAGCGGCTCGAGGCACTCGCCCTCCACGCAAAAGGTGTCCAGGTCGATGTCCCGGCCGTAGGCGGCCTTTTTTTCCTTTGCCTCCTGTGCCTTTCTTGCTTTTTCGTCTACATCATGCATTCGATGCACTCCTTGTATCCGGACCGGCTGATGGTTTGAAAGATCTCCTGCGGGTTGCCGCGGCAGGCGATCACGCCGTCGAAGAGCACCTGCCCCCTGTCAGCCGGAACATAATTGAGAATGTACCCGGTGTGGGTGATGATGAGGCCCATCTTCCTGCGGCCGGGGTGAGACCTTTTCCGGCAGGCATCGTTCAAGCCGGTGGAGCTGCGCTCGAGCAGGGAAGCAATGGTGTTGCCGATGAGCGCGATGTTCTCCATGTCTACACCCGACTCAGGCTCGTCGAAGAGCAGGAGGTCAGGGTTCTGCGCCATGAGCTGCAGGAGCTCGGAGCGTTTGATCTCGCCTCCGGAGAATCCCGCATTGAGGTCCCGGTCGAGGAAATCGACCATATTGACCTGCGAGGCCAGGGCTTCTACGTCCTGCTCCCCGTTTCCGGAGCATATGGATATCATGTCCCGGGTCTTGAGCCCGTGGATGGTGGGCGGCCTCTGGTACGACATGCCCATGCCGAGCCGTGCCCGCTCGTGCACCGGCATATGGGTGATGTCGATCCCCTTGAACATGATCTTGCCCGCCGTCACCCGGTACTGGGGATATCCCATGAGGGTCATGAGCAGAGAGGTCTTGCCGGAGCCGTTGGGGCCAAAGAGGATGTGCACCTCACCCTCATGGATCTCGAGATCCACGCCTTTGAGTATCTCTCTGTCTCCGAGCCTTACCTGCAATCCTTCGATCCTGAGCATGGCTTCACTCCTTCACCGTCTCCCTGTTATGCCTTTGAGTGGATAGCGGGGTCCTGATATCTTACTAGGCTATGCCATCCATAAGTCAAGAGATGAGAGAGCAAGGGGAATGATTGGGTCCGGCAGGCCAGGGTATCGGGACACAGGGTTTCCCGGCAGGAATCCCTGCCATAGCCTGTCTGGAGATATCCACCTCTCACAATATTGTTATCCATAAGATGGTAATCCAGAGGAATTTGGCTCGGCAGCTCCGCTGATTGCGGTGAAGGATACCGGTTTCCATGGAAACGTACCGGTCGGCAATGACGTGGCCCTGCTGCCGGGAGAACGAGGAGTTGAAGCACCCATGGCAAAGCCCAAGATGATCGAGCTGGCCCTACAGGGAGGGGGTGCACACGGTGCATTCACCTGGGGGGTGCTCGATCGCATTCTCGAAGACGACCGGATCCGTATCGAGGGCATCTCGGGCACCAGCGCTGGGGCTATGAACGCCGTGGTCGTGGCCGACGGGCTCGACCGCAAGGGGAAGGAAGGCGCAAGGGAGGCGTTGAGAAAATTCTGGTTCGAGGTGAGCAGGGCCGGGCGATTCTCCCCCTTCCAGCGGACACTGCTCGACCGGCTGATCGGGAGATGGACCCTGGACTTCTCCCCGGGCTACGTGATCTTCGACCTGGCCGCACGGCTGGTATCCCCCTACCAGCTCAACCCGCTCAACATCAATCCGCTGCGGGATCTCATTGCCGAGCTGGTGGATTTCGATCATGTCCGCCATGCCGAGGGCATCAAGCTGTTCGTTTCGGCCACCAATGTCCGCACTGGAAAGCTCAAGAGCTTCCGGCGCGAAGAGATGACCGCCGACATGGTCATGGCCTCCGCCTGCCTGCCGTTCATGTTCCAGGCGGTGGAGATCGACGGGGAGGCGTACTGGGACGGGGGATACATGGGCAATCCTGCACTGTTCCCCCTGGTTGAGGAATGCCAGGCCCGCGATCTGGTGATCGTGCAGATCAATCCCATCGTCCGCTCGGAGATACCCCGCAGGGCCAATGACATCCTGAACCGCATCAACGAGATCACCTTCAATGCGAGCCTCATCAAAGAGGTGCGTACCATCTCGCTTCTGAAAAAGCTCATCGAGGTGAGCAATCATAAAGACGAACGATACAAGGATGCGCTCTTCCACCGCATCAATGCCGATGTCGAGCTGAGGGACTTGAGCGTGTCCAGCAAGGTCAATTCCGAGTGGGCCTTCCTTGAGCACCTTCACGATGTTGGGTACCGCATTACAGATACCTGGCTTAAGGAAAACTACCGGCATCTGGGCAGGCGCTCCACGCTCGATGTCGAATCGGTCTATCTCCACTAAAGCAAAGAGAGGGTAAGTGGCGGGATTGCGGGCATTATCGTCGTTTCCGAAGCCGCATTCGATCGCCGTGGTCCTGGCGCTTAAGAATAACTGCTTGGTCATCTTCTGAAAAATCCCTGGCAATCACCTGGAACTGTGCCCGGAGGGCCTGTCCCTGCCTGGTTTGCCGGTTGAGTCCTTCGGGATATTATTACCTGCATGAACACGATTCGAGCAGTGGCGTATAGGCGAGAACCGCTCAGGGTTGGGCGCTATCATCGGGGAGCAGAGAGCGGGACAAGTTCTGTCAAGACACCCCCGGGCAGGTGTCTCATAAGCAACCGGAGTTCCTGGGATGCCCATGAGCACGATTTCCCCCGAAGATAGGCGTCCAGCGGGTTGATGCCTTTTGGATGATCGCGCTTCTGAGGGAAGACCATCCGCTTTGATCTCGCGCCGATTCCGGGGTACATCCTGCATGCCCGGGTATTAGAGTGTCCCGGACCGCCGAGGGGAGCAGCCGAAAAGAGGATTTTCATGTCATATGCCGAACCGCGGAGAACACTGACCGTAACCGACGGCATAGCCATCATCGTGGGGATTGTCGTCGGCGTGGGCATCTTCAAGACACCCTCGCTCGTTGCGTCCAGTGCAGGCAGCGAGGGCATGCTCCTGCTCGTCTGGCTCCTTGGTGGTGCAATCTCGCTCCTGGGGGCACTGTGTTACGCGGAGCTCGCCACCTCTTATCCGCATGCGGGGGGAGACTATCACTACCTCACCCGGGCCTTCGGAGACGCGCCGGGGTTTCTCTTCGCCTGGGCCCGCATGACGGTCATCCAGACCGGCTCCATCGCCATGGTCGCCTTCCTTCTCGGGGACTATGCATCCGAGGTTTACCGGCTGGGCGAGTATTCATCATCGTATTACGCCGCCGGCATCATTGTCCTGCTGACCGCCCTCAATATAATAGGCATCCGGCAGGGAACATTGACCCAGAGGGTGCTCTTCTGCGCGATTCTGCTGGGGCTGATGTTTGTTGCAGTGGCAGGATATGGCCTCACCCCGCCGCACCCGGATGTCCCGGCCGGACAGTCCTCCCTCCACGAAGCCCCCTCCCTGGGGCGGGCCATGATCTTCGTGCTGCTCACCTATGGTGGGTGGAACGAGGCCGGATATCTCTCAGCCGAGGTGCGCGACCCGGGCAGGAGCATGATTCGCATTCTGCTGGTGAGCATCGGTGTGATCACCGCGATCTATCTCGTCATCAACGCGGTGTTCGTGAACAGCCTCGGAATGGCTGGAATGTCGAGCTCCCAGGCCATTGCGGCTGATCTTATGGACAAGGCGCTCGGGGCGGGCGGCGCAAGGTTCATTAGCGGACTCGTCATCTTGACCGCACTCAGCACCATGAATGCGGCCATCATCACCGGTGCCCGGACAAACTTCGCCCTGGGCAGAAACTTCTCGCCGCTTCGCTTCATGGGCCGCTGGGAGCGGCTGAGGGGAACCCCTGTCAATGCGCTTCTCCTGCAGGGCGCCGTGGCGCTGCTGCTGGTCGCCATAGGAACAGGGAGCCGCAACGGCTTTGCCATGATGGTGGAGTACACGGCGCCGGTGTTCTGGTTCTTCCTGCTTCTGGTGGGGATTTCGGTCTTCGTGCTGCACCGCAGGGACGCGCACAGGGAGCGGCCGTTCCGAGTGCCGCTGTATCCGCTCACTCCGCTTGTGTTCTGTGCGGTCTGCATCTACATGCTCCATTCGAGCCTGGTCTACACCGGCAGAGGCTCGCTTCTGGGCGTGGCCGTTCTGCTGACCGGTATACCTTTGCTGCTGCTCGGAAAGGCGGGATGTAAGAACAGATCAAAGGAGAAAAAGTCATGAGAAGGATCCAAACCGGGCGGCTGATCGCCCTTCTGATCATGGTTGCAGGCATCTCCACAGCCGGGGTGTCTCTTCATGGGCTCATCGAGCGGACCTATGCCCTGGGCGGGCCTGACGAGCTCGATGTGCCCTATGTGCCGACGCCCGAGAGCGTGGTGGAGAAGATGCTGGACATGGCGGCGGTGACCGGGAGCGACCTGGTCTATGACTTGGGATGCGGCGACGGAAGGATCGTGATCGCAGCCGCAAAAGAGCGGGGTGCGCGCGGTGTCGGGATCGACCTCGACCCCGAGCGGATCCGTGAGAGCAAGGAAAATGCGCGGGAAGCCCGGGTTACCGACCGGGTTATGTTCGTACGCCAGGATCTCTACAACACCGATCTGCGCGATGCCACGGTGGTCACCCTGTACCTTCTCCCGTCGGTGAATCTGGAGATCAGGCCCAAGCTGTTCAAGGAGCTCAAACCTGGGACCCGGGTCGTGTCGCACGACTTCGACATGGGTGAGTGGACAGCGGACCAGATCGCCGAGGTCGACGGCAGCATGGTGTATTTCTGGGTAATGCCCGCGAATGTCTCGGGCACCTGGGAATGGACCATGCCCGGGAGTGCAGGCAAAGAGCGCTTCGTGCTTAAGCTCGAGCAGGAGTTCCAGAATGCCCGGGGCACACTCACGTCAGGGTCTTCCGAGATGCCCGTACACGACGTGCGGATTTCAGGCGATCAGGTGAGCTTCACCGTGGATCAGGCGGCAGGCGACGAGGCAGTCAGCGTCAGATACGAAGGGCGGGTGAACGGGGATACCATCCAAGGCGTCATCCATAACCCTGACGGACAGTCCGAAGGGAAGGGCTGGACAGCGAGACGCGATCCATCCACAGTGGTTCCGATCGACAACTCGGATGAGATTCCGCTGTGACATCGCGTTTTTTCTCTTTCATAGAAATATGAGAATGGGTCGTTCAGACAGGGATTCAAACGCAGCGTCCCCCATGGGTGGATCTTGAAATTACGCCGTCAATCTCTTGACTTCCGGCCGGGCACCCATATCTGATTGGTATACATGATAATGGAGGAAGATGTATGGAGCTTAAGCGCATTGGCGCGTATATCGACATTGCAATCCAGCGGGAGGAGGAGTCGTACGCCCTGTACATGGACCTGAGCACACGGCTCCGGGACAGGAGCGCCAGGGATGCCCTGTTTCTCCTGGCAAGCGAGGAAAAGCAGCACAAGGCGTTTCTCGAGCGGTACCGCGACGGCGGGTTTGGAGAGGAAGCGCTCCGCATGGACCAGGCCATCGACTACCGTATCGCCGAGCACATGGACAGACCTGCCATCGATAAGGACATGAAATCACCGGATGTCTTTCTCGTGGCCGCCCACAGGGAGCTCGACTCGTACAACTTCTACACGGGCCTTGCCGGGCTTCACCCCGAAGGCGAGCTCAAGCGGATCTTTCTCCGGATAGCGAATGAGGAGCTCAAGCACAAGGAGAAGGTCGAGTATCTCTATGCAAATGCCGCGTTCCCTCAGACAGACGGGGGATAAAGAGCGGCGCCGGAACGGGGCTTTCCCAGGCGGGGACAAGAAAGGGCGCGCCGAAAAAAACATACGCGGCGCGCCCTTTTACACTGACTCCCGCCTGTCCGTCAGAGCCGCATCCTGCATGCAGGAACAGGATGCCCGCTGTCTCTGGAACAGATGACGTTGAACCGCTGCCCGCGCATGAGCATGAGGTGCGGGAGTCTCAACAGGCGCGGGATGCGTGCTTTACGCTACTTACGCACGGGCATGAGGATGATCTCCATGCGCCGGTTCTGCGCGCGGCCTTCCGGGGTGTCGTTGTCGGCCACAGGGCGGTACTCGCCGTAGCCTGCGGCACTGATGTTCTCCGGGCTCACCCCGTCGGAGACCAGGATCTTGACAACGGATATGGCCCTGGCGGCCGAGAGCTCCCAGTTGCTGGGATAGATCTTTGCGAGCCTTTCACCGATCTGGACGTTGTCGGTATACCCGGCCACCACGATCTCCTGGCCCTCGACCGTCTTGAGCACATCGGCGACCTTCTGGAGCGCGTCGCGGCCCTCCTGCTTCACCTCTGCCTTGCCCGAGTCGAAGAGGATGGCCTCCACCATGGTCAGGGTGAGCTTGCCTTCGAGTTCCTTAAGCGCCACCTGCTTTGATTCGAGCTCGGCCTTCATGGCCTGCTGCATCCGGGTGAATGCCTCGCTCTGCTCCCTGACCTTCTCCTCCTTGGCCTGGAGCTCGAGCCCCGCCTGCCTCAGCTGCTCCCGGGTGGCTTCAAGGGCGTCTGTACAAGCCTGGTTGTCCTCGTGGAGCCGATCGATCAATGCCTTCTGCTCGGATGTCTCCACACGCAGCTCCTTGAGCTCGGCGCAGCCTGTCAGTGACAAAACCAGCAATGCCAGTATACCGATCAATATACCTTTCATGGAACATTCTCCTTTCCCGTGTTGTTATGCTGATGGTTTGGCATCTCTCTGCAAGTCCCATTCCTTCCTATGAAGATTTTTCTTTCCCACTCCAGGGGAGGGCTAGAGCAGACGATATACCGCCGAACGCACATGTGGCGGGCTGTGGAGAGATTGTTCAAAATTGTACGCGGGTTACAATTTCCCATGGTCGCCTCTTTTTGAAAAGGAGGTGGAACTGCATTATTCGTCTCTTGCGAAGGAGGGGAGGGCAGGGCCTGACCGGGGGACCGTGCCGGCGGTTTCCGGGATCACACCGCCTCGGCCAGTCTCCTCACGAAGTCAGCGGTTTCATCCCAGCCCAGGCAGGGGTCGGTGATGGACTTGCCGAAGGTGTTCTCGTCGATCTTCTGGGAGCCTTCCACCAGGTAACTCTCGACCATGAGGCCCTTGATCAGGTCTCTGAGCAGGGGCGAGTGGCGGCGGCTCTGCATCACCTCCATTCCGATCCTCGGCTGCTCGCGGAAGTTCTTGCCCGAGTTGGAGTGGTTGGTGTCCACCACGATCACGGGATGGGCGAGCTGGCGCGCCATGTATTCCCGGGCCACAGCCAGCAGGTTTTCGTAGTGATAGTTCGGGATGTTCCTGCCCGAGATATCCACCGACCCCCTGAGGATCGCGTGGGTGAAAGGGTTGCCCGAGGTCTTCACCTCCCAGCCGTTATAGATGAACACGTGGGAGTGCTGGCCCGCGTGGATGGAGTTGAGCATCACGGATATGTCGCCGCTGGTGGGGTTCTTCATCCCTGCGGGCACGGCCATCCCGCTCACCGTGAGGCGGTGCTGCTGGTTCTCGACCGACCGGGCGCCCACGGCCACATAGCTCAGCAGGTCTTCCAGGTAGGGCAGGTTGCCCGGATAGAGCATCTCGTCTGCGGCCGGCAGGCCGGACTCGCGCAGAGCGCGCACGTGCATGGTGCGGATGGCGCGGATGCCGTCGACGATATTGGGCTGCTTGTGCGGGTCAGGCTGGTGGACCATGCCCTTGTAGCCCTCACCCGTGGTCCTGGGCTTGTTGGTGTAGATCCGCGGGATGATGAGGATGCGATCCTTCACCTCGTCCTGCAGCCCGGCCAGCCGCGAGACATACTCGCACACCGCGTCCTCGTTGTCTGCCGAGCAGGGCCCGATCACCAGGAAGAACCGGTCGATCTTACGCTCGAAGATCGCACGGATCTCACGGTCGCGCTGTTCTTTCACTCCTTTGAGGTGCTCCGGCAGAGGGATGGTGTCCCGGATCTCATCCGGGCCGGGAATGGGCCTGAGATAGGTGAAGCTCATGGTCACGTTCTCCCTTGCATGTGTCCTCGATCTCTATTCATCGGGGTGATATGCCATACTAAGCCCGAGGTCAAGGATATCGAGGCGGCGGTACTACGCTTCTGCCGGAGCCGGTTTTTTCATGGGTAGGCATATCCGGTCTGATAGAATGTATGACCTCGATCAAGGTATTTATTGCTACATTTTCACCTGTAGACGCCACTATGCGCAGGGAAGCTGTTTTTTCTCATAACTCATGTTGTCTGCCTGGCAGTCCAAATCAAGGCACGGGCTTCCACAGCTTGCCTTTCGCCCGGATTGCCTGATAATGGCGTGAAGGGCGAGGGCTGCATCGCCGTCCGGATCTTCGGGAAAAGGCTTATCAGTGAAGGGAAGGAGGAGCTCCTGTGCCGTCAAAGGTGACATTCGAACGGTTTCTCTGGTTTCACCACCAAGTCAGAAAGGGCCGGTATGCCAATGCCGTCACCCTGGCGGAGCGGTTCGAGATCGCGGTCAAGACCGCTATTCAGATATGCAAAAAATATCTTCAGCTTGGGGAACACACGTACCCTCATGCCATAAGCATTTCCTCAAAGAGGAGATGAGGAAAAACTATTTTTTCAGAACGTATGGTTCCCCTATGGATAAACAGATCATGCAATACTATTTCTGCATGATACTGAGATACCTCTCCAGCTTGCCTTTTTCCGTCAGGACCTTGATCCCAAGCTCCTGAGCAGTGGCGGGGATTTCCGGCGCCGGGTCACGCTCCACCAATGACATGGCCGAGGTCGGGCATCCTGAAACGCATAATCCGCAGCCGATGCACTTATCCACCTGCACGAAGGCCTTGTCATCGATCATCTCGATGGCCCCCATTGGACATCGCTCATCAGCACAGACAGAGCACCCCATGCACTCATCGCTCTTCACTATTGCCTCGAATCTGCTGGGGGAGAATGCATGCGGATGGTTGAGCTGGGTCTTCCCTCTCAGAACGGTGCAGCAGCAGGGACAGCAGTTGCAGATCATACCAGCCCTGTCGGCGCTGTTGTTGCTCGTATGGACCAGTCCTGCTCTCTCCGCTATATTGAGGATTTCCAAGGCTTCCATCTTGGTGACCTGCCTGGCATGCTTCCGCTGGACCAGGAATTCTCCAAAGGGACCGAAGATCATGCAGACCTCTTTGGGTTTGTCGCATTTTCCGATGCTTACCCTGCAGGCGCAGTTGGTGACGGCGATATAGGTTGCCTTCTCAACGAAACCGGCAACCTCTTCATACGGATGAATCGTGGTCACGCTTTCAAGAGATTTCTCCACAGGAATTACCCGCATGAGCGGTGTCGGATTTCCGCTGAAGGCAACCCCCAAAGCCTCTGCATGGTATTCTTCCCAGAGTTTGCCCAGACGTTTGGCCTCTGCAGTTCCTCCGCCCGTCATCAAGGGAAACTCGAAAAGACCAGGGATTGTCGGGAGGAGGGCATAGGTTTTCCTACCGTCTTTTTCCCGGCAGTAAATTACCATCTTATCCGCCATGGACTCGAGCATGCGGGATGTTTCTTCAATGGGGAGATTTGCCGATTTTGCGATCTCCTCGACACCCTTGTTTTTGAAGCTCATGGTGAGTGCAACCCGGATCTCCTCTTCGGTAAACAGTATCCGCAGGATTTCAAGTATTATCTTGGACTTTGGAGCTCCGGACGGGTGGCTGTCTATCAGTTCCCGAAACTTTTCATAATTGTCCATGGGTGACCTCCTCTTCTACTATTGCAATAACAATATTTGATATTGCAAACAATGGTCAAGAAAAATCTTTGTCAGTCGGCAGCCTACTCGCTCAGCTTGGTGCAGAGGTGGTGAATGACCTTGAAGAACATCGCAAGTTCTTCTTCAGGGATGCCTTCCTTCATCTTTTCATTAATTTCCCGTACGACCTTTTTTGCCCTGTTGATCTCTTTCTCACCTTGATCTGTGAGGAAGATGAGGTATTGTCTTCTATCTTCAAGATTCGGATCACGCTTCACGAAACTCATCTTTTCAAGATTGTCGACGAGGCGGGTTGTCGATGAATTGTCTATTTCCAAGGCATTGCTTAAGTCACTCATAGACTGTGGATTGTTTTTCAGGAGCAGGAAGAGGATACCGATCTGGGCAGGCGAAATGATGATGTCGTTTTCCCTGAATGCCTTCTTCAGGTATGCCTTCATTCTGCTCTCGGTTCGAGAGAGGTGATAAAAAAACCTGTCATCCATAGAATTCTCCCCGAAATGTTATGATATTATTTGATATGCCAAATAAATTGTCAAAGACTTTTTATATTATTACTTAACAAGAAATCAGGAGAGGAGCATGCAGAAAGATATTCAACAGCTTTGGACGCATGATATCCACGAGATAGCGATCCTTTTTGGATAGTGTTAACAATCTTTCGCACTTTTGATCCAGGTCTCTGTCCTTCAAAGTAGTGCCTCCTGTACTAGAGACTATCCCTTTGTCTGAGGTCTATGGTGGCCAACCTTCAATCGTCGGTCCGATTCGACACCAGCATGGGCAGATGGCCAATCAATGCTGCCAAGGGTAATGGCGAAGCCAGGTCGGTGTATCCCGCACCATCTATTCCAGGTGCCATTTAATTTGCGCCTTATCAATTTATTTTTACTGTGAAAAGATTTCTTCTGCACATCTCAAAAGACGGACGACAGAGTCATTATCCAGGTATCTATAAGAACTGGAAGCTTTGGCTTCATTACATGTATCTGTAATAAAACGTTTTCTTCAGCACTACCTCGAAACAATGATCAGCCTAGACATATATGCATAAAAGGGCGCTCGTGAGAGTATCGCAGATACGGCGCGGATGAAAGAAAGTGGATCATACTTTTATCATATCCCACTACTGTCCCAACGTTAATCGAATAAAGTCAGCTGGTTGCTGGGAACTGCCCCTGAATCTTGCCCATTTGAATCTGTAAGTGCATGTATAATTGGCGTCTTCTCGAAGAGTGTGACACTCAAAAC
>Ga0209407_1001706_pt1 | contig 22286 bp, 35 predicted proteins | sample AD_JPNHG3_MetaG_FD_184410 | JGI IMG/M metagenome (GOLD analysis project Ga0209407, IMG submission 184410) | Active sludge microbial communities of municipal wastewater-treating anaerobic digesters from Japan - AD_JPNHG3_MetaG (SPAdes) (version 2) | ecosystem: Engineered > Bioreactor > Anaerobic... | reverse complement strand
ACTATTTTTGTGAGTTTTTACCATTGTATGCTCTTTTCAAGTGTATTGATATTTTTTTAATTCAGCCATAATGAATTGTTAATTGTAAAGAATGGGGGATTTTATGGCAACCCCCCAAAGCCATTATTTAACTAGGATATGTTTATTCATAATACTACTGCTGGGTCTGTTTCTCCTGCTTTTTTATTAGCGATAGCAAATCCTACATCCATAGTACCAACGAATTGATATCCTTTACCTGGTATTTTATACACAGTAATATCTAATCCATTTTTACCGTAACCTCGTTGTACTGCTGGTCTCCATACATATAGAGCAGAACCTTTAGTGTTGTTTGATGCTGTTGCACTTGCTTTTCCGTCAGCTTCTGTTGAAGGGAAATCTCTGTGAACAAACAAATCAACTCCTGCTATATTAGATAATGCACCTGTTATAGCTGTTGAATTTACTCCATTCTTTTGGAATTCTAGGAATTCAGAGATAGCTAATGCTTTGTTGTATGCTTTATAATCCATAATCAATACTAAATCTTGTAGATTAGTAGAATATTTATTCATAAGCCCTCTCAAAACAAATAAGTCTTCCATTGTTAGAGTACCTAAATCTTTGTAGTCTACATTTACAGTTCCTGCTAGAGCTGTTTTTCTCAAACCAGTCCATCAAAGAAGTCTGTGGTCTGATGCTCAACCAGTTGCCGCAAATGTTATAGCTGGAGCTTGGTCATCAGAGTTTACATTTCCAACACTCGAAGTTTCAGGGTCTGCATTTACGATAGCACTTTCAAATGTTCTAACAAATGATTGAGACATTTTTCTCAAAATCATTGTTTGTAAATCTGCAACACTGTAAGCCAATTCTTCGTTTGATACATCAACAGAAACTATCATTGAATATTGGTTGATTGTTACATCACCAGTAGGCAATAATTGTTTTCCTTGTGCGATTGCACCTGCTCCAGTAGTCCATTCAGAATTACCTTGTGCAAATGGGATTTCTCCTACGATTGGTACTTTCTCTGATTTACCCATAGAGTTTCCGTGGAAACCTACCATAAACGCATTCAATATTCCTGCATAAGTAGGAATCATTTCTAAAACTGTGTCAGTCAATACATTTACTGGGATAAGTTCTTTACCATATCCTGTATTTGTTGTATGAACTACTTCGTTTGCTTTCGCTCTCATATCAGATATTTTCTTTTCTGATAATTCTTTTACTTCGTCTGTAATCTCTATAGATTTCAACTCTGCTAATTGCTCTAATAATTTATCCATTTTTTTAAATATAAATATATAAAAGGTTTTATGACTTAATTTTAGCAATAGTTTTTGCTAATCAAGTCGCTAACATTACATCTTCCTCAGGCTTTTTCTCCTCTACATAAGGTAAAGCACTATCAATATAATGGTTTTTGAATGCTGTGTAAAGCTCTTTTACTTTACTTAGACATCATTCTACTACTACACTCATATCCTCTTTGAATTTCTTTGTATCAGATTTCAAATCAGATAAATCTTTTTGAAGCAACTCTATTTGACTTTTGGTTTCAATAGATAGCCCCTTTGTTTCCTCTATTGTTTCAAGAGTTTTTTCTATTTGATTGAACCTTTTTTCCAAATCTTCGTTGATTTCTTCCTCTACCTCATTCTCAGGTGTTTCAGTATCTTCAACTTCAGATTTGTCGCTATCTCAAACGACATTCTCAGGTATTTCAGGCTCTTCAATAGTTTCTTTTTCTTCTTCAACTTCTTTGTCTTCAATTTCTAGTGATTTTTCTAATTCTAGTTTGAATTCTTTTGTCTTATCTATCCATTGTGTTTGACTTTCAACTTCTACATTCTCTCATTCAAGCATAACATCTCAATCTTCTATTTTGTATCATCTTCTATAATATTTATCAAATCATCATTCTTCTGCATATAAATAATGATTAAACACAAACTCATTTTCAAATATTTCTAACACTCGCACCCTTTCATTACTTCAATCTTCTATTCAAAGCTCCTCTTTTAACTTATCTGTTATTTGTGCTTGTAGTGATGTATTAGATATAAGTTCTTTTTTCTCAATTTCTTTATTTTCTTTGTTTTCTGTTTCAATTTCATCTGTTTTTTCTTCTTCGCTTACATTATCCACACTTTCTTCTTCAACCTCTTTATTTTTAACTTCTGTATCAGTCTCAACTGGTTTTTCCTCTTCTTTTTCTTCTGTATCTGTGTTTTCTTCTTCAACTTCTGTAATTTCTTCTTTGATTTCCTCTTTTTCTTCAATTATTTTCTCTTTTTCCTCTACTACCTCTTCTTTTTCTACCAAATCTTCGCTTTTAATCCTCAAATCTTCTATTGATTTGTATAATGTATACTCATCATTCTTAGATATTTGGAAGTTTTTAGCATATTCTTCATCATTCAATCATTTTTCTAACAACTCTTTTTTGCTTTTTATCTTTGCTTTTGGGTTCATTGGTACACTCACCAAACTAACCTCAAATAATTCTAGTCAGTTTATCTGTCGGTATACTCAATCAGGTGTATCTATTGTTTCATATTCAGTTATTCTATATCCAAATGACATAGTTTTGATTACCCCTGTCCTCAAATCTTGGAATATATTATCCTTATCAGTCTTTACTATACCTTTAACATACAATCAAACATCATCAATAGTAGCTTCAATGATAGTTCCTATCGCTTTGTTTGAGTCGTGTTGTAAAAAGATTATTGGGTTTTCCATAAACTGTTCAATAGAGTTCCTAAATGCTTCTGGCATTATCACATCTCTACCCCTATCTAAATCTTTTGTGCTTGCGTATCACTCAAACTGTAATCAGTTATAGGTATTACCATCAGCACCCTTATAGGTTACTTCTGTTATACTTGGTTTATTGTCCTCTTGTTTCAAAGACATCTTGAAAAATGATTGTGGTTTTTTCATATTAAATTATTTAAAAGTTAAATTGGTTATTAAGATTTTCTAAAAACGACATATTACTTCATATTAGAGGTTTATCAGCTCCCTCTATCTCGAACTTTTTTAAATCCCTTTCACACCTAGCCTCGTTTATTGTTATTATTCATAACTGGATATCCTTTCTTTGCCCCTCTTCAATCTCTTTTCTATCTATAAATAGTTCGCTATCTACTTTTATCCTATAATCAGCTTTTGGGTTTACAAACTGTTTATAAAAGTTGTTTATATCATCCTCAAACTGCATAGATAGATTGTTTATTGTCTCGTTCGCTTCTTGTCTTATCGCTGTGATACTCCTGTCAGCACCTCACTCCATCATAAATCAGATAATTCTAGGGTCTATCTGAAACACCATTCACCATTTCTTTACTATAAAGTTTCTTAAATTTATTAAATCCAAATCTTTATTACTTAGTTCTAGTATCTTCACATCTTGGATACCACCTGCTATCATTATTTTATGAGCATTCTCAGAACCTTTATATTTGTTGTTTACATCTTCTTTGATTTGACTTAGTTTATCTTTGTCCATAGTAATATTAGGGTCTAGCATAAACAAAGCATTAGGAACACTATTATTTTCAAAGAAATAGAACTGTCTTTTTGAGCTTTCAGTATCACTCAAAGCGTCATATACTATCCCTTGATATATAGATTTTCAGTAGTTAGGATTGTTTGAGTCATATCTTACAATACTATTATATAGTCAATCTTTTGGTATGTTTCTCATATTCATACCACTGATTTGTTTATATCATACTATATTTCAGAATTTATCCACCTCTTTTATTATCGTTCTACTATCCACTATCTGACAAGCTATATCGTTTGATAATGTTTTTCTTGGATACATATAAATATCTCCACTACAAAAATGATTAGTGAAATATTTATCTTTTAGTGTGCTTCGTGTATTATCTTTGAATACATCATAAACCTTTTTCAACTCCTCTTCATTATCTAATACCTCTCAGTCTTTTCGGAGATATAATCAATTTTTACCTACCCAGTTCACTATCTTTGTTTTGTATGCTTCTGCTTCTAGTGAGTAGTTTTGTATTCTATAATAAGTATTTTTATCAATAACAGTTTTTCAACAAGACGCAAAATCCTGTCCTATCACTTGAAATCAAACCGAGTTTATAGATTTTTTGGATGTTGTTTTATTCTTTACTGTTTTATTCTTTACTGTTTTTTTCGTTTTTTTATCTTCCATACAAAAAAAGATAATAATAAAATTATCTTTACTATAATATGTTTTTTTAAAAAATAAATAGATATTTGTTATTTACTGGATTTTAAACAATTTTTTGAGTTTGAATAAAATTTTGAATATATTTTTTTGCCCTATTTTTCATACTATAATATCACCATTCAGTATTTATATATAATATTTCCATAATCTCTTCTTTATCCTTATTTTCTAAATAATATAGTCTTACAAATCAAGCAAGTCTTCTGTTTCATTTTAATTTTAGTTCTTTTATTATATCTTCATACATCTTTATATGGTGTCAAAATAAAATCAAACTCAAGACAATCCGAAGCTATGAACCATACTATCAACTGCATCATCTTTGTTTCCACTCTCACCAGTAAAATATAGTAGTTGCTCTATTAAATTGTCTGTTTTTCATACCTTGAAAAATATCTCTCCTCTTTGGAAACAACCCTCAAACTCTTTTAGTCTAGTCCGTTTATCTTTTGTTGCATTGATTGTAGTAATTGGTAGATTATAGCCTCACATATTCGCAGGGTCTTTAAATAGTTTAGCATAAATCTCTCAACCATTATTCTTTTCAACTTTTATATTCCTTGGCTTATAGTTAAGATACATATTCAATACTGTCCTACATATATTTTGGTTATTTTTCTCTTCGCCTTTCAAACTTATCTCTTCTAATACATATCTATATAATACATTTTCTACTTTCTTAAATCCAGTCACTGTAATAGAAAAAGAGTCGGATTTTGTCTTTTCACTGAATGCAGGGTCTATACCAGCCTCAATATAATCAAACTCTATATTTTCATCAAACATCCTTATATAATCTGATTTTATCAACCTATCTTTATTTGAGAATGGTTTTAATAAATAGTTTTGGTTAAAAGATATTTCTCATAAATCATTTAGCTTTTTTTCTAGTGAAATCTTATGTTTTTTTGGGTCTTGTATATCCTTATTATACTCCTCAGCTTCTTTGTTTGTTTTTGTGTATCTATCCCATACTGGCTCTCCATTTTCATCTACTACCTTTTGTGATTGTATGCTCCAGGAAGCATTGTTTTTATATTTCTGTTTTAGTCTTGGATTGAGTCAATCTTCCATTATCACATTACCTAGTATCCTAATCTGACAATAATCAGCTAGACCTCAAAACACTTCATCCTCTAAAAATCTCATATTTTGGTCTATGATAGCTTTATTCTTTACGCTGTTGATATTATCAATATCATCAAGAAGTAATGAGTCTGGTCTTACCATACCATCTTTACTCATAAATACCTGTCATCTCATAGAAGTTCACATTGAAAACGCTTTTAGTTTTATATCATTCTCAGTTATAAACTCATTTACTGACTTCTTTTGTGATTTCTTTTCTACATTATCAGAAAAAAACAACTGTCAAAAATCGTTTATTAGTCTTTTATTTGTTTGTAATTGGATAGCTATCTGAAAAAGATGAAAACTTGATGACTTCTGTTCATACGAGAATACACAAATAAACCTCTTTTTCCTATAACATATACACCATAAATCGTAAAGTAGTCAAATTAACATAGTCTTTGCACTCTCCCTATGTCATTCTATATAGATATTATATCATTCTTGAGTAAGACTACACCACTTCTTATGAAATGGTGCAATCTTTGGATAATGAAACGAGCTAGGAAAATAATATAAACAAAATCTTAAAAAATCCTGTTCAAGATATTTTACTCTTGTTTCTTTTTTACTCAAGACCTCTTTAAGAAGCTGTTTTTTCTTCTCATTCATCAGGTTTATTTGCCTCTGCTTGTAAAAAATCGTAGTCAATCTTTGCAGGTACTTCATAATCATACCCTAATTCCTCTTTTGCTTTAATCATATCGTCTAATGCTTCGTTGTATTTTTCACAAAGCTCTTTTATCTGATTTATGTGTTGGTTTATCTCTTTTACTTTCAAGATATAGTTTTTGAGATACTTATCCATATTATCAAATAAAAGTTTGTAGTTTATTGTAGACTTAGATTTTCTCTCCTCTACAATCTCAAAACATTCGTCATCAATTTTGATGTACTCTTTTTTTAATAGTTCACTCATAATATATAAGATTATAATATAAAAACTAATTCCGCCCTCTCTCCCTTATTATCTCTTGCCATCTTATCTTGTCTTTTTCAATCTCCTTTCGTATTTTCTGTTTATGTTCATCATTAGTTAGTGTTTTACTTTCAAAGTGATGTATCAATGTATTTGCTATTCAAGGGCTTTGTTTCAAATCTTTTACTACCCTTTGGAATATCCAGTCATCACCATACCATATACACAAACTTTCGTCTATATCTCAAATCTCTTTTCGCCTTTCTTTTGTAGTCATCCAACACCAACCTATAATATTTTGTTGCTTGATAAATATTTCTCATTCAAAAGGTTTATCTAGCCTTGTGCTGTATGGTCAAACTATATAACTATCTTCTAAACATTCAACCATAGCAGTATCAAATCAAGGTTTCAAGATTATATCATTATTGATTACAAGTATATAGTCGCCTCTTGCTTTACTTATTCACTTATTCCAGCTTTTATTTACTCCTAGCCATTCTTCATTTCTAAAATATCTTACTCTTTTATCATTTTTAAATTCTTTTGTCCTATCATTTGAAAAATCATCTATGATAATTATTTCGTATGGATGGACAAATACATCACCTATGTTTTGTATGATGTTTTTGGTCATCTCGTAGCCATTCAAGACTGGGATTATTATACTAATTTTTGTCATCTATTGCATAATATTTTGTAAAACAACTTTGTAGAAGTCCATATCTCTAATAACTGACAATCATATCTGTATCAATGGTTTTTCTTTATCCATAATTATCTCGTGAACTTCAAACTTCTTCATAAACTCTTTTTTTATCCTATACCCCATCAATTCTAAATGTCGCCCATCTATAATTATATGTCATTTTCATTCTCTTATTTTCTTTTTTATGTAATACTCAAAATCTTTTCCTATGCTATTTTCTAACCTCTCATAATGTCGTTGGATATTATTATTTATCTCTATTCAATATAGATAAGGAAAAAACTCTTGTATGAAATCTAAGTATAAATAGTCTATTGATAATAATGTATGGTCTATCTTGTTTTCTGTAAAATGTTCTGACAACTTATTCGCTGTTGTAGTCTTACCACTTCAAGGCAATCAAGCTATTATTATAAGTTTTCTCATTATTTCTTTTGGAAATGTAAAACATATCTCGCTATCTTATCTCATTTCTGGTCTACTGATTTTCATTTATAAACTATCTCAAAACCTTTCGCCATTGCTTTCAAATCCTCTTCATTTGGAAAGTAGCAAGGTATCTCATCTACACTTCTTGAATACTTTTCTGATACTTCTGGCAATCCACCCTCTCGGATTATCAGCCCTCATTTTTTTAATTTATCATTACATATCTCAAAAAACTTTGGCTGTAAATCTCTAAAGTAATGAAATGTAGATGTGCAAGTGATTATATCCAATTTCTCCTCTATATAGTCTAAGTTATCAAATATACTTGCTATCCTGAAATCTATATTGTCTATTCAATAGTGCTTTGCATATCATTTTGCTAGTTTGATTACTTCCATCCCTGCACCTCAAGGCAAATCAACATCTATTCAATACACAAATTTTGCTCCATTCTGACAAAACCTGATAGGAAAGTATCCAGTATTACATCAAACATCTAATATCAATTTGTCTTTGGGGTCTATATTCAAACAATCATACTTTGCTTTACTTTTAGAGTTCTTTGTCTCCATCCCTAAATCCTCAAATGATTGATAGATTGTAGCTTTTTTTAGTTCGTTTATATCCATAGTTTTATTTTTTAACAACTAAATCACCTGTTCAATGGTTGTGCATACCGTCTGTTTTCTGTATCCCTGTCAGCACTTCATCAATTAGCTTTATATTTTCACAATATTTATAAACATCACAAGCAAATATTCCATCGCTTCAACTCCATTCTCACATCTTTATATTATTATTCCTTACGATATCAATATCAAATGCATACCCACAACTCGCTATATCTCATACACTAGGTGGCAATCTTCTTGGGAGTATAATATTTGGGAATTTCACTTTCCATATTATCATCTGATTTTTCTTATTATCTATTGCTTTGATTATCTTCTCTACTGCTTGATTGTCTAGGAACATATCGTCATCGTCTAATATTATACAATACCCAGTCTTAACTTCTTCTAATAATCTATTTATATATAGATTTCGTGGTGTGTGCCAGTTAGTCCACCCAGCTAATATCTTTTGCTTTCAGTTGCTTTTTAGCTGTGGATACCTTATGTATTTCTTTACATAATCACAAGCAACATCAGACCCAACTATATGGTTCACTTTCTTTGTCTGATTATCTACACTAGCTTTATGTATCTTGAAATAATTTGGTCTATTGTGCGTGCGTGTCAGTATATTTATTATCATCTAAATATTCTTGAAGTAAAACTTTTTTTATTTTGCTTGTACTCATACCAAATCTTGGGATGATTATTGTTTCTCAACCTTTGCTTTCCATATACTCCATAACTCATTTATGTTTATCTACAAACTCATCTCAACACATAAACACATCTACATTATTTTCTTTTATCATATCTAACGGACTTTCATCCTCTGCCTTGATAACCTTATCAATATATTTTATACTCTCTAATAGATATGCTTTGTTTTCTCGTGTATCTACACACTCTTTTCATTTATATGATTTTACTAATTCGTTTGAGTTCAATGCTACTATCAAATAATCACAATACTTTTTACAATATTCAAAAACTTTTATATGACTACTATGGATTATGTCAAATGTTCATTGGATAAGTCCAATCTTTTTATCTCACATCAAGATTATTCAATATCAAATAAATATCTTTCATATACTTTTTTTCTTTCATATCTTTTACATTCTCAAACACTCCATCCTCTAGCTTTATTGGATATGGTTCTGTGTATCATTTATTTAGTGCTATCAAATCCTCAATCTCTTTTGTATGTTTTTTTGTCAATTCTATAAACTCGTTTTTTGGTGGCTCATTTTTTATGATACAATATTCTCATTTATCAGGTATTTTTAGTATCTCCATTTTATAGTAATTTATGTAAAATGTTTTTATACTTTCTATACAGTGAAAACCGATTAAATTCTAGTTGATAACAATAAACTTTTTTTATGGCTCTAATCTTACAGGGTCTCAAAAATGATATGCTTTCGCTTGTCAGTCTGCCCACAATTCAAATCAATGACTGATTGCCCTCTCAAAAAATAAATAATCTTCTGATAACACTCTCCTAACTAATTGGATTTTACCGTCTTTTAGTTCAGGCTGTCCTGTATTATATCCAACCTCTCTTCGTTCTCCGTCTACTTGCTTTGTATATGTCGTGCTTTTACTCTCAAATGGTTCTTTGTTATATGTTTTATACATAAATTCACATACTTTCCTACTTATACAACACATCCCAGTCCCAGCATTATCTACTTGAAATAATCATTTACTAGGTATCTCTTTATATGGTTTATAGCTTCGCATTCATTCAGCCCCTGCTTTTTCAAACTTCTCCTTTTTACATATACTAATATATTCTGATTTCTTTCTATACCTTACACATCCTGCCACCATATCTTTGTCTGCAACCAACAATCTATAAAAAGCGTCTTTACTCATAGGCAACTGGTCATCATCAAACATAATCAAATAATCAAAATTTCACTCCAGCATCTTTTCAACTAATATATTCCTAGCCATATGTATCGGCGTCCTTGATACATATGCTTTACTATACGCCCGTCATTCAGGGACTTTAAAATTATCAAGCCACATTATAAGGTCTGTGCTTAATTTCCCCTCGTATGTAGGTATTCAGATTAAAAATCTTTTCATATTTATTTTAGTTTTTAAAATTTCATTTTACCACCGAGAAAGTATCCATATATTTACATTATATGAAATTTCTATTTGTTATTGTTTATACAACTCTCCAATATTTCTTTGTTTTTCTTATTCACATTATCAACAAGCATAAACGCCTGTATTAACCACCACATAAATCATACACCATAAATAAAACAACTCACCACAAATAATAACCATATACCTACTTTATTCAAGTGTAGATAGTGAAATCAAAATAACCATAACGCCCACGCACTACCAGTATTCAGTTTTCTTCTATCATATTCTTCAAGTATCGCTACCCTTTTCTTTTTACTAAATCATTCTAGCTTTGATTGTAAATAAGTTTCCATCTATATTTTTATAATCTAAAACTTAATCATTCATTTCCATTAACTCATCCACCTTTGCTTCGTCCTCTGGGTCTAATTCTCAAATCTTGATTTTCTTTGGTGCATCCAATCACTTTAAATCTATTTTTAATTTTAATGCCCTACAAGCATCTCACCATTTCTTCTCTCTCCTAGCTCATTGATAAATATCCATAATCTGTGCCTCTGTTTGTTGTATCTCATCCTCTAATGTAACCTCATTTTTTGCTCTTATTCGCTCATTAGCCCTTTTGATATACCTATCTACTTGTGTTGCTGATATACCTCGTTTCTTTTTTCATATAGCAACTATTTCATATCTTTGGTATCATTGAATAAGTAATTTACCTACTTGAGCTATCCTTTCAGTAACTAATCATCTTGGAGATGGTTTTCATCTTTTATGAGTGAGGCTTTTTCATTTAAAATTATCTCCTTTTGGCATTATTTATGTTAATGAATAAAAACTATGCTTTCACAGTGCATTTCCAACCTAATCATTCTACATCTCTTTTTATTAGTTCTGCTTCTCAAATATCTTTAGCTTCAATTATAACATAAGCTTTTCATTCTTTTTCTCAAGACTCATCTTCATAATCATCAGGATTATAATCATTTTTTTTGAATGGATACATTTTTAATCATTAAATAGTAAAGCAGAACTTGTTGGAGTTTCAAATACCTCTACTCCATATAATTCGGGAAATTGTTTTAATATAAACTTACACATATTTTCAGCAGTTAATTCAAAATCACATTCCCAAACTCTCATTCATTTTGATTTTATAAACTCTCAAATCTCATCTCATTTATTATAAAGATATGAGTGGTCTCGGTTTTCATTAAACCAATCTTTTATGTATTTTGTATTTCAAAAATCCATAACCATTCAAGTTTCAGGTCATTCTGTCTTTTGTTCTCCTTTGATAAATAAGATAATTTTATAAGTATGTCAATGCACATTAAAACACTTTCATTCGTGTTGTTGTAATCTATGGGCTAAATCTATTGTAAACTCTTTTTTTATTATCATACAAAATTTTTAAGAATAAAATCTATTAAATCTTTTTTTTCTATATATACTTTCTTTCATCAAAAAGAAAAACATATTAGTTTTTTTTCTACCAATCTTTTTTTCGCTGTTCTCCAATCAATATTATTTTTTTGTGCATATCATTTGATTGTAGTGTTATACGGTATTTCGTGTATCATTTTTCAATATTTCTTCATAAATATACACCTTTCTATATTCTTATTATATACATAAATCAAGATGAATTTATAAAAAAGATTTGACAATACTCTAAAATAACCAATATTATACATATTTTTTACGAAAATTGGGTCTATTTTTGAAATACAAACCTATTGTGAGAATTGGGATTACTCAGTTTTCACAAAAAAAGTCAAAAAAGGTCTTGATTTTTCAAAATTTTTTACTATAATGAAAATGTAATTAATTTTATAAGATAAGTTTATTAAAATGAGAACACAAATTATTAGACAAAAAATCAATAAAAGCTATGTAACTCATTGAATAGAAAAGAAACACCCCGTCAATTTAGATTTATCAGAGAAAGTTGAAAAACGAAAAGAACAAAAGAAATTACAAGCAATAGAACAATGAAGAACAGATTGAAAAATATATGTAGATTGATTAGGTTGGGTTAGTTTATAATTTTATTTAATAAATATTTTAAAAATGAAAAAACACAATTTAATTTTATTGATAGGTGCGATTTTCTTTATAACACTTTTGGCGACCGCAGTTGTCAGAGAAATAAAAACAGATTTAAACTATTTATGTAGTCAAGAGCTTGACGAATACCAAAAACAAGAATGCAGAATATATAAGGAGTGGAATTGTTTTGAGAATTGAGAAACTTGAAGATGTAAAATGACAGAATATAATATAAGAAATACTTTTAAATCTTAATTAAATTAAAATGGAAAATATAGCAAAACAAGAAAAATTTAAAACATTAACAATGCATAAACTTACACTTGTAGCACCTTGAACACTTTGAGAAACTATATTGTATAGAAGTAGAAAAAAGAATTGAGAATGGAATGAATGGAAACCTAAAAAAATTATTTGATTAGATTGGGAAATAAATAAATATTGAAATTGAAGTTTAGTTGTTGAAGATAGAAAAATTCATAAAATGTATAGTTGAAGTTTTGAGTGAGAATATTTTAAATGAAATACAAAACAAGAAAGAGAAGTTGAAGAATGAATTTATAAAACAGGTTGTAAAGATGAGTTTAAAAGAGATGTTTTTGTTAGATGATATTTAATTGATTGAAAACTTTTTCAAAAATCTTTCTTTGTTTTAACTACATTGACAGATAGAGAAGGCTTTCACGAATGGACAAAACATTGATATAATTATATTATAAAAAATTAGATTTTATTATTAAACTAAATAAAATGGAAAAAATAAAAAGATTTATAAAAAAAATGTGGGAAGGGTTGAGAAAAGAAAAATGATTATGGATTCTACTACTACAATACCTTGTTATATTTGTGTTGTTGTATGTGATGATGGTGGTGGGAATCAGGTGCTATTTTGGGTGGTAGGATTTTGTTTTGCATTGCAAAACTTTTATTTATTAAACTATTATTAAAATGAAAAATTTAATTTGTTGATACGGTTTGACTACATAATCGACAACATTGAAGATTATGCAGAAGAAATTCCTTATGATCTGTATAATGGGGTATTAGATTTCATCATCACATGATGAGAAGAGATCGAATAAAAACACAAACAAAATTAACTTTTATTTTATAATAAAATTATTATAATGAAGATATTACAATTACTACACAAGCCAAAATCTATGGTGGCCCAAGAAATGTGATACAAATCTGAATTGTATTACAAAAAATTCTATAACACCGTAGGTGTAAGGTATGATGAACGATTTAATAAAATCAAACCTTACATGATGGATTACATAGAAAAATTAAATGATGAGATTGAATTTTTAGATCTTTATTTTAAACAAAATGACAAATTCCCTGCTATGTGATGATGAAATATTATCACAAGAAAAAGAAATAATGATGAATAAAGAAGAATTTGAAGAAATATATGAGCTAGAAAAATTATACCAAACAGAGATAGATAAACAACGAGCATTGATCCCCCCAGAAGAAATTGAAGAAAGAATGCTGAAATTAAAAACCAAAGCACAATACTGAATTAAAATGTTTAACCTCTATAAAGAACCGATTGATCTATTCCTGATGATTAACGACTACCTAGACACCGCAAAAAAAGATTGAGAGAAACCAACATTACCTTGATTGCTTGTACATCTGAACATGACAAAGCAACAAATGAGTGAGATGTTGGAAATCTGAGATGAGTTTAGCAGAGTTTTATCTATGTGACTATTAAAAATTGAAGCTCTATTATTAGATATGTGATTATCTAAAAAATTAGATAATAGAATCTTGTCATTAGCACTTAAGAATTACCACTGATTGTCTGAAAAAATTCAGACAGAAGAGAAATTTGATTATAATCATAAAATACAAGTTATAATCAAACCAGCTATTACAGAAGAATTAGATTTAGATGATCGCATTATCGAAATGGAGTAAACCTCCCTTTTATCGTTTTTGCAGATGCAAAAACAAAAGATTTTATATACCTAAAATTATAAAAAAATGAATAAAAACTATCTATTATATCTAGACAAATGTCTAGAAAACAAAAAAAGAAAAGAAAAATTTGAAAAAAATAAAACTGTTGTAATGTATACAATCAGCTTTCTATTGGGTATGTTGAGTATACTTTCCATAGTGTATATGGCTATTTAAAAAAATCTCTTGATTTTTAATCAGAAATAATTATACATAATAATGTTTCATGTTGAGTATATTTGTCAGCGAAAGTTCCCCTCGCAAGTGAACTGGTGGTCTGACTTATGCGAGGGGAAGCCACCAGTTTTTATTAAATGAAAAAACTATTATATTAAATAAAAAACTTTTTATATTTTTATTTAAATCAAAATGATAGAAAACTGATTCGGGATCATGCCACACACAATTTTATTTGACAAAACTCTAACAGATAAACAAAAATTACTTTATTGTTATATTTCTTCTTTATGTGCTGAAAAATGATATTGTTGGGCAAGTAATAAATATATTGCAGAAAAGCTGTGAGTAAATGCAACAACAATTTCAACAAACATCAATGTTTTGAAAAAATTATGATATATCGATATCATAGAATGAGACAATCAAAAAAGAAAGTGCCTTTTGAAAAATCAAAAGGGGGCTTTTGAAAAATCAAAAGGCGAGCCTTTTGAAAAATCAAAAGATAATAATATAATATATGAATATAATAAATATAATATTCGCGAGAGCGAAAAAATTTTTTCTGATGCACAAGAAACAGATGCACTATCAAACACAGAGATAGAAGTTGCAGATGAAAAGAAAATTACATCCGCGATCACGACAGAGCAAGAGGAAGCTTATAAGAGATTCAATAAAGCATTCCCGCATGCTCGTAAACAAAAAGCGAAGATTGCAAAACAGCACTTTTATGAACATGATGCAGATGAAGTAATGAAAGAGGTGGATTATTTGAATTTGTTGATCATGATGTGAATCCAAGACTGATCTTATATTCCTGCATGCGAGAGATGGATTAGGGATTTTACACCAACAGCTGAAAATATTAAAAAAAATCAATTAAGAAAAATGGTGGATGTTCTAATGGGATTACCGGTTTGAGAAGACAGATCCTTTAAATATCAAAAATTAAAAGATGTATATTGAAAAGAAGTTGTAGATGCAGAAGTTAAAAAACGAAACAAAGAAAAAAACGGAATTACTTTAAAATTTTTCTAAAAAAAAATGAAAAAAATTATAGATTTTATTAAATACCTTGCTTGATCAAGCAAGGTAGAAATAAATAATCTTAAAACTGTCACGAATTTTAAAGATTCAGTTTGAAAAACTAATATTTATTTTACCGCTTGATTGTGAGAAAAATTAGACAGAAGATGTAATGATGATGATATAAAAACTAAAAAATATTTCATTGTTGATCTAGATATTAGGCTAGATTATTATAAAAAACATAATAAAATACTAACACAAGAAGAATTGGATAAAGAAATAGATTTAGTTTTAAAACTGTTGAAAAAGAATTCATTTTGAGATTATTCCTATTCAGTTAAAAGCTGAAATTGATTGCATTTGTATTATACTTGAAAAGAAAGAGCATTTGATAAATATATTTATTCAAGTTGAGTAAGCTGGATTTATAATCAAATTGATGATGTCTTGAAAAATACTCCGTATAGATGTGATCATTCCATAAGCAACATATCAAGGATTATCAGACTACCTTGAACAATAAATCCTAGAAAAAAAATACAAAAAGACAAAACTTTATGGGATTTTGGGGATTATGAATGTAATATATACGAAGAACAACCGCAAGATTGTCTGTTGTTTGAATTGATAGAAGATTTTGCAAAAGAGTTTGAGAAAGAGAAAGAACAAGAAAAACAAGATCAGATTGAGATCAAAAAAATAGTTAAAGATTTTAGAAAATCTGATGATATACGAGAAGAAATCAATCATATCTCTGCATGAGAACTAGCGGAGATAGTGCGAGGAGTAAGAGTATCTGACAAAGGTTTAGAAAATGTTGCTCTTAGAGAATCTAAAAAAAATATGGGAGCATACCGATATAAACCTTACAATATCATAGTTAATACTGGGAGCAGTTTAATTAAAACCGATAAAAAAACCTTTACTCCATTTGAATTGGTGTTGTATGAAATGTTTGATTGAGATAAGAAGAAAACTGTTGAGTTTTTTAAAGATAAATATTGAATTGAAGTTAAAAGTGATAATAAAAAATCAAAAGAAACTAAAATAGAAATCCCAAAAATGAAATATGAAACGATAGGTTATATATATCCAAATGAGGTATTTGATCCCTTTGATTGTATCCTTAGTTGAGAGTTAGTTACTATTGTAGCTGAATCCAATGCTTGAAAAACCACATTTGCAATGGATATTATTGAGGCAAATTCTAAACTAGGAAAAAGATGATTTTATATCAATTGTGAGTTTGCGATTGATATAATGTGGAAATGAAGATGGCTCTACATGAACAGGAAAAAGAAAAGAAATCTATCTGATCTTGATCCATTAACTGAACAAGAACAAATAGCTATGGATAACTATGTTCAGAAAAAATTGAAACAGTTTGATTATCATAATCAACCAAATGGGATAGAACTCCAAGAACTAGTTGATTTAATATTACAAAAAAAGTCTGAATGATATAATCTGTTTGTGTTGGATACGTTTTCAAGAATAAAATGAAATCTTGAAAGTGATATAGCTAGAACTAGTCAGAATAAAGCGATGGAAACATTACAAGAATTATGTCAGAATACTTGAATCGTATTGATACTATTACACCACACAAACAGAAAATGAACTTTTGAGTGATCACAAAAGATAATGGATTTGAGTAATGTGTTTATTATGATGACAAAAGATACTGATTGAAATTGAGAAGACTATAGAATCTTTTCGTTATCAAAAGATAAGTTTGTATCTAGGATAGATTTAGATGTCTATTATAGAAACCAACAATATTTTAAATCTTAATATTATTAAAAATGATGACTATATGGGCAAAAAGCATCTCTGATGCTGAAAAAAGACTAGCAAAAAAAATAAAAAATTTTTAACCTTTAAAAAAGAAAGAAATGAACAATCTATTATTTATTGACATTAAAACTGCTGGATTATATAAACCAGAAGAGTTTAATAAACTAGATCCTAAACTCCGAGAGTTATGGGAAAAGAAAGTAGCAAAAGATGAAAACAATGAGAAAAGTGCTTTAGAAACTTATAAAGATAAAGCATGACTGTATCCTGAATTTAGCCAAGTTATATGTGTAAGTGTAGGGCTATATAAATGAGAAGAGTTTAGAGTTGAAAATCGTGTGCAGTTTGAAGAAATGACCGAAAAAGATGTATTGATTGATTTAAGGAAAATATTGGATCATGAAAAGATTAGAAATAGAACTCTTATAGGATTTAATCTTTTATGATTTACAATCCCTTTTCTTATTAAAAGATATGCTATACATTGATTAGCTTTACCACATATCCTACAAATTGGGGGATTGAAACCACGAGAGTTAAACATAGTAGACACTATGAATGTATGGAAATGAACTTGATATACTGGTGCAAGTTTAGAAACTATTGCATTTGTAATGAACACTAAATACAAGAGATTTATTGAATGAGAAGATGTGTCTGATATGTTCCGATGAAAAGATTTAGTTGGTATAAACAAAATAGTAGATCAATCTATTAACGATTGTAATGCTAACAATGATCTATATAAAAAATTCAAAGCATTTGGGCTATAATCTCTCTCATTTTTTTGCATTCGCAAAAAAGAAAGAAAAGTTTTAAACCTTAATTATTAAAAGGATGGATAAAACAACATACTTTAAAAAGATACTAAGAACAAAACATCTATTAAAAAAACTAGATAATAAAATAATAACAGAAGAAGAAAAAACCGAACTCAAAAAATTACTAGATTTTTTTTGAGTCAGAAAATTCACAAAAGAGGAATTTGAAAAAATAAAAGAAAAATATAACCATCAAGAAACCAGTCTTGATGAACTATTAAACGATTTTTAAATTTCCTCTTGATTTTTGTTTTAATTTTATTATAATATCAATATAAAATTAAAAAACATATTTATATTTTAAAACTATTATATTATGAAACTATTTGACAGAAACAACATTGAGAATTATTCCAAAGAAGAGTTGATAGAGTTTGGGATCAATTTTCGTGAACAAAAAAAGGTGTTAGAGGATGACATTAAGTTGATCAATTTATGTATATTAGAAATGCACGAGTTGGATTGAAAGGAGAGGTATGGGGATTATAATGTGTTTGAGAAAACTACGACCTCATATTCACTTAAAAAAGATTACAATTACACTAATCTTATGGAAGTTAGACCTGATCTATTTGTGCCGGATAAAGCCAAGATGTATAAGGAATATCCTGATGCGATAGAAAGGAAACTAACAATTACTGTTGAAATGAGTAAAGACAGATCGACAGCTAAATAGATTTTTATTTAATAATATATTAAAAATGATTCGACTATTATGATTAGCATTAGCATGTAGTGCTATAGGATTTATACTCTTCCTAGCCCAAAAGAGTAGAGTTGTTGCTATTGTATCGTTTTCGTTCTCGTTTTTGTTTATTATCTTGTCTATGATCTATTCGTATGGATACAAACATGATCATGATAAATGTTTAGATAATGCATCAAAAATAATAAGAACAGAAACATTAGCTTTGAACTTCTTACAAAAGACTGCAATCAATGCAACAGCATGGAGTAAATGTTTTGATCTGTATTCTTACGATGATATCACTGATTGTGTGATGGATAATAATATCGTAATGTATGGAGATGTAGAAGATTATCTAAAAGATATGGGGAAAGTTTTAGGATTTAACAATTAAAAAAAATGTTTAGATTTATAAAAAGACTAAAACAAAAACGAAGAATAAAGAGATGGATTAAAGACAATAAAAGTCTTTATATCAAAGTAAAAAAATGAGATGAATTTATGGAGGTTTGTGAAATGCTTAATAAAAAACCTAACATCACTATAGAACTTATATCGTTAGATTTTATAGCAAACAAAACTCCTGTATATATTAGTGTAGGATATGTTCAGTTTGTTAATGAAAATTTATTCAAAAATCATTATAAAAACAAAAAATACATATCTTATAAAAAATTCAAACAAACTTTTAACATTTAAAATTATTATAAAATGGGTTTATTAACAGACACAAAAAAAGCTACATTTATTAACATTAACTTAAAATGAGATTATCCTGTTTTTGTAGATAGTACTACAAAAGAACAAGCATCTAAATTCTTATGAAACTTGGTAAGCATTACAGTAAAAGAGCCAAGTGAAACTAATAAGTATCTAAATGTGAATTTGGAGTTTATTGACAACAAAGAAGATAGATATATTATGTCTTGAGGGTTTAGTAACATTATGACATCTATTATTAACTCATTAGCACAAGGTGTAGATGAAAAAATAGATTTCAAGAATTTAACTTTTAGTTTGTATATGAAAGATGATTTTGCTAGGATTGGGATATTCCATAATGGTAATATGTTGAAATGGAAATATGATATTAAAGATTTAATAGCAAAAACTAAAAAAGTTAGAGTTAATGGAGAAGATGTTACTGATAGAGAAGAGTTGAATAACTTCTTAAAAGATGAGATAGTAAAAATTAACGAATACTTATCTAGTGTAGTTAATAATGAATGAAGTTTAGAAAGTTTAGAAGAAGATAAAGACATAAACGATCTAATGACTGAATTAGATAAAAAAGAACAAGAAGTTGTAGAAGAGAAAAAAGAAACTAAAAAAACAGAAAAAGATGTAGAAGAGATAGAGGATTTACCTTTTTAGTAATTTAAACTCCTAGATTATATGGTATTAATGGATAGAGCAATAGAGTTGCTTAAAAATAATAGATTAAGTATAGAAGAGATAGCAGAACTATCTAAGATACTTATAGAACTGTCCATAGAGCAAGGTAAGTTTGGGGAGTTATCAGCAGAACAAGAATATAAATATAATCTTGATAAATATAAACTGATAACAAAAGGTTTGCAAACTTGAATACCATACAACAGAGCAGAAGCATTAGCACTTAAAGAGGTAGAACAAAAATACGGAGAATATAGGATAAATAGAGCAAAAAATAAAAAGTTTTATTCCATATGCACAAGATTAGAAAATTATATAAAACTTGAAATGCATAGGAATAAATTAGACATCATGGCACAAGATGTCAGTATAGATTTAGATTAGTTAATGAGAAAGATAATGATAGAAAGAAAAAATCCACAAGATTTATTAGTAGCTTACAACGAATTAAAATTAAAGCTATCTAAATTAGATGGAAATGGTAGAAAGTTAACCAAGAGGATATTGGCAGACTATTTATGAATAAAGGTATCTATATTATATAATCCAGTATTATATAGTGATCTATTATACATAGCAAAGATAATTATGGTTATAGAAAATATTAAATTACCACATCTTAAATGGTTTGTAGATAATTATGTTCCTTTTAAATCGACCTATAATGCTTATAAACAATTCTTGAGTAACCACGAACATTCCCTCACACCGAAAGAGCCGAGCGAAGAGTTATTGAATGAAAATGATTGGAGGAAATGATTTTTAGATCTTAATGAGTGGAAAAGAAATGAAATTAGAAGAGATGATAAATAAAGTTCATTGTTGAGATTGTTTAGAATTTATGAAGCAGATACCCGACAAGAGTATAGACTTAGTTCTTACTGACCCACCTTATGGGATAGGTATGAATAAACATTTTGGTAATGGTGCTAATGAAAAAATGTATATATCAGATGATGATTGGGACTTAGATATACCAGACAAACAATACTTTGATGAGATATTTAGAATAAGCAAAAACCAAATAATTTGGGGTGGCAACTATTTTATAAAATATCTTGAACCTAAAATGTGCCGAATTGTGCGAGATAAAAATAATTGAGAAAGCACATTTAGTGATTGAGAATTGGCACGAACATCTTTTGATACGGCATTAAGAATAAGAAAAGAACATTGTACTTGATGAAGTATGTGATATACAGAAGATACAAAGTGAGTTAATCTTTTTTGAAAAGATAAAAATCATGATTTTATTTATAATCACGAAATTAAGAAAATTCAAATTGATTGAGAAAAATCAACAGATCCAGATATTGAAATAGTTTTAAAAAATTGAAATAAATTTTTACTTGAGTTAAAAACTGCAAATAAGGATATATTTAGCATAAAAAGATGAAATGTGGAAAGTCTTTTTAGTTCAGTAGCAAATTATGAACAGTTTTGTTTAATTATGATGTTGGATTTAGCAAAATGATTATTTGAAATAAAAGATTTAACATATTTTGAAACTCAAAAGCCTTTTTCAAATGCAAATATGGAATGACAAATTTGTTATAATTTTCCAACTCCAAACACCTGAATAGAAACTTTAACTAAAATAAATTTTGATAGTTTTGCAAATTTACTTGTTTTAGAAAATATATGGGTTAAAAAATTTAAATTACTTAAAATTGCAATAGAAAAAGAAAATAAAACATGGAAGAAAATTATTGAAAATAAGATAAAATTAGAAAAGTTAGAAGAAGAAATGAATATAAACATTGATGATTTCAAAGATAGAATTGAAAAAATAAAAGTAAAAACTCCAGAGGTTGAAATGTCTTGGGAAAAAATAGAAAGTGAAATAAAAAAGATTTAGTTTTTCCGACTGTCGTCGGATTTATCCCCCCATTTTTTGGCTCTTTCAGAGCCATTTATATAAATATGAAAAAGAAAATAAAAGACCTATAAAGCAACACTCTTCGCTATCGCTACGAGCCACATTGCATTTTACTCCTTACAGTCGCAAGGTCGCACAACAGCTTCTATGAGGTTCGCTCGTTGCACTTCGCTCTCCCATATTTTGCTTATACTTCGCAAAACATCTCATAGAAGCGAACGTTGTGCGATATTGCTTTATAGGTCTTTTAATAAGGTATCATATTTATATAAATCTCGCTACCGCTCGAAAAAATGGGGGGGATAAAAAATAAGGTAAAAATTCTTTGAATTTTT
>Ga0209407_1001703_pt1 | contig 22332 bp, 20 predicted proteins | sample AD_JPNHG3_MetaG_FD_184410 | JGI IMG/M metagenome (GOLD analysis project Ga0209407, IMG submission 184410) | Active sludge microbial communities of municipal wastewater-treating anaerobic digesters from Japan - AD_JPNHG3_MetaG (SPAdes) (version 2) | ecosystem: Engineered > Bioreactor > Anaerobic... | reverse complement strand
TTTCCAGGTAAAATATCAACCTGTTGATCAGAAGAAATAATAGTGTCACCGACTTTTAAATTGACCGGAGTAAGAATATAGCGCCGTTCGCCATCCCGATATTTGATAAGTGATATGTAGGCAGAACGGTTTGGATCATATTCAATTGTCTCCACTACACCGCTAACACCTATCTTATCGCGCTTGAAATCGATCAGTCGGTAGAGCTTTTTATGACCGCCGCCACGATGACGGGTAGACAGATGACCTTTATTGTTCCGACCGCCGCTTTTTGGCAAAGAGACCAGGAGCGGCTTGTAGGGCTGCTCGCTTGTCACCTCTTCATGACTTAAACCGGTTCGGTGCCGTAAGCCTGACGTAACAGGTTTATAAATTTTAATACCCATGGTTATACTGCCTCAAAATATTCAATCATTTTCTCGCCTTTTTTCAGCTTGACATAAGCTTTTTTCCTGTCTTTAGTTCGCCCCTGGCTGCGTCCCAATCTTTTAACTTTACCCTTTAACTGGACGATGGTCACACTTTCCACATTGGTCTTGAACAGCTCTTCGACTGCTTTCTTAACTTCAATTTTGTTAGCATCAGGCGCAACTTCAAAACAAACTTCATGATTAGCATCTCTCAGCCTGGTAGTTTTCTCGGTTATTAATGGCCGGAGGATTATTTGCTTGGTTTTTTTGGTCATTTCAATCTCTCCACCAGGGAATTAAAGGCTTGCTGACTGAACACCAGCCATTTATACCTAAGCACATCATAGGTATTAAGTTTTTCACCTTCAACTGCTTTAACCTCGGGAATATTCCTGACCGCCAGGAAAAGATTATTGTTTTCTTTAGAATCAACAATCAGAGCCGAGTCAATCTTCATATTCTTGAGCCAGGCAGCAGCTTCTTTGGTCTTGGGCTGAGAAATATTAATCTCATTGACGACCAGTAGAAGATTTTCAGCCAGTTTGGCCGCCAGAGCCGATTTCAAGGCGTTTCTTCTGGCCTTTTTGGGAAGATCGTAACTATAGTCCCTTGGTCTTGGTCCGAAGGTTGTGCCGCCGTGCCTCCAGAGTGGCGAACGATTGCTACCCGCCCTGGCCCGGCCTGTTCCTTTCTGCCTCCATGGTTTACGACCGCCACCACTGACTTCAGCTCTGGTCTTGGTGGAAGCTGTGCCCTGTCGTTGGTTGGCCAGGTAATTGACCACAGTTTCATAAACCAGATGTTCTTTTACCGGATAATTAAAAACCTCTTCCGGTACGCTCATTTCTTCCACCGGCTTTCCACTTTGATCCAAAACTTGTACTTTCATGGCACACTCTTTATTCATGAATTCTTGGCTTTAAACGAACCCTTTTTGATCAGGACCAAACCGCCACAAGCCCCGGGGATAGCTCCTTTGACCAGAATCAGGTTGTTCTCTTTGTCTATCTGAACAATCTTCAGATTTTTGACTGAGATCCTATCCTGACCCATCCGGCCAGCCATTTTCATGCCCTTGATGACCCGTGATGGGTAAGAAGAAGCACCGATGGACCCCGGTGCCCGATGGAACATAGATCCGTGGGCTGCTTCGCCACCGGCAAAGCCGTGACGCCGCATAACTCCCTGAAAACCTTTTCCCTTACTGAGTCCGGTAACCTGAACTTTTTCGCCGACTTCGAACATATCAACCAGGAGCTGGTCACCTTCCTTAATATCTTCTGTGCCCTGATATTTCACCTCTCTTAAAACTTTAAGAACAGGGCTACCCGACTTCTTAAAATGCCCGGTTTCAGCTTTTTTGGGATGCTTCCTGGTTTTTTCTTCAACCAGGCCAAGCTGAAGGGCCTCATAACCATCTTTTTCTCTGGTCTTTTTCTGGATAACAGTACAGGGACCAGCTTTGATGACAGTAACCGGAATAACATTTCCGGCTTCATCAAAGATCTGGGTCATGCCAATTTTTTTGCCAATAAGTCCTTCAATCATCTTCATTCTCCTGCCCCGAAGGCTTTAATTTCCACATCAATACCAGCCGGCAGGTCGAGTTTCTGCAACTCTTCTATCGTCTCATTGCTGTATTCACTTATGTCAATCACCCTCTTATGAACTCTCATCTCAAAATGCTCTCTGGACCTTTTATCAACATGCGGTGAACGAAGAACGCAAAACCGCTGAATTTTAGTCGGCAGCGGGATTGGACCGGAGATTTTAGCTCCTGTTCTTCTGGCCTTGATAACAATATCCTTCACCGATTGATCTAAAAGCCTGTGGTCAAATGACTGCAGTTTAATTCTTATCTTTTCCATGTTCGTTCCTCGTTCTCCATAAAAAGGCCTTCCTTCACTCTATTCCAGGATTTCAGTGACGGTGCCAGCGCCAACTGTCCTGCCACCTTCTCTGATAGCAAATCTCAACCCCTTCTCCATCGCCACCGTCGTGATCAGCTCCACCTCGACCTCAGCATTGTCCCCAGGCATCACCATCTCCACTCCAGCCGGTAACTTAACCGTCCCTGTCACGTCCGTCGTCCGAAAATAAAATTGCGGACGATATCCATTGAAAAACGGCGTGTGACGCCCTCCTTCATCCTTCGTCAAGGCATATATCTGCGCCTTAAATCTCTTGTGCGGCGTGATCGTCCCCGGCTTCGCTAAGACCTGACCCCTCTCCACCTCATCCTTACCTATACCCCTCAACAAACACCCTACATTGTCTCCTGCCTGCCCCTGATCCAGTATCTTCCGGAACATCTCTATCCCTGTCACCACCGTCTTCTTCGTCTCTCCAAACCCTACTATCTCTACCTCGTCTCCGACCTTCACCACCCCACGCTCTATCCTCCCCGTCACCACCGTCCCTCGCCCGGTTATCGAAAAAATGTCCTCTATCGACATCAAAAATGGCTTGTCTATCTCCCGCACCGGCTCCGGTATAAACTCATCCATCGCCTTCACCAACTCCCAGATCGGCTTACCCCCCTCTCCCTCCGGATCAGCTAACGCCTTCGTCGCACTCCCTCGGATCACCGGCGTCTTGTCACCAGGAAAATCATACTTGCTCAATAGCTCCCTTACCTCTAACTCCACTAAATCCAGTATCTCCGGATCATCCACCAGGTCCACCTTGTTGATAAAAACCACGATCGCCGGCACATCAACCTGTCGCGCTAATAGTATATGCTCCCTCGTCTGCGGCATCGGACCATCATCCGCTGCTACCACCAATACCGCCCCATCCATCTGCGCCGCCCCGCTGATCATGTTCTTGATGTAATCTACGTGCCCTGGACAATCTATGTGCGCATAGTGCCTCTTCTCCGTCTCATACTCCACATGCGACAACGCCACCGTCAATATCTTCGTCGCATCCCGCCTGAACATCTTCGCATCCGCCTTCGCTACCTCATCATAACTCTTGAACTGCGCCATCCCCTTCGTCGACAAAACCTTCGTTATCGCCGATGTCAACGTCGTCTTCCCGTGATCTATGTGCCCTATCGTCCCTACGTTTACATGCGGCTTCGTCCTTACAAACTTTTCCTTAGCCATCTCTTCTTACCTCCTCGCTTCGCTGAAGGGAATTCTTCCCTCTACTCTGGCTTTAATTTCTTCCTGAACGTCAGGCGGTGTTGGCTCGTAGGCCGAAAATTCCAGGGAAAAACTTCCACGGCCCTGGGTTATAGTTCTCAGGACAGTAGCATAACCGAACATTTCGGCCAGAGGGACAAAAGCCCTTAAAACTCTTGAGCTCCCTTTGATTTCAATAGCTTCAATCCTACCCCGCCGGGCGTTTATATCTCCAACTAATCCCCCAACATATTCGTCGGGAGTTACTATTTCCAGTTTCATAATCGGTTCAAGAATAACCGGTCCAGCTTTCTCGCCAGCCTGCTTAAAGGCCATGGAAGCAGCTATTTTATAAGCAATGGCAATCGAATCATCTTCATGATAATTGGCTTCGAGAAGGCTGGCTCTTAGATCCGTCACCGGATAACCGGCTACCAGACCGGCTTCCATCGCCTCCCTTATGCCCCTCTCGATTTCAGTCACAAATTCCTCAGGAATGGCATGAGATTTTAGCAGATTTACAAATTCAAAGCCCTTTCCTCTCGGCAAAGGTTCTAGCTTGATAACGCAATGACCATACTGGCCCTTCCCGGCCAGCTGCCTGATAAATGTTCCTTCACCCTGAGCCTCACGAGTTATAGTCTCTTTATAGGCAACCTGTGGACGGCCCAGTCTGACCTGCAGTCCATATTCTCTGGACAGTCTGTCCACAATTATTTCCAGATGAAGCTCACCCATCCCCTGAACCAGCGTCTGACCGGTCATCGGGTCGTGAACCAACCTGAAAGTTGGGTCTTCCGTCATAAATTTTTCGAGGATTGACACCAATCTCTGATGATCGGCCTTGGTTTTAGGCTCAATCGTAGTCGAAACAACTGGCTCCGGAAAAGTCGGAGGCTCAAGTAAAATTGGACGGCTTTTCAAACAGAGAGTATCACCTGTAGAAAGGCCCTTCATACCGCCAAAAGCAGCTATATCGCCGGCATAAACCTCATCTATTTCACGCCGCTTATTGGCATGCATTTCCAGCAGTCTGGTAACTCTTTCCTCCTGATCTTTAGTAGCATTATAAACATAGGAACCAACTTTCAGCTTACCTGAATAAACCCTAAAATAAGCCAGATTCCCGAGAAAGGCATCATTCATGATCTTAAAAACCAGGGCGCAAAAACTCTCATTATCCGAGGCTTTCCTGACTTCTTCTTGATTGGTCCGGGGGTGATAGCCTTTAACCGGGGGAATATCCACAGGAGAAGGCAGATAATCAACAATCGCATCCAGCAGAGGCTGAATCCCTTTATTGCGAAAGGAAGCACCAAACAGAACGGGATAAAACTTCAGATCGATTGTCCCTTTTCTAACTGCTCGCTTGATTTCTTCCGGCTGGATGTCTTCATCGTCGAGATATTTCTTCATCAGTTCATCATCTACTTCACTCAGCATTTCCAGCATTTCCCGACGTTTTTGCTCAACTTCTTCCTTATATTCAGAAGAAACAGGTCTCACCTCAAAATTGGTCCCGGTCAGGTCATCTTTCCAGACTATTTCTTTCCTGCCAACGAGGTCAACGACTCCCTGAAAATTGCTTTCCGCTCCAAGAGGAAGCTGCAGTACCAACGGTCTGGCACCCAGACGGGTCTTGACTTCTTCGACAACTCTTCTCGGCTCAGCACCTAATCTGTCCATTTTGTTCACATAAATAATCCGGGGTACCCGATATTTATCGGCCTGTCTCCAGACCGTTTCCGATTGCGATTCTACACCACCGACCGCACAAAGAATGATAATTGCCCCATCCAGGACTCGTAGTGACCGCTCAACTTCAGCGGTAAAATCAACGTGTCCCGGCGTGTCTATTATATTTATCCGGTGGTCCTGCCAGAAACAGGTGGTAGCAGCGGCGGTAATGGTTATGCCGCGTTCCTGCTCCTGTACCATCCAGTCCATGACAGCCGTGCCTTCATCCACCTCACCCATTTTGTAGGTGATGCCGGTGAAGTAAAGGATTCTCTCCGTAGTTGTAGTCTTGCCCGCATCAATATGGGCCATAAGGCCAATATTCCTGACTTTTTCGATCGGGCACGACCGCATGAACTTTCTTCTCCATTTATAGGCAAAAATATAAATTTAATAGGATGCTTAACCGATATTCTATTTACCATTTATAGTGGGCAAAAGCTCTGTTAGATTCGGCCATCTTATGGGTATCTTCCCTTTTCTTAACAGCTCCGCCCTTATTAGCCAGAGCATCCAGAATCTCAGCTGTAAGCTTTTCTTCCATGCTCCTGCCGCTTCGCTCTCTGGCATATTTGATCAACCAGCGCATGCCAACTGAAATTGATCTGTCCTCAGGCACCTCCACCGGCACCTGATAGGTAGCACCACCTACTCTTCTCGATTTAGTCTCAACCATCGGCCGAACATTATCAATCGCTTTTTCGAGAGCTTTCAGAGGATCTTCCTTGGCTCTCTGCTGTACCATGTCCAGTGTATTATAAACAATCCTCTCGGCTACACTTTTTTTACCTCTGCCCAGAACCAGATTAATGAACTTGCCAACCAGGGCCGAATTATACATCGGGTCGGGCTGTGGCTTTCTTTTTCTAACTATTCCGCGTCTTGGCATCTTTTCATCTCCTCAATCTGGTTACTTTCCTCCGCCCTTTTTCTCTTTCGGCTTCTTGGCTCCATAGCGAGACCGTGCTTTAAACCTGTTCTGAACACCTTCGGCATCAAGAGCGCCGCGAATGATGTGATATCTCACGCCGGGCAAGTCCTTGACCCTGCCACCTCTTATCAGGACTATAGAGTGCTCCTGCAAATTGTGGCCAATGCCGGGAATATAAGCTGTGACTTCAACGTTATTGGTCAGTCTAACTCTGGCCACCTTTCTCAAAGCAGAATTTGGCTTCTTGGGAGTAGTGGTAAAAACGCGGACACAGACGCCTCTCTTTTGAGGACAGGCATCAAGAGCCGGCGCCTTACTTTTATACCTCTTCGGCGCTCTGCCTTTTCGCACAAGTTGATTGACAGTTGGCACTTAAAATTCTCCTAAAATAGAAAAACTAATCCTCTTTTTCTCGGGACAAATCTCCCGGGAAATATGTCAGAAGGATAGCAAAAACAGCCTTAATTGTCAAGAAAATTACAGACTATTTTGCTTTTTTTACATCAGCTCTGAACCTGGGCTTCAGCTTCTTTTTCTTCCTTAACTGCCGGCTCTGTTTTGAGAATAACATTGCGGTAATATGGAAAGCCTGTACCAGCCGGGATTAATCTGCCCATAATGACATTTTCTTTTATCTTCCTGAGATAATCAACTTTGCCATAAAGAGCAGCTTCCGTTAAAACTCTGGTTGTTTCCTGGAAGGAGGCAGCAGCAATAAAACTATCAGTACTCAAAGCACTCTTGGTTATGCCGAGCAGCAACGGGCGAGCTTTGGCCGGTTTCCCGCCTTTTTGCAGGATTTTGGCATTTTCTTCCTGAAATTTGAACTTATCAACCTGTTCATCCACCAGAAACTCCGTATCTCCAACTTCTTCAATTTTGACCCACCTCAGCATCTGCCTGATGATAATCTCAATATGTTTATCATTGATGGTGACACCCTGCAGCCGGTACACCTCCTGCAGTTCACGCAGCAGATATTCAGCCAGTTCTTTTTCACCCAGAACCTTAAGGATGTCATGGGGATTGATTGGCCCATCCATCAGAGGCGTTCCAGCTTTGATCTTTTCATTATCAGAAACCAGCAAATGAGCGCTCTTCGGTACCAGATATTCCCTGGCCCCGCCTCGTTCATTCCTGACCACAATCCGGCGATAACCGCGGACCAGGTCGCCTATCTGAACAACACCGTCAATTTCGGAAATGACCGCCGGGTTCTTGGGCCGCCTGGCTTCGAACAGTTCCTCGGCCCGGGGCAAACCACCGGTAATATCTTTGGTTCTGGCCACTTCTCTTGGAATTTTAGCCAATATATCACCGGCAAAAACCTCATCGCCATCCTTAACATCAAGGTTAGCGCCTTTCGGCAGAAAATACCTCTTCTTAACGACCGGCTCGCCTTTCTCGTCTTTCTGGTTGGGATCGATTATTTCCACCATGGGCTGCAGCTTTTCATCTTTTGGATCGGTAATAACCTGGCTGATCAAGCCGGTAAAATCATCCCTGATTTCATCCATACTAATACCCAGAACAACATCTCTGAACCTTACCCGACCTGCTTCCTCAGTCAAAATGAAGGTACTGAAAGGATCCCACTCTGCAAATTCCTGACGCGCTTTGACCTGATCGCCATCTCTTAAAAGTATTCTGGCTCCATAAGGCACCTGATAATGTTCTATTTCTCTTCCGCGATGATCAAGGATGGCAATACTGGCGTTACGATTGACGACGATTAATGTTCCTTCCCGGTTAACTACCCAGTTGAGATTATTGAACTTGATAACACCGTCATTCTTAGCTTCAAGTTTTGACTTCTCGGCCCCACGCATAGCAATACCGCCTACATGGAAGGTTCTCATCGTCAGCTGAGTGCCAGGCTCACCTATAGACTGAGCTCCCATAATTCCAACCGCTTCGCCCAGGTCAACCAGCCGGCCAGTGGACATGTCACGCCCGTAGCATAACTGGCAGACACCACGCTTCGATTCGCAGGTCAGAACCGAGCGAATTTTAATTCTTTCAATACCAAGATTCTGGATCTTATCGGCAATAGCTTCAGTTATCTCCTGATTCATATCAACAATTATTTCTCCAGTATCAGGGTTAACTATTCTTTCCAGTGAATAACGGCCGACTATTCTATCCACGAAAGGTTCGACGATTTCGCCGTTCTCAACAATGGCGCTGACATTGACCCCTTTCAGCGTTCCACAATCATGCTGATCAACTATCACTTCCTGGGCGACGTCAACCAGCTTTCTGGTGAGATAACCAGAATTAGCCGTTTTCAGAGCGGTATCAGCCAGACCTTTTCTGGCACCATGAGTGGAAATAAAATACTCCAGGACGTTCAGCCCTTCTCTCAGGTTGGAAGTAATAGGCGTTTCAATGATTTCTCCGGAAGGCTTGCTCATCAAACCTCTGACTGCAGCCAGCTGCCTGATCTGTTGTTTATTACCTCTGGAACCGGAGTCAGCCATGACATAAAGAGGATTCAGCCTCTTTTCTTCAAAGCTGACCTTCCTCATCGTCTCCATCATGGCATTGGTAACTTTTTCTGTAACCGAGGTCCAGATCTCTACCACCCGGTTGAATCTTTCACCAGAGGAAATGGTCCCTTCCCGGTAAAGTTTTTCTACCTGAGCAACTTCTTTTTCCGCCTTCTTGATGATATCTGGCTTTTCGGCTGGAATCATAAAATCCTCTATGCCCAGAGAAAAGCCAGCTTTAGTGGCATAGCTAAAACCGAGTTGCTTGAGCTTGTCCAGCATCTCAGTGGTTTTGCCCAGTCCCGATTGCAAATAAACATAATAGACCAGGTTTTCCAGACCTTTCCTCTTAAACAGACCGTCAATATAAGGCACACCTTCTGGAAAAACGCTGTTAAAGATAATTTTTCCGGGGGTGGTTTCAATCAAATCATTTTCTAAATTATTAACCGGACAGTTCAGAACAGCCTGATCATCATAAAAAGCCTTGAGATTCATAAAGGGGCCAGAGTATTTGACTTTAATCCGGCTGTGCAGATCTACCTCCCCGGCTTCATAAGCCAGCAGGGCTTCATCAAAAGAAGTAAAAATACGGCCTTCTCCCTTTTCGTTCTTCTGTTCCAAGGTGAGGTAATAACAGCCCAGAACCATATCCTGGCTGGGAATGGCTAATGGTCGCCCGTGGGCCGGTGACAGAATATTATTTGAAGATAGCATCAAAGTGTGGGCTTCAATCTGGGCTTCAACCGACAGTGGAATATGGACAGCCATCTGGTCGCCATCAAAATCAGCATTGAAGGCGGCACAGACCAGAGGATGGATCTGAATAGCCTTGCCCTCTATTAACAATGGCTCAAAGGCCTGAATGCCAAGACGGTGAAGGGTCGGTGCCCGGTTAAGAAGAATAGGATGTTCTCGCACCACTTCTTCCAGACAATCCCAGACCTCAGGTCTTTCCTGTTCATGCCACTCCCTGGCTACTTTGACCGATGGAACAAAACCCTCTTTTTCCAACTTGTGAAAGATGAAAGGTTTAAATAGTTCCAGAGCCATTTTCTTGGGTAAGCCGCACTGATTGAGCTTGAGCTCCGGGCCAACCACAATGACTGTCCGGCCAGAATAATCAACTCTTTTCCCCAGTAAATTCTGCCTGAATCTACCCTGCTTACCTCTCAGGGCTTCACTTAAAGATTTCAGCGGTCGGCGGTTGGCACCTAAATGAACCCGGCCACGACGGCCATTGTCAAACAGGGCGTCAACTGCTTCCTGCAGCATTCTCTTTTCATTTCTTATGATGAGTTCTGGTGCCTTGAGCTCGATCAGCTTTTTCAGACGGTTATTGCGGTTGATAACACGACGATAGAGGTCATTCAAATCAGAAGTAGCAAATCGGCCACCGTCCAGTCTGACCAACGGCCTCAGATCAGGCGGAATGACCGGAATAACATCGAGAATCATCCATTCAGGCCGGTTGCCTGATTTCTTAAGTCCCTTAAAAACCCGCAATCTCTTGGCATTGTGCAGCTTTTTCTGCTGAGAAGTATCCTTCTTCATCGCCCGGCGCAGCTTCTCGCTTTCTTTATCAATATCAACCTTTTCCAGCAACTTTTTGATGGCCTCAGCTCCCATGCTGGCTTCAAACTGGTTGCCAAATTTCTCGCGTGCTTCGCGGTATTCTTCTTCATTGAGCAGCTGTTTTTCTTTAAGGCCGGTATCGCCAGGGTGAATGACTATATAGGATTCGAAATACAGAACTTTTTCCAGCTCTTTGATGGTCATATCCAGGATGAGACCGATCCTGCTCGGCGGACTCTTGAAAAACCAGATATGAGCCACCGGTGAAGCTAATTGAATATGGCCCATTCTTTCGCGGCGGACTTTGGATTTGGTCACCTCCACTCCGCACCGTTCACAGATGATACCCTTATACTTCATCCGCTTGTACTTGCCGCACAAACATTCATAATCATTGATAGGGCCGAAAATCTTAGCACAGAACAAGCCATCTTTTTCAGGCTTAAAAGTTCTGTAATTGATCGTTTCAGGCTTGGTAACTTCTCCCCACGACCAGCTCTTTATCTTCTCAGGAGAGGCAATACTGATTCTGACCCGGTCAAAATCAATTTTCGGTCTTGTCGTTAAAGATTGCCTGATCTCCATTTATTAATCTCCTTTGGCCGCCTGGGGTATAGAAATGCCCCAGGGCAAAGCCTCGTCTCTTTCGCCTTTAAGCAATTCGATATTCAGACACAGGCCCTGCAGCTCACGAATCAAAACATTGACTGATTCAGGTAAACCTGGCTGAAAATCAAGGTCTCCCTTGACAATGGCCTCATACATTTTGGCCCGGCCTTCCACATCGTCAGATTTGACAGTCAGAATTTCCTGCAGTGTATAAGCGGCACCGTAGGCTTCAATTGCCCAGACTTCCATCTCGCCAAATCTCTGGCCGCCAAATTGAGCTTTACCACCCAGCGGCTGCTGTGTGATCAAAGAATAAGGACCGGTTGATCTGGCATGAATCTTGTCATCAACCAGGTGATAAAGCTTCATCATATAGATAAAACCAACTGCTACTTCCTGGTCGAAAGGTTCTCCGGTCAGTCCATCATATAGCTTGATTTTGCCTGATTCAGGCAACCCGGCCTGCCGCAGCAGCGCCTTGATCTCATCTTCGCTGGCCCCGTCGAAAACAGGAGTGGAAAGCCACAGGTTCAACTTTTTAGCAGCCCAACCAGCATGCGTTTCAAGAATCTGACCCAGATTCATACGAGATGGAACTCCCAGTGGGTTTAAAACTATATCCACCGGCGTTCCATCAGGCAGGCGGGGCATATCTTCTTCCGGAACGATTTTGGCAATAACTCCCTTATTGCCGTGTCGGCCTGACATTTTATCACCGACTGACAGCCTTCTCTTCATAGCTACAAAAACTTTAATGGCCTGAATAACGCCCGGCGACAGCTCATCGCCTTTTTTCAGGACATCAACATTTTCTTTAAACTCGGCTTTCAGAGCATCTATCCGCCTTTTAACTTTGCGGTCCAGGTCCTTAATTTTTTCATCCCGCTCCGGATTAGAAGGTAACTTCAGTTCTTCCAGATCTTTTAAGTCTTTAAACTCAATGACTTCCAGCAATTTTTCAGTTAGCCTGGTCCCCTTGTCAATCGTTCGGCCGTTGATTCTGGCATTTTTGCCCAGAACCTCGCCTTTGATCAGGTTCTTAATCCGGCGCCATTTTTCCCTTTCGAGAATCGCTATTTCATCTTCCAGATTGCGCTTTAGCTTGGCTATCTCTTCTTTTTCTATAACTTTGGCTCTCTCATTCTTTTCCTGACCACGCCTGGTAAAAATTCTGACATCGATGACCGTACCTTCAACGCCTGGAGGGCAATAGAGCGAAGCATCTTTGACATCGAGGGCTTTTTCTCCAAAAATAGCCTTTAAGAGCTTTTCCTCAGGTGAAAGCTGTGTTTCGCCTTTAGGAGCGACTTTTCCGACCAGAATATCTCCTGGCTTGACATAAGCACCAATCCTGACAATGCCATTTTCGTCCAGGTTGCGCAGCAGATTTTCAGAAACATTGGGGATATCGCGAGTAATTTCTTCCGGTCCGAGCTTGGTATCGCGGGCTTCTACCATCTCTTCCACGATATGTATGGAGGTAAAGACATCCTCCTTAATCAGCTTTTCGCTGACGATGATAGCATCTTCAAAATTGTAGCCGCGCCAGGACATAAAAGCGCACAGGATATTCCTGCCCAGGGCCAGCTCTCCCCGGTCTGTACAGGAACCATCAGCCAGAATCTGGCCTTTCTCCACCCGGTCACCACGCCTGACTATTGGCCGCTGATTGACACAGGTATTCTGATTGGTTCTCAAGAACTTGGTCAGAGGATAAAGGTCTGTCCCCAGTTCATACAGGCTGTTTTCCTTCTCATCTACTCGAACAATGATTCTTTCGGCATCAACAAACTCAACCACACCAGACCGCCGGCAGACAACCACGTCGCCTGAACCCTTGGCTGTAATATGTTCCATGCCGGTGCCGACCAGTGGCGGCTCCGGTTTAAGCAGAGGCACACCCTGTCTCTGCATATTGGAGCCCATCAAAGCCCGGTTAGCATCATCATGTTCCAGGAATGGAATCAGTGAGGCAGAAATTGACACCAGCTGTTTGGGTGAAACATCCATAAAGTCAATTTCGTCGCGGGGGATAATTTTAAATTCTCCCCGGTCTCTGGCACTGACCATTTCCTGTTTGATATAGCCCCGGTCATCAAGTTCCACATTGGCCTGAGCAATTTTATAATTTTCTTCCTCCCAGGCTGTGAGGTAAAAGATGTGGGGCTCATAAACTGGCAGGACCTTGCCCTTCTGGTCTTTTAGGCTATTGACCACCTTTTCCACTTCTTCTTTCCGGACCAGTTGATTCGGCCGGTAGTCTGTTGAACCAGGGTGAATAATTTTGACATAGTCCACGACCCTGGCTTTCTCCACCTTCCGGTATGGTGTTTCAATAAAGCCGTATTCATTGACCCGGGCATAGGAGCTCAGGGATGAAATCAGTCCGATATTTGGACCTTCAGGAGTTTCAATCGGGCAAATTCGTCCATAATGTGAGGCCTGAATATCTCTGACCTCAAAACCAGCTCTTTCCCGGCTCAAACCCCCTGGGCCCAGAGCACTTAACCGCCGCTTATGAGTCAGCTCGGCCAGGGTGTTTATCTGATCCATAAACTGAGATAACTGGGAACTACCGAAGAACTCCTTCAAAGCGGCTATGACCGGCTTCGAATTAATTAAATCCTGAGGCATAGCCGTGGACAGATCGCTGCTAACAGTCATCTTTTCCTTGATTGTTCTCTCCATCCTGGTCAGTCCTATGCGGAAAGCATTTTCCATCAGCTCTCCAACCGGTCTAACCCGACGGTTGCCCAGGTGATCGATATTATCAACTTCTCCCTCGCCACTTTTAAGGTCGAGAAGATATTTAATAACCCTGATATAGTCTTCCTTGGCCAGAATTCGGTCGTTGAGGTCTTCCGGGTCTGATTTTTTCTCGGTCTCAGTGATAAAATCTTTCTGACCGCTATCAAGACCCAGCTTAATATTGAATTTCAACCGGCCAATCCGGGAGAAATTAAACTTTTGAGGATTGAAGAACATATTCTCAAAGAGAGCCTGAGCGCTTTCTTCTGTATGCGGTTCACCAGGCCGGAGCTTTTTGTAAATTTCACTTAAAGCCTGTTGCCGGTCTTTCTTGGGATCCTTGCGCAGGGTGTTTAAAATCATCTGGGCACTTTCTTCCTCAGCGGGGAAGAAAACCTCAAAAGGCTCGCCTCTGGTGATCAGATATTCAATCTGCTCAGCCGTCAGCTCTTCGACGGCCTTAACCTTGCCCTTGACATTGGTCAAAGAATAAGCACCGGACAGATCAGAAGTTGAGATCTTAATCCGCTCGACTTTCTGAGACTGCAGTTTCTCCAGAACATCCTGGTCGATTTTTGTGCCAGACTTAACCAATGGAGCTCTGGTGTTACCGGGAGCATAGATATCTTCTCTGACCGTCTTGCCAATAAGCTGACTGTCCACCTTGAAATACAGCTGGCCATCTTCCGGAATTACCTGATAGACCTTAAAAAACTGTCTGATGATGTCCTCGTCACTGCTGTAACCCAGGGCTCTAAGGAAAACGGTGGCCAGAAACTTCTTCTTTCTATCAAGGCGAACCCAGAGAATATTTTTAGCATCATTTTCAAATTCTACCCAGGCTCCACGATAAGGAATGATTTTGGCCACAAATTGACCTTTCATTTCCCCCGGTCGGAAAAAGACTCCTGGCGATCTCTGCAGCTGGCTGACCACTACCCTTTCCACACCATTGAAAATAAAAGTTCCCTTGTCTGTCATTAAAGGTATATTGCCAAAGTACACTTCCTGCTGTTTGATGTGTTTCAGCCTTCTGGTCTTGGTAGCCGGATCTTTTTCCCAGGAAACCAGCTGAACTTTTAGCTTGAGAGGTGCTTCATAGGTATAGCCTTTGCGGATACATTCCAGCGGGCTGTATTTAATCTTCAGCCCGACTTTATCGCCGCAATAGTCACAGAGTGGCAGTTCAATTTTTTTGTTTTCCCCGCAATAGGGACAAACCTGATTATCGCTTTGAGCTTCTTCTGAAGGCAGTAAGGCGCCGCAGCTCAGGCAACGAGGCCTGGCCTTTTCCACCCCTTTGAGCCGTCCGCATTTGCATTCCCAATCGCCGATGGTATAGCTTAAGAACTGGAGTTCAGTTGTTTCTTTAAAATCACGAATGGGAAAAACGTCTTTAAAAGCAGCTTGCAGACCAACGTCTTTTCTTTCTTCAGGCAGCAGGTCAATTTGCAAAAATTCCTCATAAGATTTTTTTTGGATTTCGAGAAGGTCAGGCAACGGAAAAACCGTCTTGATTTTAGAGTAGTCGACCCTCTCTACAGAATAATTATTTTGTTTTTCAGGCATTCTCGCTCTCTACAGAAAGAGTTTGATGGATAAAATTTATTTTCCATCAATAAATTAATTCCCAGGATCAAGGCTATTGAATCTCGACAGTGGCCCCGACCTCGGCAAATTTGGCTTTAATGGCTTCTGCCTCTTCTTTGCTAACGTTCTCTTTTAAAACCTTGGGCACGTTATCAACGAAATCTTTAGCTTCTTTCAAACCAAGATTGGTCACTTCGCGGACAACTTTGATAACCTGAATTTTCTGGCTGCCAACTTCTTTCAGAATAACATTGAAAGAAGTCTTCTCTTCAGCTGGCTTGGCTTCAGCCTGAGCTGCCGCTCCACCCGTCGCCATGACCGGGGCAGCCATAGCCGCACTGATTCCATAACGGTTTTCGAACTCTTTAATGTAGTCAACGAGTTCCAGCACAGTCAGATTGTCCAGATGAGCGAAAAACTGCTCTTTAGTAAGTTTTTCTTGATTTTCCATGTGTCTCTTCTCCTTTTTTTCGAGCTTAATTCAAGGGATTTTCCCTCAACTCTCTTTTTTTTGCTTGAGTACACTCAACAATGCACCCATATTGGTCAGGGGAGCCTGGAGGGTCCTCAAGAATTGAAGCAACGGATATGACATCATATATCCAATGCGGGCAATTAAATCCATTTTTGAATTCAATTTGACGATCTCACCGAACATTTCTGGCGACAGATAATGAGCTTCGATGATGCCGGCTTTAATTTCCAGCACTTTACCCAGCTGAGAAAAATCTTTAAGGAGTCTGGCCAGAGCAATAGGATCGTCAGCCGTCATGGCAATAGCTGTCTTCTGTCGGAAATAAGGCTTGAGCTCGGGAAACCGATCGCCGAGGGCGCGAAGAGCCAGCCGGTTCTTGACAACTTTCAGCTGAAAGCCGTGGCGCTTCAGAGCCTTTCTCAGCTCGACCATTTCCCAGGCCGTCATCTGTTTGTAATCAATAAGGTAAAAAGAATTATTCTGGCTTAAAGCCTGTTCCAGCTCGGTGACAATTTTATATTTGGTCTCTTTCTTCACGCTTCTACTCCTACTTTTCGAGAATTTCTTCAGATAGCTTAAAAGATGGCCCCATGGTGGAGGAAATATACATTGACTTGATGTATTTACCTTTAGCTGCCGGTGGTTTGGCCTGAACCACAGCCTGGATAAAAGCTTTTATATTTTCAACCAGTTTATCTTCTGGAAAGGAAACTTTGCCCACAGCTGCATGGACAATGCCGGTTTTATCCACCCTGAACTCAACCTTACCGGCTTTAGTCTCTTCTATCGCTTTTTTAAGATCGAAAGTCACTGTCCCTGTCTTGGGATTAGGCATCAGGCCTTTTGTTCCCAGAATCCGGCCCAATTTACCTACACTTCTCATCATATCAGGGGTGGCAATAACCACATCAAAGTCAATCCAGCCAGATGCGATTTTTTCAATCAGATCTTCCCCGCCAACATAATCAGCACCGGCTTCCTCGGCTTCTTTAATCTTTTCTCCAGAGGCAATGACACAGATCTTTTTGGTCTTGCCGGTACCATTTGGCAGAACAACGGTGCCTCTGACCATCTGGTCGGAATATTTGGGATTAACTCCGAGGCGCATGGCCACTTCTACTGATTCGTCAAATTTGGCATAGGCAGCCTTTTTCAGCAGACTGACCGCTTCCTCAAGCGTATATTCTTTTTCATCTTCCTTAAGGTTTCTGGCTTTTAAATAATTTTTACCGTGCTTACTCACTGACAATCTCCAATCCCATATTTTTCGCTGTTCCTTCGATCATTCTGACGGCCGCTTGCAGATCGTCGGTATTAAGGTCAGGCAGTTTAATCCTGGCAATCTCCTCGATCTGTTTTCTGGTCACCCGTCCAACTTTTTCCTTATTGGGAGCACCTGAACCCTTAGCAATACCGGCTGCTTTCTTCAGTAAAAAGGAAGCAGGCGGGGTTTTTAAAACAAAATTAAAACTGCGGTCTTTGTAGACAGTCACCACCACCGGCACAATGGTGCCTTCTTCCATATTCTTTGTTCGGTCATTAAACTGACGCACAAAGTCCATCAGGTTAACTCCATGAGGAGCTAATGACGGTCCGACCGGTGGAGCTGGACTGGCCTGGCCGGCGACTATTTCCAGTTTAACCTTAGCTACAACTTCCTTTGACATCGCTTCCTCCTAAATTTTTTCGACCTGCAGGAACTCAAGCTCGACCGGCGTGGAGCGGCCAAAAATAGTCACCATGACCTTAAGGGTATTCCGCTCATGGTTGACTTCTTCCACGATGCCGTTGAAATTATAAAAAGGCCCGTCAATAATTCTGACCGCTTCGCCCTTTTCAAAGGTGTGCTTGGGTTTTGGCTTTTCAGAAGTAACTTCCATATGGTGGATAATCTTATTGACCTCCTCCGGACTCAAAGGAGTCGGCTTATTACCTGAGCCGATAAAACCGGTTACTTTCGGGATCTGCCTGATCATCAACCAGGTTTCATCATTTAACTCCATTTCGACCAGAATATATCCGGGGAAAGGCTTCTTGGTGGTTACAACTTTTTTACCACCGCGAATTTCAATCACGTCTTCCGTCGGGATGACAATCTGGCCGATACTATCCTCCAGCTTCATTTCAGCCGCTTTCAGCCGAATAGACTCAGCCACGAAATTCTCAAATCCCGAGTAAGTATGAATCACATACCAGTTTTTGGCCATTTATTGTAATCCTGTTTAATCCTATTTATCCAAATAAGGCTTTGATCTGAGTGATCAGCCAGGAAGCCAGAACATCGATAAAGAAAAGATAAAAACCAAAAAATAAGACAGCCACAATTACCACGACTGTCGTTCCATATACTTCTTTTCTGGATGGCCAGGTAACCTTTTTAAGCTCAGCCCTGACATCTTTTAAATAATTCCACAGTCTTTTGTACCAGGCTAATTTTTCACTCATGTCTCTTCACGCCTTTTATCACTCCGACACTGGCGGGTGAGGCAGGACTCGAACCCGCAGCCTGCGGTTTTGGAGACCGCTGCTCTAGCCAATTGAGCTACTCACCCTCAGTCCTTTTACCTTTCTATTCAATTATTTTACTTCTTTGTGCAGGGTATGCTTGCGACAAAAAGGGCAAAATTTCTTCAGCTCCAGTCTTTCTGTCTGGGTTTTTTTGTTTCTGGTGGTGCTGTAGTTACGACGCTTGCATTCCGAGCATTGAAGTGTGATTATTTCTCGCATCTTTTCAGTTCCTTTATTCTATGAAACAGAACGGACTTAAAGCCTCTATTCCAGGATTTCGGTGACGGTGCCAGCGCCAACTGTCCTGCCACCTTCTCTGATAGCAAATCTCAACCCCTTCTCCATCGCCACTGTCGTGATCAGCTCCACCTCGACCTCCGCATTGTCCCCAGGCATCACCATCTCCACTCCTGCCGGTAACTTAACCGACCCAGTCACGTCCGTCGTCCGAAAATAAAACTGCGGACGATATCCATTGAAAAACGGCGTGTGACGCCCTCCTTCATCCTTCGTCAAGGCATATATCTGCGCCTTAAATCTCTTGTGCGGCGTGATCGTCCCCGGCTTCGCTAAGACCTGACCCCTCTCCACCTCATCCTTACCTATACCCCTCAACAAACACCCTACATTGTCTCCTGCCTGCCCCTGATCCAGTATCTTCCGGAACATCTCTATCCCTGTCACCACCGTCTTCTTCGTCTCTCCAAACCCTACTATCTCTACCTCGTCTCCGACCTTCACCACCCCACGCTCTATCCTCCCCGTCACCACCGTCCCTCGCCCGGTTATCGAAAAAATGTCCTCTATCGACATCAAAAATGGCTTGTCTATCTCCCGCACCGGCTCCGGTATAAACTCATCCATCGCCTTCACCAACTCCCAGATCGGCTTACCCCCCTCTCCCTCCGGATCAGCTAACGCCTTCGTCGCACTCCCTCGGATCACCGGCGTCTTGTCACCAGGAAAATCATACTTGCTCAATAGCTCCCTTACCTCTAACTCCACTAAATCCAGTATCTCCGGATCATCCACCAGGTCCACCTTGTTGATAAAAACCACGATCGCCGGCACATCAACCTGTCGCGCTAATAGTATATGCTCCCTCGTCTGCGGCATCGGACCATCATCCGCTGCTACCACCAATACCGCCCCATCCATCTGCGCCGCCCCGCTGATCATGTTCTTGATGTAATCTACGTGCCCTGGACAATCTATGTGCGCATAGTGCCTCTTCTCCGTCTCATACTCCACATGCGACAACGCCACCGTCAATATCTTCGTCGCATCCCGCCTGAACATCTTCGCATCCGCCTTCGCTACCTCATCATAACTCTTGAACTGCGCCATCCCCTTCGTCGACAAAACCTTCGTTATCGCCGATGTCAACGTCGTCTTCCCGTGATCTATGTGCCCTATCGTCCCTACGTTTACATGCGGCTTCGTCCTTACAAACTTTTCCTTAGCCATCTCTTCTTACCTCCTCGGAGTCAGGCAAATTTTATAAAAGCCCAAGACCAGACTTGAACTGGTGACCCCGTCCTTACCAAGGACGTGCTCTACCAACTGAGCTACTTGGGCTTAACCTCTTTTCTTAAAGAGCGGGAAACGGGGCTCGAACCCGCGACATTCAGCTTGGAAGGCTGACGCTCTACCAACTGAGCTATTCCCGCATTAAAAATGGGCAGGGAAGGATTCGAACCTCCGAAGCGTTGCCGCAGCGGGTTTACAGCCCGCCCCATTTGGCCACTTTGGTACCTGCCCGCTATAGCCGTTCCTCTCAGGCTGAGCCTGCGTTCTAATCCAGAGCCAGCGAAGGGATTCGAACCCCCGACCCGCTGATTACAAATCAGCTGCTCTACCGGCTGAGCTACGCTGGCCAACATATTAATGATTTCACTCAAAAAATTAAGATTTTTTATAATACTCTTCTTTTTGTTGATAATAAGCTAAATTAAGATAAAAAATGACCTCGATAATACTAAACTACTTTTGGCTTTTTGTCAAGATAAGCAATAAATTTATTTATTTTCTTTACCGGCCAGCCTGGCTCGACCCATCCTCTCCATCATTCCCCGGTTAAAATCGATGTTAAATATAATATACCTGGCCTTCTGAGCTGATGTCAACTGAGTGAACAAAAATTTTTCAAACTCTGATTCCCTGCTTCTAATTTTTTCTCTAAGATCAGCAATTTTTGCCACCCGATCTTCAAACTCTCTATCCTCAACCTTTTTATTATTAATTAGCTGCCTTAATTCCCTTATTTCCCGGGCGAGGTCAGCCTGAAGTTGAGCTTTTTCTTTCTCAGCCCGGTTTAATTCAGGGAAAATAGCAGCCGTCTGGGCTTCGGTCAGATCCAGAGCCTGGGTCATCCTCAGGGTCCTCAAAACAAACATATTTTCTCTGACTCTTTTATTCCCTCTCGGCGGATGCCCTTGAGCATAAATTTCTGAAAAAGAAACCAGCAGGAATATTGTTATTATAGAAAAGTAAATCACGCTCGACTTTTTCATTATAAACCCTCCTCTGAATTTAAGTTTTCAAATTGTAATATTTCTGGAACCATTTCATAATTATCTGTCTTAAAGTCATAATCAATGTCTATAAACGTCCCTTCTGGCCCAGCGAGAAGAGTTTCTTCAATGATAGTTTCTTCGAGGCTGCGGGCCAAATTGCTGGCCGCTTCTTCATCTTCGGCCAGTATCTGGCTCAGATTGAAATACGAATCCTCGTAGGACAGTATCAAGGGAAGAGGCAGTTCCTCATTTTTACTGCGCCCTATATATATAATAAGGAAGAGCGTTGCGGCTACGACCACCAGTAAGCTGGCCGCCTGCATAGCATTCGGCTTAAAAGCCCAGGACCTGCCTTTTTTGTTACTGTTCTTATCTCCCTTTATATCGGATATATCGGCTGATATACCAGCTGGCAAGACACTTATTACTTCCTCACCCGGAGTACTCTGGATAAGTTTCGCTTGAAGAGCCTGTTCAAACTGCCGCCACCACTCCGGCGGATAGTCTACTGCCCCTATCTTCAGGGCTTCCCGCTGAATTATTTCCTGGGACAAAAGATAATCGCGGCACACCTCACAGGTGGTAAGATGCCTGTCCAGCCTTTTTTGCCTCCATGAGCTGAGCTTCCCATCCAGCCGGTCGGATATCAATTTTTGCGCTCGTTCACATTTCATCTTAAACCTCTATTCTATGCTCAGAAAAGGTTGCAATTTCTTTTTGAGCATTTTTCTGGCCTCATGCATTCTCCAGGAGACAGTGTTTTCAGAGCAGCCCAGAACCTCAGCTGCCTGTTTGTGGCTCATACCCTCCTGAACAACGAGGGAAAAAGTTGCCTGGAAGGCCGGTGGTAGCTCCTCTAGCGCCTTTTCCAGATTTGTTCTAAGCTCCTGAGACAGCCATGAATCTTCAACCGAAGGTATTCCTCCGGCTTCCGCCAGCTCTGCTCCCCGGCCCTTTTCTTCCAGGCCGTCAATATCTTCCAGATAATTACTTGCGTGCCGGTGCTTTTTGAGAAAATTCAGGCTGAGATTAACCGCTATCCGGTGGAGCCAGGTAAGAAAACTTGAATTTCCTTTAAAGTCCTTTATCGCCCGGAAGGCCTGGAGAAAAGTCTCCTGAGTGAGGTCGGCCGCATCTTCGCGGTTTCGAGTAAGATTATAAGTCAGCTGTAAAATCCTGTGTTCATATTCCCTGACCAGCTGCATAAAAGCCTCTACCTCGCCGCGGCGGGCCCGCTCGATTAGCTCGCGTTCTTCATCGGCTTTCATCATCTTATGGGCCTATCTCAATCCAGTCTACCTGCCTCTGCCCTCAGTCTGTCAAAACTCTTTTCGCCTGCATTAATTTAGACACAGATCAGGGCCAAATCTTTGATACTTTTTAGGAATAATACCAAAATTCAGCAGTCTCTCCTATCAGTTCACGGCTGATGTCTGTCAATTGACTGCTATTCTGTTAATTGATAAGATGATAGCCAAATTAGTTTTTGAGGAAAGGAACCAGCCATGATCGAAAGATATACCCTGCCTGAAATGGGGGCTATCTGGTCTGAGGAAAATAAATACAGGAAATGGCTCGAGGTCGAAATTGCCGTCTGTGAAGCCTGGGCCCGCCTG
>Ga0209407_1001702_pt1 | contig 22339 bp, 18 predicted proteins | sample AD_JPNHG3_MetaG_FD_184410 | JGI IMG/M metagenome (GOLD analysis project Ga0209407, IMG submission 184410) | Active sludge microbial communities of municipal wastewater-treating anaerobic digesters from Japan - AD_JPNHG3_MetaG (SPAdes) (version 2) | ecosystem: Engineered > Bioreactor > Anaerobic... | reverse complement strand
GGAGCGTCATGCACGCCCACGATGGGCGGCAGCGCTCTTCAGATTACAAAACGCCCCGCGACGCAAGCCGTCAGGCGCCGCGTTGCGGGGGGTTTTGCAAGAGCCTCTACAGTTTATATCTGTCAATACCGGTTTGTTAGATCGGTGCATTGGATTAAACACGATTGAAGTGTTCACGGCTGCAAATGTTATTGGGAACAGTGTTCTGGCTGGCTTGTCAGGCCTGTTCAGCGGCGGAGTTCAACTCAAATCTGTCAACGTCAAGGATGTCATCGGCTGTTACGATGTGTTGCGTCACCCGCGAACGATGGACGAAGACAATACCGACACTGTTCTGGGGAAAGAAAGGCGTTGATTTCTGAAGACAGCGGTTAACTTTCTTAGAACAAGGATGTTGCAAAACATCGGGCCTAAATCCCCCTGAAAAACGGGGGGTCTGAAATGCGACTGCTCTGGCTGTCATACCAAATGGGTGGCCTAAATCCCCCTTAAAACGGGGGGTCTGAAACGGCAGGCTGGCTGCCGTAGCGATTGCCGCCGGCCTGACAGTCCCGCGGGTCGCGGGTCGCGGGTCGCGCGTCGCGGGCCCTCGCCTTTTTCGACCCGCGACTTGCGACTCGCGACGCGCGAACGGTCGAAGCGCCAATGACGTGTCTCTTTGTGTGCCCCGGTTGCCGGGGCCTCCGCGATATCCCGCCGCCGGCCTGACAGTCCCGCGGGTCGCGGGTCGCGGGTCGCGGGTCGCGGGTCCTCGCCTTTCTCGACCCGCGACTTGCGACGCGCGACGCGCGAACGGTCGAAGCGCCAATGACGTGTCTCTTTGTGTGCTCCGGTTGCCGGGGCCTCCGCGACATCCCGCCGCCGGCCTGACAGTCCCGCGCGTCGCGGGTCGCGGGTCGCGGGTCCTCGCCTTTTCGACTCGCGGCTTGCGACGCGCGACCCGCGAACGGTCGAAGCGCCAATGACGTGTCTCTTTGTGTGCTCCGGTTGCCGGGGCCTCCGCGACATCCCGCCGCCGGCCTGACAGTCCCGCGCGTCGCGGGCCCTCGCCTTTTCGACTCGCGACTTGCGACGCGCGCCCCGCGAACGCTAAAATGCCTGCAAGCAAAGGAGGACACACATGGGCACGATCTTCAATAAGAGCGGCGGCTACCGCAAACTCTACTCGTTCAACTTCGCAACCATCGTGCACTTGGGCACGATCAGCTTCGTCCGGCGCTTCGTCGATTGGAAGGATGATCCGCTCGGCAAGCTCGCCGGACAGATGGTCGGCGCCTCGCGCTCCGGCAAGCAGAACATCGTCGAAGGCTCCGAGCGGGCCAAAACCTCTACCGAGACGGAGATCAAGCTGACGGATGTCGCCAAAGCCAGCCTCGCCGAGCTGCTCGGCGATCTCGAAGACTTTCTGGCTTGCCGGGGCTCGATCCCATGGAGCATCCACACGGAGGATTACAAGGCCGTTCATGGCATCACCCTTGAGCCCTTCGTCTACTCCGACGATGTCCTGCACGACTACTGGACCTATCTGCACCGCGAGAAGAAGAAGTTCGCCCCGTGGCTCGAGCACGCCGACGCGACGGTCGTCGCCAACGCGCTCATCGTCTTGGTGCAGCGCGCGCTGTCGCTCTTGGGCAAGCAGCTTCAATCGCAAGAGACGGCTTTCGTCGAGTCGGGCGGCATCCGCGAGCGCATGACGCAGGCCCGCGTCGCGGCGCGCGACGGCGAGGTGCCCGCCTGCCCCGAGTGTGGTAAGCCCATGCGCCGGCGCCATTCCCAGAAGGGCGACTTCTGGGGCTGCTCCGGTTACCCCGATTGCCGGGGCCTCCGCGACATCCCGCCGCCGGCCTGACAGTCCCGCGCGACGCCGCTTTCGTGCCGCACGTGGTTCGGAAAGCGGTGCCGCCTTTCGGTTGTCACCGCACTCCAAACCGCTCCCCAACCGCTTTCCTGCCGCTCAACTTCAACACAAAAAATCGCACCCGTTCAGCGATCCTCCCAGTTGTCACAATATCCTCTCAGAGGACGTGCGCGAGGATGAGGCCGAGGGTCAGGAGTACGCCAAATACGAAATGGATGCCGGCCGAGCGGCCCTCCAGTGAGAGGGTTTCGCCGCGCAGGCAGTCGCGCGCCACGGCAACGCTGAGCGGGAACGCCAATTGCGGCAGCAGTGTCCAGAGCGGCAGAAGCCGCGTCGTTGCGCAATAAGCGAGCAGCAGATAGGGCAGCGTGTGCAGCGTGACAAACAGTAACTGTGCGCCGCGTGTTCCGATCAACAGCGATGAGGTGAGAATCCCCGCATGGCGGTCACCGGCCATGTCGCGCAGGTCGTTGCCGTGCAGGACGGCTCCGACCAGGCAGGCGATCGGCAGCGAGACCCACACGGCGGCGGGGGAGAGCGTACGGGCCTGCGCGAAGTGGCTGGCCATGACCATCAGGACGCCCATGACGAACATCACCAGCGGCAGGCCGAGCCCCGCGTGTTTCAGGCGCAGTCCTGTCGTGTAAAATCCCGCAGCGGCCACACCGGCGGCGGCGAAGAGCAGCAGGCGCACATCGCTGATCGCGGCCGCGGCCAGACCGGTGGCGGCGCCGAGCGCCAGCACCACCAAACCCGCGCGCAGCACGGCGCGTGGCCGCAAGGTGCCGTCCACGAGCTGCGGCGCGGTGGGAGGCCGGTGCGCCGTGTCCACGCCCGAACGATGGTCGCCGTAGGTGTTCAGTAGGTTGGCAGCGATTTGCAGCAACCAGCCGCTGAGCAGACAGAGCAGCAACAGCGGCCAGGAGAATAACCCCTCGTAGGCGGCCAGCGCCGCGCCCACCGTGACCGGCACGGTAGCGGCCGTGAGCGACCAGAGACGCAGTACGCTGATCCACGGACTTACGTTCACGGCAGGGCCCTCCGCACCCACATTATTTGACGGTGGCACCCGGCAGCGCACCGCGGTCGGGCGAGATCACAAAGAGTGCGCCATCCGGATTGCCCGCCGCAAGGATCATGCCCTCGGAGACGCCGAAACGCATCTTGCGGGGCGCGAGATTGGCGACCATCACCAATTGGCGGCCGACCAGCGCGGCCGGATCGTAGGCCTTACGAATCCCGGCAAAGACTTGGCGCGGCTTCGGTTCGCCGATGTCGAGCATCAGGCGCAGCAGTTTGTCCGCACCCTCCACGCATTCGGCCGAGATGACCGTGGCCACACGCAAATCCGCCTTGGCGAAGGTGTCGTAGTCGATGATGTCTTTGACGGGGACGGTCGCCGTAGCCGGAGAGGACGAGGTGTCCGTAGGCGTCGGTTTGGCGGCGGCGGCTTTCGCGGGACGAGGCGATGGTGCCGGCTCGCCGGACTTGCTGGCCGCGATCAGCGCGTCCACGGCTGCCTGCTCGATGCGCGTCGCCAAGTATTCAAACGGTTGGATAGGGCTGTTTTCGACGGTTTTCTTGATATCGGGCCAGACGTACGGCGCCTCGTTGAAGAGCTTCGCGGTCTTGGCGGCGTAGGCGGGCAACACGGGCTGCAGGTAGATGGCGAGCACGCGGAAGATGTTGAGCACCGAAGTCATGACGCTCCGCGCCGCTTCGGGGTCGTTCTTGACGAGCGTCCAGGGGGCTTTGGCGTCGAAATACTGGTTGGCCTGGTCGGCCAGTTCGCGCACGGCGACCATGACCTTGCTGAAGTCGCGCGCCTCGTAATAATCGGCGATACTGTCCGCCCAGTCCAGCGCCTTGAGATAGAGTGCCCGGCCTTCGGCATCCATCGTGCCGGTGCGACCACCCAGACTCTTGTGCAGCATCTGTGCGCCGCGCGATGCAAGGTTGGTGATCTTGCCGACGAGGTCGGAGTTGACGCGATTGACAAAGTCGCCGAGGTTGAGATCCATGTCATCGGTCGTGCCGTTCAGCTTACAGGCGTAGTAGAACCGCAAATCTTGCGCCCGCAGATGGTCGAGATAGGTGCGCGCCTTGATGAAGGTGCCCTTGGATTTACTCATTTTCTCGCCGTTGACCGTCAGGAAGCCATGCACAAAAACCTGGCTGGGTGTTTTATAACCGGCGGTGTTCAGCATGGCCGGCCAGAAGAGGCAGTGAAAGCGCACGATGTCTTTGCCGATAAAGTGGTACAGTTCAGCCTCGGGCGCCTGCCACCAGGCATCAAACGACTCGCCACGGTCAGCGCACCACTTTTGCAGCGAGGCCATGTATCCGATCGGCGCATCGACCCAGACATAGAAGAACTTGCCGGGACGTCCGGGAATCTCGAAGCCGAAGTAGGGGGCGTCGCGCGAGATACACCAGCCGCGCAGCGGCTCATTGAACCACTCCAACAGCTTATTGGCCACGTCGGGTGCGGTGTGAGAGGGGATCCAGGCTTTGAGGAAATCGCGGAACGGTTCCAGCTCGAAAAAGAGATGTTCACTGTCGCGGGTCACCGGTGTCTGGCCGCAGAGGGTACAGCGTGCGTCTTTCAGTTCTTCGGCGGGGTAGGTCTGGCTACACGCGTCGCAGGAGTCGCCGTATTGGTCCGCGGCCCCGCATTTCGGGCAGGTTCCTTTGACAAAGCGGTCGGGCAGAAACATGGCGTCATGCTCACAGTAGAGCTGCGGCAGCTTGCGGGTAGAGATCGCCCCGCTCTGCTGCATGGCCTGGTAGATGCCGTTGCTAAAGGCCCGGTTTTCAGGGCTGTTGGTCGAGTAGTAGTTGTCGAAACGGATTTCGAAATCGGCGAAATCCTGCGTGTGCTGCGCGTGGCTGCGGGCGACCAGCTCTTCGGGCGTGATGCCCTCGGCGCGCGCGCGCACCATGACGGGGGTCCCGTGGGTGTCGTCCGCGCAGACATAGACACAGTCGTGGCCGCGCATCTTTTGGAAACGTACCCAGAAATCGGTCTGGATATATTCGACGAGATGCCCCAGGTGGATATCGCCGTTGGCGTACGGCAGGGCGGATGTGACGACTATTCTGCGTTTTTTCGTGACCATGGACACTCCTGACAATCTGCAAAGGCCGCATGTGGCGCGAATGGCCGCGCGGGTGAAAAGAAAGATAACAGGGACTATACCGCTTTTTCATGTGCCGCGCCACACCTTATCAAACAAGCGAACGACAGTGGGTGTGCCTGATTACAAGCGACGTGAGCGCCAGTAGGCGGCGAGAATGTGCGCGGTGCGGCAGAGGCTTGCTTTTTCCAGCGGCTCGCGGAGCACGGCATCCTCAAGGAAGCGACAGAATGGCTCGTCGGGTCGGAAGCCCGGCACCATCAACTGGGTCAGGAGCAGTTCGCCGTCCCAGCACATGCCATAGGGCTTGTAGGCGGGGTCACGCTGCGCCCGCGCCTGACGCTCACGGGCGAAGCCGGCAAAGACCTCCATCGCCTCCTGAATGCGGGCTCGGCGTTGCGGGTTCTTTTCATATGCGCAGATGGGGTCGAAGGAGATGACACACTGGAAGAGCGAGTAGCACGGCATTCGCCCCTGCATCTGAGCCGGGGTCTTGTTCTGGAAACCGCCGTGCTTGGCTTTTAGCGTAATGTCGAGCGCTTCGTCGATGTATTTCTCGTACAGCGCTTTCCAATGCCGGTCGCCGGTCGCCATGTACGCCGCCACGTAAATCATGGGCAGACGCGCCGCTTCGTGCGGCCACACTTCCGGCCCCCACATCGTGCAGATGCCACGGTAGTCGGGCTTGGAAGAGTCGTCCGCATATCCGAAGTTCCACTGGTTCTCGGCAGTCACGCGCGTTTCCATGAACTTCGCCACCTCGACGATCTGCTCGCGGTACCCCTTGACGATCTGCGGATCGGCCATCGACGAGGTACAGTACCGCCAGAGGCCATGCACCCAGTGCGTGTACTGGTCACGGCTTGAGAGCGACACCGTCGTTTTGCCGTCGTTGCAGAAGCCGCGGCAGACGAACCCCTTATAGCCATGGAGGATCGCAAGGTTCAACACGCCCTGCGCGAGTTTGGCGGCATCGTCTTTGGCCGTCGGATCGTGCGTGACCTCCCACTTGTCGACGAGTCCGGAAAGCGCGGTTCCGCATATAAGCGGCGCATCCCCCACGCCGGGCGGTCCCCAGCCGCCCGGACGATGGTCGTACATCGGGTAGAGGTTGTTCTTGGCGTCCGGTGGGGGCGGCGACTTCGATTTGTCTCGCACACCAGTAACGAGTGAGGTCACCGGATCCCAGGTTCCCATCATTTTGGCCCAGCCTAGGTCACAGGCGATACAGAGCTGCGCGTCGGCAACCGGTGCACGTGCGGGCTGAAGTGACGGTTCTCCGTATGCCGCGAAGACGGCACACGAAACAGAGACAACTGTCAGAATGTCCATACTTTTTGTGAAGATTCCCTGATCGCTTTCACAAACTTTTAAGACAAAGTATAGCCGTTATTTTTGTCATTAACCACGGTTTTCACTGAAGGTGATTTTCAACTGGATTTACGGTGGGGAACGCAGTAATTTTTAGAGCCAATAAAAAGACGGGTGGGGCATGGACACGGTTGTTATTCAAAACGTCTCGAAGTGCTTCGGCCGCACGCAGGCCGTTAAGAACCTCTCGTTAAGCGTACGGCCCGGTGAGATTCTGGGTTTTTTAGGGACAAATGGCGCAGGGAAAACCACGACGATCAAGATGATGCTTGGGCTGTTGGCGCCGGACGCGGGCAGTATCCATGTGCTGGGCGGTGACCCGCGCGACGCATCGGCGCGCAGCCGCACCGGCTACATGCCGGAGACCGCCACCTTTTATCCGTACCTGAATCTGCACGAGCTGCTCTTTTTCTACGGTGGCCTCTGCGGCATGTCGCGGCTGGCGATCCGGGCTCGTGCGCGTGTTTTGATCGAGCGTATGGGACTTGGCGAGGCGGCGGGACGGCTGTTGCGGACTTACTCGAAAGGCATGTTGCAGCGTGCGGGAATCATTCAGGCTGTGTTGCACGATCCGGATCTGTTGATTCTGGATGAGCCTTTGACCGGACTTGATCCGCTGGTGCGCATTCAGTTCCGTGACTTTATCCGCGAACTGCGCGAACAGGGCAAAACCATTTTCTTCTCGTCGCATGAATTGACCGAGGCCGAATTGATCTGTGATCGGGTCGCGATTCTGAAGCAAGGTGAACTGGTGGTGTGTGGCGAGATGCAGGCGATCGCCGGTGATGGCGGTCAGAATCTGGAACGCATTTTCCTCAACGTGCTTGGCGCCGATGCGGAGAAGGGGGTGCCGGCATGAAACAACGGTTGCTACAACTGTCGGCGCTCGCCAAACTTTCGGTACTGGAGTTGTACCGGCGCAAAGATCTGGTCGTCGTCTTTCTGCTGGCGATGGTCATCTTGCTGCCGTTGTCATTCCTGTCGCCGTTTGGCGTGAGCGGTGCCAGCCGCTACGTCTCCGAGCTGGCGTTGTTGTTGATCTGGCTATTCTCAATTATGATCGGGCTGGGCGTGTCGGCCCGTCTCTTCCCGCCTGAATTTGAGAGCCGCACCATCTACCCGTTGTTGGCTAAACCAGTGGGACGGGGCACAGTGCTGCTCGGCAAGTATCTGGGGGCCTTGGCGGCCTCGGTCTCCGCGCTGGTCGTGTTTTACTTGGCTTACGCCTTGCTGGTCGGTGTGCGTCAGGGTGAATGGTTTGCGCCGATCCTGTTTCAGGCTGTGCTGCTGCACGTCGGTTTTTTGATGATCCTCACCGCGTTGACGTTGCTGGGATCGTTGGTGATGACGCCCTCCGCCGCCTTGACGCTGTGTGCGCTGACGGTGATCGGCATGCTGGCCTTCGGACAGCGCCTGCCGTCCTTGGCCGACGCTCAGACGGGGCCGGGACGCTGGATCCTCTGCGCGATGCACTGGCTTGCGCCGCATGCCGAATTCTTTGATTTGCGCCAGCGGGTGGTGCATGCGTGGCCCTGCGTGGAAGGGAGCGTCTGTTTGGCGGTTCTCCTGTATGCGGTCTGCTATGCGGGGCTTTGTCTGGCTCTTGCCGGTTGGGCCTTTCGGCGTAAACGTCTTTGAGGGATCGAAGTGGCACTGCCGTTCCAACATCTCCTTGTTGCCGCCGGCGCGTTCTTGGCGATCGCCGGGGGGCAGCTGTTGCCGCGCCTGTTTCCCGGACGGATGCCGCAGGTCCCCGGTGAGAATGTTGTCGCAATATTGCTGGGCGATGCGCGGCAGGAATTCAGCAATGTGCTGCTTGAAAAGGCTGATGAATATTTCCACGGCGGGGCGCAACATGTGGATTGCGGGCACGAATGGTCGGGTACGCCTGGAGACACGCAGAAATGCTGTTCAGAGGACGAACATGCGCATGAACACGATCATCACGCTGATTCAGGACATGCCCATGCTGACCGTTCGCTCGATGTGTGGACGCGGCTCAACCGTCGCATTCATGTGCAGGAACACCGTCACACCGAAGGCGAAGACGCACGCGAATTGTTGCCCTGGCTCTGGGCTGCCTGCCGCATGTCACCGCAGAACGTTCAGGCCTATGAGAATTCGGCCTACGTGCTGGATCGCATGCTGAAGCGGCCGCACGACGCCCTGGCGCTCCTGGAGGAAGGCGTTCGCCTCAATCCCACGTCCGCCGCGCTTGAGTTTTCTGTGGGAGAGCTGGCTCTTCATTCATTGAAAGACTCCGCCCGTGCGGAACAGGCGTTCGCGGCGGCACGAAGCAAGTGCCGGCCGGCACCGGGCGAGGCCGGAGAGAATGATCGTTTCTTGCTCGGGCGTATCCTGTTTTATCTCGGTTACTTGGCCCATCAACGCGGTGACCATGATCGGGCTGCGGGCTTTTGGGCAGAAGCGGAGGAAAAGGTGCCGGATCAAGTCAGCACCCGCGATCTGCGAAACCTTCTGGATAGGCAACAAGAAAACGAAAGAAAAAAACCATGACAAGACAGATGTGGGGATGGATGGCGGGCCTTTTGACCGTGTGGGCCTTGGTGTCGGGATGTGTGCACGCACAGGTCGGAAACATGCGCTGAAGATGGCCGCCGCCTACACAGAGGCACGGCAAGCCTGTTTTGCAGTCATCGATTTTGAGACGACGGGTGCCGTGTCGGGCTATCCGGTAGAGCCTTGGCAGGTGGGTATCGTGCGCTTGCGCGCCGGGACGGTCTGCGCGGACGAGCACTTTGAGAGTCTGTTGCGTGTGGGAGACCGTCCCTTCAATCCGCGCGCGCCGGGGCGCCATGCGCTGATGCGGGCGGAACTCGCCGCGGCGCCGCTTCCCGGTGAAGTCTGGCCCGAACTGCAGGAGTGGGTGGTCGGTGTCCCGCTGGTCGCCCACAATATCGGGACGGAACGCAGCGTCTTGGCGCGGATCGCGCCATTGCATCGTTTCGGCCCATGGGTGGACACCTTGGCGCTGGTGCGGCGCACCTATCCGTCGCTGGCCTCGAAGGCGCTGGACGAGGTGACGGCTGCGTTGGGCCTGAACGCGCGCATCACGGCGTATTGTCCCGGGCGCTGTGCGCATGACGCGCTGTTTGACGCGGTCGCCTGTGCCGTGCTGCTTGAACACTTTTTGTCGCTTCCGGGCTGGGAACATGTCACGGTCGATGCGTTGGCAGGGCGCTAGTGCGCAACCATAAGGGAGAACGATATGACTGTACTGATTGCGACGCGTAACCGTCATAAGCTCGAAGAGATCCGGCAAATATTCGCCGTGCCGTCGTTGAAGCTGGTCGCCGCCGACGAGATCCCGGGCCTGCCGGACGATGTGGTCGAGGATGCCGACACGTTCGAGGGCAATGCGCTCAAAAAGGCGCGTGTGCTGTGTGCGGCGTCCGGGCTCTGGACGCTGGCCGACGATTCCGGGCTGGAGGTCGAGGCGCTTGGCAATGCGCCCGGTGTCCGCTCGGCGCGCTATGCGGGCGAACCGAGCAATGATGCCGCCAACAACGCCAAATTGCTCCGTGATCTGACAGGTGTGAACGATCGCAGGGCGCGGTTCCGCTGTGCGATTGCATTGTGCGCCCCGGACGGGCGAGAATGGATTGTGGAAGGGCGTTGTGAAGGTCAGATCATCCTGGAGGCACGCGGCGCGAACGGTTTCGGTTACGATCCGCTTTTCGTGCCGCACGGTCACGACAAGACATTTGCCGAACTCGACCGCTCCGTCAAAAACGCCATATCGCATCGCGGGCGGGCGCTTCGCGCGGCGGCGGGTGCCTGGCGGACGTGGCTGTCGCAGGGGCCTGCTAAATGAAAAAAGGCCGGGCGTGTGCCCGGCCTCGTTCAGTCTGACGCGCTCAACATTATTCGCCGTAGACGGTCGTCTTGATCTCATTGTAGAGGAACAGGATGTTCGTCACATCGTAGTTCACATGGTGAACCTTCGTGATGCCGCCCTCGCGCATCGCCGCATCGATCGAGGCATCGCCCGTATTGAACAGGATGATGGCCTTCGACGAAGCGACGCCTTTCTTCACCGGCCGTACGCTGTTGTCGACGATAGGGTCGGAAGCCACATGGTCGATCGTTATGGCGGCCATGCTGGTTCCCTTCTGCGGAATCACCCCACAACCCGTCATCGAGGCGGCAACGACCGCCAATACACCCAACGTCATCAATCTCTTCATAGCACAAACCCTCCGTCACCCGTGACGGCACAGTACCGTCTCTTAGGTTGCCTTTATTGTGCCACACGGTGCCCACTCAATCAAGTCTGCAAACAAAGCGTTTTTGGGTAAAATATACCGTTTTGGGGTGTTTTTGGGTGAGTGTTTTGGTACGATAGGGGCGCTTGATCAGTGTTGGCGTTTGGCAGGCCGTCCGAGCGCTGACGGGCTGCTGTGCTTTTATGAAAACTGTTATGACACATGTGAAAACCGCGCTGTCCGTCCTCGTTCCGCTGCTCTTGGCCTGCGTCTTGCAGGTCGGTTGTGACCGGGTGCCACAGGGACTTGAGCCCGAAAAACTGGTCTTATTCACGCCCGAGACCCAGCTCGCACAACCCGGTTCTTGCCAGACCAATGCGGTTCGCGTGGAATTGCTGAGCCGTGCCGTTCCGGGGGTGCTCGGCGGTGACGGGGTTGCGCATCCCATTGAGGGGGCTCGTCTCAGGGTGGAGCCGGCCGATCCCGCCAGCGGCATCCGCGCGATCCCTGCAGAGGGTGTCACCGACGCAGGCGGCACATGCACCTTCAGCGTCGAGCTGGGCAAGGGGTTCGGCGACCAGTATCTGGACATCGTCTGCGTGGATGCTCCGGAGGTTCGTCGCCGTGTACGTTTCGTGTCCGGCGTCACGGTGGCGAACGACCGGCAGGAGGGGACGGCCGGTCACCCGTTGCCGAAACCGCTGCGTGTCACACTGACCGCCCCCGACGGGACGCCTATCGGTGGGGCTCCAGTCTATTTCACACTCGCACATCAGCCAGGCAAGGCGGGCAAACTTTCGAAGAGTAGTGTCAAGACCGATGCCGCCGGCGTCGCCGAGGTGACACTCAAGACCGACCCAGATGTGACCGGTCGGTATGAGGTTCGTGCCGAAGTCGCAGATTCCGAACGCGGCATCCACACGCGCCCCTTTTCGATCGAGGCGCTCTCGATGTGCGTCTCGCGCACGCTCATCGGCGTGGTCGGAGGCCTGGCGATCTTTGTGTTCGGCATGACCCTGATGAGCGAAGGGCTGCATCAGGTGGCCGGCAATCGCATGAAGTCGGTGCTGGCATACGTCACGCGCAACCGCGTCGCCGCGATTTTTGCCGGCACGTTCGTTACTGCGTTGATCCAATCCTCCAGCGCGACAACGGTCATGACGGTCGGTTTCGTCAATGCCGGCCTGCTCTCATTACAGCAGGCCATCGGTGTGGTTTTTGGCGCCAACATCGGCACTACCGTTACAGGCCAGATGGTCTCTTTCAAGCTCGATGGCTTGGCACTGCCCGCCATTATTGTTGGCACGGGCGGACTGCTACTCGCGCGTCGGGCCGCCTGGCAGGGGGTTGCGCGTACCGGGCTCGGCTTCGGGCTGCTCTTTTTCGGGATGTCCCTGATGTCCGACGAACTGGCAAGTGTCAGTTCTTTCCCCAGTTTCGTGAATGTCTTCCATTCATTTGACTGTACACCGCAGCCTGGCGGGGCGATGCCGCTTGGCGCGGTGCTGGGCGCGATCGGCATCGGAACTTTGATGACCATGATCGTGCAGAGCAGCTCCGCCACGATCGGCCTAGCCATTGCCCTCGCCAACAGCGGGTTGCTCAATTTCTGGACGGCCGTGCCGATTGTATTGGGCGACAACATTGGCACGACCATTACCGCCATTCTGGCCTCACTCAACACGAACCGGACCGCGCGCCAGACCGCAGCGGCCCACGCCATGTTCAATGTGTTCGGCACCTGTATCATGGCCGGCCTTTTCTACGTGCCGATTGGTGGCATACCCTGTTTCCTTCATCTGGTCAACAGCGTGACCCCCGGCAACGTCTTTGTTGGCGAGAATCTCGGGCGTCACGTTGCGATGGCGCACACGCTCTTCAACGTGACGAATGTCGTTCTGATGACGCCCTTTATCGGTGCGCTGGCCTGGCTCTGCGAGCATCTGATCCCTGCCAAGAAGGCCACGACCGCGACGGTGCACCTCGAAAAGAACCTGCTCAATACGCCATCGCTCGCGCTCTTCTGCGCCATGCGCGCCTTGGCTGACATGACCGACACCGCCTGGCGGGCGGCGGCGTTGGCCCTGCGCGGTTACAAGGACGATAAGCCGGCCAAGGTTTCCGACATCGAAGCGATGGAGGATATCGTGGACCGCAATCAGAGTGAAATCATGGATTACCTGGTGCAGCTCACGCGCAAAGAACTGTCAGAAAAGCAGGCTGCCGCGATCCCGGTTCTGATGCACTGTGTGAACGACGCCGAGCGAATTTCTGATCTGGCGCTATTGATTGCACGCCGCGCTGAAACTCAAACGACTGCGGCGCGCTTCTCGAAAGAGGCGCTCGAAGAGTTGGAACTCCTGTTGGAAAAGGCCACCACCATAGCCAGTCTTACCCATGAAAGCCTGCAGGACGGACGCTTCTTGGCCAAGGCCGTGGGGATCGTGGTTGAGGATCTGGAGACGCTCGCCCATGCCTCGATGCAAGGCCATGTCGAGCGTCTGCAGAAGGGCCTCTGCACGCCCGAGCGCGGTCTGATCTACGTGGAAGTCGTCGGTGCCGTCGAAAACATCGTGCGCCATCTTGAAAACATTGCGCAGCGATCAGACCTGCTGACGGCGGCTGCCGTCTAATTTTGCACGCGGGAGATTTGCCATGCAACGTATCAAGTTCTGTTGCCGAAGCGTGTTGCTGACGTTGGGACTGTCGCTGGTTCATGACGTCGGTGCCGCGCCGTCGTTCCGCGCGAATAAGAAATATCCCGAACTGGGATTGAGCTTGCGTACGCTCGGTGGAGCAGTCCCCGAACCGTTGCCGCCGCACAAGACATACGCCTACACCATCACCCGCAACGGTGAGACGACACGCTGCGATCTCTACGATCCGTATGAACTCTGGTATGCCACCCAGCACGTCGGTCAGTGGCGCGATGACAACGGCAACCGGCTGATTCTTGGACGTGCCTCGCGACTCCTGCCGCGTGTCGAAAGCGACATTCCGCATGTCTCCCGTGAGGCCTTCGACGCAGCGTTCGCCGCACCAGACACGGCGTTCGATCCCAGCAGCCCCGATGCGCTCACCACTTGGCTCGCAGCGTTTTCCGGCGGCACACTGGGCTCGCCCGAAAAGGTGCGCACCGGTTTTTCTCTGCATGACGCGCTCTGTTTTCCGACCGATACCGGTGATACCCTCGTCTACGCCTTTCGCGCCAAACTTCGGACACCCCAAGGTGGAACCGAGCCGACCGAGTGGTTCTGTGCGGTGATTCGTATCGCCGATGGCACACCGAAGGCCAAAGTGCGCAAAGATTTTGAAACCCAGTTCTTGGCGTCAGTGGCCACGCTGCCTCGTCATGCTTCTTCAGGGGCTGGTGGGCAGGGCAAAACGTTGCGAACCGCACCTGCCGGTGCCGTATTGTCTGATCATCCTGGCCGCGCCGCCGCGCGGCGAAGCATCGCCAATATGAAAGACTGGTGGTACGCCGAAACGCCTGATTACATCTTCCTGTCGGATATTCGCAGTTCGTCCGGAAAGGCTTTGATCAAAGAAATTCAGACCACTCTGTCTGCATTACGCACCGCTTTCACCTGTCTTGTGCCGCCATTTGAAGCTGAGACCGATGTCAGTGTCGTGCGAATCTTCGAGAATGCCGAAGCCTACCGAGCGTATGTTGGCCCAGAATGGGAGTGGAGCGTCGGCCTCTGGTCGCCCATGCGGCGCGAATTGGTGATCCTCTCGCAGAACAAAGATATTGATCGGACGTTGGAGATCATCCGGCACGAAGGTTTTCACCAATACCTCTTTCACGCCACCCGCATGATTCCGCACGCCACATGGTACAACGAGGGGCACGCCTGCTTCTGTGAGTCCGCCCAGGTTGACAGTAAGGGGCGCGTCGAATTGACAGAAGGTATCCGTGCCGCTTTCCTGATCCAGCATCTCAAAGAAGTTGCGGCAAACCTGCCTGCTGTGCTTCGCGCCGATCGCTCGGCCTTTTACGAAGGCAAGGATGCACAACGTAACCTGAACTACGCCACGGCCTGGGGGCTCGTCTATTTTCTCCGTAAGGGTGCTCCGTCGCGACGGCTCTCCGCCTATTCGCAGATCCTGTCCACCTATCTGACGACTCTTGAGGTGACGCGTGACGCGGAGGCCGCCACCGCCGCTGCCTTCAAGGGTATTGACATGACGGTCTTCCAGAAGGACTTCGTAGAGTTCTGGGAAAAGGGACGCAATAGCGCACGCCGTTACGATCCGCTCGCAGCATCCGCTTCATCTCACTAATTCCAAACGCCTGATATCCCGTTATGCCTGATCTGACACTCACATCTCTTGCCAACCCCAAGATCAAACACGCGATCCGCCTGCGTCAGCGCTCGCATCGCGATGAGGCCGGACAGATGCTGATCGAAGGGTATCGCGAATGCCGTCGCGCCGTCGACAACGGGTATCGGCCGCAGATGCTGTTTTATTGTGAGGATCTCTGGCTCAAACATCTGAACGAGCCTGATCTCGTGCAGCGATGCAAGGACCTGGGGGCAGAGCTGTATGCCTGCACGGCCCCCGTCTTTCAAAAAATGGCCTACCGCGAGCGTCCGGACGGACTGCTGATGATCGGCCCGCAACTGAACAAGACGCTGGCCGATCTGCGCCTGCCGGAGAATGCGCTGCTGGTGGTCGCGGAGTCCATCGAGAAGCCCGGCAATCTCGGTACGATCCTGCGCTCAGCCGATGCCGCGGGTGTGCACGCGGTGATCGTCTGCGATCGCTGCACCGACATCCACAACCCCAATGTGGTTCGCGCCTCGACGGGCACGCTGTTTTCCGTTCCGGTGGTCGAGGCCGACAGCGGTGCCACGCTCGCGTTCTTGCGTGAACGCGGTTTCTGCATTCTCGCCACCACGCCACATACCGATAACCTGCACTGCGATGTTCCGCTCACCGGCAATGTCGCCATCGCGGTCGGTACCGAGCAGTACGGCCTGAGCGACAAATGGATGAATGCGGCAGACCTGCGCGTGCGCATCCCGATGTTCGGCTTGGCGGACTCCCTCAATGTCGCGTCGGCGACCACCATCCTGCTTTTCGAAGCCGTGCGTCAGCGTGTCGCCGCAGGACAACTCCAGGTGCCACCCGCCGAAGCCTGGCACGGCGAGCATACGTTTGACGCCTGACACACGTTTTTACTGGCGCAAGCGCACCCGTGGAGGAATTAGGAGTTAGGAGTTAGGAGTTGTTGAATGCCTTGTTTTCGGATGTTAAAACTCCTAACTCCCAACGCGGGCGAAGCCCGCAACCCAATTCAATCTCACACAAAGGCACAAAGGCCACAAAGGCTTCTTTTAAAACGGCATCCACCTTCGTGCCCGTCGTGGCTTCGTGTGAGAAACAACTTGTTTTTTATTGCTGGTGTTGGTTCGTAAGGCACTAACTCTTAACTCCTCCCTTAAATATGATCTTCCTCTTCCGTGTTGCGGGAGAATTCGCTATCATGTGAGCGATTTTGGAATCACGAACGGCCTATCAACACAAGGAAGCATCATGAGCGGGGCTCAAAAAAGCGAGATCGGCGACCGGATGGTCAAACGGTTCCCCCTGTATCTGCGCGTGCTGCGCGAGATGGCGGACCACGGCGAGATCTATGCGTCAGGCGCTGTGGTCGCCAAGACGCTATCGCTGGATCCGATCGTGGTCCGTAAGGACCTGTCGCAGACCGGTGTGCGCGGTAAACCCCGTCTCGGCTTCCCGCTGAACGAAATCATCACTGCCATCGAAAATTATCTCGGCTGGGACGCGCCCACCGAGGCGGTGTTGGCGGGGGCCGGCCGCTTGGGATCGGCGCTGCTGGGGTATCCGGGCTTCCGCGATCAAGGGTTCAAGATTCTCGCCGCGTTTGATGTCAACCCTAAGCGGCGTACGCTGATCGGCGGCGTCCCGGTCTACCCGGCGTCGCAGATGACCGAGACCGTACGCCGCCTGAAAGTTGTGTTGGGTATCCTTACGGTGCCGGCCGATCAAGCGCAGGGGGTGGCCGATGCGCTGGTTGCGGGTGGTGTGCGCGGCATTTGGAATTTTACGCCCGTACAGATTGCCGTGCCTCCAGAGGTCACGGTCAAGCGCGAGGATCTCGCAGCCAGCCTCGCCGTGCTTTCGCATCGCCTGCGTCGTGGAGACAAAGGTCGATGACCACCGGCATCGATGTCCTGCGCGCCAGACGCTTCGATCTGCTGCGTGGCCGTCGTGTAGGACTGCTCAGCCACCAGGCCGCTGTGACGGCGGATGGCTCGACTTCAGCCCAGCTTCTTCGTCGCGCCTTGGGCGCGCGCCTGGTCGCCCTCTACGGGCCGGAGCACGGTTTCTTCGGTCAGGCAGGTGCGGGCGAACACACCTATACCCGGTGCCATCCGGACTGGGGGATTCCGGTTCATTCGCTCTATGGAGAGCGCCGCACGCCCTCGCCGGAGATGCTGGACGGCGTTGATGTGGTGGTCTGCGACTTGCAGGATCTGGGCGTGCGTTGCTACACCTACCTCGCCACGCTGCGCAACATGCTGGAGGCGTGCGCGGCCGCACAGGTGGAGGTGATCGTGACCGACCGTCCGATCCCGCTGCCGCACACAGTGGACGGTCCGATGCTCGATCCGCGCTTCACCAGTTTTGTGGCGCCCTGTCCGTTGCCGATGGTCTACGGCATGACGCCGGCCGAAACCGCGCTCTGGCTGCGTCGTACACTCGATCTGAAACTCAGCCTTCAAGTGGTGGCTATGACGGATTGGCGGCGCGACGATGCCGCGTGGGACGGTTCGCGTCCCGCCTTTCTGCCGCCCTCGCCGGGCATCAAGACATGGGAGAGCGCCATGACCTACGCCGCCACGGTCTTCACCGAGGCGCTGCCCGGCATCGACTGCGGCCGCGGCACCAATCTCGCCTTCCGTGTGCTGGGCGCCTCCTGGTTGCGGGCGGAAGCCTTTTGCCAACGATTTGTGTGCCGGCCGTTGTCGGGGATGGCGTTTCATCCCTACCGCTATGTCGCCGGTGCGGGCTCTTACTCCGGCAGGGAGCTCGATGGTGTGCGCCTGACGGTCACCGACCCCATACGCGTCCGTCCGGCCGAAGTCTCTTTGATGCTCTTGCGCGCCTTGGTCGAGGACTACGGACAGACACGCGTCTGGCGTCACAAAGGCGCACGTCCCGCTTGGTTCGACAAGCTCTACGGCACCGACCGTGTGCGTGTGCAGGTGCAAGGCGACACGCCGCTCTCCACGATTTTCCGTGAGTGGCGTCAGTCACGTCGTGCGTTTGAACAAGCTCGTTCCAATTGCCTGTTGTACAGAGGATAAGGATGCCGTGCAATGTCCGGCAGTGGAGCTGGATCTACGGTACCGTTTGTGTTGCGGAGACACCATGCTTGTGAAATCCTTGTTGTGTCTGATCGGAAGTTGCGTCGCGCTGGCCCATGCGGCGCCCATCACCTTCACGCACATGGCCGATGCCTCGGCGGGTGAAGCCGTAGGCCCCAATCTGATTGTCGTGGCAAATGACGAGGATAACCTGTTGCGCGTCTTTCGTCTGCCGGACGGCGGCGCACCGGTCATGGAATGGGATCTCGCCCCGCACATGGCGCTGGAAAAGAAATCGCCCGAGATGGACATCGAGGGTTCGGCCCGCATCGCCGACACGGTCTACTGGATCACCTCGCACGCCCCCAACAAGACCGGCAAGGCGCGTCCCAACCGCAGACGCTTCTTCGCGACGCGTGTCCGCATGAAACAAGGCATGCCGCATTTCGAGCCGGTCGGACGGCCGGTGACAACGTTACTGGATGAGCTGTCCCGAGACCCGCGATATGCGGCCTTCGGCCTGGACGCCGCCGCGCTCAAGCCGCCCAAGACGCCGGGCAGCCTCAACATCGAGGCCCTCTGTGAAACCCAGGGCGGCGGGCTGCTGATCGGGTTCCGTTCGCCCCTGCCCGGCGGTTCCGCGCTGCTCGCCCCGCTCGATAATCCGGCTGAGACGGTCAACGGCCAGCCACCCCACTTCGGCGCACCGGTACTGCTGGATCTCGGGGGCAATGGCATCCGCGCCATGATCCGCACCGCCAACGGTTTCCTCATCCTGTCGGGCTCGCCGCTGAGCGGTGGCGAGGCGCGCCTCTACGAATGGGACGGAAGAAGCGACACGCCGCCCGTCCTGCTCCCTGTCCGTTTTCCGGCCGACACCACGCCCGAAGGCCTGACCGCGATCAGGCGCGATGGCGCTGCCGACGTTCTGGTGCTCAGTGATGACGGCACGCGGCCGGTGGACGGACAACCGGCCAAGACCCATCCCGATCCCGCCCGCCGTACTTTCCGCGGCTTTCTGCTGAGCACGCTCACACACAAAGAAAACCCATGACCCCATGCCAAACGGCTGCGCGTCACTGCTGAGACGACGGCGTCCCCCGGCTGCTTGCTCATCACCGGATGAACCGTTCTTGTTCGCCGATTCTGTAGAGGTGCGTCTTGGTGCGCACGATCAGGTCGTTGCCGAGCACGGCCGGTGAGGCCATGCATCCCGTGGCCAGGCGGTTGTCGGCCAGTTTCTCAAAGGTCCGGCATCCTGCGCGCAAGACGGTGGTCTTGCCCGAGACGCCGAAACAATAGATCCGTGCGCCGTTACGCAACAGCGAGGCCTGATAGTTGCCGCCGATCATCTGCCGCCAGACCGTCTTGCCGGATGCGATTTCGAAACAGGTGAGGGCCCCGTGGTCGGATACCATGTAGGCCAGATCGCCGTATGCCACCGGCGAGGACGTCAGCGGGACATCCTTGCCGCTAATCCGCCAGGCGATGTGACTGGCCGTCACGTCTCCGATGCCGTCAGGCCGAATCCCCAGCATCTCTGCCCCGCCGTGCCCCGTGACCGTCAATACGAGCCCGTCTGCATAAATCGGACTCACGGCGGGGGTGTGCGCGGTGTGGGTCACACGCCAAAGCTCCTTCCCGTCCTCAGGCGCATAGGCAAAGAGCGCGGTGGAGGCCGCGCTGATCATTTGCTGCCGTCCATTCACCTCGATGACGATGGGCGTGGCGAAGCCTTTACGGAAGTCGCCTTCACGCTTGGGCTTGCCATTCGCATCGAGATCTTTCCACGCGATCGCGCGGTCTGTCCGCCAGACGGTCTTGCCGGTGAGCGTGTCCAGTGCGATGACATACTGTTGATCGACCCCGTCAAAGGTGAGAATGAGCCGATGGTGGTGAAGCAGCACCGAAGAGCCCGGCCCGCGATAATGACGGCACCTCAGATCCTCGCGCTTCCAAAGGATCTCTCCGCTCGCGGCATCCAGGCACGCTGTGCCGTAACTGCCGAAGTGGACATAAACCCGTCCGGGTTCAATGGCCGGCGAGGGGGAGGCGTATCCGTTGACGGAATTACCAAGCGGTTCCGGCGCTTCGCACCGGAAAAGCGGCAACGCATGCAGAATGCGTCCGGACTCGGCATCCACACCATAGGCTGAAAAAACATGCCCGTCACGCGTGGCACTGGTCAACCAGACACGGCCCTCCATCACCACTGGCGTGGACCAGCCGGAGTCCGGGATCGCTGTTTTCCAGCGGACGTTATTGGTCTCACTCCAGGTCAAAGGCAACGTGCATGCAGCGGTCGAGCCGTCGCCGCGCGGCCCGCGAAACATCGTCCAAGCCTCTTCGGCCGCCCCAAGACAACCGACCGCTAACGTTGCCACCCATCCGCTGATGATCATCATCTTCATGCCGGAAAGCATGCCGGAACCACGTAGCGGAGTCAAGATCGGGCGCTGGGACCGACATCCACGATCTGCAATTCCACGGAAGATTCGCCGCCAGACGTGTTTTCCCGCAACTCCACGACCGCATCGAGCGGGCCCTGGGCCGACCGTAAGGCTTCGACCTCGCAACCGTTGCGGAACCACACGCCACGCGGCAAAAGGCGTCCGCTCCGCTCGAATACGCACAGCAGATGCTGCCCCGACGCGCCGATCGGACGAACTTCTTTCACCGTCAGGCGGCGCAAGCCCCAGCGCGGTACCGGGTTCCCGTTCCCAAACGGCGCAAGACGCTGAATCTCGCGGTGAAGTTCCAGTGTCAAGTCTTCGGGCTCGAGCCAGCCGTCCACCGTCAGTGTCCGTGACGGGCAGCCGCCTGCCGCAGCCGCCTGCCGCGAGCACGCCTTACAGAACAACCGTTTGAAAAGATCGAACGCGCCGGGTCTGACATGAAACCCCGCCGCCCGCGCGTGCCCGCCATAACCGGCCAGCGCTTCGGACGCATCGGCCAGCGCCTTAAGCGCGTGATACCCCTCACCGGCGCGCAGGGAGCCGCGTCCCGCGCCGTGCTGGTCAAAAGACACCACTGCGGCCGGTCGGCCGGTGGCATCGCACAGCCGGGCGGCCACGATGCCGATCACGCCCGGGTGCCAGCCCTCTTCACCGGCGTGAGGCCCGTCTCCACCTACGACGACGGCGGCCCCGTTGAAGGTCGCGCCCTCGGCGTCCAGTCCGCACTGCTTGCGCGCGGCCAGGACGATGCGCTCCTCCACGCCGCGCCGGCGCCCGTTGAAAGCCTCAAGCTGCGCGGCCAACGCGGCAGCTTGATCACGCTGATCGCGGTCGCGCGTCATCAGCAGTTCGAACGCCGTCATGGCCGATTCCATGCGCCCGGCCGCGTTGATGCGCGGGCCGAGGATGAATCCGAATGTGTAGGCGTCTGGTGCGGTGATCGTCTGCTGCGCGGCGCGCGCCAGCAGCGCCTGAAGGCCGGCCCCGGCATAACGCGGCCAATACTTCAACGCGTTCCAGACCAGCAGGCGGTTCTCCCCGGTCAGCGGCACGATGTCGGTCACCGTCGCAAGTCCCGTCGGCACCAGCAGCTCGCCGCCCAGAGACGCCCCCCGATACCAGCCTTTGGCCCTGCCGATTTCCACCAGCGCGTGCGCCACCTTGAACGCGACGCCTGCGCCGCACAGGTGTTCCGCCCCCGGCGCCGCGCCTACCTTGGGGTTGACGATCGCCGCAGCCTCCGGCAGAGGGCCGTTGGGTTCGTGATGGTCGGTGATGATCACCTCGACCCCCAGGCGCGTGAGGTAGGCGACCTCCTCCGGCGAGCTGATGCCGCAGTCGACGGTCACGAGCATCCCGGGCAAACCTGCACGTTCGCGCAAACAGCGCTCCAGTGCCGCGCGCGTGAGTCCGTAACCCTCAGGATCGCGCACCGGAAGGAAGACTTCGGCGCGGCCGCCCAATCGTCGTAACGCGGTCACCAGCACTGCCGCAGCGGCTACGCCATCCGCGTCGAAATCTCCATACACCACAATGTCACGCTCGTCTTGAATCGCCTTCCACAGGCGTTCAGCCGCAATCCGAACCCCCGGGAAGTCACAGGGATCGCCAAGGTGTTCGGTTAGGCTGGGGTTCAGAAATCGTCGCGCCTCAGCAGGTGTCGCCACGCCGCGCGACACCAGAACGCGCGCCACCGGCAGCGGAAGGTTCAGCGTTTCGGCCAGTCCCCGCGCCGCATCCGCGTCGGCGCAAACTTCGTTCCATTTGAATTTCGGCAACATATTGCAACGATTATGCCTAGGCGTGGCGGGGCACGTCAACCTTCAGGGCGTTTTTATTTGAACGGTTTTTGTGCGGTGAGGGATCGCATGGCGTACGATCTGTTCTCGCGGCAGGCGTCGGTGAAGTCGCCAAGGTGGCCGTCCGCGGTGCGGGAGTTGAAGAACAGCAG
>Ga0209407_1001700_pt1 | contig 22361 bp, 16 predicted proteins | sample AD_JPNHG3_MetaG_FD_184410 | JGI IMG/M metagenome (GOLD analysis project Ga0209407, IMG submission 184410) | Active sludge microbial communities of municipal wastewater-treating anaerobic digesters from Japan - AD_JPNHG3_MetaG (SPAdes) (version 2) | ecosystem: Engineered > Bioreactor > Anaerobic... | reverse complement strand
ACCGGAATCGGTCCAAGAAACGCATGTTGCCAGACACTGCGTAGTACTGGTAGTACCCCCGCAGTACCGACCCAAGCCACTTGCCCTGTTCTGGTGGTCGCATATGCATCCTCGCCTTAAGTTGCCTCTTCACTTCCTGTAGTTTGGCACGCATACGTGCTGCTATCGTGTGGCGGCGCACCACAAAATTACCTTTCCTGCTTGTGCCACATATGTGCACAAATCCTAGAAAGTTAAACGTTTCCGGCCTAGGAGCTCCGCGACGGGACCGCCGTTCAGACGCATACCGCCCAAATTCCAATAGCCGGGTCTTGTCTGGGTGCAGTTCAAGATTAAACTTCCGAAGTCGCTCCTCCAGTGCCTTTCGAAAGGACACTGCGTCCTTCCGGTGCTCGAAGCCCATCACTATGTCGTCCGCGTAGCGCACTATTATTACTTCTCCGTGCGCCTCTTGCTTACGCCAACGATGTGCCCACTGGTCAAAGCTGTAGTGTAGGTAGATATTTGCCAGCAGCGGACTGATACTTCCGCCCTGGGGCGTTCCTGCCTCCACTTCCTGTCGTCTGCCATCTTCTAGCACACCCGCTTTCAGCCACTTCTGCACGTGCCTTACTACTCGTTTGTCCCCAATGCGGTGCTCGATCATCTTAACTAGCCATGCGTGGTCGATTGCATCGAAGAATCCACGGATGTCCATGTCAAGCACCCAGTTGACTTTGCGGCTGACCAATCCCACCCAGAGCGCATCCAGTGCTTGATGCTGGCTGCGACCGGGGCGAAATCCATACGAGAAACCCATGAATTCCTCCTCGTACACTGCGTTCAATACCTCGGCAGTCGCTCGCTGGACTATCTTGTCCTCAAGCGCAGGGATCCCAATGGGCCGCTGTCGCCCATCTGCCTTCGGTATGTACACCCTGAGTACAGGTTTCGCCTTGTAGGCTCCGCGTTTCAGCCGTTCGGAGAGGTCCCGGAGATTCTCTTCCAGGTGCTCCCCGTACTCCGACCATGTCACGCCGTCCACCCCTGCTGATGCCCCAGGCTTTAATGCCAGGTACGACTCCAACAGGCGGTCTTCGTTATAGACATGGTGCCAGAGACTCGTCATTTGTTCATTCCTGTTCCTCCTTACTGCCTGCCGTATCCAGTCGAGCGCACTTTGCAGGGCGGCCCGTCTCTGCGTCCGGTCCCTGTATTGCCCAACCAGATTCCCCTTGGCCAGTTCCCTTCCCTCCTCACACTCCGCCACAGCCTTTGACATCGGTTCAGGTACTGCGGATGTCCGGCTATGTCCTTCTCCCCACTGTGTTCCCTCCAATGCTGTTGCTGCTTTGTTCATGTGATTCTCCGGTACTATGAAACTGTCCGACTTCCCGGTCTCGTACCTCACGGCTGTACCCCTTACGGGTTTTCCGTGCCGTCCACTGCGCAATCTCTCAGTGGACAAAGACCGGGACCTCCTGCATCCCGTGTAAAGAGTTTCCATGCATGCAAGGGGTCTCTGACCCCGCCGAGCCCGGTTACACCTCGCGTTTGCGGTGTACCCGGTGTTGCCTTCCGTATGCGAGGAATACGTCGGCGCTCAGAACTATTCCGCCCATTTCGAGGCTCAATACCCTGCCTGCACTTCCCCCTGTCAACGCTTCGAGTATGACGTTACCACCATACCCGCATGACTCGGGGCCGATGTGGCTCGCTAGGCCTTCATCGTAGGACTCTTTCATTCCCAACTCTTTACCGTTTTACAGCGAATCCCGCGCGAGGCGGAACCCGACGTAGACGTTGCGGGAGCCGGGCGAGCCGTTGTTGCGATTCGCTGCCCGCACGTCCCTGGCGAGGAAGAACCAGGAACCGCCGCGATCAACCCGGAAAGAGCCTGTAGGCGTTTCCCAAGCTGAACCATCAGTTGGGGCACCATCGTAACTATTGTGCCACCAATCCTGAACCCACTCCCAAACATTACCCGCCATATCACACAAGCCTTGAGTGGTGTTGCCGTTAGGCTTGCTGCAAACTGGCCAAGTACTACCACGACCACAGCCATCACCCCTGCCATCGTACATTACTGCACGCTCACAAGTAGCTTCTTCATCACCCCAAGGATACTTCCAATCACGACCTCCACTACGGGCTGCATACTCCCATTCTGCCTCACTGGGTAATCGACCACCGACCCAGCTCGCAAAGTCTTGAGCTTGATTCCAATCAACGCAATTAATAGGATGAGAACCACGATCAGATTTGTCCCAGTTGCAATATGTTCCGGTATTAGGAGCAGTGCAGCCACCTGCATCAACACAAGCTTTATACTGACCAACTGTAACCGCAGTCTTACTCATCTCAAAAGTAGGCACAGTTACACTATGAACTGGCCTTTCATCAGAGTCCCCATCATTAGAACCCATCTCGAAAGTTCCACCCGCAATTCGCACCCATTTAATACGGTCACTCGGAATACAGGTACCATCATCATCACAGTACGTACTACCGGTACAGCTACCACAAGACTCACCACAAACTGGATCGGGACCGCAAACGCGACCGCTGCAGTCCTTAATACACTCACATTGACCCTCGGAGTTACAAGTTTTAGGACTACTGCAGCTACCACAAGACTCACCACAAACTGGATCGGGACCGCAAACGCGACCGCTGCAGTCCTTAATACACTCACATTGACCCTCGGAGTTGCAAGTATTGGGGCTACTGCAGCTACCACAAGACTCACCACAAACAGGATCGGGACCGCAAACACGACCGCTGCAGTCCTTAACACACTCACATTGACCCTCGGAGTTGCAAGTATTGGGACTACCACAGCTACCACAAGACTCACCACAAACAGGATCAGGGCCACAAACTTGACCGCTGCAGTCCTTAACACACTCACATTGACCCTCGGAGTTGCAAGTATTGGGACTACCACAGCTACCACAAGACTCACCACAAACAGGATCGGGACCGCAAACTCTATCGCCACAGGCTGGTGTGCAGGATGGCCCAGTATAGGAGTCTTCTTCCGGACCCATGGGCACTCCACCTATAACCCATGCACGGTGGGCGGAATCATCGCACCCAGCAATGGATGTAATGGCCACAGCCAAGGACAGGAGGGCTAAGTATTTAAAGACATGCATTGACTACTCCTCTGAAATCAATGGTCTATTCCACATCAGATGACCATCAGTAGCACATGTTTAAAGTGAATGCTAGTTTAATTAGAAACTTCACCCAACAGGAACCAAGTGCGTCAGGCCCCAGCAACTAGTCCCAGTCCCTGTCCCTGTCCCTATCCCCGTCCCAATATTGCGAATTTTGTATTAAGCGAGGTTTAAATTGGGCGCCCCAACAAGACCGTCGAAGACATAGCGTGAAACCCTTGATAACAAGGTGGGCGTCACGGTACCTGCTTTAGGCTTCTCGGTAAATGTCCGAGCCTGCTCACCACAGGCAGAGGCAACTCCCGGTTTCACGAACAAGGATTCAGCCGAGAAAAAGCCCACGTCGAATCCAGCAGGGCGCCGAGTTAGATTGTAGCCAAGTGGGTTTTTAAATACAAACGAGCTTTTGCTTTTTTGGACTGGAATCGTCTTTTTTATCCTAATTTTTGGGTAATCCAGCTGAAAAGCGCCACATTTGGCGCCGTTTGGGCTAAAATACGCCCGCCAAATCCGCTGGTATGCGGAATTCTGATATAAGGAGGGTTCGATGTACAAGGTTGTGCTGCTGAGACATGGAGAAAGCACTTGGAACCAGGAAAATCGCTTCACTGGCTGGACCGATGTGGACCTGTCAGAAAAGGGTCTTATTGAAGCAAGCAGAGCCGGGGAAACGTTAAAAGCTGAAGGCTATGAATTTGATGTGGCCTTTACCTCGGTTTTGAAACGAGCCATTAGAACCTTATGGATCACGCTGGATAAGCTTGATTTGATGTGGATACCTGTGATTAGGTCTTGGCGCCTTAACGAGCGTCATTATGGGGCCCTGCAGGGACTGAACAAGGCTGAAACGGCCGAAAAACATGGTGAGGAGCAGGTGAAAATCTGGCGTCGTAGCTACGACATTCCCCCTCCTGCGCTTGAAAAAGATGACCCTAGGTATCCTGGTAATGACCCAAGATATGGCAGCTTGACCGAGGGAGCCTTGCCTCAAACAGAGGCTTTGGTAGATACCGTGGCTCGGTTTTTGCCTTTCTGGCATGATTCCATCGCTCCTGCCATCTTGTCTGGGAAGCGCGTACTGATAGCGGCTCATGGCAACAGCCTGAGGGCGCTGGTGCAATACCTGGATAACATGAGCAAAGAAGAGATTATTGCGTTGAATATCCCAACTGGAATTCCGCTTGTTTATGAACTGGACAAGAACTTGAAGCCAATTAGGCATTATTATCTTGGCGACCCAGAAATGATTGCAGCCCAAATTGAGGCAGTTAAAAACCAGGGTAAAAAGGCCTAATGTTCGATTTCGCACACTGCGGTGCGAATTAGCACACTTCTGATACTAGTGATTTTTCCGTCAACGAGTCATTTTCAATGAAGCATCAGGAACTTACGCATGCGCCAACTTTAGGCATGCTTGTTGCTTTCTAAATTGGCAAGGTGGGACTAGTATTGTCCACCTTAGAAACTGATAAGGAGGGTTTCAATGAGACTGCGAACTGTTGGAAGAATGTTGGCTGTTGTGGTGGCGTTAGCTGCGTTTTCAGGAACCGCGCAGGCTGAAACTGCAGCCGAGATCTTGGTAAAGATGGACAAAACAGTAAATGGGTTTGATGACCAGTTCATGGACAACACCATGACCATCATCAATATCGATGGAAGCAAGAAGTCCTATAGATTCAGCATCTTGCAAAAGGGCGAAAAACGACTGATTCGTTTTTCCACTGGGGAAATGAAGGGAATGGCAAACCTTATTGAAGGGGCTGGACGGGTTTATGCGTATCTTCCTGGACAAAAAAAGGTCCGACGTGTCTCAGCTCATAACATGCAGCAATCATTTGCAGGTTCAGACTTTAGCAACGATGACATGGCCTTTACATCTTGGCCTGGAAACTATACCGCCGAGATAAAATCTCAAGACGACAACTATTGGGTGTTGGCCTGCACTGCTATTCCAGGAAAGAGCGCCCCATATCCAGCTGCAGAGGCCAAGGTTCGAAAAGGAACTTACCAACTTGACGCTTATACTTTCTTTGATGAAGCGGGAAAACCAATTAAATCCTTTGAAAACAGTGACCTCACCGATTTTGGTGGCGGTTTGATGCGTAATAAAACCGTTTTGGTTACTGACCTTAGAACCGGCCACAAAACTCAGCTGGAAATCCACGAATTCAAGGTCAATCAAAAAGTTCCAGACAGCAAATTCACCCAACGAGAACTTGAGTGGGGACGCTAATGAAGCATAAAACTACGCTGCTTTTGGCAGGTGTCATTTTGCTGGCGTCCGGATCCGCCACGGCGAACTGGACTGAGATGATCAGTCTGTCTGGTTCGCTGGAATCTGACGTTCGATTTATTACCGACAACTGGAGGGGGGCAAAAAAGGGCCAGGGGTACGAGTTCGAGATGAACCGTAACGATATCAACCTTCGCCTTAGAGCAGACCCAACTGAAAGGGTTCAGGCAGTTGTTGACACGCGACTTCGGTTTTTTGGATTCAATGAGGCTGCGACCCTGCCAGAGCTTATTAGCCGTGAAAGGATTGACCCGTTTTCGTTCCAGCTTACCGAGGCTTATGTAGCGGTGCGAGGAGTACCTTGGTCGAAAATGGACATAAAGATTGGGCGAATGATCCAGACTTGGGGTACCGTTGACATGTTTAATCCAACGGATAACCTAAACGCACGGGATTTTTCAGATCCATTGAATTTCATGGATAAAGTCCCCAATCAAATGCTTGAGATCGACATTTATCCCACAGATTGGTTGACCCTTCAGGCGGTGTGGGTACCAACTTTTAAACCGTCTCAGTTGCCACCTTCTGCTGTGCTTGGATTTGCCCTGGAATATGACGATAACGGATGTGTGGCAGGATTTCCGGCCCCACCTTTGGACGCTGACGGACGTGCTGTGTTGGGCAGTTTGTTTAGCGCAGACGGTCCGTTTGGGATGGATCTTGATTTGTGCAGACTCAATTTTGCAAATCCAGAAGTCAGGACAGTCATGCCAAAAGCAGGAATCAGCAATTCCCAGGCTGCCGCTAGAGCCAAGTTCCAAGCGGGGCCTGTGGACTTCAGCCTGTCTTACTACTACGGACGATTTAAGTTCCCAGTGGCCTATACAGCAGTTGCGGACGTCATGTCTCCTGGCGGTAAAACCAGCGGTTTTGTTACCGATTCCAAGACAATTGACCCCAAAAAGTACAACGTGAAGTACGTTGCTGAGGTCATGTACCCAAGAATGCAGGTAATTGGGGCTGATTTCGCCTATTCGTCGGACAATCCGTGGGTTCCTGGATTCAAAGCGGAAGCGGCGTTGATTCTTCCTGAGAAAGTGGACTTTGGGATGTCGGCCTTCTTGGACGGTGAAAAGCTGGATTTGGGTAAAGATCCTGCAAATCCCATGAGAACTATAACCTCGACAAATGGCTCAGGAAAACCCTTTGTAAAGGCAACTGTTGGAGTAGATTGGAGTTATTCAGACATCTTTTATATTAACCTGATGTATGTCTATGGATTTTTTGATGAATTCAATGACCGATTTGGACTTCATCACTTTTTTGTGGGAGCCACTGAATTTAAATTCCTGCAAAGTGAGCTTCAGATCAGAATGTCATCAGTGCTAGATATGACTGACCTGTCAGCGATGATTTACCCCCAACTGACCTGGATTGTGGCTCCTGCGGTTGAGCTTAGTTTTGGTTATATGCACTTCTTTGGAGACACGTCTCCAAGGGATCCTTTGGACTTTGCCACAAAATCTAGGTTCGGCCAAAAGGCAACAGGTCGCAACGTGGCATTCATGAAGGCAAAAGTGACGTTTTAGGGTATAGTCTTTGAGTCACTCAGGTCTCAAAGTTATCGAACAGGGGATTATTGATGAGAACACTCCTTAGCATGATATTGGTTGTTGCCTTAGGCGCGTTGGTTGCCTGCGGTTGGCATTCCGATGGGGGTAAGACGCTGGAAGAACGCTATCCTCATGACGACGGGATGCCCACTCCAAAGGACACTCAGGAACCTAAGGATGTGAGCAACGAGCCTGATGATAACAAGCCTGACGATTCTGAAAGCGCATCTGATGATTCAGGGGGGCGTCCACAACTCGACTGCGATGATGGACAACCTGCCGTTTTCTTTGGCCAATGGGCTGTTGAATTGATTCAGCATGGCACCTTTTCACCCCTTGGGTCTCCACTTGAGCTTACAATCACAGACCATTTCATTGTCAAAACTGATACAAATGGATTCCACTGGGAATTTTGTGATGAAAAACTCTTAGTCGACAATGACGGTGACTTTGACACATTCGTTACGGTGATTCCGGAGGCCTTAAAAAAGGCGCCTAAAACCGGTATTTCTACTGTCACTCCTGAATGTAACAGGATCCCTCCACAGACGATTAAATGGACATGGGGCCTTGAAGATCCAAACGTAAATCCGCTACCAACCGAGGATGAACTTGAAGGGCACTGGGACCAGGATAATGATGGAAATCCTGGCGTTACACTTAGCGTTGAAAGCCCGATAGCAGGACAACGGTACCTTGCAAGGCGAATCACCTTTAACCTGTTTGATTCCTCGTCTGGCGAAGACAGCTGGGAAGGAATCCTTGACTTTCAGATTGAGGAATCTGGACTAGGAGCTAGTAGTGCTATGTTAAAGGCAGTGGTTCCTATCACCCAGAATCACATGAAAACCTCGACTTATCGCGTTTATAGAACTGACGCCACTGATTGTGCCAGCCTGATGTCTTCCAAGTAGCACCGGAGTATTAAGATGACAAGCTCCAGTTCCAAACCTAAGCGATGGGATTTATTCGTCTTTATGCTTGTAAAAAACAGGCTCTTTGTGGGCTTAGCGGCTGTGGTCATCACAGCTCTGTCGATAGCAGGTATGCCAACCATCCAGTCGTCTGCTGACCCGACCTCATATTTGCCAGCCAGTCTTGAGGATGTTCAGTTTTGGCGCGACATGTCCAATCGATTTAGCGCTTTCGAGGTTTTGATGGTCGGCCTTGAAGAACCTTCAGCGCCATTAAGTTCTGACGGGTTAGCTAGGCTTGCCAGGATTACCGACCGGTTGGATGAACTGAAAGCAGAGGGGATTTTGTGGTCCAGAAGCTTGACCAACGTCCAGACCCAGCATCTCGATGAAGAAGGAGAGGTAGTGGCAGACCTGATGGTCCCAGCCATTCCAAGGGACAAGGCAGGACTGGATGAACTGGCCACCAGAATCATGGCAGATCCACAGGTGCCAGGCGCCTTCGTAAGTCACGACTTGAAGGCTTACATCATCTTGCTTAGGGCGGATCCTCGCAAAGATGCCGGGGCCATCGCCGGATTGGTGGAAAAGGTAGTCGACGAAGAACGTGGTGACATGAATGCCTATTATTTTGGGGCACCATTTGTCACAAGGGCTATTAGCCGACAGGTTTATAACCAGTTGCCTTGGGTGGTGCCACTTTTTGCCCTTGGGCTTGCTATCGTGCTGGGCGTTTGGATCAGAAGGCCTGCGGTAATTGGGATAGTTTTGGCAAGCGCGATTGTCCCACTGGTTTGGTGGCTCGGCTTTTTGGGCTTGTTTCGAATTGAGGTAACAGTTGCGGTACTAAATGGCGCCTTGCTTTTGCTGGCGGTTGGAGCCGTGGTATTTGCCAGGCTTGCCGAGGCCAGAAATGCAGGACGCCCTGACTTTTTACCAAGGCGTAGTGTCATGCTTTTGCTTGGTGGGTTGTTCGCTTTCTTTGCACTGTCACTTCTAAACAGGTTTGCCCAGGCCCCCCTCCCCTATCTTGCTCAGTTTGGTGAAGCTATGATGCTTGGCTTTGCTTGCCTGACGCTCTTTGCAATGCTTGGCGCAGTCCCACTGCTTTCTTTGATCCAGCCCAAAACTACGCCGGCCCCCAAAAAGGAAAGACATCAAAGCAAATTTGAAACCACTGGCAAGCGAATTGTTGCAGTAACTCTTGGAATTGCTTTCCTAGCTGGTGGGGTATGGGGAGCCTCGAAGCTTCGTTTTCAGATTAACTTGAGCGAAATGTTCAGTTCCAAGGAGGCCACAGGACAAGCTCTTGGATTTTTTGACAAATACTTCGGTGGCTCGGACTTTGTACAGATAAACGTGGTTGGCGATTTTATGGATCCTGCAACTCTTGGCCAGATTCACAGACTGACAGACCTGCTTGAAGGATCAAAAGTCTTTCCAGATGTAAGGTCCGTCAGTCAGGTCGTAGCGTTCCTAAACACCGGATTTGGTGGCGGAATCAACTGGATTCCACCTGAAAGAGATGCCTTGGAAAATATTTGGTTCTTTTTAGCTGGAAGCGAAGACGTGCGGGCAATGGTGGATGCGGACCGCAAGGAGGGAATGATCACTCTAAGAGCCCCAGCTAAAGACACCGACTACGAACGAATGGTTTCAGTAGTTAGCAAGGCGATAGAAGATTCGAAGATGCAAGGTGTAGCTGGAGCTAGGGAACGCATCGGTGCTTTAACCAGGATTTATGGTGTTACCCTGCCTGAAGGGCGCTTGGACGAGATCCTCGATAAGGCAAGTGGAACTGGGGATCCTGCAAGGCGTGAGGCCAGAATCAAGGTAATTCTCGATGAACTTCATGACTACATGAAATCAGATGCCTCACCCTTTTTGGTGAGTGATGCTGGTTGGGAAAAGCTGGCAGCTCTGCTTAAGGAAGAGGACCTACCACTTGAAGGTAGCCTTGGCGCCGCCATTGCGTCTTTGCCTGAATACACCGAACTGCAGGCATCCGAGGAACTTGCAGGCCGTGTAGCACAAATGCTGCTAATCAGGGTCAGGAATTTGGATCGTGAAAAACGCAGCTTGGAATTGGCTGATGACCTGGTAGCCAGTGTCGACAACGCCCAGGGAGCCTTCCACACAAGAGCTCGTGGCGTGTTGGCTGACCTATTGCATGGAGATCGTGCCCCTGGAAATATTGAGACTAGGATAAGTGGTTTTCCAGCAATGATTCCAAAGATTGAGGCCTTGTTATCTAAGGGCTTGCGCGATTCGGCCTTGGTATTGTTGGCAGTCTTCACAGTGATAGCGATTTGGGGAGCCTGGCGCTATCCAAGGCGTGTTAGAGCCATTCCAGAGGCGTTGGTGGCGACAGTCTTGACTTTCGCTGTTGGCGCCCTTATAGGAATTCATGTCGATTCGGGATCGGCAACCCTGTACCTGCTGCCTGCCACAATGACCTGGTTTTTGTCGCCTAGTCTGGCCGATGAAGATGCTTACCAGTGGAAGTGGCCGTGGGTATTTGCCGTTGCTGTTGCCGTGGCGGCATTAAGCTTGCTGCTGATTGGAGTTATGCCGGTAACCAGATTAGGTGCTGTTTTAGCCCTTGGGTTGGTAATCCCGGTGGTGGCGACAGCTGCTAGCTCCTGGCTGTGGGACCCGATTCAGGCTGGAAGAGAGCTTCTCGAAGAATTGAGGCCAAAAGGTCAATAGAACCATAAAGTTAAAGTAGGACAACAAATGCCCATAGGTATTGTGACCAATCCAAGGTCTAAAAAGAACCTGCGTAATCCTGGAAATATTCGTCGTCTTATGGATTTAGAGGCAGAAGACGTGCTGGTAAGAGCCACTAGCGATCTCTCAGAACTCCCGGATGTTATTGACGAATTTCTGGATGCCGGTTGTGAGGCCTGGATTGCGGACGGTGGGGATGGCACCTTACACTGGCTGTTAAATGTTGCTGGGGATAAATTAAAGAAAGAGGGACGTTGGGATGGCGTGTCACCATTTCCGATTCCTTTGAGCCCAGCTAACGGTGGCACTGCCGGTTTTGTTGCCAAAAAGCTTGGTATCAAAGGCCCCTCTGACCTTTTTGCCCAGTCCCTTATCGATGATATGAGGGCTGGCAAAACGCTAAAAACCCAACCAGTTAAAACGCTGCATTTTTCTGGCACCAAGGTTGATGGCGGTGAGTTCGATCAGCTCGGCTTTGCAGCCGCGTTAGGAGGCATAGGTGAGAGGTTTTTTGAACAGTACTATGCTGAGCCTAATCCCAACAAATGGACCATTATCTACGTGACGATGCGTGCAGCTCTTGGTCACCTAGCTAGCTTTGTTCCTGTAGGAGGGATTGGCTGGCTTGATCGGCTTAAAGATTATGGGCGCCGAATGCTTGAGGGCACCAACGCTATCGTCACCGTTGATGACCAGCAGTTTCACTACGACACGTTCCAAGGCCTTTATGCAGGGGCAATTGACGTAGATCTGGGAACTATCGCCCTTTTTTCATACGCCTCCGACCCTGACAAAATGCATTATGTAGCTGGGGCCTTGGACCGGATTGAATGCACTTGGAAATGGTTTTTTCTGGTGCTTGGACGACCGGTTCCAGGTGGTACATGGCACGAGCTACCTGGCATAAACATGAGCGTTATCCCCCAAGGTGGTCAGACAGTCACGCCCGTTATTGATGGCGAGTTTGCAGATACTCTGACCACTATTCACGTAAAACCTGGTCCTTTGGTTTACGCTGCTATGCCCAGCTCGAAATAACTTGCTGATTCAAGATTTATTCGTGGATTGTCACTTACCAAAGTCAATGGAATAGACCAAGGTTCCCTTGGAAAACTCTAAGAATCGCTGGGCGATTTCTTGCTGATGGACGTTTTTAGCACCATCACCCACAACATAGCGGTCGATAAGCTCCTTGGCGGCCGCTGTATCGCCGGTGGCCTTTATGGTCACAACCTTTGCCATTAAATCGCTGACCGCAGCAGGCACTTTTTCGTAATCAAGCTTGAACTTACCCACCGTTTGGCCAGTTGCTGAATCGACAGTATCCACCCAAGCCAAGGCTCCAGCATCAACCAAAAATCCAACCTGAATCGCGGAGAGTTGACTGTAAGGCTTAGGATTGCCATTTGGCGCAAACAACCCCTGAGATAGATGGCCAAAAGACCAAGCCAAGGCGTGGGTATAAATCTGCTTGGCCTCCAAATCGGAAATCACGCCGGCCTTTCTAAGTAATTCAGTGTAAAACCAAGCACCAGTCTGAGCTTTAAGCTCCTCAAGAACTGTGGCAACTGGGCCACCAAAGATCTGACGCGGGTCCTTGCCGTCGATCTTGGAATCGGAATGCGGCCCAAGGTTGTGGGTGGCCTCGTGCAGGATGATATCAATCAAAGCCACGCGCTTATCGGTGGAGTACAGGGCCAAAGTTTCGTCCTCAAGCATCAGGGCAGCCCTGGTTTTGGCAAGAGCCTGGCTGTCTGGATCGGTATAAAGGTTTGACATGACAACAGTTCTGCCTCTGCCTTCGTTGGCGACCTTGCCCCAGTTGGGCAGCGATTGGCCTATCGTGGCTCCTAGAGGCGACCTTGAATTGCCAGAATTAACAATAATTTCAATGAAATCTGGCATAGAAAACTTAACTGAGCGAGGCTTATATGCCGGAGCTATTTCGCCAAGGGATTTTTCCATCTGAGAACGCAGCTTGGTCAACTGATCCTGAAGCGCCAGCGCACTGCGATCTATCAGCGCAAAAGAGACGTGAAAACCAGCCTTAGCCTGGCAGAGATCCCAGTATGTCTCGTCGGGGGCAATTCGAAGATACCAACGGCTGTTTCGTGAGTTCATCACTGACCAAGCCTCGTCAGCTCCCAACCAATCCCCAGTTCTGAAACTTTTGGCGGCAGCAGTCAGATACCTGGCAAACGCCTTTTCACCAGCTGCTGTAGCGGCTTTAGCTGCCAGATCCAGGTCTGCGGCAATAGCTGTCATTTCAGCTTGGTACTCTTCGATCAAGGGCACTGCTACCAAACCCTCATCAGTTTTTCGAACCACAGTAAACGGGTCCAAAAGCTTGTCTGAATTGGCCTGACTGGCTAACAAATCGCACAGCTCCAGATTGTGCTCCATATCCATGGGATAGGGGCCCCATTTTCGTTGTGGAAAATCAGACAGGGCGTTACAAAATGGGTCTCTTTCGGTCTGAGGCGCCATACACCATGGCCCCTGATTGCGGGCAAACAAAGCGGCACTTTCAGCATCAGCTAGGGTGCCATCCTTGCCTAGCTCATCAGTTGCCATCTGTTTTTGAAACAGGGCCTCAATTTTGTCAGCTGCTTTCAGTATGTGACCAACCATCAGTTTTTCAGCTGGCCTTAAACGTGACAGATCGGTGCGAACCAAAGTAGGAATGCCCTGATCAAGCTCCTTGCGCACAACCTCCAAGCGTTTTGCCTCCACCAACCTTCGGTAAAGCTTTTCAAAGGCGGGGGTAAGCTTGCCATCAGCCACAAAAGGAGTCGAGCCCTCCAACACACCTAGCCCAACCAATTCCGCGGGCTCAGGAATCCCAATCTGCCCCTCATCAAGCGCCCAAAGAACTGGCACTCCTGCGGCGGCAGCTAAGCGATTAAAATCTGCCCTAGACAGCGCCGGCAAACCATACATCGATTGCTTTGCAAAAGTTGGCGCAGCCACCAGGATAACCGCTAGCATGCCACCCATCAGTTTGATTCTTGTCATAACTCACCTCGTTTGGGTCACTAGGTCAGCTTACAGCCTGCAACCCACTGTAAAACAACCTACCAATTAGCCGTTGTCACTTGCAAAAACGACATTCAAGTCCGTTAGGATCAACGTCCTTTTCCGCAATATTAGCAGCAACTATAACCGGATCCCAGACCGGAGAAAATGGCGGAGCATATGCTAGGTCAAGATTGCCGACATCTTTAACAGTCATCTCTGCCCAGATTGCGGTCGCCAGTATGTCCACCCTTTTTGCGACTCCAGCACCAACCAGTTGAGCACCTAATAACTGGCCGTTATCCTTACGTGATATTAAAATAACCCGCATCGGCTTTCGTCCGGGCATACCGTGGGCTTGATCAAAGGCATCAATCATCGAGACTGCGACATCTATACCTGCATCCTTGGCTTCAGCACGGCCTATTCCAGTCCTAGCCGCGTCAGCCCCAAGCGTCTTGAATACTGAGGTTCCAATCATGCCTTCCCATGCCACGTGGCCGCCAACGGCGTTTTCACCTGCGATTCGCCCCTGTTTATTGGCATTCGTGCCAAGGGGAACGTAGGCTGGCCGCTGCAGCACCCTGTGCCACTGCTCGGCACAGTCTCCAGCCGCCCAAATACCTGGAATGTTGGTTCTCATCTCGCGATCTACTGCAACTGCGCCTGTTGGGCCAAGCTTAATGCCAGCATTAACGGCCAAATCAACGGTAGGGCGCACTCCAATAGCAACCAGCACCACGTCGGTTGGGATTGTTGGGCCGTCAGTCAAAACGGCCTTTACCTGGCCATTTGAGCCTTCAAACCCAGTCACAGTGACGCCTTCAAGCAAGATCACCCCACCCTTTTCAAGCGCTACGTGGACCGGTTTAACAATCTCGGGCTCCCAGCCAGGCATAATAGAAGGCAGCTTCTCAATGACGGTCACTTCTATGCCAAGCTCTGTAAACACATCAGCCATCTCAAGGCCAATATATCCGCCGCCAATAATGGCCGCTCGTTTTGGAGCCTTGCGGGCCAGATAATCCTTGACAGCCTTGCCATCCACCAGATCTCGCAAGGTCAAAACCCCCTCAAGCTCAATCCCAGGCCACGCAGGTTTGATGGAATGAGCACCTGTGGAATAAACCAACGAATCCCATTGAAAGGTTGAAAGCTCTCCACTTACAAGATTCTTGGCCTTAACCGTGTGATTATAAGCATCAATTTCAAGCACTTCCATGTTAGTTCTGGCGTCGATACCACGTTTTGTGCGGAACTGCTCGGGTGTAATAACCACCATACTTTCCATCGGATCGTCTGGGCGCAACAGGTTGTAAGGCATTCCACACGCGCCGTACGAGACATAAGGTGATTTTTCTAGGGCTATAACATTCAGAGATGGGTCAAGACGCTTGGCTTTGCTGGCAGCACTCATCCCAGCGGCAACTCCCCCAACAACCAGTAACGTTGACATAATTGCTCCTTTATGACGAGACATCGCGGGCCATGTCTCACCAGCCTTAAACTAACACTTGGCGGTGATTTTGGTTACCGCATAGTAGCTGTAATCATTACACCGTTAATTGGCAAATTTGGATTGTGAACTTTAGCAACACAACGCTGGCAACTAGTGATAGACTTGGCGCCAATTCTTTTTGGAGCTTTTAAATGGCTTTGACACTGGAACAAAAGGAAAAGGTTATTTGGGGTTTGGAAAATCTGCTTCAGCGTTCACAGGCAGACGCGCCTAAAGTGGACGAATTCATTTCAATAGTCGAGGACTTTCTTAGCGAGCAGCTTAAAAAGTATCTGGTCGATATCTGCACCGCTATGGAGTTTGGCGATGGTGAAAGGTTTGAAATTCTGACGGATTATTACCTTCCCCAACCAGGCGATGACGACATGGCCGAAATCGCAGCCGTTGTAAATCTCGATGACATGGGGGCTTTGGTGCTTTCCCTTCACTTGATTTACGACCCTGTAAACGACATTAACTTGGCGGCTATCAATCTGAGGCTTGAGCCAACAGAAGAATGGGATGCCGAGGAGTTAGACCTCCTGAGTCTGAAGTTGGACGATATCGCGGCAAGTGAAAATGAAGACTGGGACGACGACGAAGACGAAGACGACGATGAAGACTTTGAAGATGATGAAGATGAAGACGACGACGAGCATGACCACGAAGAAGAGTTCGCCCTGTATGTTGAATTGGAACCAGACAACATTGATGAGCTTGAAGAGATCGTCGATGCCTTGGCAACCCAGTGGATCGAGATCTGGCGTGAAATCAAGGACGAACATTAATAACTGCTCTACTTCCCCATGCGTTTAAACCTACAACAACCGCGATTTTGTGTGTGATTTTAGGTTAAGATTGCCCCATGAGTGAGTGGCCTTCCAGACAGTCCGCACGAAAAATAATGTTGTTTGTGGCTATCGCCTTGGTGGCCCTGACCTTTGTCCCGTATCTAACACAGGCGTTAAATCCACCACCTGGGCGCGTTTTTGCGTGGATGTTCTTTCGCTTACCTGATGAAGCCAGCTATTTGATGTGGATACAACAGCATGCTGCGGGCCGCTTTTTCGTTGAAAACAGAATGGCCTTAGATGTGCGAGGGCAGATTCCGCCAAATCCTGTGTGGCTTTTGCTTGGCTTTGCCCAAAAGGTGACCGGTCTTTCAGGAATTGCCATATATCACGCAGGCAGAGCCGTACTAGCACTTTGCTATTTTTGGGTTCTAAGCTCCCTTTGTTTGACCGTTTTACCCACACCTAGACAGGCTTTAGTCTGCTTTTTAAGCATCTCTGTTGGCAGTGGTCTTGGATGGCTTTGGGATGTAGGCATACCGCTTCGAAGTGCAGACTGGATCACAGAAATGTGGTCGTTTCCTTCGATTTTTCATTACCCCCACTTTGCGGCGGCCCTTGCCTTGCTGGCCTATGGTCTTAAGGAATTATGGCTTTCATACGAAAAGGGGCCAAAGCTTGACTTAGTGCTTGCAACTTTGACAAATCCTAGACCTTTTGAAGGCCCCGCTTTAAAAATTGACAGTCACTCGATAAAGGCTGGCCTTGCATGGGCGTTTTTAGTCTGGGTCCATCCATACACAGCAGGTACTGTGTACTTGGCGCTTGGCCTGACCATGTTAGTCACCTTCATCCGGATGTTGACTGGACGAGCCTTTGGCGCCTTCGACCTTACAACTAGGTTTGGAATTTGGTTTGCAATTTTAAAACCTGGAGTAGTTGTGTTGGGCCTTGGGACCCTGTCTGTTGGACTGATGGCTGGCTTGCTGTTTACAAGCCCAGCTATGCAAAGTTGGGCCGCTTTAAATCGCCTGCCATCACCTTCGCCTTTTGCATATCTGCTTGGCTTTGGATTTGTTGGACTATTAGCCCTGGCAGGGATCGTCAAAAAGCTACGTCGTGCCGATTTTCCTTGGCATTTTTTGATCGGCTGGCTTGTGACAGCCATGGCCTTAGCTTACGCAGGCCCATTGATTCCATTTGAGCGACGCTGCATTGAAGGGGTGCACATAGCGCTTGCCATATTTGCCACAGTCGCCATTGGCCCATTCTTTGACCGTTTAAGTAAAAGGGCCGCTATCATCGCTTTGATAGTTCTGGCAGCAGCTCTTGCGCCCACTAACGCTGTAATGTTATGGAAAGAAGCAACTGCAAAATCGCCGTCAGCCCAGATTAAAGACGACTGGCCCCAGCTGTTTGCGGCCGTCAAAGACCTACCTGAGCCAAGGACGGTGTGCACTGATCCACGCACTGCCATGTTTTTAGCCGGCTTTGCTGCGGCCAAAGTAAATACTGGGCACGATCAATTGACACCAAATCTGAATCAAAAGGCGGCCGAATTTCATGAATTTTCAACTACGCCAGCTAGCTGGGATCTTCGCGTCAAATGGATGCAAGATGCAGGTTGCCAGTGGTTGGTGCTGACCCCTAAGACGGTGGCAGCGCTTCCAAAGGATAACTTTCCTGAACCAGTCAAGGCTGGCAAAACCTGGGTAATCGTGGGGCCGGCTGAATCGCCTTAAGCCCACAAACAAAGGTCATTAAAGGGTTTGGACTTTACCAACATCACTTGAATGGCCACAATATGCGCTGGTTTTTGTGTGGGGAGGTGTCGTGATTTTGAAAATAGCAAAAATGGGGCATCCGGTCCTTAGGCGTAAAGCTGAGCTGGTGACTGAAGAAGATTTCAAATCTGGATGGGTGGCTTCTACAGTTAATGACATGTTTGACACCATGGAGGACTACAACGGCGTTGGGTTGGCTGCCCCACAGGTGCACATCTCAAAGAGGTTGGCCGTTGTAGAAGTTCCAGAACCGGATGGAATACCGCCTACACCAATGATTAATCCAGTGGTTACACCCGTTACAGAACGTGAGATGCAAACTTGGGAAGGGTGCCTGTCTATTCCAGGCTTAATTGGGCTGGTCCCAAGGCCAGCGGCTGTCCGAGTGGATTACCTTGATATTGAAGGAAAACCTGCCCACATGGTAGTTGAAGGATTTGCAGCTGCCGCAGTTCAACACGAGTGCGACCACCTAGATGGCGTTTTGTACATCGACAGAATTAAGGACCCGAAGACGTTGATGTTTACCGATGAATACGAAAGGCACCATTCAAACCTCGAAGATGACGATTAGCTAAACCTGTTTTTGGAGGGTTGACCTCCTCAAATTGTCCCTGTTAGGATGCGCCGCCCTTTGGTTAAAACCTGCGGGGGTGTGCTTGTTCAGTAAAACAACATTGGCCGCGCCCATCGTTATTGCTGCTTTGCTTTGCTGCATCGGCCTGACTAGTTGTGGCGAGACCTCACAACCGGACTACGTAGTTACTGCAACTTTGAAGGGCAGTCCTTACGAGCGTGGTCTGTTACACGGCCAACTCTTTGGGAATCGAATTCGATCATTTTACACGACCATGCTCAGCCATTCGTTGATGCCATACCTGAATCGCGAAAGGCCTGATGTTGCCTCAATTCTTTTAAACTACCAGTCTACGTCTGAGGGGAACGCAGATTCCTACTACCAGCAGTGGCGCGATAACTGCCTGAAAACATGTAAAGATTCCTGTGATGAATACTGCGGTTTTTCATATTTGTTGATGCGAGATTCGGCTGAATCTTTGAAAAGATACATCCCCCAGGAATACCTGGATGAAATGCAAGGAATCGCGGATGGAGCTGGGTTATCCTTTGAAAGGGTGCTGATTTTAAACACCTTTTTTGATACTTTGATGGCTTTTCGCTCGATCAGCTACTACATCCGCCAGGCGCAATCTCCGATGCTGATCCAGCTTGAATTTTTCGGTGCTGCTGACGACGGCGTTGATAACGATGGGGATGGCCTTACTGATGAGCCAGGTGAAGGCTTGTTTGCCACCTATGAGCCTAGCCCCACTGCTACTTTGGTTGAGGTGCCTGCCAATAAGCCAATTCGCTTGCGCCTGCACGATATCAAGCTAGGCATTGGTACAGACAAGGGTGACACCCCAGGTGTTGACCCTGACACTATTCGAATCAGGCATAACGAAACACAGTATCAATACCCACTGGATGAAGGGATAATAACGGTCCTGCCTGTGCCAGAAGACCCTCAAGCCCTTGATGTCGAGTTTTTGCCACCTGGTGGTTTTGAGCTGGCGTCCGTGCAAACTCTACTTGTTCAGGCTGGGGATTTTAATCGGATCGAAAACCCTCCACCAATACGCGCAAGGTTTATGCGTGACGAGCGGATCACCTTTTCCACCGTTGGTTATGGGGCAAAAATCTCAGATATCCACAACCAAGGCTATGCTGATGGTCAAACTCAGCCACCTTCCATTGCCTTTGCGGCCTCTGGCGCGGCTACTAGCGATGGCCAGCCCTTCCTGGCGCATCATTTTGCGCTGCTTGATTCAAATACCGCCCATAAACATACCGCGCTGCTGGTTCACGTCCCTGACAATGGGGAAAATCCCCATGTAACCCTTGGATACACAGGCCTTGTTTGGGGACTTTCAGGGATGAACTCAAAGGGCCTCGCGTGGGCCTTTAACACATCTGATACGCTTGATAATTCGATGGTTAACGCCTTCATGCGTGACATGTTTGAAACTAAGCTTGTTTGTTCTGGTGCACCTATTGGAATCATTGGACGAGATATCCTTACCAGACATGACACCGTCGATGAAGCCGTTGACACCTTGAAGCGAATCCGTCCCAGTTTTGGATGGAATCTTTTGCTTGCAGACGCCGGCGGCGATATGGCTGCCATAGAACTTGACTGGGACCTGGAAAGACATGGTGGAACCTATGTAATTGAGCCAACTGAGGAGGCTGATGATGGAGGCTACCTTGGAGGCAAAAGTGGCAACGATTTGTATATAGGCAGCCATTACATTAAAAACCTCAATGACTTGACCACCAAGGTACTAATGTTTCAGGTGCGACCACAACGCTACTGGTCAAGCTTTTATTTTCGATCTGTACGCGCAAGATCCATCCTTGGGACAAATATTGAAAATAATATCGGGCAGCTAAACGTTGACAAGGCCATAGAAATTATGCAAGTCCCTGACTTGATAGATGAACGGGACTCGATGATTTCGGCTGTTTTTGAGCCCAAAACACTGAAAATAAACTACGCGATGGGAGAAGTGCCTGCACTAAACAGTGGATTTGTGGAGTTTTCCTTTGCCGACCTATTGGGTGGCCAATGAAACACCAGTGTAAACAAGCCCGATGCCTCTTGGTGGCCTTGATGCTGGCCATTGCCCCAAATGATGCAGATGCTGGATTTGCGGAGGCGTTGCCTAAGAACACGTTTTTGTTGGATATTCAATACAACTTTTCCTGGCTAGAGGGAGCTTGGGATAACAATGCTTCCATGGGGCCTTTGATTCCAGTTATCGAACGTTATGAACCAGGTGGTGGTAAACAGGGAACCTTGATTCCAGATGCAAGTGTGCGTTATCACGTGATGGTGTTTCAATTACAGTACGGAATTGTCGACTGGCTTTCGTTTGGTTTTGGGGTACCTGTAGTAATTGAAACCTCAATTAACCCACGGCTTAAGTGGGTCTCTGGTGACTTCCAACCTGTTCTTGGACGCGCCTACAGTGAAACAGACTTTTGGCAGTGGGCTGAAAGCATGGGACAACCCAAGCCAGAAAAGTGGGTAGGCAACAAAGGAGTGCTTGGTGACTTGGTTTTGGGCTTAAGACTTCGTTGGACTGACTGGATTCCAGGAATTGAAAAGGCCCAAGTAGCGTCTGCGCTAACCATCACCGGGGCTATTCCAACTGGAAAAAAGGCCGATCCTGAAGAGATTGTCTCAGCTGGAACTACAATGTGGGACCTGCAGACACAAGGCAATATTTCCATCCACTTGGGTGTAGACAAGTATTTCGAAAAAGAACTTGATGGCAGATTAATAATTGGTGCTGACGTCTTTTATGATTGGTTCGCCCCCCAGCGATACAAGTCACCACGAGGCCTGCGCAATCCCCTTTTGGCTAACTTCGCGCCTTACATCGGCGATTCCTACATAATAAAACCTGGTGATTTCTTTGGAGCATCGCTGCAATTTGATGTGATAGCAGTTAAAGGGCCAGTAAAAGCTTCATGGATTAGCGGTTATGACGAGGTCAGAGCCGCCGGATTTCCGCCGCTGCTTACTTTGTCGTTTAGATACACGTTCATTAAGCTTGGTCAGACAGATTATCACTCACAGTCGGATCTCTGGGATTACACCCAGGAGGACCGCTGGCGGCCAGGATTTCGCAACATTCTTACTATCACGACGCTGTTTAGCTTTTTGCGCCTTGGGGCACCGCTGCAGCTTTATTTCACGTATCGCTCACTTAGCTTAATTCCTGGAAAAAATACCAGGGCTGCAGATGTGTTTACCACCGGGCTAAGAATTCCGGCCAAGTTTTGGTAAAGTACGGCTATGAGTAGGCAAATGATTGGCCAAATAGCAAAACGTCTCGGAAAAAGGTTTTTAACTGTCAGGTTTAAACGAATCTCAGTTGTGTTTTTCGTTGCGCTGTTGACAAACACTTGCCACACAGAGCCAGGTGGGTTTGAGAAAGAGTCTGGAACTATTGATAGCTTTGGTGGAGCTAAGAGCATATATGAGCCAAACGTGGACGTAGTTTTAAGTCCAGGAGAGGGGAGTGTTGGCGATTCATGCGAGAAAAATGACGAATGTGTCACTGGTTTTTGCATGACAACTGATGAGATAAAGTCATTCATTAAGGGGGCCGAGGTCGACAATGGGTATTGTTCCCAGTTGTTTTGTGACTTAGAGGCAAGTGAGGGAGATTGTTCAATAGCCAACGGTGGAATTTGCTTTAGTCTTTTTGTCTTTTTGCCTGACTTTGGAGACAGTGGCATCTGCCTGAGGCCATGTCAAAACGACCAAGACTGCCGAATCGAAGACGACAATGAATGCTTTGACGTGAACGCGCTGGTTGGACAGGGCCTGGTAAGCCAGGAAACAGTGGATTCCAAATACAGAGAATACACCAAGGCCTGTCTACCAAAATCCATCAAAGACATAGCCATCGAAAAACTACAAAATCAATAGCCCCTGTCCCTGTCCCTGCCCCCTGCCCCCTGCCCCTGTCCCTGTCCCTGTCCCTGGCCCTGGCCCTGCCCCTGTCCCTGTCCCTGTCCCTGCCCCTGTCCCTGTCCCTGCCCCTGTCCCT
>Ga0209407_1001699_pt1 | contig 22367 bp, 17 predicted proteins | sample AD_JPNHG3_MetaG_FD_184410 | JGI IMG/M metagenome (GOLD analysis project Ga0209407, IMG submission 184410) | Active sludge microbial communities of municipal wastewater-treating anaerobic digesters from Japan - AD_JPNHG3_MetaG (SPAdes) (version 2) | ecosystem: Engineered > Bioreactor > Anaerobic... | reverse complement strand
AGAAATAAAAAAAAGGCCGGGGGTAATCCCGGCCATCTAACTTAAATAGTCGACCCTTATTAACATAATAACATATTGATTGTTAATAATATAATAGGTTGTTTTCAATAAAATATTTGCAAGATTTCGTAAATTAGGCGCATAAACCTTGCAATATTTTTAAGATGGCACCAAAGGGAAAAGATCAAAGTCAGGGGAGCTTGTTTTTCTCGTTAAGGGATACCCTAAATCCCAAACACCCCCTATTTGTACTGGCCAACCAGATCCAGTGGGATACTTTCGAGAAGGCCTTCAGGGGGCTGTACTGTGCGGATAATGGGCGACCAGCCAAACCCATTCGCTTAATGGTGGGCCTGCTCATCCTGAAGCATGTACGCAACCTCTCGGACGAGTCGGTGGTGGAGCAATGGAGCGAAAACAGCTATTTCCAATACTTTACGGGCGAGAATTCATTTGTACCGACAGTGCCATGTGAAGCCTCTGAGCTAGTGCATTTTAGGAAGCGGATAGGCGAAAGCGGGGTGGAGCTGATTTTAAAGGAGAGCATTCGGGTCAACGGTAAGGATTCCCTGGACTCAAATGTAAACGTGGACACCACCGTTCAGGAGAAAAACATCACATTCCCCACGGATGCGAAGCTGCACAGGAAGATCATACAGAAATGCAAGGCCATTGCCCAGAAGGAGGGTATTGAGTTACGGCAGAGCTACAGCAGGACACTCAAAAAGCTAGGCCAGGCGCAACGGTTTAGGAACCACCCCCGGAACAGATCGAAGGCGCAGAAAGCCGATAGGAAGGTGAGGACGATAGCCGGTCGCCTGGTGCGGGAGCTGGAACGGAAGCTTACACCCAACAGCAGGTATCAAGCAGATTTACAGCTATTTTCGCAGGTTTTGATGCAACAGAAGGACAGTAAGAAAAAGATTTACTCCATCCATGAGCCGGAGGTGGTGTGCATCTCCAAGGGGAAGGAGCACAAGAAGTATGAGTTTGGCAACAAGGCATCGTTTGCAAAGACCGACAGCGGGGTTATAGTGGGGGCGCTAGGGTTCAGGGACCAGTACGATGGGCATACGCTAAAGCCAACGCTTGAGCAGGTAGAACGGCTGACGGGTAGAATGCCGCAAAGGGTGAAGGTAGACAGGGGGTACAAGGGCTGTAAACAGATAGGGGATACAGAGGTTCTAATTCCGTCAACCCCATGAAGGTCAGCGAGTTACTACCAGCGCAGAAAGCTAAGCGAAAGGCACAAGAAACGTGCCGGAATTGAGCCCATCATAGGACACCTGAAGGCGGATCATCGCCTCAGCCGCAACTTTTACAAGGGGATAGTAGGCGATAACATCAATATCATGCTGGCAGCCGCAGCATTTAACTTCAAAAGGGTTATGAACAGGTGGAAGAAAAAAATTTCCCATTTATTCCAAACACTATTTTTCTTTTTACATGCATGCCTTTCCCCTTCCCATGTTTTTTTATCCTCAAGAAAAAATTTAAAACCGACTTTTTAAGGGACGACTAAATAAAATTCTTTAGCGGAAATTAATTCCAACCCCGGCATTAAAAATACCATAATTGCCAAGTGAGTAGTCGAAATGGAAAGCAAGGATTGCTAGCTTAAGCCTTAACCCAAGATTGGCAGTAAAACCGTTATTGGCAAAGTCGAAAGCAACGGGGTCAGTAACAGTCCCAACGCCTTCAACGTTATAGGTTCCCTTAAGTGAAATATCGGTTGTTGAATGGTTATACCCCAAACCGCCATAAACAGTTAAAACTGGAATGGACTTAGAAACAAGTAAGCGAGCCGTATAACCCGACGATTTAAAATTAAGCTTTTGCTTTTGTGCCTTATTGATGTCGAACGATGAAGCGAACTGAGTGTAACCGAAAAGAACCGACATGCTAAAGGGCAATCGTTTTACAAAAGGAATAAATTCCTTGAACTCGTTTTTTACACCAACACCCCACAAACCAAAGTTTCCAACGCTTGAAATATTTATGGTTGGTAAGAAACGACCAACTATCTCGGTGTGAAAGGGTAATCCTTTTGCTACCTGAATCATTGGGGCAGGAACAAATTTAAGGTTGGCCCCATCGGGCATGTTTAACTCGCTTAGCCCTGTTGCTTTATCAGTTAAAATGGAGTTTGAACTTTTACCCGTTACTGTTGGTGAGGTGGAACTAGAACCAGATTTTACCTGCCAGTATTCCAGGTTTAGCTTTGAAACGTCAAACGTTTTATCGGAACTTGGTGGTATTGTAATTGGAACAGTAAAGGTGATGTCGAACCCTAAAATTCCATGAGGATTTGCAGAATTGTACCACCCAGAATTCAAGCTTGTTCCCAAACTCTTACCAAAAGGTTCAAGGTATGCTTTACTAAGCTTTTCGGCATCGTTCAGGCTTCCTTTCAGGAATTTAGCAACATCTTCCTGCGCGTAAAGCGTTCCTGCTATTAGGCTTAGAAGCAGGACGATAGATTTCCTTAACAGCTTCATATCTATTTTTTTAAAGGGTTTAATTTTAAACAAATAAAGCATAAAAAGAGTTCAATGTCAATATTTATTAAAAAATGAACCGTAAAAAAGGCATTATTACCTAATTTTGTGGAAATATTTTTCCCATGCCGACAATACCCTTAGCTGAAAGGATGCGACCCCGTAATCTGAACGATTATGTAGGGCAGGAGCATCTTGTGGGTAGCAAAGGGGTTATTCGGGAAATGGTAACTAGAGGTACTATAACCTCGTTTATTCTATGGGGCCCTCCGGGCGTAGGAAAAACAACTCTGGCTAGGGTTGTAGCAAACGAGTTAAATAGACCCTTTTACACCCTAAGCGCAATAAGTTCAGGTGTAAAAGATGTTAGGGATGTGATTGAAAAGGCAAAATCACAAAAATTCTTCAACTCACCCTCGCCCATTCTTTTTATTGATGAGATACACCGATTCAGTAAGTCGCAACAGGACTCACTGCTTGGCGCCGTGGAGCAAGGTGTTTTCACATTAATTGGCGCTACAACCGAGAACCCCTCATTTGAGGTGATTACACCATTACTTTCACGTTGCCAGGTTTATATACTTAAACCGCTTTCCAATGAGGAACTTGAACTACTTTTTGTTAGAGCAACAACCACCGATCCTGAGCTGAAAAAATTTAGGTTTGAACTCCGTGAAAGGGATGCTCTTTACAGATTCTCAGGAGGCGATGCCCGCAAGCTATATAATATCATTGAACTTATAACATCAACACAAAATACCAATAACCAGGTTGTAATAACCAATAAAGCCGTAGTTGATGTGCTGCAGCAAAACCTGGCAATTTACGATAAGAACGGAGAGCAGCACTATGACATCATATCGGCATTTATTAAATCGGTAAGGGGTAGCGATCCCAATGCTGCTGTTTACTGGTTGGCGCGTATGATTGAAGGTGGCGAGGACCCCGAATTCATTGCACGCAGGTTAGTTATATTAGCCGCTGAGGACATAGGCTTGGCTAACCCAAATGCGTTACTCATGGCCACCAGCTGTTTTCAGGCAGTTCAGATGATTGGTATGCCGGAGTCACGAATTATCCTATCCGAGGCAACCATTTATCTGGCAACAAGCCCCAAAAGCAATTCAGCCTACGAGGCAATTGGCAAAGCACAAGGGATAGTAAAAGAAACCGGTGACTTGCCCGTGCCACTCCATCTCCGCAATGCACCAACCAGGTTGATGAAGGATATTGGCTATGGTATTGACTATAAGTATGCCCATAGCTTTCCAGGAAATTTTGTGGAGCAGGAATTCCTACCCGAAAAGCTTTCCGGAACCTCAATTTATAAACCGCAGGACAATAGCCGTGAGCAGGAAATTGCTGCAAGGATAAAGGCACTATGGAAAGGTAAGTATAACAAGTAATGCTAATAATATGAACACTATTGCAAAGATTAAAGGAATTAAGCACATTGAATCCGGCAACTTTTTTTTGATGGCTGGACCTTGTGTAGTTGAAAGCCGCGATAACGTAATGAGGATTGCAGAAACTGTATCGAGCATCACTAACAAACTTAAAATCCCTTACATTTTTAAAGCCTCGTACCGCAAGGCAAACCGTTCAAGAATCGATTCATTTGCTGGTATTGGCGATGAAAAGGCACTGAAAATTCTAGGCGAAGTAAATGAGCGATTTGGCTTACCCATTGTTACAGACATTCATAGTGCCCCAGAAGCCGCCATGGCGGCTGAATATGTTGATATTCTTCAGATTCCGGCATTCCTGTGCAGACAAACAGACCTACTGATTGCAGCAGCCCAAACAGGAAAGTTTGTAAATATCAAAAAAGGGCAATTTGTATCACCCGACTCCATGAAATTTGCAGCGCAAAAAGTTGTTGATTCAGGCAATACCAACGTTATTCTAACTGACAGAGGAACAATGTTTGGGTATCATGATCTAATAGTTGATTTTAGGGCCATACCAACCATGCGAGCATTTGGATTTCCTGTTGTTGTTGATGTTACCCACTCGCTTCAGCAACCAAACCAAACCACTGGGGTTACGGGTGGCAGGCCCGATATGATTGAAACCATTGCCCGTGCTGCCATTGCAACAGGAGCCGATGGACTCTTTATGGAAACCCATTTTAACCCAGCCGAAGCATTATCGGATGGGGCAAACATGCTAAATATAAAGTACCTGGAAGGATTACTTGAGCGACTTGTTGCGATCAGGCAAGTGGTTAAGAACTTTTAACGTGAACGTTTAGCAAATCGTTAATCTTTTTCTTTAGGAGGTGGGCGTTAATAGGCTTTGAAACATAGTCGTTACAGCCCACCTCAAAACATTTAAGATTATCGTGAGGTAGAGCGTAGGCGGTTTGTGCAATAATTGGTAAATCAGGATAATTTTCTCTTATTCTTAAAGTTGCCTCATACCCATCAACCACAGGCATTTGAATGTCCATTAGAACAATATCAACTGGGGAACCATTGAGTACCATGGATACTGCTTCCTCGCCATTTCTTGCCCAAAGAATTTTGGCTTTTGTATCGGCTAGAACAGTGGAAAGGTATTTATAGTTGGTATCAATATCCTCAGCTATCAGGATAGTTATGCCCTCCCACTTATATTCAGGATTTTTGGCTTTGAAAATTACAGAACCATCGTTAACGCTCTTTGATTCGTGGTAAGGGAGGGAAAAGTGGAATGTAGTCCCCTGCCCGACCTCCGACTCAAACCAGATATCGCCACCGAGCAACTCAATGATATGTTTAGAAATGTACAACCCGATACCAGTACCGCCGTATTTACGGGTTGAACCCTCCTGTACCTGACGGAACCTGTCGAAAATAATATCCTGCTTATCCTTTGGAATGCCAATTCCTGTATCCCTTACAAAAAATTCAATATTGCTCTTATTCTCGTTAATCAGGTAACCAAACTCAACCGATCCCCTTTCAGTAAATTTCAGAGCATTACCAATAAGGTTAACCAGAACCTGACGTAAACGTTGGGCATCGGTGTATAGGATATTTGATTCATCGTCGTTCAGGTTGAGTAAGCGAATATTAATATGCTCTTTTTCCTGCTTGAACTTAATCTCGTTGAAAAATGTGTATACCTCAAACATCAGGTTATCGAGGTTACAGTCGGCAGGATTAACGGTTAGCTGTCCAGCATCTATCTTGGATAAATCGATAATATCATCTATGAGATTAACCAGCATCATGCCGTTATGGTAAATGATATCGATATACCTATCGCGCTTTTCCTGCGATTCCTCATTCTTTAGGAGCTGGGCAAATCCTAATATGCCATTCATTGGGGTGCGAATCTCATGGCTCATATTGGCCAGGAAGTTTGATTTGAGGATATCGGCTTCCTCGGCCCTAATCTTGGCATTTTGGACTGCTGCTTCGAGTCGTTGTATCTCTAGATGAGCTTTTGCAAGTGTATCGGCCTGTTCATCGTTTTCAATTTGTAGCTCTTTACATTGAATCTTTAACTTTTGAATCTCCTCCCTAAGCTGTTCAAGCAAAACCGAGTGGGATGAACTATTAACTGCATTTGCAGATAATTTTCTTTTATGGTAATTATGTGTAATGAAATATGTAGTGGCTGTAGATACTAACGCCACGATGATTATAATTCCGATACCCATAAATTCCAACATAATTATTCTATGCGAATTCAAATATTCAACTTTTTAAATACAATAACAATAATTATTTGCCTAAAAAGCCTAAGAATTCCTTGAATAGATTTATAGTTTAAATAAACGACACGTTTTAAATGACAAAAGGTTTCCTTAGAATCATTCTAAAGAAACCTTCTGACATTAAATAAAGCCTAAAAGAAGAAACCAACGCTCATGATGATTTGTGGATTGCGTTGATCGAATGAGTAGTCGGTACCACCCAAAGTGATGCCAGTTCCAAGTTTGCTGAGGTTGCCTTCGTATTTAAGGTCGAGGGTAAGGGTTTTAAGAATATCGAGCCCTACTCCTACCTGGTACCCAAAAGTTGCCGACCTGAAATTATTTTTCACTGTTTGGTTGGTCAAATCGGCTAATTTATCTTTAAGACCATCGTTTTCAGAGATTAAGATTGTTGCAACCGGTCCAAGTCCAACCCTAGCAGGACCAAATTTCCATCCAACAATAACTGGGATATCGAACTTGTTGAACTTTTGCATTTCGTTGTAAACATCGTTTAGGGTAACATCCTTAAGCATAACCTCGCCCTGCGAGCGGGAAAAAAGCAGCTCAGGCTGAACAAAGAAACCCATAATTTGCACCCGGGCAAAAAGCCCTGCGTGAAATCCAAGCTTAGCATCGCCCTGCTCCACAATGTATTGGTTTGCACCGTCGGTAATGGTTGCCTTACTAAACTTAACATTGGATGAGCTAATGCCGCCCTTAAGCCCCATTCTAAAGAACTGAGCGTTAGAGAACAGGGAAAGGCTTGTGAGTGCTAAAATAAAAAGTGTTCTTTTCATAGTAATCGGATTTAAAAAGGTTTAATGATCTACTATTATCAAATTGCGTGCTAGATTTAAAAGAGTGGACTAATTAATCGTGCCAATGCTTCCTTGTAGCTATTTTTCAGCGGACGTTTACTCCAGCTTTGGGGTGTAATAACCTGGCTTTGTACCAGGTTGGATAAGAAATTCTCCTCAAGCCTTTCAGTAACCTGATTATCGTAAATGAAAGCCGCCACCTCAAAGTTATCCTCAAAGCTGCGGATATCCATGTTAGCCGACCCCACCATGGCCAGCTTACCATCAATCATCATCACCTTGGAGTGGTTAAAGCCATTTTGGTAAAGGTAAACCTTAATACCTGCCTCCAGTAGCTCGGAAACATAAGAGAGTGAACTCCAGTAAACAACGGTAGAATCGGATTTTCCGGGTAAAATAATCCTAACATCAATCCCACTTAGTGCTGCTGTTTTAAGGGCTGTTAGGATACTTTCGTTAGGTATAAAGTAAGGCGTAGATATATAGATATGCTTATTGGCACGTGTTATGGCATGAAAAAAGGCTTGCATAATACTTGCCCAGTCGGAATCGGGACCGCTTGTTACAATTTGTAAGGGATGGTAACTGGTAACGGTTGGCTGAGGAAAGTAAATATTACGTTCCCTGATGATTTTTCCAGTAACAAAGTACCAATCAATCAGAAAGATAACCTGAAGTGAATGAACTGCCTCACCCTCGATTTTCAACATGGTGTCGTACCACTGGCCAAGCCTTCGGGTACCCTCGATGTACCGGTCAGCAATATTCATTCCACCTAAATAACCAACTTTTCCATCGACCACTACTACTTTTCGGTGGTTTCGGTAGTTTACCCTACTGGTAAGCAAGGGGAATCGAACCTCCATGAACGGATAAATCTCTATGCCAGCATCTTTTAGCTCCTTGACATACCTTTTTGGTAGGCTCCAACTCCCTACATCATCGAATAGGACTCTAACCTTAACGCCCTCTTTAGCCTTTGTTATCAGGATATTTTTAATTCGGTTACCCAGCTTATCGTCATTAATAATATAAAACTCGATATGAATACTTGAAGTGGCTGAGTATAGTGATTCAATTATGGAATCGAAGGCTTGATTACCTGTTTGGAAAATCTCAACCTCATTCTTTTCAGTTAGCAGGGCCTTGCTGTTGTTGAGCAAAAGGGTGATAATACTTAAATGATCAGCAAGCTTATGGTGAATATCGGTTTTAGAGGAAAAGCGGATAACCTGCTTATGGCTTAAATACTCAATTTGTTCAATATCCTGAATCTCTTTACGGCTAAACAGCTTTTCCTTTCTACGGTTTTGGCCAAATACGATATAAAGTAATAACCCAAGTATTGGTAAAGTGATAAGAAGTAAAACCCAAGTGGACGTTTTAGCGGGATCGCGCTTTTCATGGATAATCATTGCGGCCGTAGAAAGCACGGTAATGATATAAATCGCCCATAGTAGCGTAGTTAGGTGGTTTAAAAACGTTTCGGTTAGTATGTTCAAGGCAACCATACCCAAATTTTTCTCTAATTAAGAAAAATTCGGGAAATTATGCAAATAACCTATTTAAAGGGCGAATTGGGCTCTTTTGCCATGTATCCGTATAGAAGCCGATCGATCACAGTTGGCAGAATGCGTTGGGCCAGTACCGATATTTTACCTTCGGTACCCATGATAATATTCCTACGGCGTTTAGCAATTCCATTAACAATAATTTTTGCAACCTCCTCGGGAGTCATCATGTTTTTCTCATCGCGAGGCGACATACCCTGAGGGGTACCATCGGCGGTTAAAGCCGAGAATCTGACGTTAGTAGCTGTAAACCCAGGAGCCGCAATCATTACATGCAAACCGTTCTTGAGATTTTCGATACGTAAGGTTTCCAGGAAACCATGCATTGCAAATTTTGATGCTGAATACCCACATCGGCCTGGTAATCCGTGGAATCCAGCAATGGAACTCACACCTACTACTGAACCTTTTGTCTCAAGCAAATAGGGTAATGCATACTTTGTACAGTAAACAGTACCCCAAAAATTTACATCCATGAGATGCCGAATAACCTTAAGGTCAACATCCTTAAAAAGGGCACGCATGGAAACGCCTGCGTTATTGATAAGTATATCGATTTGTCCGTACCTGCTTATGGCCTGTTCAACTAAGTTTTTACAGTCACTCTCGCTGGTCACATCGGTTTTTACAGGCAGCACCTCTACTCCAACTGAGGATAGTTCAGATGCAATAGCCTTAAGCTCATCGATGTTACGAGCACCAATAACCAGCTTGGTGTTATACTTTGAAAACTCGTAGGTTAAAGCCTTTCCAATGCCCGATGATGCACCAGTAATAACAACTACTTTTCCCGATAGTTTATTTAATGCCTTTGTCATGGTATTTTAAAATATTGTTCAGCTAATCTATTAAATAATGGCTTACATGAGTTTGAATTACTGTTAAAGTGTAACATTTAATCTTTTTAACATAATTCATCAATCTGATAATCAATGTCTAGAACAATATTTACATTTGAAATGAAAGAAAAATTTGTATATTTTAGAGAAAGAGTCTATCTTTGCAACGCAAAAAACAAAAGTAGTTCTCAACAAAATAGGTAGATTCAGTAGCTCAGCAGGTAGAGCACATCCCTTTTAAGGATGGGGTCCTGGGTTCGAATCCCAGCTGAATCACCAAAAAGCCCGATGGAAACGTCGGGCTTTTGTATTAAGGTTAAAGGTTAAAGGTTAAAGGTTAAAGATAAAAAGGGGTAAAAGTTAAAGAGAGCCTCTTCCGGGAATTTATTTGATTTTGCATCTAATGTAAATCAAACCTTTGGCTATTGTTGATACAATTATAATAAACACAAAAGAAGTATCGTAAAGCAAAATCCTATACACAACCTTTTGCTCTCCAAAAGTAAAAAAGGTCGGATTATTGCTAATCCGACCATTTTATTGGTTAGAAATTCATTAGCTTAATTTATTCTGGTTGTGAATATTTCGAAACTGTTTGGCTTAAGCGTAACTTCAAGTTTCCCGTTTTGGATTGAGTACTTAGAATTGAAGTTTGGATATAATACGCTATCACTCATATATTCAGGAAGTTGTAGGTCGATAACTTGTTCCTGGTTCGACTTGTTGAAGATTACAACTACGGTATTGTCAAAATACTTACGAACGTAAGCGTAAACATTATCGTTTACGAGGATGGTTTGGAATGAGCCGTAAACCAGAGCCAGGTTATTTCTGCGGATGTTTACAAGCTTTGTAACAGTTTCAAGGGTTTGTTGCTCAAGGGTTGATAATCCTTCAAACTTCATCATGCGGCGGTTGTCGGGGTCGTTGCCACCGGGCATTCCAAACTCGTCGCCGTAGTATATGGTTGGAACACCGGGAATGGTCATGTTGAATGCGTTAAGCATGCAGAGTTTAGCATAAGCAGTACTATCGCCAACGCCAATTTCGCGGGTCCAACCAGCCTTTTTGGCATCCTCACCGAAACGTAAGGCTCCACCGGCATAGGAAATAAAACGACCCCTATCCTGATTTCCTGAGATATAGCCCATAAGGTTAATCCAGCCAAAATAGCTGAATGTTTGGTGCAGTGCTCCATCAAGCTTAGTAAAGGGGTAGTCGTTGCGGGCAAAAGCGGCTACCGAGGCATCGTAAATGTTAAAATCGAACTGGGCGTCGAGCATGCCGCTGCCAATGTAGCTTGCAATGAGTTCGTGGCTGCCATAGGTTTCGCCAATCTGGTAAACCGATTTATTGGGTAGGTTAAGTTTGATTTTTTGGGTAAGCCTACGCCAGAAATTTTCGTGAATATGCTTAGTGGCATCGTGGCGGAATCCATCGAGGTCGTAATGGGAAACCCAGAATAAAGCTGAGTCGGTCATGGGTTCATAAACCTCAGGACGTTCCAGGTCGAGCGTTGGAAGAAACGTATCGAACCAAGTTGTAAGGCGATACTCATCCCAGCGTTCGGTGTTTAGTGAACCATCGGGCAGGTAAAGCGATGTAGCCCAGTCGGGATGCTGCTTGTAAAGGGGATGCTCCTGGTGAACGTGGTTGGCCACGTAATCGAGTATAACGTTCATGTTTCGCTTATGGGCTTCAGCAATAAGCTCATTAAGTTCACTCTCAGTCCCAAACCTAAAGTCGACCTTGGAAGAAGAAACCGGCCAGTAGCCATGGTAGCCCGAAAATTTGGTGCGGGGTTGTGGATATAATCCCCATGCCCCTAAGGGGTTTTGAGTAATTGGTGAAAGCCATATAGTATTGATTCCCAGTTTGGTAAAATATCCATCCTTAACCTTTTGGGTAACGCCAGCCAGGTCGCCACCAAAGTAATTTGCCTTGGGGTGTATTTCGGGATCGTTCACCTTGAAATCGTTGGATGGGTTGCCGTTCTTAAAGCGGTCAACCAAAAGGAAATACATGATTTGAGTATGCTTATCGCTACGGGAAAGCTGCGATGGATTTATTACCACCCTATTTCCCTCAAGCGGTATAAGTAGATTGTTCGATTCCCCTTGCTGGTTGTAGGCCCAAATGCGTATATGGGATCGCTTGTAACCTCGGGCATTTTCAGGTATTGTTATTTCGTAAAATCCTTCCTTAGAGGTAATAAATTTATCATCCATTAAGTAATTCTGCCACAGCACAATAAACTTATCTATATTTCCTATCGCTTTAATAAACAATTTATTTCCATCCGTTGAGAATGGAACGAGTTTGGGTAGCTCCTCAGGATTTGTATTGCCAACAACTAACACTGAGTTATACCCACCCATTCCATTATCTTCAAAAGTGGGGTTTGCTGGGTCAAGCATCCACTTGCCGTCAATAACAACCTGGTAATGGTATTTCCCCGGATTTAAAAGCTTAGTAGTTTTATAAACCTTTCCATCGAATGTAAGATTGGTAGAACTGGGATTCCAGTCGTTTATTTGCCCTGCAAGCTGAACGCTTTTTACCTTTTTCCCCTGAGGATCGAAGGTGAAGGTTACAGGAAGTTTACGATTTTTCCGAACCAATAAACAGTATTTATCGCCCTTAGCCCAGATAAAAATATATGAGAGCCATGGCAATGACTGATTGTCAGCTTTCAAAGTAAGGTATGCCTTACTATCGGAAATGCTATACTGAAAATGTGAGGGTATAGATACTGAATCAATCACCTGAGGATCAGGGAAGTAATCGGTTAGGTAAACCAATGTACTATCGCCAGCAAGCTGAATTACTGAAAGCAAATCATGAACTGCCGGGCTGGTAGTAGCATGTTCAATCCGTAAACTTTTTTGGCATGAACTTACTAAAAAGGTTACGGTAATCAATGCTAATAATCTGTATTTCATATACATAATATTTTAAAGATTTACTTCAACTCAATTATCATAGCCGAGCGGGGCGAAAGCTGAATCTTTGCAAGGTTTTCAACCTTATTTCCGGAAATAATATCAATTCCGCTCGTTTTGTTGGAAAGGAACTCAGCAAAGCGAGAGGTATCCAAAACCTTGGGTTGATAACCGTTATGAAGAATAACCATCACGGTTTGCTCTGAGTTATGGCGGAAATAAACATATACCTCATTCTCAGGGATAAAATGGGTTAATTTTCCGTTGTGAATGGCAGTAGCCGTTTTGCGCCAATTCAGGATGGTAGACATGTAGTTCCAGATTTCATTTTGGCGCTTTGTTCTACCCTCAGGGGTAAAAGCCGACTTGGAATCGGTTGGCCATCCGCCGGGAAAATCGCGGCGAATATCGCCATGCCCCTTGGCATCATCGCCGGGCAATAAAATCTCAGTTCCGTAGTAAATTTGAGGAATGCCACGTGTGGTAAGCAGGAATGCCATGGCGAGCTTTAAACGGCCTAATGCCTGAGAAGAATCGCGCTGGAAACGGCCGATATCGTGATTATCGGCAAAGATGAAAAGTTTATCGGGATTTGGGTAAACAAAGTCGTGGGCAATAATCTCGTAAAGGCGTGCCAGTCCCGTATCCCATCCATCCTTCTCATCAAATGCCTTGTGCATGGCAAACATCAGGGGGAAATCCATTACAATCTCTAGGTTCGAGTTATACCCATCGCGGTTTTTGGCATCCTTTTGCCAGTATGCCACCCAAGCAGGATAGTTTACCCAGGTTTCGCCAACAATGCTGAAGTTAGGATATTCATTCTGAACCGCAGCGCACCACTGGGCCATGAAATGCTTATCACAATAAGGATGGGTATCCATTCGGATGCCATCCAACCCGGCATACTCAATCCACCAGATACTGTTCTGTATTAGGTAGTTGGCAAGGTATGGGTTTCGCTGGTTAAGGTCGGGCATGTGGCCGTCGAACCAACCGTCGGCCATTAGGCTGCTATCGGCAACCGAAGCATGCGGGTCGAAGGTGGTAGGAATGCGGTAGTTTGTCCGTTTGTAATCGGGGTAAAGGTTGAACCAGTTCTTCATGGGCACATCCTTCATCCACCAGTGCTCACCCCCGCAGTGGTTGAAAACCATATCCTTAACTACCTTAATGCCCTGGGCGTGGGCTTTATCAATGAATTCCTTGTAAAGCTCATTGCTACCCAGGCGGGGGTCAACCCTGTAAAAATCGGTAATGGCATAGCCATGGTACGACCACGAAGGCTGGTTGCTCTCGAGCACAGGATTTAACCAAAGCGCTGTTACTCCCAGTTGTTTAAAATAGTCGAGGTGATTCAGAATACCCTGAATATCGCCGCCGTGACGGGCGTAAGGTTCATTGCGGTCAACCTTATCAGTATATCCGCTAACTTGGTCAATTGCAGGGTTTCCGTTGGAAAACCTGTCGGGGTAAACCAGGTAAACCACATCGGAATTATCAAAGCCTTTGCGGTTGGCTGAGCCAGCTTGACGGGCTTTAAGTTCGTAAGCATAAGTTAGTGGTTTACCCTTAGGAAAGGTAAACTTAATATCAATACTCCCTGGCTTGGCATCGGGTTTAACGGTTAGGTTGATGAAGATATAGTTTGGATTTTCAACCCTATCGATACCAACAAGATCGATATTGGGGTTGTTGATAGAAACCTGTGCCGAGGCAATATTTTTCCCGTAAACCAGAAGCTGAAGGTTTGGATTATTCATACCAACCCACCAGCAAGGGGGTTCGATACGCTCAACCGGTTTCTGAGCAAGTGATGTCATCACCACAAACATAGTAGACATCAGTAAAGATAAGAGGTTTTTAAACATGGTTATTGGTTTTTTTGAGTGATTTTTCCTGAAAACAAGAAGGGCTGTCAGGGAAACCCCCAACAGCCCAAATTCTAATAAATAACTATTTGGATATGAATACTTTTATTACCAGCTGGACAAAAATCCGGAATATGGAATAAGCTATTCATTACCCACGACCTATAGCATTAAGATCGGCAAAAGCTTCCTTGAGACGGGCAACAATTGACTCTTCGCCTTTGCGAAGCCAAACGCGAGGATCGTAATACTTCTTGTTGGGAGCATCTTCCCCTTCGGGATTCCCAATTTGACCCTGCAGGTAACCCTTCTTGGCCTCGTAATAGTTTTTGATGCCTTCCCAGAAAGCCCACTGCAAATCGGTATCAATATTCATCTTTATTACTCCATAGCTGATGGCCTCAGTAATTTTTTCCTTTTCGGAACCGCTACCACCATGGAATACAAAGTTTACAGGCTTATCGGCTGTAGCATATTTCTGCTTAATTAGCTCCTGTGAGTTCTTAAGGATAATTGGGTTAAGAACCACATTGCCGGGCTTGTAAACGCCATGCACATTTCCAAACGATGCTGCTATGGTGAAATTGGGGCTAATTTTCATCAGCTCCTCATATGCGTAAGCCACTTCCTCGGGTTGGGTGTATAATCTTGAGCTGTCAACACCAGTATTATCAACGCCATCCTCCTCGCCGCCAGTAACGCCAAGCTCAATTTCCAGGGTCATTCCCATTTTGGCCATTCGCTCCAGGTAACGCTTGCAGATTTCGATATTTTCATGAAGCGATTCCTCGGAAAGATCGAGCATGTGTGAGCTGAAAAGAGGTTTTCCTGTTTCGCGGAAATGTTTTTCGCCCGCATCGAGCAAGCCATCAATCCATGGAAGAAGTTTTTTGGCAGCGTGGTCGGTGTGAAGTACAACGGGAACACCATAGGCCTCGGCCAGCAAATGAACATGCTTAGCTCCGCTTATTGCCCCAAGTATACTAGCCTGTTGACCGTCGTTGGATAGCGATTTGCCTGCAATAAACGATGCCCCGCTGTTTGAAAACTGAATAATAACCGGTGAGCCCAACTCACGGGCGGTTTCCAGCACGGCATTCATTGTATTAGTTCCAGTAACGTTAACTGCAGGTAGAGCAAACTGCTCAGCCTTAGCAATTGCAAATAGTTCCTGTAACTCTTTTCCGGTTATTACGCCTGGTTTAAAACGTTTCATGATTTTGTAGTTTTAAGAAATACAACGCAAAGGTAATCTTTTTTCAGGCTTAGAAAATTTGTTTCTGAACCGGAACGCTTATTGAGCTGGAGGCAGGAACTGAATGCTCAACACCGTAAATCTTAAGGGTTATTGCATTCCCGCTTTCATTGTTAATGGTTATTTGTGAACTGGTTACCATTATCTTAAGAATGTTATCGCGGAACCAAACCTTAAAGCTATACGATTTCCACTTATCGGGAATAAGCGGGTTAAAAGTGAGCATGTTGTTTCGAACGCGCATTCCACCAAAACCTTCAACAATGGAAATCCAGGTGCCGGCCATACTGGTAATGTGGAGTCCCTCCTTAACCTCGCGGTTGTAATCGTCGAGATCGAGGCGAGCTGTTCGTAGGTAAAGCTCATAAGCTTTATCAACATTGCCTATACGAGATGCCAGAACGCTATGAACGCATGGTGAAAGCGATGATTCATGAACTGTTCGGGCCTCGTAAAACTCATAATTACGTTTAATGGTATCGGTATCGTACCTGTCCTCAAGGAAGTATAATCCCTGTAAAACATCGGCTTGCTTAATGAAGCAGGAACGCAGAATACGATCCCAACTCCATTTCTGATTTAACGGACGCTCCTTGGGATCAAGATCCTTAACAAGAATCTGCTCCTTGTCCATATACCCTTCCTGTTGCAGGAATATTCCTAACTTTTCATCAACAGGGAAGAACATATTGTTACGGATATCGCGCCACTTGGCTATCTCCTTAGATTCATCAAAATGGATTGATTTAGTCAACTCAGCATACTTGGATGGATCGGTTGATTTAACGTAAGATGCTACCTCCTCAGCATACTCCATGCACCAGCAAGCAATGGTTGAAGTGTACCAGTTGTTATTAACGTTATTCTCATACTCATTAGGGCCGGTAACACCCAGCATAACGTACTTACCCTTTTCCTGCGAGAAGTTCACACGCTGTGCCCAAAAACGAGCAATTGCAATGAGCACTTCAAGGCCAAAGTTTACCAAGTAACTTTTATCGCCTGTATAGCGAACGTAATTGTAAATTGCAAAAGCAATGGCACCATTACGATGAATCTCCTCAAAGGTAATTTCCCACTCGTTGTGGCACTCCTCACCGTTCATGGTAACCATTGGATAAAGGGCTGCACCATCGGTAAAGCCAAGTTTTTGTGCATTTTCAATAGCCTTTCCAAGTTGCTTGTAGCGGTAGAGCAGAAGTTGACGGGCAACCTTTTGACCGTGTGTAACCATATAGAAAGGTAAACAGTATGCCTCGGTATCCCAATAGGTTGATCCACCATACTTTTCACCTGTAAAGCCTTTTGGGCCAATGTTCAAGCGTTCATCCTTGCCCGTATAGGTTTGGCTGAGCTGGAAAATATTAAAGCGGATACCCTGCTGAGCAGCCACATCGCCCTCAATGGTGATATCGCTATGTTGCCAAATCTCAGCCCATGCATTACGCTGCTCGTTAATCATTTTGTCGAAACCTTTTGATACGGCAGTATCAATAAGCTTTTCGAGAACCTTAGGGAATGTTCCCTTTTCATGGTTCAGGCTTGAGATTACAGCAGCATACTTGTAGAGTGTTACTTCATCGCCAGCCTTTGCATTAATGGTAAACCTGTTGTCGACATACATAGCCGAGGTGTTTACTTGCGGCTGAACATTCTGATGCTGACCGTTAACGTAAATAAAGTTACGCATGGCATGGCCAACGTGGAAATCGAGCTTTTTAGTACGGCTTACAATGTAGCTGAAAGCTGATGTGCCTTTAATATCGACCACTTCCCAGAACTTTTCTCCATAGTTGGAATCCTCATTGTGAACATCGGCGTCTAGGTATGGGTGAACCTCGATATTAGCATCGGCATTAAGCGGTTTAACAGAGTAACGTATAGCGCCAAGTTCAGAATCGACCATACTTAAAAACCGTGTTGACTTAACGGCTAACTTTATACCGTTCTGTAGCTCGGCAATAAATGAACGTTCAAGGTATCCCTCCTTCATGTTGAGTACCCTACGGAAATCCTGAACTTTACACTTGGCCAGGTCGAGCTCCTCGCCGTTTACAATTACATTGATTCCAATCCAGTTGGTAGAGTTGATAACCTTGGCGAAATACTCAGGGTAGCCATTTTTCCACCAACCCACTCGGGTTTTATCGGGGTAGTAAACGCCACCTATGTAGCTTCCCTGAAGCGTGCTGCCGGTGAATTTCTCTTCAAAGTTAGCACGCTGTCCCATAGCACCATTTCCAATGCTGAAAATACTCTCCGAAGCGCGAGTATTTTCAGGAATAAATCCCTCTTCAATGATGCACCACTCGTCGTGTTTAAGATAAGGGTTCATATCGATTACTTTTTTAAGAATAGTTCAATTAATTTGCTATATGTAAAACCTTTAAGATTAGGCACAACCACATCGGCACGGTTCAGAATTTGAGGATTGCCAATACCAACAGTGCGCATACCTGCATTAATTGCAGCCTCAATACCGGCTTCGGCATCCTCAAATACAACACAAAACTCAGGATTTACCCCAAGCGATTTTGCAGCAACCAGGAAGATATCAGGTGCCGGTTTGGCTACTGTAACCGAGTTACCATCAATTACAGCATCGAAATGATTTTTTAAACCAATCCGTTCAAGGATAAGGGGCGAATTTTTGCTTGCAGAACCAAGAGAAACTTTTATGCCATTAGCCCTTAACTCTTCCAGCAATTCCTTTGCGCCAGGAAGAATCTCATCGGGGGTCATTCGTTCAATGTACTCCACGTACCAGGCATTTTTCTTGGCAGCCATTCGTTCCATTTCATCCAATGGAAACGACAAACCACCAACCTCCAGCAAAATTTCAAGGGAGCGCATACGGCTAACTCCTTTAAGGCGCTCGTTATGCTGCTCGGTAAACTCAAAGCCCAACTCCTGCGCAAGGCGCTTCCAAGCCAAGTAGTGATACTTTGCAGTATCGACCACTACCCCATCTAAATCGAAAATACAAGCCTTAATCTCATTCATCGGGTTAAGCCTTTTTCTCTTTAACAAAAAGAATAGCGCTTGCCGAAGCTAAAAGCATCGATAAACCAGCAAGAACTATCATATAGATTGCCTTTTCGTTGAAAACAAATTTGAGAATAGTTCCAAGCAGTAAACCACTTACAATTTGCGGTACTACCACGGTTATGTTGAAAATGCCCATATACACTCCCATTCTATCGGCTGGTAGCGAACGCGCAAGAATTGCGTAAGGCATAGCCAGAATGGCAGCCCAAGCAATTCCAACACCTACCATTGAAAGAATAAGAGCATATTGACCGGTAAATATGTACATCGATAAATAGCCTAATGCACCAAAAAGAAGCGAAATGGAATAGGTTTTTACTCTACCCAAGCGATTAGCTATCTTGTCGAGGAAAATGGCAAAAATGGCCGCAAAAACGCTATATAATCCAAAAAGAACCCCTACCCAGTTAGCCGCTTCGTTATACTCAGGAGAGGTGGAATCGCCAATGGCTGTTCCCCAAATATGCTGGGCAACGGCTGGTGTTGTATAAACCCACATGGCAAACAGAGCAAACCAAGAAAAGAACTGAACAATGGCTAGTTTGCCCATTATACCCGGCATTGATGTTAAAGTTTGCCAGAAACTTTTTTTCTCAGCTTCAACAACAACGCTATCGGATTGGTTGTACTGTTTAAACTCATCAGGGTTATATTCCTTGGTTGTGAACACAGTCCACAAAACCGATATCAACAGAATAGAACCACCAATATAAAACGACCAAACCACGGAGGGGGGAACTTGTCCCTCAGGAGCGGTATTACCCACTCCAAGCAAATTAGTGAGGACGAAAGGTAGGAAAGAACCAATAACGGCACCCAGATTGATAAGCAGGGTTTGAATTGAATAACCAGTATTGGTTTGCTCTTCGGGGGTCATGTCGGCAACCAAAGAGCGAAAAGGCTGGAAAGTAACGTTGAACGAAGCATCCATTAATGCCAGCATTATTGCTCCAAAAATTACAGGAGGTAGAATGGCTATTGCAATATGTGAGTTAGGCATAAAAAACATTCCTAATGAAGCCGCAATAGCACCTCCAAAAATAAAAGGTTTACGGCGCCCCATTCTAGTCCATGTCCTATCGCTTGCTGCTCCTACCCATGGCTGAATGATTAGCCCCATGATTGGAGCTACAAGCCAGAAAAAAGAGAGGTGATGAAGGTCAGCACCATAGTTTGATAGTATGCGTGAAACATTGGCATTTTGCAGGGCAAAACCTGCCTGAACCCCTAAAAAGCCAAAGCTAAGGTTCCAAATTTGCCAAAAGCTGAGTTTAGGTTTCTTTGCCATAAAGCTATTTTTAGTTTTCAAGGTGTCCAAAATTAAAGTAAAAAAATCTTAAAAAAAACATAACATAAAGTTAAAACCCTTATGAAATAAGGGTTTCAGAACATGAAAGAGGCATTTCAATCGTTTACGAAGGGTTGAAGAAATATTTCAAAAATTTTCATTACGGAAACCCTTGAACATCAGGAAAACCGCGTAAAATCAACCGTAAACGTTTGCGGTAAATTTATCGATGGGTGTGTTTTGATATTGAATTTAAATTGAACGCAGATGACGCAGATTGTGTGGATTTACTCTGTGAAACGATTAAAGTTGATGGTTGTTAGTTGATTGTTGATTGTTGATAGTTTGGTGCTGCCTCGTCTTATCCTGTCATGCTGAGCGCAACCGAAGCATCACTATGTGCTATCATCCCTTATTTAATGAGATTCCTCGACAAGCTCGGAATGACAAAAAACATACTTCTTCTACTCCATTGTCATGCTGAGCACCGCCGAAGCATCTCTTTTTACCTCCAATTCATTTATACCTTTTGATTAGGTTCCAAGCAGTCACTTTTGGGAATGTTTTTCCTCTTGCGATGCAGCGTTTCACCCTTGCTCTTTGGAATGCCATGGCGTGCATCGCTATGCATTAGGGAGTAACTATTGGTTACAAATATTACGCCCCTACGGGGCTGGGAAAGTTGTTCGTTGCTCGTTGTTCGTTGTTTGTGGAATTGACCTCACCCCAACCCCTCTCCTGATATGAGAGGGAAAAAGCAATTAGGAAACTTTTTGCAGGGCTAATGTCTCCCCACTCAGGGGAGATTTAGAGGGGTCATCTAGGTTTAATATGGGTAACGACCTTACCCTAGCCCTTTCCCCTGAGAGGGAATGGAGCGGATGAAGCAAGCAGTAGCATAAAAGCCAGACCCGCTAATGGGTCGGGGGTGGAACGTTGCGGAGGGCATAATAAGCGATACCCATGAGTCACGCCGCAGGCGTGGCGAATAGTATCGTGTGGCAGTTCCACCCACGGGGCACCCATCGGGTCGGGCTTTTCAGCCTTGATCTTCTTTGGTTCTTTCTTGTATCAAGACAAGAAAGAACAAGTCAATAATTCTTTTTCACTACTGAACGACTAAAAAAATAGGGGCTATTTCCCGAAGGAATCACCCCAAGTTGTAAGTTTGTTTTTGCGAAGCAAACGTAACAACATGGACAAAAGTACAGAAATAAAATTTGTCGGACAGCCGATATTTAAACAAGTAATAGGACTTATTGATGCAATAAGTATCAAAAGTATAATAAACAAGCACAATGCCGACTATTATTATAAAGCATTTAAAGCAAAAACGCAATTAGTTACCATGCTCTTCGGTATCATCAGCCGATGCGATTCGATGACCGAGATTTGTGAAGGGTTGCGGGCGATGGGGGCAAGCTAAACCATTTAGGCTTAGACAAGGCCCCTGCCAAAAGCACAGCATGCGATGGTTTACGAAACCGTGATAACAAGTTCTTTGAAGATGTTTATTTTAGTTTGGTACGCCATTACCGAAGTTTTTTATCGGACAGCCGAACTTTTGGGCTCACATTTAAAGAAGTCCTGCTAATAGATTCGACCACAATAAGGCTTTTTAGCGATATACTCAAAGGGGTTGGCCGCGACCCCAAGCACGACGGAAAAAAGAAAGGCGGGTTAAAAGTACATATGCTTATCGATGCAGTTCAGTCGGTTGGACGGTTTATAAAAATCACAGAGGCAAAAGTACACGATAAGAATTTCTTGAAAGAGCTGGAGCTTATATCGCACAGCATGGTGGTTTTCGACCGGGCGTACAACTATTATCACCAGTTTGCCATATGGACAAGCCAGGCAGTTTATTTCGTTACGCGCATAAAGAAAAATGCTGTTTACTCGGTTATTGAAGTACTAAGGGAACACACAAAAGAAAAAGGAAAAGCAATGGTTTTACGAGAAGAAATCATTGAAATTGAGTATACTCCAGAAGACAAAAATGGTAAAAAATTAACCAAGGAAAAGAAAAAACTTCGCCTGAAAAAGGTTTGCTATCAGGATGAAAAAAACAGGTACTACGAATTTATATCTAATAGCATGGACAGTACAGCCGAAGAAATTGCATTCCTTTACAAAAAGCGCTGGGGAATAGAATTGTTGTTCAAGAAAATGAAGCAGAATTTTCAATTACACTATTTTTATGGCGAAAACGAAAATGCTATCAGAACACAGGTGTGGTGTACATTAATTGCTCAATTATTATTGACGGTAGTACAGAAAATGGCACAAACTAAAAAAGCGTTTTCGGTAGTAGCTTCCTTAATTAGGATACATTTGATAAGCTTGCTTGATGTGTTCCAATTACTGAGAAGCACCAAACGAGACTATTTAAAAAAAACAGGCTCCCCTCCAGTAAATTTACAGTATATACTGCAAATTTGACAGGGGGTGACTTTTAAAATTAGAATAATACCAACTGATTATCAGGCAGTATGGTGAACAAACAGGTGAAATTACGTTTTAGTCGGACAATAGTGATTCTTTTTAAT
>Ga0209407_1001685_pt1 | contig 22466 bp, 31 predicted proteins | sample AD_JPNHG3_MetaG_FD_184410 | JGI IMG/M metagenome (GOLD analysis project Ga0209407, IMG submission 184410) | Active sludge microbial communities of municipal wastewater-treating anaerobic digesters from Japan - AD_JPNHG3_MetaG (SPAdes) (version 2) | ecosystem: Engineered > Bioreactor > Anaerobic... | reverse complement strand
GTGTAAGTTGTCTGGACACGGAACACATTTAGACTGCTGGTTCGAATCCAGAAATAGGAACTATAGTCCCGTAGTGTAGAGGTCAATCATATCGGATTTTGGTTCCGATGACGACGGTTCGAATCCGTCCGGGACTATCTTTATTCTTCAACATCTATTTATATTCTTTCGGCTAATATTGATACATGGAACGGAAGTTAGCCAGTATCAGAGTTATAAAAGATATTGCACCAATAGAGAATGCTGATTCTATTGAGGTGGCAAATGTAGATGGGTGGCATTGCGTAGTTAAGAAGGGTGAATTTCACGTAGGTGAGCATGTGATTTATTGCGAGGTGGACTCCGTAATGCCTCATACTGACCCGCGCTTTGAATGGCTACGTCCTAGGGGGTTTAGAATCAAAACGATAAAATTACGAGGGCAGGTTAGCCAAGGACTTCTATTACCTATATCATATCTTAATTTAGGTAGGGGAGAAGTTTATTATGTAGGTCAGGATGTAACAGAGCGTCTGGGTATTGTTAAATATGAGCCTCCAATTCCTGCATCTCTCCGTGGAACCGTGAAAGGGAACTTTCCTACAAATCTACTATCTAAATCTGATGAAGAGCGGGTTCAGAATCTACAAGATCTCCTTACTAAATACAAAGGTGTGAAGGTATCTTATACAGAGAAACTGGATGGAAGCAGTCTTACTTGCATTTATCATGATGGAGAGTTTAGAGTATGCTCTCGTAATTTAGAATTATTAGAAACCGAAGACAATGCATACTGGAAAGCTGCACGATTAGAGAATGTGGAAGAGAAACTAAAAACAGTAGGAAAGAATATTGCTGTTCAAGGAGAGTTAATTGGATTTGGAGTTCGAGGCAATAAATATGCTCTTAAAACTCTTGAGTACTGGATATTTAATGTAGTTGATACAGATACCAGGAGATATTACTCAAATACAGAGGTGACGGAGTTTTGTAAGATCTATAATTTTAAATGTGTCCCGTATCTTGGGGAATTTGATTTAGTTGATGATATCGATACAATTATTGAGATGGCAAAAGGAAATAGTAAACTAAATCCAAAAGTCAATCGAGAAGGTATTGTTATCAGACCTGTCGATCCTATACAAGATCCGGATTTTGGTTTGGTATCATTTAAAGCAATTAATCCGAACTTCCTCCTGAAATATGATGAGTAAATATTGTGATGAGCAGTGTCAGTGTTTCCTCATATGCATTCGAATGGGAAAAGGCTGAAATGATTCAAAATCTAATTAACATTACAACGTGAGGAGTATATTATGTCGGAAGGTTTACATTTAAATGAAGTAGAAAAGCAACGTGCTGAAGAATTTTGTAAGCATCACTGTGGTCAGATTCATTACAAGGTGTGGCTTACAGGCGTTGGAGTAAGAATCAATATCTGCTGTGAAGGGTGCAAATTAGGATCTCTTCGTGGCTAATCCCCGTGTCTTCAGACATGGGATACAGCCACAAATTATTTACCTTATCAAGTCCAATAATGAAGCGGCTGACTGAAGAATACTCTGATGAATTTGATCGGTATTTATGCGAAGAGGATGTGAAAGATCTTGAAATCTGGGGCGAGTTGGATAAAAACCGGGGATAATCCTATAATTTATACTTACAGCGGGGATTATCTGTTCGATGAAGAGGTCGGGAAGGATCTTGGAGTACAGATTCTGGCTGATGTTGATGCTGGAAAACAGGTCGTTATTGACCTGATTGCCGGAACTCATGCTATTCATCACCACTTCTACTATGGATTGTTGAATTACTGTATTGAACAGGGTAGAGAAGAGTTATTCACGCCCGGTTCTCCTCTGGCAGTGAGTGCCCCTATCTTTACCATAGATACATGGAGTAAAGTGCTGGAGATGTATCGTAAAAAAGGGTATCTTCCTGACCCCTTGGGGTTAAATGAGATGCCTCCTGAAGAATATATGAAAAAACTGAATGAGGTTTGATTACAATGAAATGCTTCCACCATAATGATCCTGATGGCTATTGTGCGGCTTTTTGGGTTTTAATGTGCTTAAAACACCGAGGAGAAGAGTTAACTGCAGAGAATTTCGTCGAGATGAACTATGATCGGCAGTTCCCGATGGATACCATCAAAAAGGATGAAGAGATCTGGATTGTTGACTTCTCGATCAGCCGGGATGAGATGCTGAAACTGCTCAGCATAACAAGGAATGTAACGTGGATCGACCACCATATTACAGCCATTGAGAAGATGGTCGGGGTTGATGAACCGATTGCCGGAATTAGGCTTGACGGAGTATCAGGGTGTATGCTCACATGGGCCTACACTCATGGGTATGTTGATGGCGGGCAGTTGGGGTATCTCACTGATGAGATCGACCCCGAAGATGGAGATCGATTATTCCAGATTGACCCATCAGTAATCAACCGGGCCCCGATGTTTACTCAGCTGATCAACGATTGGGATATCTGGGCACGGAAGATGGATCCTCAGACCGTGAATTTCATGACATGTCTGCAGAGTGCAGAAAATATCAAACCGACTGCAGCGTTTTGGAACCATCTCTGGTGGGATGATAAACATAACCGGGGCCAGATCCTTGAGGATATGGTCAGCAATGGGGAGTATATGTTAAAATACCGAGATGGATATGCAAAAACTGTGTTGGACAGCATCGGATTTGCCGGGAAATTTGAAGGCTACAACTGCTTCTTTGTAAACCTACCTAAATGCAACAGCGAATTCTTCAAGAGTGTGGAGGGTAAAGGATATGATATCTTCATCCCATTCTACTATACTGGGTCAAACTGGCTCGTTTCTTTGTACTCACAGTCTGTGGATGTGAGTAAGATCGCGGTAAAGCATGGAGGCGGAGGCCATCGCGGAGCAGCGGGGTTCACCGTGTATGCTGATACTGTACCTTTCAAAAAGATTGCATAACAATCTTTATACTATTTTATGACAAATATACTATCAGGTTGTGATAGTATGTTGATCGTCCCCTGCCCTTATAAACCCTATCTCTGTAAGTATTTGGGAAAATACGATAGAATTGTGATGGCTACTACTGCCTCAAAGGCCAAATGTAAATTGGACATTCAAGGCTGAAAGTGCTGGTTTGTTCTATTAAATCATTACTGTAGGGCTGTACAGTATGGGTGAAAATCCCTAGATGCCCGTCACTTCAGTGCTGGGAGTAGTCACAAGAAGACATCACCGATTATGATTGCTGGTAAGGCAACCACTTTTTTATACATGGTAAATAACTTGTAAAGTATATGTGTAAATTATTCGAAGAACTCCTCTGGTTGTATATTAAGTTTAAGTTCTGGTTAGGTGCCTATTAGTCACATTTTACCAACCAAAAATGTGTCAACTATACACATAACTACAACTTAAATGTAAATATATTAGTTTTAATTCTATTTATATCCGCGCTCTAATTTGAAGCTCGGTTAACTTTTCAACAATGTTAACTATGGCAAAATAACAGCCGGGGTATCTAAAGCGTAGCTGCCGTGAAGCAAAAGAGGCACCTAACCTGCTTGATAAAAACAAAGGAAGAGAAAGTTTCCCTTCCATGTTGTTTTTACCGGTTTGGGCACAGTCGTATTGATCTTACATGTATATAAATGTAACGCGTTAAGCCAAGTGGATCGCATTGATCTTAATGACTTCTTCGGCTTCATACCCATAGGAGTTGAGCAACTTACGTTTTAATGTTAGCAATGCTTTATTTAAGTTTTCCATTGCTATTGAACTATCTACTTCCCAATAACCAGATTCGCGCTTATGGCTACAATATTTAGGCATCCAAATGTATAGATTGGGGGCAAATGGAAACTTAATTGAGTATTTTCGCTGGTCCAATTCAACCTTGAAATTGTATGCTTTAGCCGTTTCTGATGCAATGGTTGCCTTAATAATCATGTAGCCGGATTTATTTGTGATTGGTCTGGGTAATGATTGACTAGGTGCAACATTAACCTCACTGTTGAATGTAGAGGGCTTCACTCCATCCCTCAACCACTTTCGCATGTCAGTTGTTAATATTGCATCAACTATAGGGTTTCGTTTCACTCATTAATATGGTGGTGTCTTGTATATAATTGTGCTGTATATGGATAACATTTATATAGAACAACTTCACAATCTATGTATGCTTTTGTCAACCCCACTCGTTTCATGTTGTATATCTACGTGGAATAGGGTGGATGATCTACGTAAATGTGTTGAGAGTATACAATCTCAATCATATCCAAATATAGAGATTGTGATTGTAGATAATTGTTCAACTGACGGCACTTTTGAGTATTGTATGGGGTTGGGGTGCACATATCATCGAATGAAAGATAGTAAATCTACTGCTATGGAGACTCTTAACTTGGCATTTAGCATGGCCAGTGGTGAGTATATATTGGTATTAGATGATGATGCAAAGTTAGTAAATAATAATTCACTAATGCTTGCTGTAAACTATATGGAGGATAATCCTCAAACTTTCTCCATAGCATATAATATTCCAGGGAATACTGAATATGGGCAATTAAATGATAGAAACTGTGTCCCTGAATTTTGTGGTGCTGTAGCATTAATGAGACGATCCATTGGTGAGATGCTTAATTGGTATGATGAAACTTTGTATATTTATGGTAATGAGTTAGATTTATGTATAAGGGCGTATATACGTGGATATACAACTGTGTATTTGCATGACTGTATTGCAAGTCATGTTAAATCTATGAATTCTCGCTCTAATTATATTAGACATAAATATACTTTGAAAAATTCATTAAATGCGGTAATAAAGTATTTTGGATGGAAGAATCGTATTAAAATGACATTTATATATGGCGTTGGTCATGTATATTATATTTTACATACTGATTGTAAATTAAAGTTATTCAGGTGGTGGATATTATGGTATATAAAGTCATTATTTCAAATGATTTGTATAAATAATGTGCAGGCACCTCAATGGATTCAAGATTATTATTATGAACGACTTTTACATATGGTAGGATTAAGATGAAGTCAATTTTATTAGTTACTGAAGATATCGATGGAAATACTATAAATAGTGGTGTTGGGACATATGTTCGTGAGATAGCATATTTATTAAATGATGAAGGATTTGATGTTTCAATATTGGTTGAGCGGGATATTACTCGCAAGTATATAGATGAATACTATACAAGACGTGGAATAAAGGTATATTTTGTTGGTGATCTTTATATTGATTCTAAAAAAGAATTTGATTCTGCACATTGGATATTGCGCCGCTCTCATTTAGTGTACAATGCAATTGTAAACATTGGTAAACACTTTGATATTATCGAATTTCCGGATTTTACTGGTAGTGCATTTATACCAATTCGAATGAAAAAGTATTGTGGATCTTTTAAAACCACTACATTGTTAGTTAAGATGCATGGATATCTTTTATGGCATTGTGATGGTATGGGGGACATGCCAAATAAAGATGCAGTATTACGGGATTACATAGATAGATATTGCATAGAACAAGCAGATGAAGTAATTTCACCATCACAACATCTTATTGATTATACATCAGAATTGTATGGTATTACTCGTGATATTACTCTTGTTAGGAATCCTATTAATGATAATTTTATTAATTATGAATTCTCAAATCAATCATCGATAGTATTTTTTGGGAGGTTAGAAGAGCGTAAGGGTGTCCTTGAATTTATAAATGCTGTCAAAGTATGTAATATACAGTTACCTATTATATTTGTAGGTATGTCGGCATCCATTTCAAGGAGAAAGATAAAACATTTACTTCAAGGATTTAATGTATCATTTTATACGGGACCAACACGGGATGCAACCCTTAAATATGTGGCAGATCATGCTAAATTTGTAGTAATACCATCAAGACTTGATAATTATCCAACTACAGTAATTGAGTGTATTAATTCAGGGATTCCGTTTATAACAGTTAACACAGGTGGGATTCCAGAAATGTTGGGTGAACTTAAGGATGTTATATCTTGTAATTTATGTGATTTGCCGAAACTATTAGATAAGGCATGTAATATGCAATCTGATGAATGGTTAGATTATACACAATATCTTAAGGATAATCTTGGAGTAATCGCCAATCATTCTGATATAACTAAATATTACATGTTTTTACAACATACGATATCCAACTTTACTCAATACAATGAATGGATTACTCTGCTAATGCCATATAAGGATGGATCTGAATTTATAAAGGAAACCCTTGATAGTATAGCATTACAAACATATGATAAGTTTAAGTTACTTATTGTTGATGATAGTAATCAAGAAGAAAGTAATTATTTGATGGAGTTAATATCGCAGTATTCATTTGAGGTTGAAATTGTAAAGGGGAATCACATTAGTGTTGGGGATGCTTTGAACCAAGGTGTAAATTTAATATCAACCGATTATTTTATACAAGTTGATGCAGATAACATAATTAGACCTAATTTAATCCAAGTATATATTAATGCAGTATACAATAATCCACATGTAGACGTATTAACATCATATAATGATGCATTTGGTGATTGGGATCAAATATATTATCCAATTGGTCCAATTAAGGAAGTTTTACCTATTAAAAATGAATATGGTGATGCTTGTGCGATTTATAAAACATCTACTATTAAACAAATAGGATTTCCGAGTGTTCGCGACGTTATAGTGGATTGGGCAATGTGGAACAAGATGATAAATGCTGAATGCTTTATGGATATTGTACCATTAGTATTAGTTGATTATAGAGCAAGAAACGCGGGACATTCATCCCAGATCCAACACACTGCTATGTATACGCATAATATACAGTATGTCAAAGATGTAAATTTTATAAAGATGTATGGTATGATTGTTAATACTACCGGCGATAATAGTGCGAAAGACTTTATCGACTTTGTAAAAAGCCATCCAATTCTTTTTAAATTGGCAACGTTTGTAGGGTATCGTATTATAAAGAGGATATTATGAGTGACTACGATTCTGAAATTAATTTTTACAAAAGTGAAGTTTGTAATAGTGAATGGTTGAAATCAAGAATTGAGAATGATGGATATAGTGACTATCCAAAATGGCTGTTAAATCATACTGGATCCAGAGTTCTTGAAATTGGTTGTGGGTCATGTTCTTCGCTATACTATGGCATGATGCATGTGCTAATCAATATCAAGAAATCCTTAATAATAAATTATACCATCCTATTATTAATGGCTATGGTGAAGATATTGCAGAAATGTTTTATGCAAAATTCACTTGATCAAACAGTAGATCCATATAAAGTTGTAAACGGGTGTTTAAGTGTGTTGCGACAGGGTGGAATATTATCTATTTCGGGATTTACAAATGAAGGATTAATGCAGAAATATGATGGATTGCATAAACATAATTTTGATGTTGTTGATGGGATATTATATTATTCATATAAAGATAATGAAGAACCACAAAATTTTATCCAAGATTTAAATAAAGGACTTATGTTATAAATTGGTCAAATGGTGAAGTGAAATGTGGAAGAAATTGGTTTGATATAAGATATAAGGTATTACAATGAGACCATTTGAATTATCATCTAATGAACAATTTACATACCTTCATAAGATTGAAATAGATATTACGGAAAAGTGTAATTTATCATGTAAGTCATGTGTTCGTGGGTGTGATAATTTTAAAAGCGATGTAATGATTAGTCTTGACAAAATTCAAAGATTTGTAGATGAATCAATTGAATTAAATTATCAATGGGAACGTATTGGTATAATGGGTGGAGAACCCACTCTTCATCCACAATTATCTGAAATTATTAACATTCTTTATGATTATCATCAATTTAATCCATCCTGCCATTTCTGGACAAGAAGTAACTGTATTATTCCTTTTGATTTTCCATCGTGGATAGAATATCAAAAAAACATTGATCATTCTTACCATCATGCATTTTATGTAAGTCCCCAAGATGTAAACTATCCTATGGATAAACGAACATGCCACGTTCTTTATGATTGTGGATTGATGTATAGTCATCATGGATATTTACCTTGTTGTAATAGTAATGTGCATATTAGAGCATTCAATTTAATTGATGGTATTCAATCATTAAAAAATGTTAATATAGAGTCTATGATGCGATTATGTGAGATTTACTGCAAGCATTGTGGTTGGTATATGATGGATGACTTTGAATCTGGTCATTTAATGGAATATCCTGATACATATATGTCTGAAACATGGAGAAAGGCAATGGACAGATATAAATTAGTAACATAACTTATATATAATGGGTGGACAACTTTTTACACAATGTGTTTAGATACTAATGTTGATCCAATTTGTGGAAATTGTCTATACTGTGCACCGTTCAATGCAGATGGATGGTGCGAGATCCATAATGTGATCGTGAGTGATGAATTTACCTGTAATTATTTTGTATGCCTAGAAATCTGACGGGGTATCTTAATTGGACGATATAAACATTGCACGATTAGAAACCTACCGGGAGGCAATGGCAATTTATAAAATCAAGCAACTTGCTGATGCAGAACAATTTTTAATGCGCTCAGATATCAGCCCTCGTGAAAAGATTGAAACTTTGTATATAATATGTGAATCATATAGTGAGATGCTTGATTATATGTATGATCGAGTGGACAAAATCAAGGCCGATTATAGCATTTAAACTCATCATTACTTTTATATAAGTGCAAGCACAATTACTATCCATGATAATTGAGCAATACAGATATATGGCTGATAAAGCATATCTTGCATTTAGAGAAACCCTTCACGACATTATCTACAAGGCATCGGCCGATATTGAGGTGAATGAGATTGACATGGAACTATTTAAGATGCATCTAATTGACCTGCAGGAAAACTTGGATGACATCATCAATGGTGGGACGTGTTAATCCATATGGTTAAAGGAATTGAAGTTACCACACTTGCTGAAGCCTATAAGCAAGCCATCCAATATATTGTGTGGAATCATCGAGAGTTTGAAACTGAAGATGAAGAATTAGTTTGGCGTTCAAAAGACACCCTTGTTTTACATGTCATCGATCCATCAAGGAATATTGGTAAGTTGGCTGATTACTACCCCATGGGTCTTGGTGCATTGGATACCTATGTTGATGAAATCCTAGGACGTGATGACCGGGAAGTTAAAAATACGGCAGATGATTTCGTATATACGTACTTTGATCGGTTATGTAAGTATGAAGTGCTTCGTAATGAAAAAGTTGTAGCAACTGATGGTGTTGAACGTCATCTCACTAGATACTATGAGATAGATCAAATCAATGAGATAGTAAAGAGGCTTAATGCTTCAAGATCTACTCGTCGTGCCTGTGCTATAACGTGGAAACCATATGATGAGAACTATACAAATTTGAGATCGCCACCATGCCTCCAATGGCTCAAATGTGAGATAGTAGATGATAAATTAAACATGTTCACCTTATGGCGTAGTCGTGATGTATTACTTGGTATGGGTGCAAATATTTATGCTATACACTTCTTACACACTGCGATAGCAGCCCGTTGTCAGTGTGCTGTAGGATTCTATGAAGACATCAATGTTGATGCTCATATATACTACAAGCGTGATGGGAATTACTTGAAACGGTGGTTACAATAATGGACTTAACAACAGTTTTGACATGCGATCTAGTTGAAGCATTAGCAACTCGTGAAGGTGTTGAGCACCACTGGGTCGATGTAGAGAATTTCAAGGAAATATATGTAGAAGGTCCATCAAGGATATTAGTTGTGGTGGATTAAATGCTCGGTGTCTATCGTGTTAACTACACTGTGATTGCTGATGATCATACATTTTCTGATTACTTTTTTTGCAAGGATAAAGATGAGATCAAAGAGTCAATCCAAGCCTTATGCAAGGACTACAATGTAGTGGATACATACCTCGGTGATGGCTGTATTAGTTGTACTAGCAATAAGTATGATCTTGCTATCACAGTTGAATCCACTGTTATCTTCACTGATGAACAATTAGCAAGTTTGATTACATCTTAATATACTTAACCACTACATTTTTATACAAGAGCCATAAAGTATATAACTCTATGGTGAAACGTAAATGTCCTCGCTGTCATCAGTATATGTTCCCAGATTATAAGTTAGGTATATCCTATTGCTTGCACTGCGGGTATGGTAAACCTACCAAGGATGACATTGTATGGTTGGAATTGTCCAATAAGTAAATATACTTACCTAACGTATAATACTGTATGACTAGCAAGAAGTCCCTCGGCACACCTATTTGTACACTATCTCAATTTCAATCATTCATTAGTAGTCTGGGCTTACTATCATCTGCCAAGTTGCACTTTGGTAATAACGAACTGTTGATCCATTCTACAGAGGCTAGTAACTGTGCTTTCGTCATAATGCACTATAGAACCCCTATTGAAACTCCAATTAGCATAGCAATCGATCTGAACAATATTAAAGGTATCAAAGCCGATGAGATCCAAATATATACATCAAATAATCAGTTAATCTTCAATGATGATGGATTAATGTACAAATGTGCTGCGCTCTCTGACCCCAATGTTGATAAGCGCGATAGAGAAGGTCCAGCCGTTAAATGGGATCATGTAAACCTTGCGCTTACCAATGCTCATGTGAAGAAGGTGCTCACGATGATCAATGCGAAGAACAAATACAATTTTGACTTCAGCGATAATGTCCTAACTATCAATGATGCAACTGATAATGCCATGGAGTATATAATCGAAGTTGAAGGCTCTGGCACTTTCCACACGCAGGTCCATGGTATGTATCTAGTAGACGTTTTCATGGCACCTAAATACTTTACAGGATGCGTGATCACCCTTGGTAATAATACACCCTTTAAAGTGTCGTATGCGTGTGAGTGGTTGACTCTTGATTATTTTGTCGCACCAATGATCGAGCAGGATTAATGCGTAAGGCTTTCATACTGTCCACTACTTTTATATATAAGTAACACATATACAACTGTACCCCAAGGATAGAAGCATACGGGAGGATCTTCTTTCTCCCTGTGTTTTTATCAAGCATGTAAGGTGTTGTCCACTATTTTGTCTCGCGTCTCGTTACACTTATATATAATTAAATTGCACTTGTATACATGGATGATCCCATAGTAGAGTCGATTTTAAAGGAGCGATATTACCAACCCGGTGAATCATCATGGGAAGATATTGCCAAGCGAGTTGCCAAATACGTAAGCGATGATATAGGTGAATTTAATGATTTTTATGAAGTAATTAACGAGAAGAAATTTATTCCAAATACTCCCGCTCTGATGAACGCAGGAACAGAAAATCCCATGTTATTCGCCTGCTATTGTCTCGGTGCCGATGATTCTATAGAATCGATTTTCGAGACCATGAAAGTCTCCGCTAAAATTATGAAACTTGGTGGCGGTATTGGTATTGATTGGTCACATCTCCGTCCAGAAGGTGCATTAGTCCATTCTACTCACGGGACATCGAGTGGCGTTATCGCATTTATGCGAAATTTCAATGAAGTCATAGAAACCGTTAAATCCGGTGGACGTCGTCGTGGAGCAGGTATTTCCATTTTGGATGTTGAACATGGTGATGTTGATAAATTCATTACATGTAAAAATATCGAAGGTACATTTGCTAATTTTAACATCAGTGTAAAAATCACCGATCACTTCATGCAAAATTTAGATGACCCGGTGTATAAAAACCGATTACATAATATAGCAACTGCAATGTGGACTCGTTCAGAACCAGGCATATTATTCATTGATACAGCAAAGAATGCATTAACTGTTCCATTAGAATCGGACGAAGATTTAGGCGTGAACCCTTGTGGGGAGCAAACTCTGGTCTACAATCGCAAAAAGGTGGCAGGAGAATGTTGCAATCTTGGTTCAATGAACATGGTTGCATTTTATGATCAATTAAATAGCATCAATTACAAGGAATTGGAACGTGTAACTCGCATTGCTGTTCGATATCTTGATAACTCAATTGATAAGAGCATATACCCAACTCCTGAAATTGAAGACATGGCGAAAGCAACCAGACGTATCGGTCTTGGTGAAATGGGGTGGGCTGATCTATTTATCAAACTTGGTATTCGATATGGAAGTCAGGAATCACTTGATCTAATTGATAAGGTTAAATCATTTATTAAACGAATTGCCGAAGATGAATCTGAATACATAGCACGAAAGAAGGGTTCATTCCCAAAGCATAATGTATCTAAATTTAATACTCCGCGAAGAAATGCTGCAATCAGTACAGAAGCTCCAACGGGAAGTTTAAGTCTTTTCGCTGGTGTATCATCTGGTATTGAACCTGTATTTTCATATATTGTGGAACGTAAAAATTCATGCGGAACCGGTACCATTATACATCAGGATTTCATGGATTACATTAAACGTAAGTATGATGCGAAATCTGTAGAGTATATTATTCAATGGGTAAAGGACAATGGAACCATTCAAAACTGTCCATATGTTGATGATGAGACTAAACACATATTTGTTACTGCTTTGGATATATCACCAGTAGAACATATCAATGTACAGGCTACATTTCAAAAATATACTGATGCAAGTATCAGCAAGACATTGAATCTTCCGGAATCAACTACTGTAGAACAGATAGTAGATATCATTCGGTATGCATGGGAACAAAAACTGAAAGGTCTTACCATCTATAGACAGAACTCTCGTGACATTGTAGTATATGACATCAATAAGAAATCCGATGATAAAATAAAATTAATAGAAATTACCAATCCAGTAAAATATAAACTTGTTACTGCAAATGGTCGTGTATTACCAAAGACGCCACGTGAGATGCCTGCAACCTTGGTTAAGAAAAATAGTGGATGTGGTAAGATGATGATTGCTATAGGGGAAGCATTCGGTGGTCCACATTCGGTAACAATTGTGAATAAGGGTGGGTGCGATGCAATGACACAGGCTCTTGCAGAACTTACAGCGCTGGCACTTCGATGGGGCATCCCAGGAACTGACATCGTAAAAACTCTCAAAGGTATAAAATGTTCAGCAGCACTCAAGAATCCAAATTCAGATGGTAAATCATGTCCTGATATCCTAGGTAAAGTTATTGATGAACTGTATGAATTTGATGACATGCCAGACAAAAAGGATAAAGTAATAGAAGTGAAACCAAAACATACGAAACAGTTCAAAATTTCGTGCCCTGAATGTGGAGAATCTTTAATCTTCGAAAGTGGATGTGTGTCGTGTAGCGCATGTGGATACTCACGTTGTGGTTAATATTTTATTAATCATTTTTATTTAATATGCCAACATTTGAAGAATGTCTTGATGCCCACCTTGATCGGATCATCGAGACTACTAAAAACCTCTATTTACAAGATGAATCAATTTGTAAAAGGTGTCATAGAACCCATAAAGACATCTACTGTATACTGTGTTACTGCCCATTATACAATGATGAAAATTGTGGTGGGAATCCCGTATATTTAGATAATGGCATAAAAGATTGTTCATTTTGTGATCGGGTTCATGACAAGGAATTTATTAAAACTATCTTGAAAGATCGATTATATAAAATGTAAAGGATCTCACTAATCATGCTCGATGATATTTTCACTCTCATTATTTCTTTTAGTCTGGGGTGCTTGGAAGTGGCCCTGTTTATATTCATTGCCGTAATGTGCAGCACCATCATGACACCATGTTTCTGGTCAGCACTCCTTGTATACACCACCTTACGTAATGCCTATGTGTTGCATAGATATGCCCGTTGGTGTTAAATGCTTGATCAGTTCATTATTGAAGGCATATTTTCAGTCGTTTCATTAATTGGAATGGCATGTGTGTCTCGTCATGAAGTCCGGTTCTATGGATTCCTTATCTGCCTCATTGGAAACATCCTATGGCTCACTCTTGGAATCCTAACATGCCACACGCCATACTTGTTATTGTTCGGTGGTTACTTCATCTTCAATGCAATCGGTGTGCATGATGAGTATGCAACATGGAAACGTGTGCGTGAAGCCAAACAAAAACTTATATACAACCGCACCAACTAATATATAATGACGATGGACAATTCACATATCAAGGAACTTACTACTGTATTTGAAATACTCAAGAAGTGCCTGCCGTTAGGCCATTGGAAGGTAACTTTGCATTTCTCATCTGCGGATGAAATGGAAGACATTGGCAGCAGTCCTACCTGTTATGGTGTCACCAAGATCAAGGAACACCTGGAGCAAATTCAACTGGAACAAACTACACTAGTAATAATGCACCTGGACCTAAACCGGCACCAGTGCCCATGGATACTAACAGCCTGGAGCGAGAACTCAAGAGCAAGACGTTTCCCACTATGAAAGATGCGAAGAAAGCAGTGGATAACATGAATAAGATCCTGGGCATCGCGAAATACTTCATAGTCCAGGAAACCATAAACGAAATTCCCGTGTTCACTGCCGGGTATCATCCCATGACAACCGAAGAAAAAGCAGAACATGAAAGAAAAAATAGTCCGACCAACGGCATGGGATGGTCCGAGTACCTCAATAGCATCCGGTCACCCAAACAAGAATGCGCAGTTCACTAATACTGTCAATTCACAGTGAGAATTCAACCTATAATGGCGACATCATATCAATTTCATCTATTTTCTCCACTACATTTATATTCTCAAACGTAGACATTGTAGTGTCCACCCTGTGTGGATGAATCCCGAACAGTCCGGCGTGGTATCCCGGCGGGATTGAGTAGGCAGATCAACCCAGCAGGACCACTTGTGAACCAGTCAAAGGTGTGGACGGCAACATACGCCCCCAATGACGACTGGAGCCAGTAGTCTTTCCCTGTGTAGGAGAGGTGATACCCGACGACAAGCAAGGAGAGCTTCGCTCCCCGACCCCACAGGGAAGGCTAGAAGTCAGGGAGTAGAAGCCGGTATAGAATTACGAATAACCTCATAGGTTAGACCAACCTCCTAGAGAGTAGTCACTATGAGGACAGCATACCATTTATTTTGCCAAGACCAACTACGTTATGTATGCCATTATTTTACCGATTCTAATGAGTTATCAGGTTCGAATCCTGACATCGGTTTCCAGGTATTGGATAAGAAGTACTCACCTGGACGGTATGAGCAGACCGTTATCATGCACTCTGGAGCGGACCAACTCCATAATCAACAGGTCTGGAGCACTGTCTCCATGATAAACCAGTGTAACCAGAGATATTCAAGGTGTTGTACTGGAGGACGCTCCAGAAGTGGCAGGTTCGATGCCTGCCTCTGGTTATCCCAAGCAAGGTAATCGTAACAATAATCAGATTGATCGTCTGTTAAAATGCGATGAAATGTGAGGGTGAGCATGCAAAAGTAACCGGATAAGTATCAAGGAGATATACCTGCGTGCAGGTGGGCGAGTTCAATTCTCGTATCTGGTTATGCACTGTATTATTACAGTGTGGAGTAAACTACCATGACCGACGAACTAATTGAAGCAGCAGATGCCATCGGCATTCCATGCATTGTAATCGATGAAGACTTCGATTGGAGTACCCTTCCAAAGTTCTCCGACCTGTTTTCACAATCAACCGGTGATTCACATGCTCATTAAACCAGATACCAGTAAACCAGGCTTCCAATTTGACAAGACAGCAGCCGACAGAGTCAGGGCAAACCGCTGTACCATCTGTGGTGCCCCCATATTTGAGACAGATTTCGCTGACGAATTAAGTAAAAAGGAATATTCTATCAGTGGAATGTGCCAAAGATGCCAAAACAAAGCCTTCCGAAGTGATGAGAATGATGATACTTGACCATCCACTTGAATCAGTTCTCATTCTAACTACTTTCGCCATACTCTTCTACATCTACTTCAAACTAAACGAATGGGGGATATAATGACAGAATTAAACATGATGCTTCCATTTCCTGTCCACATCGATTCTATCAATTCCCGGTACAATGAACCATGGACCAATCATTCATACACCGTATCATTACAATTCCAGAATACCACAATATCAGTGGATATCCAGGAAGGTGACCCACGCTACGACCTCATAAAACAACATCTCATCGACCAGGGTGAAAAATGACCGAAGAATTTGGGGTTAAAATTGGCAGAGTGTCTTTGGAAGGGTTTTCAACCGATGAACTCGTTGCTGAACTCAAGACCCGGCATGAATTGTGCCCGGTTGTGGATGAGATGACACGCGAACCGGTTTGTCTGTTTGTTATGACAACCGAATCATTGGTGAAGGAATTGAGCAAAAGGAATGGTGTTGAATATGCGGATATTGAGTGTGAAGATGGGATTACAAAAACAATTGTGATACATGGATGGGTGCGGGAATGACCGATATACTTAAACTCTGTTGTAGATGTGGCGGAATACCAAAAATAGGAATGTATAAGCGAAAATATGAAACGGCAGAATATGCGGGGGAATCTGTAACGTGCAACAGGTTTGAACTAACAGAGATGAGAACATGACTGAACACGTAATTACCTACAACCAGCAGAGAAAAGAATTTAATCCAGATGCATTTACTAAACACGAATATTATGTTGAATGCCAGACATGCAAGGTTGATATCATGATTGTATTCCAGTGTTCAAACTGTGACAAAAAGTATCCGTGTGTTATTATAACCGATGATGCAGATGTACCGGAATATTGTCCGTGGACAGGGAGAAAGGATGGGTGTGACTGGAATGCCGACATGCAAGGTTGATACCATGATTGTATTTCAGTGTAAATCGTGCGATAAAATCCCCTGTATGCTTATTTGTGAGAGTGATGCAGACGTACCGGAGTTCTGTCCGTGGGCTGGGACATATGAGGCAGACTGGAACATGATGCGAGTGATACCATGAAAATAGATGTGGATACTCAATGCATAATTACCCGCGAAAATGGGGCACAACTGACAATAAATGATGTCTCGTCGATTGCGATTGTAATTGAGGTTATGGGCCAGAAATACAATATTTTCAAAACAATAGACGAGTTGATACTAAACGGGAGGTGGAAATGAAGTCAATTAAACTTACATTGGATGTAATACCAGTCAGACTATCTAATGAACTTATCATGGGGAGATTAACCCGAACAATCAGATTCGTGTCATCACAAGATTCGTCATCATTTGACTTATTCGATACACACCCAAACTTCGATGAGATATGGGAACAGGCTGTAAAAATCATCCATCCTGTAGGTGAGTAAGATGAGCGGAGGATACTTCAGACACACAGACTCTCACATTATCCACATTGGACAATGTCCAAACATTACTTTTATATATATGTGTATATAACTCGTCTTAATGATTAGTAAACAGTTTTCAGACGAAGCCCATTGGGGCCTTTCCACAATGATCACCATACATGGCTGCAATACCGATTACATTTCAGATAAAGATTTCATTCAATCATTCGTGCTTGATCTCGTCGATTATATTGACATGGAAGCATATGGCGAGACAGTTATCGAACGCTTTGGCGAAGGCGATCTCGAAGGCTACTCGGCCATGCAACTAATCAAAACGTCCAGCATCACGATGCATTTCAGCGAGGTTGATGGTCGCGCCTTCATCGACATATTCAGTTGCAAAGGCTATGAACCAGTCGAGGCTGCTCAATTCTGCGAAGATTATTTGGACGGCAGATCGTACGACATGACATGGATGTTTAGAGACTAGCATGGATGCCTTTACACACAACATCTTTTTTACGCAAATAATAGTTAAAAACAGGCCACCCATTGATGCTTGATAAAAACAACCGGAGAAGAATTTCTTCCCCGTGATGTTTTCACCTTGTGGCACAGTTATATTAAACCTACAAGTATATAAATGTGATGAGGCGCCAGCACAATAACCATAATCTTTATAACCAGTAAGACCGTGACGTAAGGCTTAACATGACGGCGGTTGCACAGCAAATTGACAATATAAAAACACTATCGGCCCAATTATATAGCCAGGATAGTGCTTTACAGAAAGAACATAAGAGATTAAAAACATTCAATAAAATAATTGTCAAAGCAAATGAAGCCACCACGCAGAAGGAATTGGTTCAGGGTATTCTTGAAGCGTGTATTGATTTTGTAAACTTTGACATTGGTGGTATATATCTTATACGTGATAATAAGGCTGATATCGTTGCAACCAAGTTTATTCCTCCCCATGCAATTGAGACCCTTAACCAGATATGTATTAAGCGACCCGAACTTCGAGAATTATTCCAGTTTGGCAAACCATTATATTTAATTAACTATGATCAGTTGTATCCTGAAACATCTAGTATGCTTGGTGGCATCAAGTCATTAATATCAGTGCCTGTTCTATACAATAATAAAGTGAAGGGCTGTATAAATATTGGGGCCTTCAACAATATTGATATTACTTCTGAAGAATGTGATATATTAAGAACTCTTGGAAAACATCTTGGACACGTTTTACATCGCTTTGAAATTGAACAGGAGTTAGAAACCAAAAACTTCGATCTTGAGGTTCACATTGAGGAACTTCGGGCATCAAATGATTCACTTTTAGCATCAATGCAATCATTGGAAACTTTTCAACAGCAATTAGATATTGAACGTGAAAACTTCCGAACTCTTTTTAATAAAATGACTGATATGATATTTGTTGTGGGTCTTGAAGGTAGTATACTTGCAATTAATGATGCGGTTAGACATAGACTTGGATACCCTAATGGTAACTTAGTTGGACAACCAATTACTATAGTGCATGAAGTTGGTGAATGCTCAAGTATTATACAAGTGCTTGCAGAGATGATCCGTGATGAGAGACACCATTGTATGACCAAGTTAGTTACTCGTGAAGGCGAAGTGGTACGTGTAGATAGCAGAGTTGTTAAGGGCTTATGGAATGGTAAGGAAGTCTTTTATCATGTGGCTCGTGAGGTAGTATGAGTAGTGATGCACCGTCTTGGAAAGACCTTATTGACATGGTAAGTGAAACCATCCGTGGAGTGGATGAAAACGCAAAACGTGAAAGTGATAAGTTACATTCCGATATCTGTGCATTACGCAAAGAACTGAATGATACACGTTCTGACATCATGCTTAATCGAACTGAAATGGCAGTTCTGCGCAATGATATGGCTACATTCAAGGATGAGATCAAAGAATTGGATGAAGAACAATGCGATCAGATAAAAGAGATCCAAATAACGACTGGGATACTCAATTCAACAAAAGCAAAGATAGTTACAGTTGTGCTCACTATTTTAAGTGCCATTGGTGCTCTACTATTAAAAGTGTTGGAAATTATATAAAACTACACTTAAACACTATACATATATAAAGTAATGAACACAATATATCATCGCCTTTTGGAGGAATCCCTTACAATGGCATTATACGAGTATCATACCAAGGAGTATCGTGAAGATCTTTTCTCGCTTTATGAACATGCAAAGAGGGTATCCAACCATAATGAGATACCTGTTGAAATGGTGTTTGAAGATTTAATTATACGTAATTTAACGGATTACTAATGATAATTGCATACTGTACGATGTATCCATCGGTTGTAGATAAACTTCGTAAAGTTATTAATCACTTTGGTAAACTCCATCAGGTGGTTAAACTTGGCGAAGAGGTTGGAGAATTAAATAAAGCAATACTCAATTATGAGAATGGGTATAAACTTACCAATGTTGAGATAACAGAAGAAATAGCAGATGTATATTTATTGTTGGAACAAATAAAACAGATGTATCAATTGGATGAGAGTGAAATAGAACAGGTCATGCTTATGAAGTTAGATCGAGTATTTGACAAGTATAACGTAACATACGAGTAGGCATTACTAATTATACTATTTTTTCAATAAATATATTACAAACTTATATATAGATCCTCCAACTAACATATAAACCAATGCATCAAGTTTATATGGGTGGTGAGTTTTATCAAATTCACTGATGGTAGATGGAATACCGAGGAGTCATTCCTATTCCACATCACGACGAAGGACCATATTCGTAAGATAGTTGAGGATACAGATGGTACACTTTTAGATCGAATGGCAGACTTACCAGTTAATCCAGCATGGGCTACTTGTGAACCTGGTGATGGTGGTATGGTGAAGGGTGAAGAATTCCTCATGGCCATGTTCAATAATTGGAAACAAATGGCACCAAAGTATCTTCAAGGTGTCTATATGGACAAGGCCAAAGAAGAACGTAACATTGCTACTGGAACTAAAGGTGGCCAAATGATAATTGCTGTTTATCGTAATGACTCAGCCTACTTTGAGCGAATTGGTGGTATGGTCTCATTCTTGGTAGCCAATGTGGACAAGTTGAAGAAAGTTAAAAACGTTGATCAGGAACACTCTGCTATCCTTGAAGGGTTACACCGTTGGTGGAAAGCAAATGACAAGCGAGTACGGTCTAAACCATGGATTGATGGAGCATTCAAAATCGCAATTAAGAAGTATAAAACTGATATGTTTTGGCGCAGGTCTATAAACATGTGTTTTATCTTTATTGCAAATAATGCCGATCACTGGAAGGATGATGAGACTTTTAACCCAAATAATTGGTTCCCAAAGAAACGTGGCAAATTCTGCAATGCAATGTTCGGGTGGAAATTCTAACAACGCTTTAGATTTACAAATTTAATATTCTAATGAGGAGCAATTAATGACTGAACATCAGTTTAACTCAACGGCTGGTGATGTAACATTTGTATATAAACCGGATGAATCATTACCACCATGCTATATACCAAAGTGCCTGACATGCCCAGTAAGACATACCTGTGGAAATTGTAAATACGGAGTAACTTATGAGTGAAAAAGATCTAAACACTACATCTGAACAGCCAACTACACCAGACATAGATCCCATAGTAAAATTCTTGGCATCGGTCCAAATAGGAGATCAGATCCTTCAGGAACTTGACTCTTGTGGTCAGTCAGTTGAAAAATATAAAAAGTATTATCGGGCAACCGATCTATTCATCCTTAAGGAAATCCTTGGTAATGTAAGAACTTGGGAATCAGAACCAGATAACCCCAATTATAAGGCATTTAACAATTTGATCAAATGGATGATGTATTTAATTGCAACTAACCCATGGTGGCATCGAAAGTTATGCTACTTCAACCGTATGATGGGTGTGAACACTAGCAACACGTCATACTGGCATCTTCAGTATCATCCAAATTACATTCCTGGTCCACATTGGAATGATAACTTGGAACAGCCATCTGAAGAGTTTAATGACTCACAAATGGATCAGGTTGGTATCTACAAGTGGATTGATGAAGAATTAGAAAATCACCAATAGGTTATATTGCTTACAACATACTATCCCTTTTTATACAATAGCGTGATACTTATATACATATGGTAAGTTCTGATCTGTTTCTTGACATAGCAGATGCTTATGCTTGGAGATCTACATGTCTCCGTAGACGGTTTGGTTCTGTAATAATAGATGCACGATTCGACGATCCCATCGCTGGTGGGTTTAATGGTGCGCCTAGGGGAATGGAACATTGTACAGACGTTTGCAGATGTTTGAGAGATGAATTAAACGTGAAAGAAGGAGAGAGGTATGAATTATGCCGCAGTTCTCATTCAGAACAAAATGCTATGATAAAAGCTGGAAACAGAGCATATGGATGCACTTTATATCTAGTTGGTTGGGATGCCAAGACAAACAAACGTATTGTTCCAAAGCCCTGCTTCCTCTGCACTAAAATGATGATTAATGCAGGAATTGAAAAAGTAGTTACCCATTATGCTATATATGATCCAGTAGAACTATATAATGATTATCTATATAACTTATATGCTTCGGATCAACATTACCCATAAAAGTTATATATAAGTAATCCAAATAACTGACATGGATAAACCACTTTATGTGGCACACATCATCAGTAGTGCAAATGATATTTTTCACCAGAAAACTTGTAGTTTGTGTATTAATCCTTTTATAGAATCATATTTTGGCCACTTTGAAGCAGGGCGTTTTGTCGCTGATGAATGGAACGATCAAGTTGTATATCATCGTCAATATTTACTTGATGGATATGCGCCACCAGAAATCATAATAGATTTCATTATATGGATGCAGCAGAATAACCTTTGGCTTCCATGGATGGGTGAATTTGATCAGATTGCATTAGTTCGATCAAATATTGGCGAGGTCTGATCACTTGTTTAGTTTTATACTTTCCTCAATTATACTTTGTAGTAAGCGAGGTGCCTTTTGATTATCACTGTTGATACTCGTGAACCACAAGAAATCCGTAATTACATTAAGAAGAAATTCAACAAGATAACTATTAAAGAGGCTGCTCTAAAAGAAGGCGATATCTTAATCGAATGTGAGAACGATAAGCATACAAAGGTATTGGTCGAAAGAAAAAGATGCT
>Ga0209407_1001667_pt1 | contig 22621 bp, 24 predicted proteins | sample AD_JPNHG3_MetaG_FD_184410 | JGI IMG/M metagenome (GOLD analysis project Ga0209407, IMG submission 184410) | Active sludge microbial communities of municipal wastewater-treating anaerobic digesters from Japan - AD_JPNHG3_MetaG (SPAdes) (version 2) | ecosystem: Engineered > Bioreactor > Anaerobic... | reverse complement strand
GGTATTCAGTTTTCAAACAGTCTCTCTATAATACCCGTCAACCTGCATAATTTGTCCGAAAATGGGCCGTCTGCAAGGGGGTACAATTTCGATAACTGCTTGCATATAAGGGATTTAAGATTTTTACGGATTTTTGAAGATAGCAAGATAGTGCATGCAGAATTGGGACCATCTGGACAATATCTGTCGGGTTAGCAGAGGACTTTTCGGGGTCAAATGCAGCCTGCCGATAAAAGATAGGTCGTTTTTTTTGCATTGGGGATTGAAAGGTTTAGCGTTTGGAGGGATTTTCCGATAAGATAAGCAGGGAAAAACCAAAGAGGTTATTCGGGTATAACGGAGAAGCGATGTCTGATTTTTATGTATCAGCCGAAGAAACGTGGCGAGTATTTCGGATAATGGCCGAGTTTGTGGAAGGGTTTGAGGAACTGGCCAATATCGGCCCTGCTGTATCGATATTCGGTTCCGCCCGCGAAACAGCCGGCAGCCGCTATTATGAGATGGCCGCTGAAACCGCCCGTCAGCTGGGCAAGGCCGGTTTTGCTGTCATCACCGGCGGCGGCGGGGGGATTATGGAGGCGGCCAACAAAGGCGCCCGCGAGGCGGGGGTCAAAAGTGTCGGGCTCAATATTGAGCTGCCGCATGAGCAGATACCCAATAAATACCAGAACCTGTCGCTGCATTTTCGCTATTTTTTCTGCCGCAAGGTGATGTTTCTCAAATATGCCCACGGCTTTGTTGTGCTGCCGGGCGGCTTTGGCACGATGGATGAATTCTTTGAGTCGCTAGTGCTGATTCAGACGCTCAAGCAGGCGTATTTCCCTGTGATTTGCATGGGCAGCGACTATTGGGGCGGACTGGTCGATTGGATCAAAACAGTGATGCTCGGGCGGCACGGGTATATCGCGCCGGAGGATATGGATGTGTTTACCGTCTGCGATGAGCCGCAAAAGGCCGTCCAAATCATTGTCGATTTCCACGCCAGCAACGGCCGCGGCGGCATCAAGCAGCCGTGGGGCATCAAGCGGCCGCTGAACGGCTGTCAGTAAGGCACTTATACCCGGTGCATCATCTTGAAGATATTTTCGTGCTGGAAGGTGATGGTCAGGTGCAGTTCCTTGCCCAGCCGGGACAGCTGCCTGTGGAGTTTGTCCATGTCTGCGGTGGCGTCGGTGATGTCGCAGGCCATTGTCATGACGAAGTAGTCTTCCATAATCCGCTGGCTGACGTCCACGATATTGACATTGGCTTTGGCCATGACCGAGCTGATGCGGGCGATGATGCCGACTTTATCCTTGCCGGTAACGGTTACGATGCAGATCTGCCGGGTTTTGTCTTTTGCCATAGGCGTCCATCCTCGAATGCTGCTGTTTGCATTTTGCTGTACCATAACACAGAGCGGGGCGAAATTCTATTGAAAAATTGAAATTGACAGTCCTCCGCCGGCGTTATTCAGATAAAACGAAAATCAAGGAGACGGCGATGAAGCGATTGCTTGTGGTGTGGCTGATGGGGTGTCTGCCGGCGGCGGCAGCGGATATGGTGCCCTTTGTGATTCCTGCCGGCGTGCATCCGGATTCGGCTATCCGCATGCAGCAAGCGCCGCTGACGGAGCAGGACCGCCTGCACGCCGACGGGCATTTTCTGACCGAAAGCGGCAAACGGGTGCGGCTGTGGGGGGTGAATTTTACCTTTGAAGCCAATTTTCCGACGCATTCGGATGCCCGGGAGATTGCCCGGCGGCTGGCGGCCTTCGGGGTCAATGCCGTCCGCTGCCATCATATGGATACCGCTTCGTGGCCGCGGGGCATCTGGGACCAAACCGGCCGGGCTCTGCATCCGGAGGCGCTGGACCGGCTGGATTATTTCATCGACCAGCTTGCCGGACAGGGCATCTATGTCAATCTGAATCTGCAGGTGGGCCGAAAACACAGCGAGGCACTGGGCCTGCCCGATCCGGCCACCGAATACAACAAAATGGCAAGCCTCTTTACGCCGCAGCTGATAGAGGCCCAAAAGGAGTATGCCCGCCTGCTGCTGACGCATCGGAATCCCTATCGCAGCCATGTTGCCTATGCGCAGGATTATGCTGTGGCCATCGTGGAGATTACCAACGAGAACAGTCTGTTTATGTGGGATTCGGAAAAGAGCCTGCGCGCCCTGCCGCCGTTTTATGCCGATATTCTCCGCAGCCAATACAGCCAATGGCTCAAAAGGAAATACGGCACAACCGACCGGCTGCGGCAGGTTTGGGACAAGCAAGCCCAGCCGCTGGGGCCGGTCAATCTTCTGCGGGCTTCGCTGCCGGTGGAGGGCTGGCGCTTGGAGCAGCACGAGCAGGCCAAAGCCGCCGTGTCGTCGCCGGCTGCGGAGGCGGCCGGCCTGACGATTGACATCGCCAACGCCGACGGCATCGCATGGCATTTGCAGTACAACCATCCGGGGCTGACATTTGAACAGGGGCAATTTTACACCGTCATCCTCAAGGCCCGCGCCCCGAGACCGCGGCCGCTGAATGTCAGCGTCCAGCAGGCCCACGAGCCGTGGAGCAATCTGGGGCTGTACCGCGATATCCAACTGACGCCGGACTGGCAGACCTTTACGCTGGGCTTTACCGCCGCTGCCGGCGATGCCAACGGCCGGCTGAATCTTGCCTTCGGCATGGACGGCGGTACGGTCCAGCTGGGCACGGTGGAGCTGCGCACCGGCGGGCAGATCGGCGTCGCACCGGGCGAATCGCTGGAGGAGGCGACCGTTGCGCTGTTTGCAGAAAGTCCGGTTCCGGCGCGGCAGATAGACCAGATGTGTTTTCTGGCCGAGACGGAGAAGGCCTATTTTGACCAGATGCGGGCGTTTCTGAAAAACGACCTGAACTGCAGGGCGATGGTAACCGGAACGATTGTCTTCGGGCCGCTGGGGCTGTTTGCCCAAAGCGGAATGGATTTTATCGACAGTCACGCCTACTGGCAGCATCCGCAGTTTCCCCGCCAGCCGTGGGATTCCGGCGACTGGCTGATAGAGCAGAAGGCGATGAGCGGCAATCCGCCGGGAACACTGTACGAGCTGGCTGCCGAGCGTCTGGCCGGCAAGCCGTTTACCGTTACGGAGTACAACCACCCGGCCCCGCTGGACTCGCAGGCCGAGTGCGTGCCGATGATTGCTTCGTTTGCTGCCGCACAGGACTGGGACGGCGTGTGGATTTATACATACAGCCACAGCAACAACCAATTCAGCCGGCAGCACCTGAACAGCTATTTTGATGTCGATACCAATCCGGCCAAGTGGGGCTTTATGCCCGCCGGCGCTGTGATGTACCGCCAAAGGGCGCTGGAGCCGTTTGCGGGGAAAACAGCCGTGCCGCTGGTGTCTTCGGATGGGTCGCTGCTGGGTGCTCTGGCAGAGCTGCATCTGCGGATTGACAGAGATCTGTCCGGGCCCCTGCGTCGTCTGCCGGCGGAGAAGCTGGATGCGTTTTATCATACGTTCCAGCCGGACGGACCCGTGCAAACGGCATCCGGCGGCTCTGACGATGCGGCGGTTCTGGAATGGACTGCACAGGACGGCAGCGGGCTGTATTGGATGCACAACAGCCGCTGCGAAGTCTTCTGCGGCCACCGGAGCCGGCTGGATAAGGACAGGCACCGGCTTCAAATAGACCAGCCCGATTCGGCCGCGGTTGTCATAACGGCTTTGGACGGCCTGCCGCTGTCTGCCAGCGGCACAATCCTCATTACGGCCTGCGGGCGGTGTGAAAATACGGGGATGCAGTTTTCCCCCGACCGCCGGACCGTCGGGCGAAACTGGGGGACGGCGCCGGTGCGGATTGAACCGGTTGCAGGGACGCTTGTCCTGCCCCTGCCGGCCGGTCAGAGCGCCACACTGAAACCGCTCCATCCGGACGGCACGGTCAAGGACCAGATTCCAATCGAAAACGGCATCGTCCCGCTTAAAGCCGAATACGGCACGATGTGGTATCTGGTCCAGCGGTAAAGCCGGCCGGAAGAACCCGCCGCCTGCGGACCGATTGTCCCGGCAGCCGGCCTAGGCCAGCTGAAAAACCTCGTCAACGGTTTTGCCGAAGGTGCGGGCGATTTTGATGGCCAGCGGCAGCGACGGCGCATAGCGGCCCTGCTCGATGGCAATGATGGTCTGACGGGTTACGCCGACCCTGTCGGCCAGCGCCTGCTGGGTCATTTCCCCCGCCTCAAACCGCAGCCGGCGGATTTGATTGCTAAGCCGCTGGTCAGGCATCGGTTGTCCTGCCGTACAGACAAAAGACCGCAACGGACCAGATGATGCCAAACAAGACCGCAGCGACAAGGAACAGCCCAACAAGATACATCACCGGAACAGTCCCGCTTCGGATAACCAGCAGCGGACACAGGCAACCGGCACCGAAAATGTAAAACTGGCTGATAAAAGCGATTTTAGCCGCGCGGGTCATAATGGCTTCGTCCGGCTCATCAAAGGCAATCGAGCCGGCCTTTGACCAATCTATCTGCCGGCGGTCAACTTGTACCAGTGTGAATCTTGTAAGACATTATCAGATATGGAGTTATGCAGCAATCAACCCAGCGCTGCATCAGCGGACTTAAATGGCAGCCTTTTCAAGTTCGAGCATCCGTTTTTTTGTATCAACGCCGCCGGCGGCACTGAAATAGCCCAGAGAGCCGTCCTGTTTGATGACCCGATGGCAGGGGATAATCAGCGGCAGGGGATTGACGGCCATGACAGCCCCGATGGCCCGAGCGCCGCGGGGGCAGTCGGCCAGCCGTGCCAATTCGCTGTAAGTAATTGTTTGGCCATATTTTATAGTTCGCAGAATGGTTAAGATATGCCGCTGAAACTCTGTCAGGCCTTCCAGACAGACCGCTGCGCTGGAAAAATCAGCCGGATGTCCTTTGTAGTAGGAGATAATCTGTTCTTCCAGCTGCCGGAAGGTTTTTGGGGCAGGTACGGCCGCCGGAATGCCCGATAAAATACGCTGCTGTGTTGCTTCTTTGAAAGCAGTCGGCAAACAGGTTCGTATAAGTCCTTTATCGGAACCCAACAGGCCAAACCAGCCCCAATGGGTCTTGAATATGGAATAGAAATAATTCTGCTGTTGCGTCATAGGGTTTATTTTCATCATAAAATAATCAAATTCAAGGTTTTATTGCAGGAATAGAGCGGTTTTTTGATTGACGAAGGGAAGTTATTTTGGTATGAAAATCGTTTCCGTTTAAGGCGGAGATACTCTATTCAAACGCCGGTCTGGATAGGAACCGGCTTGGAAAGCAGCCAATGTCGCTGGAAGAACTGCGTAAAAAAATCGATGCGCTGGATACCAAGCTTGTCGAGCTGATCAATGAACGTGCGCGCATTGTCGTGGAGATCGGCAAGCTCAAGCAGGCCAGCGAAAGCCCCGTGTATATGCCGCATCGGGAAAAAGAAGTGCTCGACCGCATCTGTGAAATCAACAAAGGTCCGCTGCCGGACAAGACTTTGCAGGCCATCTGGCGGGAGCTGATGAGCGGGTCTTTCTTTCTGGAACGGCCGCTGCGGATTGGGTATCTGGGGCCGCGCGGCAGCTTTTCGCACAATGCGGCGATCCTGAAGTTCGGCCAAAGCGTCGATTACGAGGCGCTGGCCGATATACGGGGGATTTTTGAGGAAGTCAGCAAGGGACATTGCGACTTCGGAGTCGTGCCGATAGAAAACAGCGCCGGCGGGGGCGTCCGCGAGTCGCTGGATGCATTTATAGAAACGGATGTGATGGTCTGTGCCGAAGTCAATATGGCGATTCATCACAACCTGCTGGCCAACTGCCCGATGAGGGAGATCGCGCGGATTTATTCGCAGCCGGAAGTGTTTGCCCAGTGCCGCAACTGGCTGGCGGCTACATTCAAGGATGCCCAGACGATTCCGGTGGCTTCTTCGTCCAAGGCCGCCCAGCTGGCCGCCGAAGAGGCCGGTTCCGCGGCGATTGCGTCGGCGATTGCGGCTGAAATCTACGGATTGAAGATTCTTTGTCAGGACATCGAGGATATCTCCAACAACATTACGCGGTTTTTAATCATCAGCAAGCAGGATGCCCAGCGCAGCGGCGACGACAAGACGATTATTCTGTTCAGCACCGCCCACCGGACCGGCGCGCTGGTTGATGTGCTGAATGTGTTCAAGGACTACGACATCAATATGACCAATATCGGCTCGCGTCCGAACAAGAAGCGCGAGTGGGAATATTATTTCTTTGTGGATTTTCTGGGCCACAAAGAGGATCCAAATGTTAAGAAAGCGCTGGAAGAGGCCAAATCGCACTGTCTTCAGCTGTCGGTCCTTGGCAGTTTTCCTCGCAGTACGACGGTTTTATAAATCTTTAGAGAGCCATCTGACACACAGGAGACCAAACAATGAGAAAACCTTTTATTGCCGGCAACTGGAAGATGAATACCACCAGCACCAGCGCGGCAGCGCTGGCCCGGGGTCTGTCCAGCCAATTGGCCGGCATCGCATCGGTGGATGTGGCGGTCTGTCCGCCGTTTGTTTATCTGCAGTCGGTTGCTGCGGCGCTGAGCGCATCCAATATCGCACTGGGAGCACAGGATGTGTATTTCGAAGGCAACGGGGCCTTCACCGGCGAAATCAGCGTAGAGATGCTCAAGGACTGCAGCTGCACCTATGTCATCATCGGCCATTCCGAGCGCCGGCATATTCTCGGCGAGACCGACGGCCTTATCAATAAGAAGATAGCGGCGGCGATTGCGGGGGGTCTGCTGCCGATTTTCTGCGTGGGCGAACTGCTGCAGGAGCGGGAAGCCGGCAAAACCACAGCGGTGGTAGCCGAGCAGGTCAAAAAGGGACTCGATGGACTCTGCAGCGAGCGCGTGCAGGCGGTGACGATTGCTTATGAGCCGGTATGGGCGATTGGGACCGGCCGGACGGCGACACCGGCGCAGGCACAGGAAGTTCACCTGATGATTCGCAATCTGCTGGCCCAGCTGTACGGGGGGGACATTGCCCAATCGATGCGGATTCAGTACGGCGGGTCGGCCAAGCCGTCCAATACCGCCGAGCTGATGAGCCAGCCGGATGTCGATGGGCTGCTGGTCGGCGGAGCGAGTTTGAAAGTTGAGGATTTTGCGGCAATGGTCAAAACCGTTGCATAAAACGATATAGTACTGTATGAGGAAGATCTATGAGCTGTGTGCTTGCTTTGTCATTGATGGGAAACCTGATTGTCGGCTTGTTTATCCTTGTCTGTTTGGCGCTGATTCTGATTGTGCTGATTCAGAAAGGCCGCGGCGGCGGGATTGGCGCTGCCTTCGGCGGCGGCGGGGCCGGCAGTCTGCTGGGCACGAAAACGGGTGATTTTCTGACATGGGTTACGATTTGTCTGGTTGCTTTGTTTCTGGTGCTGGCGGTGCTGATGGGCAAGTTTATGCGTCCGTCCGGTTCGCTGAACCTCAGCGCCCCGCTGATGCCGGCAGCAGCGCCGTCTGAAGAAGCCGCTTCCGAAGCCGCAGCCCCAGCGGTGCCGGAAGCCCAGACGCCGGCCGACCAACCGGCCGACAGCGCAGCCGGCGCCCCTGCCCAGCCGGTGCAGGAGACACCCGAGCCGGCCAATTAACGGCGGAGCATTGCAATGATATACAGTATGACAGGATTCGGTCAGGCCTGTGCCGAAGTGGACGGTGTGGTTTATACTGTCGAGATTCGGTCTGTCAATAACCGCTTTTTCAAGGCGCAGTTCCGGCTGCCGGATATTGCCGCTTTTCTTGAAAGCGAGATTGAACGGCTCCATCGGGACACCATCGGCCGCGGGACCGTCAGCTACTGGCTGCGGATGAAGAATATCTCCGGCCGAGCCCTGTTCGATATCGACGAAAACACCCTGAAGACCTATATCCGACGGCTCAAGGATATTCTGGATGAGGACGATGCCCACAGCCGCATCGATTTGGCTTCGCTGCTGTCGCTGCCGGGAATCGTGCAGCCGGCAATTCCGGATGAAGCGTCTATCGAGAAGATGCGGCAGGTGATTGTGGCGCTGACGCAGGAGGCGCTGGCAATGCTGCAGAAGTCCCGTCAGGAAGAAGGGCGGGCGCTGGCGGCGGATTTGCTGGACCATCTGGACCGCATCGCCTTTCATCTGGACAAGATTCGCCAGCGGGTGGATATAGTGGTGCAGGAATATCACAGCCGGCTCAAAAGCCGCATCAGCCAGCTTCTGGCCGAGGCGCAATTGAAAATTGATGAAAATCTGCTGGCGCGGGAAGTGGCGATTTTTGCCGAGCGCAGCGATATTGCCGAAGAATGCTCCCGGCTGTCGGCCCATCTGGGGCAGTTTCGGGAATGCTGTCAGACCGGCGGCCCTGTCGGGCGGCGGCTGGATTTTATGGCGCAGGAAATGCTGCGGGAAGCCAATACCATTTCCAGCAAGAGCTCCGATACCCAGATCAGTCAGTCGGTCATCGAGATTAAATGTGCCATCGACCGGCTCAAAGAGCAGGTGCAGAATGTCGAGTAGCCGGCTGCGGCCGACCGGACGGGAAAGCGGACAATGACGAATGCACAGGCAGCGGGCAAACTGGTTGTTATCAGCGGGCCTTCGGGCGTGGGCAAAAGCACGATTTGCCGGCGGATTGTCGAAAAACGGGATGCGTTTTTGAGCGTTTCGGCAACGACGCGAAAGCCCGGTGCTTCGGAAGAAAACGGCCGGGACTATTGGTTTGTCAGCCGGCAAGAGTTTGAGCGGCGCATCAGGGCCGGCGAGTTTCTCGAGTACGCCGATGTATTCGGCAACTATTACGGTACGCCGCGGCCGCCGGTGGAAAAGGCGCTGGCCGAAGGCCGGACGGTGATTCTTGAAATTGATGTGCAGGGCGGCCTGCAGGTCAGGCAGAAATGCCCCGAAGCAGTGCTGATTTTTATTCTGCCGCCCCGGCCGGAAGACCTGCAGCAGCGGATGCGCTGCCGCGGGCGGGGCGAAGATGAAGCCAGCAGAAAACGCCGGCTTGAAACAGCCGAGAAAGAGATTGCCGCGGCACGGAAGCATTATGACTATTTTGTCGTCAATGCCGATCTGGATGCGGCCATACAGGAAGTAATGGATATTATAGACGGTATTTGTAAGGGAAACATATGATAGAAGAACTCAAAGACACAGAAATCATCAACAAAATCGGAGGGCGGTTTAAGCTGTCGGCGCTGATTCAGAAGCGGATGCTTGAACTGATGGAAGGCGGCCGGCCCCTGATTGAGAACACCGAAGGCCTGACCCAGATGGAAATCGTGGTGCAGGAAATCAAGCAGGGCAAGATTGCGCTGGATATAACCGGCGACGAGAAAAAACCCAAGATTACGCCGTTTTAGGTGTGTTGATGCCGGAGCAGTCCAAACAACTGGAAGGGCGCCGCATCCTGCTGGGCATCAGCGGGGGCATTGCGGCCTATAAAGCGGCAGACTTGGCCAGCAAGCTGACCGCAGGGGGGGCTGTTGTGCGGACAATCATGACGGAAAATGCCTGCCGGCTGATAGCGCCGGCTACGCTGGAAGCCGTGACCGGCCAGCCGGTTTATACGAGCTTGTGGCATGGGCAGGACGATTTTAAGATTGGCCACATCCAGATAGCAGACTGGGCGGAAATGGTTGTGGTTGCTCCGGCGACGGCCAACCTGATTGCCAAAGCCGCCAACGGCATCTGTGATGACCTTCTGACAACGACCCTGTGTGCCTGCTGGGACAAAAAAGTGCTGCTGGCTCCGGCCATGAACAGCCGGATGTGGGCCAATCCCATTGTCCAGCGTAATTTGTCTATTTTGACAGATCTACTTAAAATCCATCTGGTTGGACCGGAAACAGGCCGCTTGGCCTGCGGCACCGAAGGCATCGGCCGTATGGCCGAAGTGCCCCAGATTGTTGATGCGATACAGAAAATTTTTTAAATAACATTCCTATCCGACTGACGACATGAGATACAGCAGCCCAACAAGAAATGGCTGCAGCGACAATTATCGCTTGGCGGAGAAAGCCAGAAATGAAGCAGAAAATCGAAATGAGCGCAGTCCGGAGCATCAATCGCTTCTTTGCCGCTAACTATGTTCTGATGCTGGCCAATCTGACGGGGTTCGTCATTGCCGCTCCCAAAGCCGATTTTGGTGCGGCGGTCTTTATTGTCTCGGTCATGCTGGCCTATGCTTTGGTGTATCTGATTCCGGCCGGGCTGCTGCTGAGTGCGGTGCGCGGGGTGATAGGGATTGGCCAGCTCTGCCGGAAGGGGTATGCACAATTGCTGATGTATGCGGCCGCCGTACTGGTGATGACGCTGACGCATTTGGTTATTCTCATCGACGGCATTATTTACCGGATGTACGATTTTCACATCAATGGTTTTGTGTGGAATCTTCTGACTACCAAGGGCGGCATTGAATCGATGGGTTTTGAACAGGGAGTGTACTGGACAGCCGGTCTGTTTTTGCTGGCTGCTTTGGCACTGGAGATATTTTTGCTGTTTCTCTGTATCCGGTGGGAGGACTGGAACATAAGCAGAGCGAGCCGGTGGCCGCATCGGCTCCGAGTGTCCGTGCCGTTTATGGCGGCGGGGATGTTCGGATTGCAGGCCCTCCTTTTCGGGATTTCCAGCTTCAGGGGCAATGCGGGAATTTTGGCGGCCTCGGGGGCTTTTCCGTTTTATATGCCGATGACCTTTCAGGGCATTCTGAAAGACCTCGGCTTTCAGCCGGGCCGCAGGGAGCTGCTGACAGTCCATTCGTCTAAGGGGCTGGCGCTTCAGTATCCGCTTGAGCCCATCCGCCGGCGTCCTGACAGCCCGCGCTGGAATATCGTCTGGCTGGTTGCCGAATCGTGGCGTGCCGATATGCTCAATCCGGAGGTGATGCCCCGCACATGGGAGTTTGCCCGGCGGGCACAGTATTTTACCAATCATTACAGCGGCGGCAACGGCACCTGTCAGGCGATGTTCAGTATGTTTTACGGCCTGTACGGCAATTACTGGTTCCGCTTTCTGAATGAGCAGCGCTCGCCGGTTCTGATGGATCTGCTGCAGGATAACGGCTATCAAATTGACCTTTACACCAGTGCCCGGTTTTCCTATCCGGAGTTTGACAAAACGCTGTTCAGCCGGATTCCGCCGGAGCATCTGCATGACTATTCGCAGGGGGAGGGCTGGGAGAGAGACCGCGTCAATACAGGCCGTCTGCTGGACTTTATTGACCGGCGGGATAAAGACAAGCCGTTTATGACCTTTCTGTTTTTTGAATCGCCGCATGCCCGTTATTATTTTCCGCCCGAATGCGAAATCCGCAAGGATTACCTGAAAGACTTCAATTATGCGACAGCCGACCTGCAGCGGGACATTGGACGGATTTTCAACCGGTATGTGAATTCCTGCCGGCATCTGGATACGCAGTTTGCCCGCATTATTGACTATCTGCAGCAGCATCAGCTTCTGGATTCAACAGTTGTGATTCTCACCGGCGACCACGGAGAGGAGTTTATGGAGCATGGACACTGGGGTCACAATTCGGGATTTACGGAGGAACAGGTGCGGACACCGCTGGTGCTCTGGGTTCCCGGCCGGCCGGCGGCTGAATACGCCAAGATGACCAGTCATCTGGATATACCGGCAACGCTGATGACCCTTTTGGGCGTTGACAATCCGCCGCGGGATTATTCTTTGGGCTTTGATTTATTCTCGCCGGCGACCCGTTTCTATACAGTACTGGGGGACTGGGACTCCCTTGTTTACATTGATGCGGAATGTAAGATTGTGCTGCCGCTGAAAGCAACGGCGGTGTTTAACAAGATAACCGATGCAGATGATACGCCGGCGGAGGATTCGGCAGGCCTATACAGCAAGAAAATGGCAAATCTTGTCGGCCTGCTTCGGGAAGCCGGCGAGTTTACGACCCATTGAGATGAAGAAAACAGCGCCATCGCTGCGGTTTTTAATCACAGCCGGAGGAACGCGGGAATACATCGATCCGGTGCGGTTTATTTCCAATGCCAGTTCCGGCCGCATGGGCTATGCGCTGGCTCGGGCGGCCGTCCGGGCCGGCCATGCGGTAACGCTGATTACGGCGCCGACTGCTCTGGCGGTGCCCAAAGGCGTTCGGGTCAGACGGGTTGTTTCCAGCGATGAGATGCTGGCGGCTGTGCAGGCGGAATTTGCCGCCTGCGACTGCCTGATTATGGCCGCTGCGGTGTCGGACTATAAGCCCGCCCGTTTCAGCCGGACCAAAATCAAAAAAGAGCAGGCCGTCTTGTCGCTGAAACTCAAGCCGACGGTCGATATTCTCCGGTGGGCAGGACGGAATAAACAGAGCGGGCAGTTTCTGGTCGGCTTTGCATTGGAAGACCGCAAGCTCCGCCAGAATGCCGAAAAGAAGCTGCGGTCGAAAAATCTGGATATGATTGTGGCCAATACGCCGTCGGCAATCGGTGCAGACACATCGGCACTGTGCATTAAACTGGGCGGCGGCGACTGGCAGGTTCTGCCGGCCGGCCCGAAAGCCTCTTCGGCCCGCCGCATAATTGGGCTTATCTGCCGCGCCCTATTGGGCAAAAAATAAGCGGGCTTCCAGTTGACAGCCCGCTTGAAGGTGTTGTATCAGCCGCTTTCGTCAGGTCCGGCCTATTTTGTCACAGCGAGGGCATCGATATTCGGGCCGTCGCCGACGGCAGTAAGGCGGACGCTGTTGCCGCCGTTTTTGAAGGTGACGGCGATGGTTTCGGTTTTCCAGCTGGTCCAGCTTCCGGTGTCGGCAAACGCCAGCCGGCCGGCATTGGCGCCGTTGACGGTTAAATCGCAGGGGCGGCTGCCTGCCGCCGCATAGCGAAATGTCAGCGTGTAGCTGCCGGCGGTGTCGGCCAGCACATTGTTCCATTCGATAAAGCTGCCTTTGCCGCCCATATCGGCAAAACCGGTGCCTTGGTATCCTTTGTGGTTGTCGGCGGCCTTGGCATCGGAAAGAACATTGGCTTCTTCGGCTTCGTAGATGGCGCCGTCCATTTTGGACGGCACGGCGGCGGCCTTTGCCCCTTCGCGGTGGGGGTAATAAATCGGCCCGCCGGCTCCCAAGTCCTTGATGCGCAGATTGCGGAACTGATAGGTCAATCCCTTTTCGCCGTGGTGCTGAATGCCGACCGGTCCGGCCAGATCCATTTCATCAAAGATATCCGTCGTCAGGATGTCATTGACATAAATCTGGATATGAGGGCCGATGCAGACAATCCGGTACTTGTTCCATTCGCCCTGCTTGTAGCAGTCGCCGGCCCGGGCGCGGAATTCGGCAATCGAGCGGTTCTTTTCCTCTTCGGTGTCGGCCTGATCGCGGTTGGGGCTGGCAAACCACATCCGCCGGCCTTCGTCGTAGAGGCCGCCGGACCATTTGCGGTCGGCGGTATCGACTTCGGCCTGATAGCCCCAGACGCGGTTTTTCGCCTTCTGGCAGCGGAACATAAAGCCCGAGTTGCCCTGATTGGGCGGCATTTTGACTTCGCCTTCAAAGACGAAATTGGCGTATTCCTTTTTGGTCAGCAGGAACCATTTGCCGTTTTCGGATGTCAGACTGACAACGCCATCCTTGAATTCGGCCTTGCCCCAGTCGTAAGGATTTTCCCAGCTGCTCAAGGCCGGATCGGCCAGCAAATCTTCCCACGGGACGCTGTCGGGCGATTGGATTTGCGAGGCCTTGGACTTGACCAGCTGCCGGCGGTCGTAGGCATCCCAGCCGTCGCGGACGGCAGGGCCTTTGAGCATTTGGTCGGCTTCGGGGTGGTTGGTGATTTTCATGGCCTCGGCATCGTACAGCAGAGTGCCGCCGAACCGCTGACCGATGCAGCCCAGACACAGCAGTTCCGCCAGCGGAGCGGCCACATCGAAAGAGGAATTGGCCGGCTCAATGCCCTGACAGGCATTCAGGAAATTCTGATAGTGGTCCGGCAGTCTTCGGCTGGGTTTGGGCAGCTTTCCGGCCTGCTCCAGCTGGGCCATTTTTTCAGCAGGCAGAATCTTGTAATTGGCTCCGTGACTGGTGCCGCGGATGACATAATCTTGGGCATAAATGAATGAGCCGACATTGCCGATATCGCCGGTGATGCCCGGCGGGGGCGTGGGATTGTTGCGCTGGCCATCGTACCATCTCAGCTCCAGCGGCGGCAAAGCCCCGCGGGCTTTGAATTTGAAGGTGATGACAGAGCCCTGCGGGTACAGCAGGTCGCTGGGGCCTTTGAGGGTTGTGGCAATTTCATACGGCAGCCCCAGTTTCAGGTAGCGGTGGACGGCGTCCAAGATATGCGCCCCCCAGTCGCCCATCGCGCCGCAGCCGAATTCATACCAACAGCGCCAGTTGCCGTTGACCAGTTTTTCGCTGTACGGGCGGAAAGGTCTGCGGCACAGCCACAAATCCCAGTCGTAGCCAACCGGCGGAATCGACTCCGGATACGCCGTATCCGTCCAGCCGTGCCAGCGGCGGCTGTTGGTCATCCAGGCATCTATTTTTTGCACATTTTGAACCAGTCCGGCTTCGACCCACTGGCCGAATTGAATCGTTCCGGCTCCGGAATGGCCCTGATTGCCCATCTGGGTTACAACGCCGCACTGACGGGCGGTTTTTTCCAGCAGGCGGCACTCGTACACATTCTGGGCCATCGGCTTTTCGACATACACATGCTTGCCCAAGAGCATCGCATGCATCGCCATCGGAAAGTGGGCGTGGTCGGGCGTGGCAATGATGACGGCATCAATCTGCTCGTGCATCTGCTCGAGCATCTGGCGGTAGTCCCGGAAACACGGCACTCCGGGAAAATTGCGCATCTGGTAGCTGGGCGTCAGAAACAGGACATCGCTGAAGGCCTTGTATTCGAGCTGGTCTTTGTACTGGCTGAAGCTTCTCAAAATGTCAGCACCACGGTTAAAGACGCCGATTTGGGCGACGCGGATTTTCTGGCCGGGCGGCACGATGCGGGGGGCAAACAGGGGGCGCACTTCCTGCTGGGCGAACAGTCCGCCTTTGCTGAACATCAGGACAGGCGGTGTCCATAAAATCGCCTTCAGCAGGTCGCGGCGCGATACAGAACTTGCATTTCTCATCTTTTAGACTCCTTTTGGCTTATGATTTGTTTCGATTATTGCCTGCTTGATGGATAACGAAGCTGGCGCAGGGAATATTTCAATGGATCCTTTCTTTGTCTTGCGGCGGTGCCGTGCCGGCTGAGCCGTCAACTGCCTGTAAAGCAACTGCCGAGGCGATAGCAAAGTTGGCGGTATGGGTAATACTGAGCGTAACCTGCTCAATGCCGCTGCGTTCTGCGATTTGTCTGACGCGTCCGGACAGATGGACCTGCGGCTGGCCGAAGGCGTTGTTGACAATTTCGATATCTGTCCATGCGATTCCGTCGCGCCAGCCGGTGCCGATCAGCTTCATTACGGCTTCTTTGGCCGCAAAGCGTCCGGCCAGTTTTTCAATCCGGTTCTTGACGGCTGCGGCGTCGGCCTGTTCGCGCGGGGTAAAAATGCGTTCGAGGAAACGCTCCGGATGCCGCTGGAGCATCTGCTCAATGCGTTCAAAATCCACTAAATCGATTCCGTGAGCAATCATTTTTTCCATTGCTGTGCTTATGAGGATGTGTTTAGACCCCAGCGGCGGTATGCTTCCTGCACGCAGAAAGCGGCAAACCGATCCAGCTGTGCGATGTTGGCCTTCTCGATAAGTCTATTGACATAGGTTTCGTACTCCTGTTTGCGCCGCTCGAACTGGAGCTGCTGGGCGACTTCGTTCTGGACCTCTTCAAACGGCCGGCAGCTGCTGGTTTCCAGCGTATCGAGCTTGAGAATAAAGAAGCGTCCTTTCAGGGGTATCGGGCCTGCAATTTGGCCGGGCTGCATCTGCAGGGCCTGCTGGATCAGCGATTGATAGGGTTCGGTCAGCGAGTCCGAGCCGATAGCGACCGGCATGATTCGGCCGCCCACAGACGCCAAGTCGCCGTGGTATTGTCTTGCCAATTGGGCAAAATCGGCGCCGGCATTCAGCTGACCCACCAAATCCGCCCCGATGCGCTGGGCGGCCTGATCCGGCGTCTGGCCGCCGCACTGCTGGCTGGTCAGCCGCTCCGGCTGTATCTCGATGATGCTGAAGCCCACCCGCCCTTCCCGGCAATACTGGGCGTTTTTAATCTGTTCGTAATAGTCCTTCAGCTGCTGGTAGGAAAAACGCTTTTCCTCCTTTAAGGTGCTGGACAGATACGACTGAATCATAATCATCTTCTTCTGGTAATCCCGAAAGGAGCGCCAGTCCATCCCCATCTCGTTGAGCTTGCTTTCGGCCAAGGCATAGTTGTTGCCGTAGCTGGCTACAAAACGGGCGGTTTCGGCTTCAACGGCCTTATCCAGATTTTCGTCGATGTTGTCGGGGGCTTTTTGGCGCGCCTCCCGATAAATCAGAATATCTGTAATTTTGCCCCGGATGGCTCTGCGGACAATGGGAAGCGCTTTTGCTTCAAATCTCTGCTGGTCCAGCACAGCGGCGTCCGGCTTGATGTAATCTTCCACGGCAAGCAGAATCTCATCGGAGGAAATGGTCTCCGAATAAACACCCAGCACCATCCCGCCGGTGGCCTGCGGCAGATTGGTTTTATTGGCCAGAGGAATCTGGCGCATTTGTTCTTCGGTAAACTTGCCTTTGGGTTTTGAACCGCAGCCGGAATAAAAAAGCAATCCTGCGGCTATAAGACAGCCGAAAAATCTGCCTGTGTTAGTCATTTATATCGGCTCCAGAAAGTCCATATTCTTTGTTCGGAACGAAATGATTATACGAAAAATCCGGCCATTTCAAACTTCTTTCTCAAAAAGGCGGTTTGTTTTGGACGCAGGGGAAATGTTGTGCCGGATTGGATGCTATTGCTGCTGCAGGGTGGTGTTGAACAGATGCTGCAAAATCGCCGCGTTGCCTGCGAATAAACCGTCCAAAAGAGGATTGGGCTGATTGAATCGGCGAATCCGTCTGTTTTTATCCAGTATTATCCCTCCTGCCGCTTCCACCAGCAGCCATCCGGCGGCAACATCCCATTCATTTTTGGCTACCAGCGTAAAGGTCATATCCTCCAGTCCGGCGGCAACACGAGCCAGCTTATAGGCCACCGACCCCATCGGGATAATCCGAAAGGGGGCATTTTCAAACGGTTTCCACTGGCCGCGGTTGACCTCGCTGCGGCTGGCGGATACTGCTGCTCCGTTCAAGTCCTGCTTTTGACTGACCGCAGCCGGCTTGCCGTTGAGGGTAATGCCCTGTCCGCGAACTCCCAGAAAGGTCTGTCCGGCCGCAGGATTGCAGATTCCGGCCGCCTGCGGACAGCCGTCCACGACATAGGCAATCGAAATGCACCATTCGGGGATGCCCTGTATGAATTCCCGCGTGCCGTCCAGCGGGTCAACGATCCACACGCAGTTTTGCTTCAGGCGCGACCGGTCATCTTGGGTTTCTTCGGACAGCCAGCCCTCGCCGCTTCGCAGCAGCCGGCTTTTGAGAATGCTGTCCAGCCGCGTATCGGCTTCGGTAACCGGATCGCCGCCGTCTTTGAGAGCGGCTTGAATCCGGCCGGAGGTGAAATCCTGAAGCGCTTCCTGTGCGGCCTCCAGTGCTGCCTCAATCCGTTTTAATACATCCGCATATCCCATCGCACATCCGTTCAGGGCTTGAAGATGATGCCTTTGTTCTGCAGCAGAACCTTCATACGGTTGAGCGTTTCGTCCAGATTGCTTAAATCGGGGACCTTCATAGAAAAATCAATGTCGGTCGGGTCCTCGCCCAGCCAGATCGTTTCAATCAGGTCGCTGTCCACGACATTCTGAATAATCTCCATATCCTGCTGGGTCAGCCCGATGGCGGTAACGACCAGAATGACGCCTGCATCCAGCAGGATATTGGCGACTTCGGCCAGACGCCGCAGGTGCTCCGGCCGATGCCGCTGGTCGTCGCCGGGCTTTTTGATGTCTGCATCGACCCCGTAGAGGACATTGGCAATGCCCATGAAATACACCGTTTTGCCGTCGGCAAACAGCCGCTGCTCCAGAGCGCGGGCCAGCGTTTTCTTGCCGACATTCCGCTTGCCGGTTATCAGAATGAGGGCGGCCTTCTGGTTGTACCGTTCCCACCGCTGCTCGCGGCTGATAGCACTGCTGGACCATTTCAGATTGCGCTGGATAACCTGCTGGCGCATCTGCTCCTGCGCATCGGGCAGCGCCTGACGGATAATGCCGCCGCCGCGGATTTCATAGTCATCGACGATAACAAAGCGTGCGGTGGCAGGCAGCGTTTCAACGGCATCAAAGGCCACGGCATGCTGGCAGCAGAGAATGCAGTCGGCGACATCGTGGTAGTCAATCTTATCCTTTCGGCAGGCCGAGCTTAAATCCGATGCGTCCATTGTACTGATGATTGTTTCGATGCGTACCGGCTCTTTGACCGTGCCGATTTTCAGGAGGTAGTCTTTGCCCGGCTCCATCGGCTTTTTGCCCATCCAGAACAGATTGACGCGCATCCGCCTGCTGACGCAGGGTGCCGGCTGGTCGGCACGGGCGGCCAGCTGGCCGCGGCTGATATAAATCTGCTGCTCCAGAGTAAAGGCCGCAGCGCTGCCGGCCTCGAAGGCCGCCGGCGGCTGACCGTTGAACCGCTCCAGCGTTTTAACGGTGCTGCGTTTGCCGGATGGGTAAAAAACCACATCGTCGCCGGGGGCAATCCGGCCGGCTTCGACTGTGCCGGCGATGATCCGCCGCTTGTCTCCGGCTTTGGTGAATTTATAGACGCCCTGCACCGGCATCCGAAAGGGCTTGTCCACCGGCGGCGGCTCTTTGCGGAAGTTATCCAACGTCTCCAAGACCGTTGGGCCGCCGTACCAGTCCATTGTCCGGCTCCGGACGGCGACATTGGCGCCTTCCATTGCGCTGACCGGCACAAAGGCTTCGGCAGACAGCCCGATGCTGTCCAGAAAGGCCCGGTATTCGGCGGCAATGGCTTCAAAGACATCGCGTCTGTATCCGACAAGGTCCATCTTGTTGACCAGTACAACCAACTGGCGGATCCCCAGCATGGAAATCATATAGCCGTGCCGGCGGGAGTTTTCCTGAATGCCTTCTTCGGCGTCGATGACCAGCACAGCCGCCTCGGCGTGCGAGGCGCCGGTAACCATATTCTTGAGAAACTCGATGTGTCCGGGAGCATCAATGATGATGTAGTGCCGTTTGGCGGACTTAAAGAAAACCCGGGCGGCATCAATGGTAATGCCCTGCGACTGTTCGTCTTTGAGGGCATCCAGCAGGAAGGCATATTCAAACGGCTTGCTGCTGCGCCGGCAGGTTTGGCGGACCTGCTCGAGTTTGCCTTTCGGCAGGGAATCGGTGTCGGCCAGCAGCCGCCCGATAACCGTGCTTTTGCCGTGGTCCACGTGTCCGGCAATCACAATGTTCATCCGTTCATCTGTATCGGGGCAGTGTGCCATACTCTGTCCTTCTTGCAGTGTCTGAAATCATCTTACATATACCCTTCCCGCCGGAGGGTTTCCAGTCCGCCGCCGTCTTCGGCATCCTGCGCCCGGCCGGACCGCTCGGCAATATTGGCCAGCTGCCCGCTGCGGAGCTCGTCGATAATCTCCTGCGGATTTCTGGCCTGCGAGTCGATGGGAAAGGTGCAGGGCCAGCAACCCAGAGAGCGGTAGCGCTTGCCGTCGCCCTGATTGTAATACAGCGACACGGTGGGGATTTTTTCCCGTTCGATGTATTCCCAGACATTCAGCTCTGTCCAGTCCAGCAGCGGATGAATGCGCACATGGGTTCCCGGCGCAAAATCAGTCTTGAACTGATTCCAAAACTCCGGCGGCTGGTCGGCGATGTCCCATTCGCTTTGGCGGTCGCGTGGCGAAAAGTAGCGCTCTTTGGAGCGGGATCCTTCCTCGTCCGCCCGCAGGCCGACAATCACGCCGGTAAACGGCTCGGTATTGGCATCAGCCTCATAGTGGCCGGCGGCGTGGTTAAACCGGTACCGCGGCCACTGCCCGCTGAGCGTGTGCTTAAGCGCCTCGGTCTTGAGCAGCTTGCAGCAGGTCAGCCGGTCGGCATTGCCGTCAGGGAAGGTCTTTTTGGCTTCCAGCGCCTCGGTGTTTTGGCCGTAAATCATATCCAGATTCCATTGACGGGTCAGGCGGTCGCGGTAGGCAATCATCTCGGGTATTTTGTAATGGGTATCGATATGCACCAGCGGAAACGGCACATGTCCGAGAAACGCCTTGCGGGCCAGCCATAAAAGTACCGTGCTATCCTTGCCGATTGACCAGAGCATACAGAGGTTTTTGAAGCTGGCATAGGCCTCCCGCAGGATGTGAATGCTCAGATTTTCAAGCTGTTCCAGATGATCCACGCTTTATTCCTGTAAATAGGGTTTCAGATAGTCCATAATCTGCCGGACGGACTGTTCAACCGTCTGCTGTTCGGTATCGACCACGATTTCGGGATGGAGCGGTTCTTCGTACGGGTCGTCGATGCCGGTGAACTCCCTGATTTGGCCGGCCAGCGCTTTCTGGTAGAGACCTTTGACATCCCGCCGGCGGCATTCCTCCAGCGAGGCCTTGACATACACTTCGATAAAGTTTCTGCACAGACTGCGGACAAAATCTCTGGCCGCTCGATACGGCGAAATGAACGAGGCAATGACGATAACGCCGTGATGCTCCAGACGCGAAGCCATAAAGCCCACCCGCTTGATATGCTCATCGCGGGCCTCTTTGGAAAAGCCGGTGTTGGGGAATACCCCCCGCAGGACATCGCCGTCCAGCCGTTCGACCGGTTTGCCCATCTGCTCCAGATGATTGTAAATTCGCTCGGCAAGCGTACTTTTGCCTGCCCCTGACAGCCCCGTCAGCCACAGCACGAATCCTTTTTTGCCTGTTTTTTCGCTCAAAAATCAAGCCTCGTCATCAATGGCGGCCCGAAGGGCCAACGTCATCCAGCCCAGAGCAGCGCCCTAAGGGAATCATAAACGATACAAAAAATACCCTGAAGGGGCAATATACACTTGGCAATATAACCAAATAAACGGCTAAATACAATCCCGAACTGCCGAAAACAGGACTTTTCGGGGCGGATAAAGGATTGCGGGGTGGGAGCCCGAATTTTTTTTAAAAATTTTTTTTGAAACATTTTTTGGTTGACGGCTTCTACATATGTAGTAAAATATCTTCTACACTTGTAGAAAATCAGAAAGGACTGCTTATGAAACTGACTGAAGCCGAATGGCAAATTATGAATGCCCTGTGGCAGGATTGGCCCGCCACCGCCCGGCAGATTGCAGAGCGATTGCCGAAAGATGTCAACTGGGCTTATACCACCATTAAAACAATGCTAAAGCGGTTGTCCGATAAAAAGGCCGTTAAAGAGATCAAGAATGGCAATGTCGGGGTCTATGAGCCGATTCTGACACGGCAAAACGCCCGGCGCAACGCGCTTAAGTTGCTGGTCAATCAGGCGTTTGACGGAGCATTTGGGCCGCTGCTGCATTTTTTATTAGAGGATCAGAAGTTATCGGATAAACAAAAAGAGGAATTATTGCGGGTACTGCAGCAAGGCGAGCAGAAAGGAGCACACAATGATCCAGTTTTTTAATACTATTTCAGACAAGTGGTTAGCATTTCAATGGGCAATGCTTTGGCAGACGGCGGTTTTAATCGCGATTATCTGGATGCTGGATGTTCTGATTCGTAAATGGGCGTGGCCGCAGGTGCGTTATGCGCTGTGGCTGCTGGTTTTGGTTAAGTTGTTGCTTCTGCCGACGCTTACGCGTCGCCGGTGAGCGTCACATCCCAGATTCCAGACGTGGCGCAGCAAATCGTCAGCATCCAGTTCAAGCCTGTGCCTCAGGCGGCGCCGGACCCTGCAGGGGATAAAATATCGGTTTTGCCGGAAACAAACTGGACGACTATCGCATCCAATAGATAGCAGGCGGCAGAAAAAGCTGGGGTAAGCCGTAATAGAACCGCAGAGCCGGAACGCGGCAGTGATGTTCTGGCGGCTGAAATCTCTGCGGCTGTTACTTCTTCTGTTGAAACCAGCGTTGAGCAACCTGCGGCGCTCTCGTGGAAATCGTATCTGATGCTCACATGGATGCTGGGGACTGCAATCCTGACCGTTTGGCTGGTTGTGCGGCTGTTGGGTTTTGGCCGGGAGTATTTGAAAGACGATGGACAGTATCAACTGCCGGAACGTTTTTATGCACAGCTTCACGCTGCCGGAGAACGGCTGAAACTGCGGCGGCTGCCGCGGGTGATATTGGCAAATAAGGTTTCCTGTCCGGCGGTGTTTGGAATTTTTTGCCCCGTTCTGCTGATGCCGGCGGAACAATTCAGGACGATGTCAAATCCGGACACCGAGCATATCCTTCTGCACGAACTGGCACACATCAAACGCGGCGACCTGATTGTTCCGGCCATTTATATGGTCTTGCAGATAATCTATTGGTTTAATCCGCTGCTGTGGATGATTCGAAAGACGCTGCAGAACCTGCGCGAGCTTTGCTGCGATGCCGCGGTCGCCCGCCTGCTGCGGGAAAACACCGTCCATTACCGCCGGACG
>Ga0209407_1001666_pt1 | contig 22635 bp, 17 predicted proteins | sample AD_JPNHG3_MetaG_FD_184410 | JGI IMG/M metagenome (GOLD analysis project Ga0209407, IMG submission 184410) | Active sludge microbial communities of municipal wastewater-treating anaerobic digesters from Japan - AD_JPNHG3_MetaG (SPAdes) (version 2) | ecosystem: Engineered > Bioreactor > Anaerobic... | reverse complement strand
CGATGGATTCGATTACATCGTCCGCAGCGCTTGGCTGATGTTGTAAAAGGAGTTAAATTCATTAATGGTATTGAAGAAAAACGCATCGCCGCCTAAATTCTCAATACACAACTATTGACTATAGCTCTTTAAAAAGAACATTATATTTGATGCCGATTTTACCGATATCATGCAGCAGTGATGCCTGATGAATTACTTTTATATCGGTTTGCGACAAGCCCATCAGCTCTCCCATTTTTTGCGCGTATTTACTCACGCGTTTTGCGTGTCCTCTGGAATAGGGATCCCTTGCCTCTACTGCCTGTGCCAAAGCAACCAGTGTTTCGAATAAAGTATTTTCCGGGCGATCATCTTTGTTAGCGCTTTCAAAAGAAACGGCCATTTGTTGGCTTAAGGCCAATATAACTGACAGATGTTCACTGGAGAAGTTATCTAGATTCTTCCAATACATATTTCCGCTCAAACAGAGCATGCCCAAAAATTTATTATTATAAATCAAGGGCGAAAATGCCGCGGGGGGAGAAAATATGGCAGCAGGTCTGTCATCTTTTTCTGAGCCCGTTGGCATCAAAGAAACTTTTTGTTTGTCTATCTTCTCCAGATATTCCTGCGCGGAGGATGCGATTTTTTCAGGGGTTGCCGTCTTTTCAATGCTCGTCAAATGTTTTAATATGTAGCGGTTATCATCGGCGGAAAATAAGGCGGCGTGGCGCGCGCCAACCGCGTCCCTTAAATTTTCGAGCACTTCCTGCATTAAATTGCCAAAACTGTTCGGCGAAGAAAGAATGGCGCTGATTTTTGACGCGCCGGCATTCATTATTTCAGTTGCCGGTTTATCCGAATGATCTTTTTTCATAGCGCTTCGTTTCATGATACTGAGAAACGATTTGGCAAGATCGGCAATTTCATCATCCCCTTTGGCCAGTTCCAGCATAACCTTTTCATCTGCTTCATTTATTGAGCGCAGCGCTGATTTGCCTACTGTCTTGGTGAGCAAAGACGCCTTTTTCAAAGTCATGCGAACAACCAAGAAGCCGCCCAAGATTATTATTCCGATAATGATCAAGATGATGGTTAAATTGATGTTGAATATGCTGACAGATTTTTTACTTTCATCGAGGTATACATATAGATAATAAAGAACGATAAAGGGAACTAAGGCAACCAAAACAAAAATTATTGAAAATGTACGTATTAGTGACTTTGATTTTACAGCGCTCATTTTCTTTCCTTATCAAGGTAATGATTTATTCAATTTTTTCGGACAGCAAGTTTACGCATTTCAAATTTAGGTAACAATTAATTATATATAATGAAAAAAATTTATAAAATATAGTGTTTTTTAATTTTATAATGTCTTTCAATCTTTTTCGGCTTAAAACAACTGTACAAAAGGATAGGTTTCTTATTTTCTATTTTGTCGCCAATGATGAAATTGGCAATTTATTGAGTGTTTCTTTGAAGATACTGTGCTACCGACGATTTTTACTGAGAAGTTCTGTAGTAATTGTAGGAAAGATTCAGGATGGCGTTGGCTCTTGTGAAATAAAGAGGCGTTTCTTTAAATAAACAAAATAAGTTTGCGCGGCTGAAATATTGGGTTTTTTCAATGATTATATAACTTACATACAGCTATCCCGGCGAAGCATTATTGCGCAGATGCCATAAAAAGTTAATATTATTATCCACATACAGTACAGATGGCGGTTTAATTTATACCTGTACTTTCGTCCAGTTGTGCATAATGTAAAAAATCTTTAAGAAGTATAATTAATTAAATAAGTTGCGAGGATGAACGAGTGTATAAATGATTGAAAAATCATTAAACGTAAAGGATTCTCCGAATGATTTTGATCAGATTAAAGAGCTGTTTGATAAAAACCAGCTCTTAAAAATTATTCTGGGCAACATCAATGATATCCTGGTTATCTTTGAAAAAGATGGCCTCATAAAATATACCAATCCGTCCTTTCAGAAATTTCTAAATTACGCCAAGCGAGAACTGGTGGGTAAAAATGTTTTTGATTACGTGCATCCTGATGACCAAAGCAGTGTCATGCGCTCTTTCGCGCAGGTTATAGAATCAGGAAACGTAAAAAACTATTTTCGTTTTCAAAATAAAGACGGTCAGTATGTATGGTTTGATGCCGCGGGCACGGCTGTTCCGGGTGAAAAAAATTCCCCTACCTGCATCGCTATGTGCTGTAAATGCGTTACCAACGGCAAGCAGGGCGAAGAGGAACCTCTGGTGGAAAAAATTATTTTTGAAGCGATGATCGAGGGCATGCCCGGTATATTCTGTTGTGTGGACGATCAATTACAGATTAAAAAATGGAATAAAAATTTTGAAAGGATAAGCGGCTATTCGGCCCAGGAACTTTACGGAATGAGCCCGCTTGATTTCATCGCCGAAGGCGCGAGAAAAATCATAGCGGAAAAGCTGGACGAAGCCTTTATACAGGGCGAAATAAGCGGCGAGGCAGACTTTGTATCAAGGGATGGCCGCAAAACACCATATTTATTTCATATCTATCCCATTATTATCAGGGATAGGATGCACCTTATCGGCATCGGCATTGACTTGTCAGTTCATAAAAAAGCGGCGCGGGAGTTACGTCAAATCAAGGAGCGTTTTGATATTGCGATAGAAGGCACGGAAGCCGGCGTTTGGGATTGGGATATGTTGGAGGACACGGTGGTTTATTCCGCGCAGTGGAAAAAGATGCTGGGGTATGAAGACGCGGAAATCGAGAATTCTTTTAATGGCTGGAAAAAAATATGGCACCCTGACGATGCCGCAAGCATAGAAAAAGCCATCGCTGACCATCTGAAGGGTTCGTCGGAAAGATATGAAATTGTTTATCGCTGTCGTCACAAAAACGGGGATTGGCGCTGGCTTGTTACACGCGGCAAAATATTGAGAAATGAAGAAGGCGCGCCGTACCGATGGGTGGGCACCAACATTGATATCACTCAGCTAAAGCAGGCCGAAGAAAAGATTCAGTATCTGGCCTATCATGATAACCTTACGGATCTGCCCAACCGGCAGCTTTTTTTTGATCGGCTTGGAATTGCTTTAGCCCTGGCGCAGCGCAACCAAAGCAGCCTGGCGGTTATCATGCTCGACCTGGATAACTTCAAGCGGGTCAATGACAGCTATGGCCATGCTTTTGGAGATTTGGTGCTCAAGGCGTCAGCGGAAAGGCTCAACACGGCGCTGCGGAAGGGCGACACGGTGGCGCGTTTCGGCGGCGATGAATTTGTTTTGATTCTTTCAGACCTGAAGGGCGTGAAAGACGCGATTAATGTTGCCAAAAAGATTGTGGAAAATTTCCAAAAGCTATTTGTTATTGAAACGCGTGAAATTCTGGTGACGGCCAGCATCGGTATCGCTCTTTATCCGCAGGATGGCACAGATGAGGATTCCCTTTTAAAGAAAGCGGATTTTGCCATGTATCAGGTCAAGCAAGCAGGGCGCAACGGATATCAGGTCTATAAAAATAATAAGGATGCTGTGTGACAACTGATTATTAGCTTATAAATTATAAAATTTATATTTTCGCCCCATACACAAAGCATAAATCAATCAATTATAAATAAAGGAGGATGTTGAAAATGAGAAGGATATTTTGCACGGGAGTATTTTTAATATTTATGTGTTTGTCGGCGTCGGCATCAGCAGCCGGCACAGCCTTCAACTGGACGGGTTTGTACACGGGATTACAGGGTTTCTATGGCAGCGGGAAAATAGATTGGGAATACGATAACAGCGGTAATTCTGCGAATCATAATTATTACGGCGCGATGGGCGGACTTTTTTTAGGTTATAATTATCAGCTGCCTGTCAATGCCGTTTTCGGCTTCGAGATTGACTTAAACGCGGGGAAAATTTCCGGTTCCGGGCTTTGTCCCAATCCGTTATTTACCGCTAACACCGATATTTCCTGGCTTGGTTCCGCCCGCGCCCGCGCCGGCTACGCATTTTATCGCTTCCTGCCTTATGTTGCTTTTGGTGTGGCTTATGTCAGGGCGGATATCTACACAAAAAGAAATGGCGTGGAATATGGCGAAGAAAAAACATATGTCGGCTGGACGCCGAGCATTGGCCTTGAATACGCTTTTACCAATAATTTAGTCGCCCGCATGGAATACGCTTACTACGATTTCAACAGGCAGCACTTCAGGGTCGATAACGGATTGTCCGTAGAGGGAAGATTAAATTTGAATGCGCTCAAGTTTGGACTGATTTGGAAATTTTAATTTTCCCCGAAAAGCGAGGATGCTTTTTTTCGTGAATTTTATTTGATCATGTATCCTCACTTGCTGTCGCTTGGGCATTACAATTAATCCTAAATGTTCGCCGCTTTATAGCCGCGGTTTTTAGGGACAGAACTGCTGTCGGGCAACAGCGTGTAATTTAAAAAAATTGAAAAAAATATTAATTAGTGCAATAAATATTAAATTATCAAAGAATGAACCTGTAAAAAATGAAACAAAGAAAATTACAGATATTAATCTGCCTGCTGTCGGCGGTGCTGTTTACCACGGCAGGCTGCGCCCGCTATAAAGACGCGCCATCCGGCGGCGTGAAGACGGGAGGTGGCGGATTTACCGCGTTTAATCTTGTTGATCTGCAAAAGCCTGGTGGGGAAGACGCAAGCCGGAACAAAGATTCTATGGCGGAAAACAATTTATCGGAATCACGTGGTTCCGCAGACAGCGATCCCGCCGAAAAACCTCACACGGAAGCGCAAGATGATGATTACGCCCGGCTCAGGCCATTTGGCCATGAATTTTTTCGTGGTTATTCCGATTTGCCTGCTGATGAAATGGCAAAGGGAAAGCAAATTTTTCCCGTGCCCAGGCAATACCGGATTGTTCCCGGTGAAAATATTATCCTGCTTTTGGGCAATCCGCCGCAGAAAAAACATGATTTATTTGTGGATTCCGGCGGTAAAATCGATATTGCGGGATACGGCCCGGTATTTGTGTCGGGCATGACATTTGAGGAAATGTCCGCCAAAGTTATCGGGAGAATCACGGAGAAAACGCCGCGGATGCCAGTAGACATTTCCATGAGCGCCCGCAATACCATTACTGTTTTTTTTCAGGGCGAGGTTAACAGCCCGGCTCCGCATACGATCGGCGCTTTTGCCACCGTGACGGAAGCTTTGCGCCTAGCGGGCGGCCCGAAGGATACCGGCTCGGTGCGCGATATAAAAGTTCGCCGCAAGGGCATTACCGTCGCGGTGTTTGATCTTTATGAATTCCTTTTAAAAGGAATTAAATTCAGAGACATTACGCTGATGAATGAAGATGAGATAGTCGTGCCGGTAAGAGGAAGACAGGTCGGCATCAGCGGCGCTGTCGAGCGGCCCGCTATTTACGAGCTGAAAGACGGCGATGAATTGGAGGCGCTTATTGTCCTGGCTGGCGGTGTTCTTCCGGATGTTAAGGATTTAAAAATTCAAATCCGGCGGCCGGAAGCCAACGGCCGCAAAATAATTTACGAAGCACGCGCGGATGAAATTAGGTCGGGAAAATCCGCCGTGCCTGCCTTAAAAAGCAGGGATATTATTTCTGTTTTTTCGGCAACGGAAAAAGAAGAAACCAGGCCCATCGCCGTGGATGATGCAAGCACAGCCGCACCCGCGGCTGACGAGTCAAAGCCGCAGGAAGATATTGCTGCTCAGGAGGCGGTGCCTCTACACGCGCAAAAATTTGTTACCCTTACCGGGGAATTCAAGCGCCCCGGCCGCTATTCGATTCAAAAAGGAGAGAAGTTGAGCTCCGTTATTGAGCGGGCGGGCGGTTATACGGGGAGCGCCTACCTGCGTGGCGCCTATTTCACGCGCGAGAGTGTCCGGCGGATGCAGCGGCAGAAGCTTGCGGAAACAACTCAGAGACTGAGGCAGAGTTTCTTCCCCGCCGGCTTTCCGCCTGCCGGTAATGGTTCAGGAAGCATTCAGGATAGTTCTCTGTCGGAGGATAAACTTTTGCAAGGACGTTTTATCGAATACATGGAATCACTGGAGGCGACGGGGCGTTTAAGCGTGAACATCGCCCATTTACGTCTGTTGAAGGGCAGCGCGCATGATATTGAAATGGAAAATGATGACGAACTGCATCTGCCGCAGAAAAGCGCGATAATTTACGTAATCGGTGCGGTCATGTCCGAAGGTCCGCGCGTTTATCAGGAAGCCTGGGATTACCGCGAATATATTGAAGCGGCGGGAGGTCTGTCACGCAATGCCGCCGAAGAAAATATTTTTGTTGTTAAGGTGGATGGCAGCGTCCGCAAGCTTTACCGCAGCGTCATTCAGTGGAGCAACAAAGACGCCCGCTGGGAAATAACCGCGTTTGGCAAAAAAATCCGGCAGATTGAAGCCGGCGATATCATCGTTGTTCCGGAAAGAGACGAACGCATTGCCTGGCTTAAAGGGGTGAAAGACGTGCCGTCCCTGGTCATGAACACAGCCGTTTTAACCGGAACTGTTTTGAAATTATGGTAAATGTAAAAAAATGGTCAAAGTCTATATTTAAAAAGACATACCATCTCCGGTCGTGTTTTCCGCGGTTGTCGAGGCCGGGAGAGGGCAGAATCTTAAAGAATAAAAATTGTTGTTGAGAACAGGGAAGAAAAAATGAAAAGCAAACACATCATCAGCATCTTTTTACTGGTTGTAATATCATTCATTTTTACAGGTTGCGCCCGTTACAAGGATTTGCCGCCGGGCACGGTTAAGCCCATTGGCGCCGGCCACGGTAATGCCAGCGCTTCTGCGGGCGGTTCCAGTTCGGTGATTGAATCCCAGGTAATCACCATCCCGCCGGTTGACGAGAAAGCCCCTTCACCTGATTATATGGTTGGCCCTTACGATGTTTTGTCGGTGAATGTCAGCGGCAAGCCGGAGTTTTCCAGCATGGTGCCGTCTTCGGGGACAACAACCATCGTTACCTCTAACATGGGCGTAATCACGCAGGCCACGGGCTGTCGCGTTGACGGCAACGGCAACATTCAGTTGCCTTACGTGGGCACGGTTCATGTCTGGGGAATGACGCCGCTGGAAATACAGGAACGACTCACCGTTATTTACGCCAAATATTTCAACAACCCGTGGGTCATTGTTGATGTTAAGGAATACAGAAGCCAGCCCCTGCATCTTCTGGGGCAGTTCAGAAATCCCGGCACCTATTATATGGATAAGCCCATAAACCTGCTCGAAGGGATCGCCCTGGGCAAGGGATACGACAACATGGCGGATTTGAGCGCCGCCCGGCTGATACGAGAGAAAAAAACCATCGCCGTGGATGTTTATGAATTGCTGAGTAACGGCGACCAGCGCCAGAATGTTTGGCTGAAACCGGGCGATACCTTATACATCCCCGATAACCGCAACCGGCAGGTGTTCGTTTTTGGCGCCGTCAAAAAACCGGGGCCGCAGCCCATTCCGACAGGCGGTCTGACGCTGGGGCAGGCAATTGCCGGAGCGGAATTGCGCGATACCGGATATGACCTGAACTATGTACGTATCATACGCTCCTATTCCGCCACGCGCGGCGAGCTGATGGTTGTCGATTTTGAAAAAATTCTGCGCGGGGACGCTTTGCCGCTGATGCTGCAAAGTGGCGACATCATCTATGTTCCCCGCAGCCATATCGGCAGTTGGAACGACGCGATTAACGAAATGCTGCCTACACTGCAGGCGGTGAGCGCTATTTTGGCGCCGTTTGTGCAGATTAAATATTTAAGCAATTAATGAAACATGATTTATTGGCATGGGCTTATTTTAACCGGATAAACTTCAGCGCCATGCAAGATAATCAATTTTCAAAAAGGGAATTACTATGATGCCGAATGAATCCTTACGTCCCGCCGGGTCGGAAACTCCGCAGGAAATAAATCTTTACGAATACATCGCCGTTCTCCTGCGGCGGCGCAAAATATTCGCGTGGGGCTTTTTCATTGTTCTTATTCTGGCTGTTCTTTACACCTTTCTGATGAAGCCGGTTTACGAGGCCACGTCCATGCTGCATGTCAAGGATGATAAAACGAAGGCGGGCATTCTGGGGGAATTGTCGCTCGGCACCACCAACCCCGTCAATACGGAAATCGAAATAATCAAATCGCGCACCAACGCCGAGCAGGTGGTCAAAAGGCTGCACCTCGATTGGGGAATATCCAGAAAATCCCGAGGGCTGGAATTCAAAGTTTTGGAATTTGCCACTCTCGCGGAAGAACCTTTATACAAAATAGTTCTTACCGGCGCCGACACTTACAAGGTTATCGATGACGATGGCAAGACAATCGGCGAAGGCAAATCCGGCGCTCTCCTGCAGGTAAACGGCTTCCGTCTTTTGCTTACCGATATTAAAGGCAAAAAAGGCCAAAGCTTTCGCCTGGAGCTTTTATCTCTTGAAGAATTGACGGAAAAACTGCGCAAGAACATCAAGGCCGCGGAAGCCGGGCGTTTGACCAGCATCATCAGGGTTTCCTATCAGAATACCGATCCCGTTCTGGCGCGGGATGTCGTCAACACACTTGTGCAGTCTTATCTGGAGCAGTCCATCGGGTTTAAATCCGAAGAGGCGGGACGTGCCGCCGCTTTTGTTGAGGAGCAGCTTGCTTCATTGCGCGGTGAGCTCGACAGCGCGGAAAAGAAGCTGCAGGCGTATAAAAGCTCCACCGGCGTGATGATGCTCGATAGCGAAGCGCAGGCGCTGATTCAGAAAATCACGGAAAAGGAAAGGGCGCGCGCCGAGCTGGAAGTGCAAAAAAGAGCTCTGCTCAACGATTACACGGAAGAGCATCCGGCGATCAAAGCTATTGCGCAACAGCAGGAATCCATCCGCCAGCAGCTTGCCGCCTATGAAGCGCGCATGCGCAACCTGCCGCAGGCGGAGCGTGATTTGGCCAAGCTCACCCGCGTATCCAGAGTCAACGCGGATATCTACACGTTCCTTCTGCAAAAGCACGAAGAGGCGCGGATTGTCCGGGCGTCCACCTTAAGCAACATCAATGTTGTCGACCCGGCCATCACACCCGAAAAACCGGTCAAGCCCAAAAAATTGCAATACCTGCTTCTGGGCCTGCTTCTGGCGATGGGATTGGGCATCGGTTTGGCTTTTTTTGAAGAATATCTTGACGACACCATCAAAAGCGCCGACGAAGCGAAGCGCGTCATGGGCCTGCCCCTTTTGGCGATTATCCCGCGCATTTCCGCTTTGGAGGCGCAAAACGGCTCTGCCAAAAATATGATTGTCACACAGCACGAACCCAAATCCGCCGTGGCCGAGGCTTTTCGCGCCCTGCGCACAAGTTTGCATTTTTCCGCTATCAGCAAGGAGAACAAGATAATTCTCGTTACCAGCAGTTTTCCGCAGGAGGGCAAAAGCATCATCTCGTCAAACCTGGCCAATATCCTGGCGCAGACCAAGGCGCGTGTGCTGATTATCGATTGCGATTTGCGCCGTTCATCACTGCATGAAAAATTCGGCCACAGCAAAACGCCTGGTTTGAGCGAGATACTTACCGGCGATATCACCTTTGCCAAGGCCGTGCACAATACCGGCATTGACGGTCTGGATTTGATAAGCGCCGGCACCAACCCGCCCAATCCTTCGGAGCTGCTCGGTTCGGAAGCGATGCGCCAGTTTCTGCTTACCCAGAGAAAAAATTACGACCATATAATCATTGACGCTCCTCCGGTGATGGCTGTTTCGGACGCGCCCGTTCTAACATCCGTTTGTGATTTGGTGGTGCTGGTTATCGAAGCGGGGCGCGTGCCCGTAAAGATTGCCCAGCGCATGCGTGAGACGCTTACCAACATCAAGGCTCCCGTCGCCGGCTTCGTGTTGAACGACAAAACCGGCAAGGGCGAAACATACGAATATTACGGCAGCCGCTATTACGGCAAGGGATACGGTTACGGCTACTATGCCGAAGAAAAACCCCGCGCCAAAGGCCCCACGTCTTTCATAAATAAAATAAACAAACTTCTGCCGGAGAAGATGAGAAAGATAGTGAAACGTGAAAAGTGAATAGTGAAAGGTGAGGAGTGAAGAGAGCACACAAGAAGTTGGATGTTTGGCGGGAAAGCGTTGAGCTGGCAACACATATTTATAAAATCTCTGAAGGCTTCCCCAAAACTGAAATATACGGACTAACTTCCCAGATAAGGCGCTCTGTAATTTCCATTTCCAGCAATATTGCTGAGGGCGCGGCAAGGCATTCGTCTAAGGAATTTTATCATTTTCTCACCATAGCCGGCGGTTCACTTAGTGAATTGGATACACAACTTGAGATAGCGTACAATCTTAACTTTATTGATAGTGAACAAAAACAGGATATGGATAAAAAAATTGAATCTATATCGGCAAAATTAGCGGGTTTAATTCAGAATATAAAAAAGAAAGTAAGCAGTGAAAGATGAAAAGAACTTACCATTCACCATTCACGTTTCACCATTCACTTGCTGCAGGAAAATAAATGCTCGACTACCACTGCCACATACTTCCTTTTGTTGACGACGGCCCGGCGGATATGAGTGAAGCCGTGGCGCTGGCGGCGGAACTACAGCGGGCCGGTTTCACCGGCATCTACTGCACGCCGCACCTTATCAAGGGCAGCTATGACGCGGACAACAAAACAGTGCTGAAAGTGCTTGGTGTTTTGCAAAAACAACTGAAAGCGGAAAGCATCAACATTCAGCTTATACCCGGGCGCGAATATTACATGGATGAATATCTTTTTGATTACCTGGATGATCCCCTGCCCATGGGCGATACCAACTATATCATGGTGGAAATTCCCAACCACACGCCGCGCAGATTTGCCCAGGAGGCATGCTTCCGCATCAAGCGCAGGGGTTTTGTTCCCCTGATTGCCCATCCGGAAAGAAACAATCGCTTCTTCCCGCGCCCGGCAAGCAAGCCCGCGTTCATTCCCTTTATCGATTTAATGTCCGGCGCGGATGATTTAAAACCCAAGGAACCTTTAAGCTATTTAAAAAATATCGGCTGCGCGTTTCAGGCGAATTTGGGCAGCTTTAACGGCATGTATGGCACGCACGCCCGGCAGACAGCCGTCTCGCTGAAAGAAAGAAATACCTACACGCATTACGGCACGGACGCCCATTCCGCCGACGCGTTAAAATCAATCATGGAAGGAAGGGAAAGGTGAAGCGGGAAAAAAGAGTAGTGGTAGAAGGGTAGAGAGTTAGAAAATAAAGATTACAAGCATCTAGCAGGTTGCTCAACCCTTAATACTTAAAATTTAATTACTTGACTACTAAAAGGAATAATAATGAAATCTAAATCGTCTAACACTCTAAACCTCAAGGCTTCTAGCTTGTCCAACGCTTCTAAAGCATCTAAGGTGCTATGACCCTTCACGTTTAATTATTCACATAGGAATGGTACTTAAAACTTAACTAATAATCATGAAGCCTTCTCAACGATTAGTTCTTAACACCTCCGCAACTTACACACGGTCAGTTATTGCTACAGCTTTGGCTTTATTCAGCAGTCGCTGGGTTCTTAAAGCACTAGGCCAGACAGATTTCGGTATCTTTAGTGTCGTCGGCTCCCTTATTATTTTTATTGTTTTTTTGAATACTGTTATGGCGGGAAGCGTGGGTCGTCATTACGCTTATGCTATTGGGCAGGGTGATGTCACAGAAGTTAATCGCTGGTTTAATGCCGCGCTCAGTTTTCATCTGTGCCTTGCAATATTATTAACTCTAATGGGATGGCCTATTGGAGAATACCTTATTGCTAATGTTTTGAATATTCCTTCAGATAGAGTATTAGCGTCACTTTTTGTTTTTCGCATTTCTCTTATTTCTGCTTTTGTCAGTATGATTTCAATACCTTTTGTTGCAATGTTTACTGCTAAACAGCGGTTAGCGGAACTTGCTGTGTGGGGATTACTGCAAGCGATTTTAGTTTTTATCTTGGCGTGGTTTCTTTTATATGTTCCAGGTGACCGTTTACTTTTTTATGCCTTTTGTATGGTTGCAATTTTAGTATTTATATACGTTGCGCAGATAATCCGTGCCCGGATTGTTTTTTGTGAGTGCGTAATTAACCGAAAATATTGGTATGATAAAAGGCGATTTAAAAAAATTGTTTCATTCGCCGGTTGGAATTTAATAGGTAATCTTGGCGGAACTCTTCGCGATCAAGGTTCCGCTGTGTTGCTCAATCTTTTTTATGGTCCAAAACTCAATGCCGCTTACGGGATTGCTAACCAGGTATCTCACGGAGCAAACCAACTTTCAGCTTCAATGTTAAATGCCTTTATGCCGGAAATTACTACCAGTGAAGGGCGCGGTGATAGAAAACGCATGCTTGATCTGGCCAGCAGGTCATGCAAAGTTGGAACATTGCTCGTCATTTTATTTGCTGTGCCACTAATGGTTGAAATTGACTACGTTCTCAAATTATGGCTTGTTACGCCTCCTCAATATACAGCATTATTCTGTCAGCTTATATTATGCACATTTCTTATTGATCGAATGAGCGCTGGTTACATGATAGCTGTAAATGCGTACGGAAAAATCGCGGCATATCAGGCAACCATCGGCACTACTTTACTCCTCACATTGCCATTGGGATGGCTTTTCCTGAAAATGGGCTTTGCGCCTACCAGTGTTGGCATTGCTTTTATAATAACAATGATGATTTGTTCTTTTGGGCGCATTTTATGGGCAAAAAGATTATTCGGTGTATCAGTAAAACAATGGATCATGGCTGTGTTTATCCCATGTGTCGCCGTGGCGTTTGCCTCTGCGTTTTTCGCCTATTCGCCAAGTTTGTTATTGAAAGCCTCTTTTATTAGATTGCTATTAGCCGTTTCAGCAAGTATTTTAGCGACCATTATTAGCGCTTGGTATATTGCTCTTGATGATAAAGAGCGTAAATTTATAATAGAAAGCATGCGGCGTGTTTTAAAAAGGCCATAAAGAAACAGATAACATTTGATTTTTTACTATGCTAGCAAACACAAAAATAATTAGAGAAATTAATCATCCTCTAAACCAAAATTATGAAGCATGCACCGGTTGCCTGGCTTGTGTTGCTTCATGCCCCAATAATGCAATTGACGTAAATACAAATACCGAAGGATTCATTTACCCACGCATAAACAATCTCCTGTGTAACGATTGCGGGCTTTGTCAAGATACTTGTCCGGTTTATCTAAATATAAAATCAACTACTAAAATAAAAAAGTTGGATGAAGAAAAAATCCTAGACGTGTATGCAGCATGGCACCTGGACGATAAAATCAGAAAAGATAGTTCGTCCGGCGGTGTTTTTTCAGCGCTCGCCGAAGAAGTGATTAAAATGGGCGGTGTTGTTGTAGGTGCAGCATTTGATGAGCATCAAAAGCTGTATCATGTTTTGATAGAAAGGCGGGACGATTTAGAAATACTCAGAGGTTCCAAGTATTTGCAAAGCGAAATTCGACCAGAGTTATATATAAAAATCCGGGAAGTTCTTGAACAAAAACGTACATTGCTTTTTTCAGGAACACCTTGTCAGGTTGCCGGTTTAAATAGTTTACTGTGCAAGGCCTACGAAAATCTCATTTGTTGCGACGTCGCTTGCCACGGCGTGCCGTCACCAAAAGTTTTTGATGCCTATAAAATAATGTTAGAAAAACAATATAAAGCAAATGTGCGGAGAATCGCTTTCAGACGAAAGAATTTCGGCTGGAAGCGATACTCTGTATTGGTTTCTTTCGAAAACAATACAGAGTATCGCAGTGTCTATAATGAAGACCCTTTTATGCTTGGATTTTTAAGAAATCTTTATTTGCGGCCATCATGTTACGTTTGTCAATTTGCGTGTATAGATCGGCCAGGTGATATCACGTTTGCAGATTTCTGGGGAGTAGGAGAAAAATATCCTGAATATGATAAGGATGACAAGGGTACATCATTGATTCTGGTAAATTCTGCGCAAGGGAATTGGTGGTTTAATCAAATAAGAAAAAGTTTGTTTGTTGGCATTGCCAATATTGATACTGCAGTGAAAGGAAACCCTATACTTTCACAACCGAGTGTGCGACCACTGGCACGTGATACTTTCTTTCGGGATCTAGGACAGATTTCTTTTGAAGAAGTTATACGTAAATACCAACTTTATGTGCCATCGCTGATTCAAAAATATTTTAGAGCTATCAAGCGGCGAATAAAAAGAGTCATGAAACACAAAACGATTAACGGTCATAATTTTCCAGCATAGTATTTACTGAGGATGGGTAATGAAATTCAATAAGAACTCCAACAAAAAAATAGGAATTCTTACGTTCCACTTTACAAGGCACAATTATGGCGCCGTCTTGCAAACCTATGCGTCATTTAATGTTTTAAAAAAATTAGGCTATCAACCACAGATAATAAATTTGCTTCCAAAAAGCAGTATAAAACAAGAAATATATTCGATAATGAAAAGAGCAAGTGTTTTCGAAAAATTCAGAAAAAGATATTTTAGTTTAACAGACAAATATTATCATGACAGCGATTTGTCCAAATTAAATAGAATGTTTGATGTATTCTATGTAGGGAGTGACCAGATTTGGCGGCCTTCCATGGCAGGTGATTTGTTGGCGCACTATTATTTGGATTTTGCAGATGATGAAAAGCTGAAGATTGCATACGCGGTAAGTTTTGGAACGTCGCATTGGGAAGGCACAAATGAAGAGACTGAAATGATTAGGCCATTAATAAAAAGATTTAAATATATATCCGTGCGTGAAGCCGAAGGCGTAGAAATATGTAATAAAATATTTAACGTAAACGCGGTTCATGTATTAGACCCGACTTTGCTTCTTACCGAAAATGATTATCCAATTATCCTTGGCAATAATAAAGCAAATATTATGAATGAAGGCAAATACATGGGTGCGTATTTATTGGCGGATCCTACTTTAAGAACAGATCATGCTCTTAATGCCAGCGAGCAAACAAAGTTAAAAGTAAACAATCTTTATGGCGATAAAATCAAAATATTTGGGCGTGAATTATTGAGGTTTAGGAAAGTAGAAGAATGGCTCAATGGGATAAAGAATGCTTCGTTTGTGATTACAGATTCATACCATTGTATAATATTCTGCATAATTATGAAGACAAATTTTGTCTGCTTGCCAAATGAAACAGGAGGGGTAACGCGTATCAAAAATATGCTTAACATTATTGGCTTAGAAGAGAGGTTTTGTGCAGATAAAGAAGTTGATTTTGGTAATTATTATTCGAAGAAAATAGACTTTGATTCTATATATGAAAGATTGAGGCCGTTTCAAAATAAATCACTTGCTTATTTAAGCGATGCTTTACAAACAATCTAAAGCGCTCGTGTTTAACTTTATAAGCATAAGGCTACGGGAAAGCTAATGATATCTTTTGTCGTTATTGGTCTAAATGAAGGGTGGAAATTAATAAAATGCCTTGATGCTATTTACCATGCAATTAAATATAATCAAATCAATAATTACGATGTCATATACATTGATTCAAATTCGGCAGATAATAGCATTGAGTTTGCCAAGAAATACATTGATGTAAAAATATTTAGGATAATCGGTGAATGTAATCCAGCAATCGCTCGTAATATCGGGGCTAAGGAAGCTAAAGGAGATATACTGTTTTTTATAGATGGAGATATGGAGATACAACCGGAGTTTTTAAAGAAAGTTATTAATGAATCCGGCCAATTGAAATATGATTGCGTAACAGGGCATGTGGATGATTTGTTTTATGGCACCAAAAAAAATATTATATGTAGACGTCCAAGAACGTATAAGGATAAATTACACGAAAAGGAACAAATACTCGAAGCTGCCGGCGGTATATTTATAATAAAGAAATTGCATTGGCAAAAAGTACATGGAATGAAAACAAAATATCGTGTTAATGAAGACATGGATTTGACATTACGCTTATCAAGACACGGAATTAAAACAATTCGCATACCCCATCTTATTTGTTTGCATCATACCATAGATTATTTGAATAATGTCCGTATGTGGAATCATGTGTCATCTGGTTATGAATTATATCCGGGAATGTTGTTAAGAGACCACGTTCTTAATTACAAACTATTATATCTTACATTAAGAAATTCTTATACATCTATCTTATTTCTTGCCATGTTATTGATTAAGATTATTAATCAAAAAATGTTTATATTCGTTTCTACTGTTTATATTACGGCTCTTTTACTTAGAGCATTAATGAATACGTTGAAAGCAGTAATTTCTGAGAAAAGCAAGTTTACATACTATGCTGAGCGTTTTGTATTTCTCGTGATAAGAGATATTGTATTTTGGATTGGTTTTTTCTTCTTTTGGCCAAAAGAGAAAAAAATTTGTTATAAAAGCATAAATTGATAATAAATTAAATTATGTTTATTCCAGATCAAAATGTTGGATATCTAGTTATAATTGTTTTGCCTATTATCATCTATTATTTTTTCAAATTTAGAGGCAGGGCTTTTGTTATATATGTTGTTCTTTCTTTATCATTCACGGCAGGCAGCATAGAACTTTTAACCGGCTTTGCAGTCCATCGATTATTGCAAATATGTGAATTGCTGATATGGGCACTGACATTTTATATTTTTCTAATAACGCCTAAGCGCCATATACCAAATTGGCCTTATCTCGTCGGTTTTGTTTTTATTTGTTTAGTTTCGTATTTTATTAATCCTGTAAACTTTATTCAATTATTATTGTTTTTGCGCAAGTATCTTTTGTTTATAGTGTTATTTATTCTTTTTTATAATATTAAATTGTCTGATAAAGATAGAGAAAATCTTCTAAAATTTATTATTTTACTCTTTCTAACACAAATAATCGTTAATATTGTAAAATTTCCTTTTATTGGACGAACTGAACCATATATCGGTACAATGTCAATATTAGGAGGCAGTACAACAGCCATTTTTTCTCTTGTCGGGATATCTTTTGCTTTTAGTGCGTATCTTTATACTCGAAGTATTAAATACATATTACTATTATTTGGATTTTTTATATTTTCAATTATTGGTGCCAAAAGAGGGCATATGTTTTTTGTGCCTTTTTTGTTAGTTGCGCAATATATTTTATATGTTCGCATGCTAAATGTAGGAATATTTCGTAATTTATTGATGCGTACCCCTGTTATTTTAATCATGGTGGCTTTAATTATCTACATTGGTATTGTTTTTACGCCTTCTTTAAATCCTGAAGGTGTGATTGGTGGAAGCTTTGATCCGTCTTACACAATTGAATATATTGACACATATCTTAACCCAGGAAGAACAGTACAGGGCGTTAAATATTTTGGACGTGGCGAGGCTCCATTAGCAGTATACAGACTATTAAGTAATAGTGGTTTGCTGGCTTCATTAATAGGTTTAGGGCCAGGAGATATTATTATGTCAAGATATACAATTCCCTATGAGGCAGGTTTTCCAGAAGAAATGATAGCAGGCATGAAGTACAATATAGGTTATGGCAGCAGAACTGGTTTGCTATTTACTGCCATGCAGATAGGCATTTTGGGAGCACTATTTTATTTCTTTTTTGTTTTTAAAGTGTTTTCTTCTTTTTTTAATAAGCGCTGTTACAGTAATGACGTGCCAGTAAAAAAACAGATTATAGCTTTAGGATTGTCTGGGTTTTTGGGAATATTTGTTTTTGATTATTTTGCTTATTCGCAAACATCATTTAATATTATTCCTATAATTCTGCCGGTTTGCTTTGCATATAATTACGTTAAAAATGGTATTCACCCTAACAGGGAATATAAATGAAAATCATACAATAGATAATTTTCATTATCACAAAAGTGGTGCGGCAGCCGGTTATTTAAACGCGGCGGCACTTTATCTAAGTGATCTGTTTATAAAAAGGGGCGGCGTGGAAAATAGATTCAAAGTTTTAGCAGTGAAAGGCATGAAATGGGAAAGATATCGATATTAGTTACCAGCCCGTCATTAAACGTTGCTGATAATATAAGCGGCATAGCAAGTATGACCAGGTTGCTGATTAATAATAATAAATATGCCGAATATTATCACTTTCGTACCGGAAAGAAAGATAAAGATTTGCGTAATTTACCATGGGTAAGCAAACAAATATGTCTACCGTTTAAATTCCTCATTTATTTAATAAATAATTATTCTGTCAAGATATGTCATCTCAATGTACCACAAGAAAATTTTGCAATAATAAGAGACGGGTTTTTGATTATTGTCGCAAAGTTATTGAGAAAAAAAATATTAGTGCATTTGCACGGTGGTAAGTATAATAGAAATGATATTGGAAATTATTTCATAAAAATAATATTTGTAACCATTTTGATTTTGGCTGATAAAATTATTTGTCTTGATGATACAGAAAAAACTTTCTTGATGCAAAATTATAATATTGCTGATTCTAAAATAGTTTCTTTGCCAAATGCTGTACAGGTAAATGATGTTATCTTTAAGAAAGATTATAATGATATCTTGAATATTGTATTTCTCGGCAGAATTGAAAAAGATAAAGGTTTGGATGAAGTCATCACAGTCCTTAAAATGGTTCATAAACAAATCGAATATAAATTTATGTTGTGTGGTACAGGAAGTTACGAAAAACATGTAACCGATGAATTGGGCAGGGCAATTAATAATAAATATATTAATTGTGGCGTTTTGAGCGGTGATAAAAAAATCCACGTGATGGAGCAATGCCACATTTTTCTTTTACCTTCATATTATGAAGGATTGCCTAACGCATTACTTGAAGCAATGGCTTATGGCGTGGTGCCAATTTGCACGCCTGTAGGTTCAATTCCATCAGTTATTAAAGATAAAGTAAATGGTTTCCTTGTGCCATTGAATAATTCGGATGAAATAGTAAGATTAATATTCTATTTAAATAACAATAGAGATGAATTAAAAAAGATTAGCGAAGCCGCTTACGAAGATATAAAAATGAATTATTCTTTGGCAGATTATATTAAGAAGTTGAATGATATTTATAGAGAATTGAACGGAAAACTATCTTTATATTAAGCATTTACTATTATTTACGTAAAGGCAAAGAAACAAGAATGAATACTTTTAATTTTGCAGGCCTAAAATTCACACAACTGAACCTGGATTCATGCATTGCAAAGACGGAACAGGCAATACAAGACAAAAAAAAATTCGTCGTTGCGGTTCCTTCATCGCGAATGGTGGTGCATGCTCAGAAAGATATTGAATATCGGAGCTACGTAAATAAGGCTGAATTAGTTATTCCCGACAGCATATCAATAGTACTGGTTTCTTGGTTGTCACCTAACAAGATTCCTTGGAGAATAGCGGGGCCAGACTTTATGCTCAAGTTGTGTGAAGTTGCGAGCAAAAAAAAATATAGCGTATATTTTCTTGGTGCAACAGAACATGTTTTAAAAAAGATGACGGCTTATCTTAAAAATAAATATCCCCTGCTAAATATCTGCGGATATCAGCCGTTGCCGTTTGGCGATGTCTCTAAGATGGGTTTTGCGGGTATAATAGATAATATTAATAATTCTAACCCTGACATTTTGTTTGTCAGCATGTCAGCTCCGAAACAGGAAAGGTGGATAGATTCAAACATAAACTATGTTAATGCATTCATATTCGTTGGAGTAGGAGCAGCTTTTGATTATTTTGCTGGTGTCGTTCCGAGAGCGCCCAAAGTATTACGTCTAGTAGGCCTTGAGTGGTTACATAGACATATCGTAGATCCAAAAAGGAATCTGGGCCAGATCAAACAGAGATTGCCTGATTATCTTTATTTAGTTTTCATAACTATCCTTGTGAATCATCCATTTTTCCTTAAGCTGTATCAATTTTTCAAAACAACTATAAATGAAGGATTTATGATTGGTCTAAATAAGGTACTTAGACAATTTATAAAAATTGATCAGCGCTACATATTTATAAGAGATGCAAAACAAATACTTGAACCGAGTCCTACGCTTCGCTACGAAGAATTGAGTCAGGATATATTAACAAATATTCAACATGATCGTTCTCTAGATTTTATTGAGAAATTTTGGAATATCACCAATGCTGCGAAAAGGTGTTTTGGTTGCTTTCATCGCGATAATCTTATTCATGTTTCATGGGTATTTGAGTCAAATTGTTCAAGCATTGAATTGTCAGAAAATGAAGTATTTATAGGGCCTTGTATAACATTCCCGGAAGCCAGACGATTAGGGGCCTATCGCAATACCTTAATTTATGTTTCGAACCTTTTAAAAAGAGAAGGTTTTATAAATATTTATGGATCAACAAATTTTGATAACAAAGCATCTATTGATGGATTCATTAAAGCTGGATTTAAAATATCGCATATACAGAAAAATATTTTTATTCTTTCAAAATGTATTAGAAGAAAAAAAATTGATTTTGCTAAAAATGTTAATAACATGAATTAGTGAGAGAATTATTGTTGTGTCTGATAAGATTAATGGTGAATATCTTATGCAAGATCTAATTCTTTATTGCTCGCGCATGAACGGATAAAATGAAAAAAATATTAATTCTTGATGCGCAAACAATCCAAACATTACCTGTTGCTAAAAGCCTGAAGCAGCGCGGTTATTATGTAATACTGATGTGTGATACAAAAAACTCATATGGTTACCATACAAAGTACGCAGATAGAAAAATTATCGCACCATCCATTAGAAAAGACAGAAATAAATTCCACAATTATTTAATGGATTTTATCAAATCGGAAAAGGTAGATGTGCTTATACCAATGTTTGATGATTCTGCGCAATATATTAGTTTTTACCAAAACGAAATACGCAAATACACAAAATTTATCACACAAGACTATGATATATTTATGATGGGTTACGATAAAAACAAACTGATGAAGATTTGCCAAGACAACGGCTTTCCGCATCCATTAACTATTGATTTATCAAGTGTTGAATGGGATAAAGCAGCCGTAAAAATGAAATATCCTGCTTTGATAAAACCAAATATTTCCTATGGCGCCAGAGGATTAACTATTGTTAATAGTATGGCTGAAGTCAAGAAAAGCCTTCCGGCTGTTACAGAAAACTACGGGCATTGTCATCTGCAGGAATATATTGCTGCTGGAGGGCACCAATATGTAGTGGGATTGTTTGTTTGGAGTAACGCATTAATTAATGCAACGGTCGAAAAAAAAATAAGATACTATCCGACGAAAGGTGGAACTGGTTGTTTTAATCAGACAGTAGAGAAAAATGATTTGGTTAAATTATGTTTTAATATATTAAAAAAAATCAATTGGGAAGGTTTTGCTCATTTTGATTTAATTGAAGACCCAAATGACGGTATTATTAAGATAATGGAACTTAATCCGCGTATACATAGTTGCATAAAATCCTCGTTTAGTGCTGGTGTAGATTTTATTGAAAATATCGTCAGTAGCGCTTTGGGTAAACAGCCAAAAAAGTATATATATAGTCCGGGCTCTTATCTTCGGTATTTAGGCTTGGATATTTTGTGGTTTATCAAAGCAAATAATCGTTTCAGGGCGAAACCACCATGGTTTAAAGAACTGTTTAGCTCGAAACATTTTCTCCAAGATGGAAGTTTCGATGATCCAAAACCTTTTATTTATGGAACATTAGGTGGCTTTTTAAAACAGCTACACCCGCGTTTCAGGGCGGCGAAAAAAGGCATGAATTAGTCTTAAATGAATTTTTTAACCATCGACGTTGAAGAATGGTTCCATATTCTGGACGATCCGGCAGTTCCTGATTTTACGCAATGGAATGGTCTGGAATCGCGCCTGCCAAAAAATATAGACAAGATTCTGTCCATTCTGGATGAGTACAAAGTAAAAGCAACGATGTTTTGGCTGGGTTGGGCAGCACAAAAATATCCTGATATTGTGCGCCAATGCGCAAAAGCGCGTCATGAAATCGCCAGCCACGGTTTCAGACATGTTTTAGCTTACGAAGAAGGGCGCGAAAAATTTCGGGAAGATATTCTTCGCGGCAAGAAAGTTGTTGAAGACATCAGTGGCCAGCAAGTCGTTGGTTTTCGCGCCGCGGGTTTTGGAACGACGGCTGATACCCCTTGGTTTTTCGAAGAGATTAGGGGTGCAGGTTTTTTGTATGATTCGAGTGTTTTTCCGGCGAAACGTGGGCATGGCGGGATAGTTGATTTTAAACTAGAGCCGCATGAGATTAAAACTTCCCACGGTGTTCTTTTGGAAATTCCACAGTCAGTTATTGAAATCTGTGGCAAAAGAGTAAGCTTTTTCGGCGGCGGATATTTACGGATTTCACCAATTCCTTTAATCAAATGGGGTATCAGCAAACTGCAAAAAAAGAAGCGCCCCGCGGTTATTTACATTCATCCGCGTGAGGTTGACGCGGAGCATCCGCGCCTGCCGCTCAAAATACATCGGCGCTTCAAATCTTATGTGAATCTACGCTCGACCGTTCCCAAGTTGCGGTGGCTCTGTGAGAATTACAAATTTGGATTGATGAGGGATTGGTAATGCACCCCCTTCAGGAAACCGTTTTTTAGTCAGTGCACAGAGAGCTGACTGACCTGTTCTTTGGTAAATATTAGCGGCGCTTTCAATCCAATGGTGGAGTGATAACGCTCGTTATTGTAATA
>Ga0209407_1001653_pt1 | contig 22788 bp, 13 predicted proteins | sample AD_JPNHG3_MetaG_FD_184410 | JGI IMG/M metagenome (GOLD analysis project Ga0209407, IMG submission 184410) | Active sludge microbial communities of municipal wastewater-treating anaerobic digesters from Japan - AD_JPNHG3_MetaG (SPAdes) (version 2) | ecosystem: Engineered > Bioreactor > Anaerobic... | reverse complement strand
GATCAGAATTGTCAATAACATGAATCCCTTTCTGTAATTCGTTTACAAACAGAAAATTATCTTTAAAGTAAATTTTCCCCGGCTGACTGATTTCTTTTGGCTCGCTTGTTTTGAAGCTGCTCCGGAATTCTGAATAAGACATATAGACCGGCACATTCACCGTGTATGTCACTCTTTCAATGGTCTTGTCCATGCAACCCGACAATGAGGTTGCAAAAATCATTAATGTAATTAAGTTCCTAAGTGAAGTTTTCATAATATGTTATTTACATGTTTTCCAGTTTGTTGAATATTCTTCAGATGCTTATTTTTTGTACTAAACTATAAAACACCCACTTTATTCTTTGCTCTCATCCCTCACTCCTCACTCCTTATTACTCCGGATTAACCACCTGGCCTATAAACAACAGGGTATTCGTGGTACGTTCTCTGATAGCAAAAATGAATGACCTGTCAATAACAAACTCTTTTGGCTGAGGGGGCATGCTTGTAAGCTCGATACCTGTTGTAGTTACTGCAGCTGCCTCGGTTCCTACCTCGTCAACCTCAACAAAAGTGTTCTGCTTTACAAAACTTACGAATATTTCAGCATCCGAAATACCTGAAAGGTCGGCAACATAAGGGACAAAGGCATCAACCATGCCCATCGCCTGCAACTGATCGTTAAGGAATTTTTCATATGAAAATTTGAATTTCGGGAAATATACTATACACTTTCCGAATTCCTCCATCTCATCCAATTCTGAGGTAAGGCTGTTCCAGAGATCAGGATTAAGCGAGCTGTTAAAAGATTTTAGTCCGTTTTCCGGAACAATCACTATCATAGTGAAATTTGTCCTGCCGTAAGGCATTTCTATTGCCCTGAATTTGTCCCTGTATATCACTTTCGCCCCTACTTCACCGTTCATCGTGGGCACATTCACAGAGGGAAGATTGTCGGGATAAAATGGTTTTTCAGAAGTCTTCGATTTATCGAACTGGTATGTCCAATCACCTTTGAAATATAGAGCATTCATTATGAACATCACAGCATCGTCAGATATCCCATCCAGGACTTTCGGAATTTTACCATTGGTGTTGTCGCTTGCCCATTTATTTATTGTATTAAGGGCAGATGGTGAAGCAAAATCAAGTCCCTCTATACTGGCCTTGAAGTTTTCTTTCATCGAATTGATGAACTGAGCTTTTACGTTGAATCCAAGCCTGTAAAATATGGCATTTGCAAGTGCAAAAGTCACCTTTGGGTCTGCTTTCAAAAGCTGTCCCACCAGACTTTTATAAGCTTCATTGATATCTTCCAACTGCATGTCGGAAGAATATTTAAGTGTGCTTCTTAACTGGGTAAATGTATTTCCCCCGCATCCATTAAGAAGCATTGTAAGTGCTGTGGAGGCACTCAGAGGTGACAGCATGAGGTTACTGTCTTCTGATTCGGCAACTTTTGTAAAAAGCTCTATACCAAATTCATTTCCTGAAGAAATAACCTGTGTGGCTGCAGGTGTAAGTTCAATTGTTTTCGGTGTGAGATCTGGCTCACCTGGCTGTTTTTCACATGAAACAAGCATAAAAGCTATTGTTAACAAGCCTGTTGTTGTTAATGCTATTTTTCTCATAATATCTGATTTTAATGATTTAACTAAACCTTTCGTTTATAAAATAACCTCCTTCCCTGATCCTGGGGCTGTTTAAAACGTCTCTTATTTTCACCCCCGAATCCTGTGAAAAGAGACTTGTTGATATCCAATATTTTAGCTTTGATGTAAAAAGATAATTTCATATCTACATTTTAAATTAAATCTTCCGTCTCTATATATCTATACGAAAAAAATCACCGTAATGCTGCAGAAGGCGAAAAAAAATTTAAAAAAGGCTGCCACTTCTGTTTATGGCAGCCCAGCATTACGGAAACAAAACTTAAAAGTTAAACTTTGATTTGTCAGATATCCTGCAGTTCTGCAGCGGCCCACAGGTTACTGTGAAGAAGTTCTACAGCCCTGTTCAGGTCTTCTTTTGCCTTCTTCAGTTCCCCCAATCCCTTATAGCCTAAACCTCTGATGGTATATGCTGTTGACATTCTGGAATTTTCTGCCTCCCTTTCACCAAAAATCGCAAAAAAATCACCTCCCTGGCTGGAAGATTTAAGTTGCTTCTCACCCTCTTCAACCATTGCTTTGAAAATCTCTTCCGCTTTCGATCTTTCACCAAGATGTGTGAAGCTCAGACCCTGATAATAATTCATATATCCCTGTCTTCTGATAGTCTGTTTTGCAGCCAGTCTATAATATTCGGCTGCTTTCTTTTTCTCTCCCATTGCTTCATAAGCAAGTCCGATATGGTAGTTAACCTGTACATCCCTGTTTGCAGCCCTTGCACTGCCTGCCTCTTCCTCGGGAATCTGTGCCTTCAGGAATTGTTCCAGTGCGTTTTTATAATTACCGCTGGCAAAGTATTTTCTGCCAAGCATCAGATGGGCATCAATTATGACCTCTCTCACACGTGAGCTCCCTTCCCGGTAACTGAAGCTTTTGCATTCCAGATATTTAACTGCCAGTTCTGGCTTTCCTGCCATTGTCAGCACAGTAATCTGGCGGGTGAAAGTATCATCTCGTCTCATTACCACATCGTTACTGCCTTCAAAAAGTGCAAGACGTTTTTCGAGAGGTGCATTATTTCTTTCGTATAGCTCGTCGAGTTCTGAATACCAGATAGCTTCCTGCTTTTCAACCGAAAAAGCTTTTTCATATGCATCAATTGCCTTACTGATATCATTGCTGTGTCTGTAATATCCCCAACCCAGGTTACGCCATGCCATTGCAAATGAAGGATTATGCTTTACAGCATTTTCCCAGTGTGATATTGCTACAGCTGGCTGTTTATCGTATAAAATATTTCCAAGGTAATAGTAAGCTTTTGCGTCATCCGGGTTATACTGCAGTGCCGTATTTAACACTCTTACCATCTCAAGTCTGAAAGGGAAAACATAATCTTCAGGCTGGGCCGATGCAGATTCAAAATATCTGCGGGCATCCTCTTTTCTGCCTGCTTTATGGCACAAATAACCCAGTAAATAATCTTTTTCCGGGTTGTCTCCTTTGTAGCGCAGCAGAACATCTTCAGCCTCCCTGTCAAGTCCGTCGTTCAGATACCCTGTTGCAAGTTCAAGATAGTTCTGAACGAAATCCCTCATTTTACGGGTAAGCTCGTTTAACACAGCTTCAGCTGTGGCTTTATTACCCGATTCTTTTAAAATCAGATAATATTCATTTGCAATTCTGAAATCCAGTGGATCACTCACGGGCAATTTGCCGAGAGTTGCAAGCGCCTCATCAAAATTTCCCATTCTTCTCAAAACAGAAGCTTTCAGAGCAACAGCCCGTGTATTGACCGTGTTTGTCGAAAGAGACTCATTCAGCTGACTTAGAGCCTTTTGCAATTCACCCTTCATAACTGAATTCTGAGCAAGTTCAAAATATGCTGCTGAATGCCATGCATAATCCCATGTTGCCCGGTAAAGGGTGTCGACTGCTTCATCCCAAAGTTCAAGCGCCTTAAGAATAAGTCCCTGCAAATAAAGAGCTTCGCATGAAGCCGGACGAGTATAATCTTTTGTAAGTCTTTTTATTGCAGTTGCAAGATATTTTCTTGCAGTAAGATAATCACCATTTTTCAGAGCAATATTGCCCATTGCAATATTACACCTGATATCGCCTGGATCCCTTTTAAGACCTTCCCGATAGTAATCTGCAGGATTATATCTGGGATTGTAAAATTGTTCAATTCTGCTGCCTGTAAGGAACAGTTCTTCGACTGTTGCGATATCGGCAGGGGCAGGCGGACTCTTAACAGGTTCTGGTAATTTTTCTTCACGTTTATATTCAACTGGTTTATAAGATATAAGAACTTCGCCGGTTCCAGAATCAACAAGTTCGGTATAAAGGTCTGTAAGATTAAACGGCTCAGAAATTTTTATAGATGCGGTAAAGGCTTTTTCGGGAGAAATTTCTATATCTTTCTGATATACTGTTTCTTCTCCGTTTTTCAATATCACTCTTGCGTTTTTTATTCTGCCAGTTGAGTAATATCCAATGAAGAGAGTGTTCTTTTCCCGTTTTTCAAGGTTAACAGCGCCGTTGAGATTTGCATTTTTGAATCCCTGAATATCCTTAACAGGGTACCAGTACTGGCTGAATGTTTTTACCTCGTAAGGCCGTATCCAGCTGTAATCGGGCTGGTTATCCGAAAAAGCGCCTGTCATGAGTTCCACATAAGGACCTGCTTTTTCGGTCAGACGTGCTTCAGTAGCCTGACCCCGGGGGCCCGAACCCCATTCCCATAATTTTGCACCTTTTACAATATTATGGTCACCTATATGAACTATGCCTGTCTGCCTTCCATGATCATAACCTCCCATGAAATCTTCCTTCAGGTCGTGGGCAAAGAATGAATTTGAGGTAAGGGAGTTCTTCCACCAGCTTACATCAACACCTTTTGTAAAATCGATACCGTTGTACACTTCGGTTGAAACAGGCCAGCGGGTAAAACTTGTTTTGGAATGATAAGTTGCAAACTGAACCGATGGGGGAAATATTACCTGGTAGTTTTCGTTGGTATGGGCAGCCACGTTCGCCCAGTATAGGAATGTATGAGTATAAGGTGTTGGATTAACAAGTTTGACATCAGCTCTGAAATATGATTTCCCGGGGAACACAGTTATACCTATTGTCCATCTCATTCGGTGACGCGGTTCGGTTTCGCCTATCCATATTGTCCTGCTGCCGTCGGGATTTTCGGCTACAGTATAATCAACCGGCAGAAAAGTTGAAGCCCTGTGATGGTGGAAGACGCACCACTCGATACCTCCCGACACCCAGGCACCTGTCATGCCTATGTTGGAAGGTTTCACAGCATCGTTTCTGTAAATGAAATTGTAACCATTGGTTTTGTCAGCAGCATAGTAAAGCTTTCCTCCTATTTCCGGCGTCACCACCAGTTTAATGAATTCATTCTCCAGAACAACAGCTTTCCATGCCTTTTCAGTTCTCTTATCAGATATTACATCGTTAAGGGCAAGCGGATAAACATATTTCGATGCACCCTGGTACGATTCATTTCTGAAGAAAATGGGGCTTTTTTCAGGTGGCTCAACCTGATAAGTCGGAAGAACCCATTCTGTTTCTGTTAATGTTACCTGAGCAGCCAGTCCGGTGAAAGTCATGACCCATATCAACATCATGAATATTTTTGTACAAATTAGTTTCATGGGTTAGGTTTTAAATTATATCTGATGATTATATTTTTTGTATATAGATGTTTACCCAACTATCTTGCCCGCCTGTTCTGTGGTTTTCCCCCATCAGTCCCAAAATTAGGGACTTCGATTTTGCCCCTCTATTAGGTTCCTCCCCATTTGGGGAGGTAAGGAGGGGCATATCCTCCCCATCTAGGAAGTTCAGGAGGTACATTTAAAAATCCCATGGGCTTCGTGGCGTGCCTGCCGGTGATGCTTTGGGACGCTGGCTGAATGGCAGTATCTTTCCTGCGTGAACATCATAAAGCCTTTTGTGTGTCTCTTTTGCAGCCTCCACAAGTTCTTTATAGGGACGGTCAGTTACATCCACAAATCCAATGTTATAATTTTCACCGTCGAATCTGCCCAGCACGGGCTGGTCGCGCCACTGAAACCAGTAAGCTCCGACAAATGCAGCTGTTGCAGCAGCCTGTTCAACATAGTACCTGTATGCAATGCCTCTCTCTTTCTGGTTCATTGCCTGTACAAGTCCCGCTCCCAGACCATTTTCCGGTACTCCTATATGGAACTCGCCGATGAGAACCGGCCTTCCTGTATAACGGTAAACCCTCTCAATCTGGGCAACAGGTTCATATTCATACACATTTATACTGCAAACATCAAAAATACGGCCCGTCTTCAGCAGTCCGGCAGAAGGAGAGCCACCGAATCTTATTCCGAGATTCAGATGGTTGGGATCATATTTTTTTATTGCCGAACAGATAAGCTGTAGATATTTTTCGAATGCTCCCAGAACAAATTCCCTGCGTCTTCCCGGTGTATCTCCGGCAGATAAAAACTCTTTTAACCTCTTCTTTATTTCGTTATCGGGTCCTGCAAGTATCATGTCAACCACTTCGCTTTCCCGGCCATCCCATGCAGGTTCATTGCCAACAAAATATCCAATCAGAAGCGGGTCATTTTTCAAGGGTTCACACTGTTTTCGTGCCGTTTCATCTATCATGCGGACGAACTCATCAGAATAAACATCTGTCATGCCCAGATAGTTGGCTCCTTCTATTCTGGGCCAGCGCATCATCACCGTGTAAGGTTTTCCTGCTCCGCCGCTGGTCATTCCCCACGATTCAAGTCTCTTTGAAATAAGAACGTGAGCAGGATTTGTCTCAACCAGCCGCTGGCTGAAGCCCACACCCGCACCATTACTTCCAATTGAAAGAAACAGGTGTCCATGTGGATCAACAAACCACCATTTCCCGTCAACCTGTTCAAGCCGGAAGAAACCCGTTGCTTTAGTCTGGGTGTTCTTATATCCTCCATATTCGCAATATCCATATGAGGCAGCTGTCCCGAACGACTTTGCCTCATCTGCCAGCTCCTTTTCGAGCTGTTCTTTGCTTTTTATCTTTCCCGGCCAGTCGACATGAGCCCATTGTCCGAATTCATCGGTAACGGGCATTTTCTCAAGAAACGCCGACCCCTCATCCTGTTTCGATAGCCGTACAGAACGTATCTCCAGTGATGCATTTTCAACCGGATAAGTCATGGCAAAACCTATTGCCTCAACATTTTTCGGTATAGTAAATGGCCCCCATACCGACATCCAGAACGAATCTGCCCGCCTGTTGTTTGCTGAAGCCAGATCGGTACCCGACTGATCTTTACCCATAAAAAAACGTATTGGTATCGAGGCTTTCAACCACACATTCTGACCATAAGGATGGAACATCAGCCGGGCGGGTGTTTCATCCGGCTGGTAAAGCCATATGCTGAAACGCTGAGGAGTGGTGGTTCTCATTTCAATAACAAGATAAGAATAGCCTGTCCAGTCAGAAGGAATAGGCGGTTGAATATCCTTCAGATTAATCCTGTGCTCGCTCGTAATGCCTGTAAAATTAAATTTCCATGTCTGCTGGGAACTTATATCAACTAAATATATCGTTGATAAAACAGTTGCAGCCAGAGCTTTACTGATTGTATTTTCAAAGATTTTTTTCATATGTTATAAATTTTTAAATTTTAGATTATCAAACCTTTATATTTAACTTTTCATAAAACCATATATGCTTAGCTGTCCCCCATCCCAACCCTGGGACAGTCTGAAAAGTCTCTTTCAAGTTTTATGTGTTGCTCTGTTAAATAATCAGTCAATAAATTTATCAAATTGTGCGGATATTTCATCAGCCTTCCGCAGGTCTTCCGGAGTATTTACATTGAAAAATGCTATTCTTGTTTTATCTGAAGGCTCAAGCTTGAAATATTCCGTTCTGATATTTTTCAGCAAGTCTGTAACAGAAAAGCCTGGCGTTTTCTGAAGCATTGTATTAAGTATGGGGAGAATACTCCTGCTGTAAATTCCATGGAGCGGTTCAGGTTTATCTTCAATAAGCGGAACAACGGCTTCGGCATCTTTTTTCAGAAAATATTGTATCTGGCTACGAATAATTTCTTCATCAATAAATGGCATATCGCCTGCGACAATGAAAAGAGCTGAAGTTTCCGAATTGGTTAAAGCCGCATGGATACCTCCCGGTGGTCCGGCATTCCTGAAAATGTCTCCTGTAAATTTAAATTTTGAATAACCGTAAAATTCTTCAGGATTATTTGTAACAATAGTTATATCCTGAAATATATTTTCCGTTACCTGGATAATTCTATCGATAATTTTTTCACCTCCTGTTAAAGCTAATGCTTTTGTTTTTCTGCCGAAGCGGAGGTTTTTTCCGCCGGCGAGTATAGCACAGGATATTCCGGTGACCTTCATTAATATGATTTCAGAAGAGGCCTTTTATCCGCCAGTTTTCGTCAATGTCTATTTTCTCTGCAGCAGGCTGGGCTGGCAGACCTGGCATGCGCATAATCGTTCCGGCTATTGGTACGATAAAACCTGCCCCGGATGAGAGTTCAATATCCCTGATTTTGACTGTAAAACCTTCGGGTCTGCCTCTTTTGGTGGGGTCATCAGAAAGGGAACGCTGGGTTTTGGCTATGCATACAGCAAGGTGATTAAGCCCAAGTGCTTCTATCCTGTCGAGTCTTTCCTTAGCAGCAACCGAATACTCAACGTGGTCGGCACCGTACATCCTTTTGCAAATTGTTTCAATCTTCCTTTCAAATGGCCATTCCAGCTCATAAAGCGGCGTAAAACATTCAGGGCACTCCCTGACAGCTTCAACAACTTTACGTGCCAGTTCTGTTGCACCCTCACCGCCTTTCTCCCATGCCTCATTGACTACAGCTTCTATCTTCCTTTCCCTGCAGTGGCTGATAATCATATTCAGTTCAGCTTCAGTATCGGTGGCGAATCTGTTAATTGCCACTACGGGTCTGAATCCGTATAACCTGATGTTCTCAATATGTTTATCGAGGTTTGGCAGGCCATTCTCCAGCGCCTGAAGGTTTTCTCCGGAAAGTTCAGCAAGTTTAGCACCTCCGTGATATTTAAGCGCTCTTACTGTTGCAACAATTACCACTGCGTTAGTTTTAAGGTTCCCGAAACGAGATTTTATGTTGAAAAATTTCTCGGCGCCGAGTTCACTGGCAAAACCTGCTTCGGTTACTACAAACTCGCTGAGGGAGAGGGCAGTTTTTGTAGCGACAAGGCTGTTTGTTCCCTGTGCAATATTTGCAAACGGCCCACCGTGAATTATTGCAGGGGTGCCTTCGAGGGTCTGGACCAGGTTGGGCTTAAAAGCATCCCTCAGAAGTACTGCCATTGCTCCCTGAGCCTTGAGGTCACGGGCAAAGACAGGTTTGTCATCATAGGTAAATCCGATAAAAATATTTCCAAGGCGCGTTTTAAGGTCGCTCAGGTCGCGTGCAAGACATAGTATAGCCATCACTTCCGATGCTGCGGTAATTTCAAAACCCGATTCCCTCGGCACCCCTTCTTTTGGACCTCCAAGACCTATTATTATATCCCTCAGAGCCCTGTCGTTCATATCCATAACCCTTTTCCAGGCTATAGTGCGGGGATCAATATTAAGATTACCGCTACCGGGCTTAAGCTGTATATTGTTGTCTATCAATGCCGATAACAGATTGTGCGCTTTCTCCACTGCAGCCATGTCTCCGGTAAAGTGGAGGTTTATATCTTCCATTGGTATAACCTGAGAGTATCCACCTCCGGCAGCACCTCCTTTAATACCAAAAACAGGTCCCAATGATGGTTCCCTCAGAACTACCGTGGTCTTTTTTCCTATACGGTTAAGCCCCTGTGCAAGACCTATGGAAGTTGTCGTTTTACCTTCACCGGCAGGTGTAGGCGTTATGGCTGTAACAAGTACCAGATTTGCTTTTGATGCCTTCTCCTCATCAATGTAACTCAACGGTATCTTTGCCTTGTATTTGCCGTAAAGTTCAAGATCACTCTTTGAGATACCGAGCTGCTCTGCGATTTCTAAAATATGCCTTATCGGGGCTTCCTGTGCTATTTCGATATCTGATTTCATTTGATTATAAATAATAGTGTTCTTCTTTGTTATCCATTATATTCCCTTTGCGGTTAAATTACTTATAACCATCAGGTATAATAATTGTGGCACTAAGGTATATAAAGGAAATCAAAAAAATAATTTTACATGCACCACTTAATAGTCTGTTTTCCGCTTAATGCTTCCAACGACATTCGTATTCTCAACTGAACCGGAAACAGGTTATTGAGTCTTGTACCGGTCGATTTTACGAACCCCAGATTGCAGCCTTCATAAGCTACTGTATACCATCCCTTACCAGGCAGGGGTACATCAATATTATCTTTTCTCAGATAACTGAGAGCCTGAAGATAATTTAGTTCAATCACCGGATAAATTCCCTTATTAAGCAATACCGACAGAGCAAGTCCATGTTCGGGAACAATTTCGCCTCCGATATCCCGGAAAAGCTCTGTGCCTGGCCTGATCACTTTCAACATGCTGCTTAAAAAAGACATCTCATCAGCTGAGAAGGGAGTATGATAAACTATCTGATTAAACATAAAGATATTTTCAGCTGATATACCGGTTATTTTTTCAGCCGTCTTTTGAATTTTGGCAGGAACCGGAATGGCTTTTTTATTTCGTCTGAACTTTACCACGTCTGAACTCTCTTTTTTTCTGACAACCGAAATGAAGAAGCCGTCGCCTTCCGACTTATATGGATAAAAACCATATCCGGTTATGCCTTCATATGATATTTCGGTTATTTGAGGGAAACGGGAAACATCTATTCTGACACATTCAGATATTGTATTATCTATCAGCCATTTAATATTCTCTTCATTTTCAGCGGGATTGAATGTACATGTGCTGTAAATCAGGATACCGTTTTCTTTGAGTGCGGGCCATACTTCCGAGATGATTCTTTTTTGCCGTTTGCTGCAGAGGGCGGCATTGTTTTCCGACCATTCCTTTCTTGCCTCCGGGTCGCGGAACATACCCTCGCCCGAGCAGGGGGCATCAACGACGATAAAATCGAAATAACCTTTCAGTTTACTGAAATCAGCAGGGTCGTTGTTTGTGACAATTGTGTTTGGGATTCCCCAGCGCGTTATGTTTTCAGCAAGTACTGATACTCTTGCTCTTATCACCTCGTTGGCTATGAGGCATCCGTTATCAGCCAGAAGGGCTGAGAGGTGTGTGCTCTTGCTTCCAGGTGCTGCGCAGAGGTCAAGAACACGTAAATTTTTTTTACCGGAAAAGAGTTGCCGGAAGATTTCTTCGAGGAACATGCCTGAGGCTTCCTGCGGGTAATAGCAGCCTGCGTGGAAGAGAGGGTCGGCCGTGAAGGATGGCCGTTCAGAAATATAATAGCCGGTGCTGCACCATGGCACAGGGGTAGAATCAGCAGGAACCTGGTTCCACTTCACCGGATTAATTCGTATACTTACCGGTGAAGGACTTCTGAGCGATTCCAGAAGCATACCTGCATCAATGTGTTTCTGGGTTTTTATCCGTTTTATGAAGCCTTCAGGGAACATAAGTTCCTTTAACTATTTTTTTAAAAAACAGAATTCGAATCAATTACACTTTATTTTTCCCCTTCTGAAGGAACAGGCAAAGGGATTCCGGGTTTGACCGGGTTCCCAAAGTAAGGCGTTCCGTCTTTCCTGAATACAAACTTCTGAGCTCTGGGTGAACGGTATCTGCCACATCCCTGCCCGGGTGCAGAATTGGCATGATATAATATCCAGTTTTCTTTACCATCAGGAGACTTGAAAAAGCAATTATGTCCGGGAGCATAAACATTGAATTCAGGTTTTGAACTGAAAACAGGTGAGGGATTCTTTTTCCATGAAGCCGGATCAAGAAGATCACTTTTCCTGGTAAACGTTAACATGCCCAGGCAGTAAGAATCTGTCCAGCACCCACTTGCTGAATAAATAATAAAAAGTTTCTTTCCATTTACCAGTGCAACCGGACCCTCATTTACATTAACATGAGGTACATCATCCGGATTATTCAGGTCTCCAACCTTTTCCCAATCATACTCCGGAGAAGATATCATTACTCTTTCACTATCAATTGTCCATGGATTTTTCATTCTTGCAATATAGATATTCTGTTGTCCGTTCACATCGCCTTCCCAGCCCGACCATATCATGTAGAGTTTCCCGTTATATTTGAATACAGAGCCATCTATTGCCCACTTATCAGATAGGTCCGAAACTTTTCCCTTAAAAATCCATTCCCCTTCTGTTGGATCGGCAGATGAATTTTCAATCACATACATTCTATGATGCCAGTTATTTCCGTCATCAGCAGCAAAATACATGTACCATTTACCATCGATAAAATGCAATTCCGGAGCCCATATCTCTTTTGAATATGATGTACCGGGCGGAGGGGTCCATATGGTTTTTTGTTCAGAATTTTTAAGTTCATCAAGGTTCCTTGCTTTTCTTATAAAAAGTCTGTTCCCCGATGTGTTTGTATAATAATAAAATCCATCCTTATAAATTATCCATGGATCGGCGCCTGATTCAAAAATCGGGTTGGTAAAAAACCTGCCCTTAACATCCCCGCCCTGCTGACATATCCCTGATGCTAAAAGGAGAAATAATCCTGAGAATACTGTAATACTTTTCATTTACATAACAGTTTGTATATTAATTTTCTGCCAATTAAATAATGCCATCAGACCTTAACTTATAGGGTACTTATCCGAGGGCCTTTTTTACCTTACTATATAGCGTCTTCACTTTTTCGAACGGATCTCCTTCACCAAGTGTTTCGATAGGCAGATAACCTCTATAACCGCATTTCCTGACTATTCTTATAATTCTGTCAATATCTGCATTCTCAGGTTTTCCATTAATATAAACCAGTTCTTTTATCTGCCAGCTTATAGCATATTTTGCAGTAGCTTCAATCTCGGCATAAGGATTCTGCGAGCGGTAACTGCCAGTATCAAGCATCAGTCCCACCCAGTCGTGGTCAATAAGTTTAAGCATTTTTTCTGCCTCATCAGCCGTTTTAATAAAATCCCAGTGGTTTTGAAGTGCAAGCATAACGCCGTGGTTTTTTCCGAATTCTGCGCATTCGCGGATATCGTCTGCAATCCATTTTGCTCTCTCCTCCCAGGGATAATTTTCTTTGGAAAGAGTGCCTGCAAAAATTCTAACACCGGGGGCACCCAGTTTCTGGGCAACAACAATCCAGTCCTTTACCAGTTTCTTTTCTTCAGCTCTTCTGGCCGGGTCGGACCATGTAAAATCGTTGCGCACTCCTGTGCAGCCAAGGTCTATGCCGAGTCTGAAAGCTTTTTTCTTTACATGGAAAATGTAATCGTCAGATGGCACTTCCGGATAGCCGGGAAAATAATATCCGGTTATGTCAAGTCCGTCAATACCAGTTTCAGCGCAAAAATCAAGCATGTCATCTATTGTCATCTTTCCTGCTGCAAGAAGGCTGTTGAAAGAATAAGCATTAAGGCTTATTTTAAGAGCTGATTTTGAAACCGGAGTGTTTTCCTGCTCTGTTTTAATTTTCGGATCCCCGGGTATGAAAGCAGAAAAACCTGCCAGGGTTAGAGTCCGGGTAAAGTTTCTTCTGTCAGTTTTCATTATGTAAATATTTTCAGCAATATTCGACTAAAATAATAAATAATAAGAGTAAATTGGGGGGATGTATCTTTTTGATAAATAATTTTTTGCATTTTAAGCATTAATGCTATAGTTACAGTCTATTTTCTGAATGAATAATAATTAATACTATTCTCTTCAGATTTTATTATATAGTCCTCTTCTGATTAAAAGTTTATTGTCAATAAGAGTATGGATTGAGACCATCCTATTTATTCTGTCTGTCCATCAACATACTATAATCAAGAGCATAACCTTAAAAAGAATAAGGATTAAGAAATGAGGTTAAAAAAAACACTATAAAAACTTCAACAGGTAAACCCTGCCAGCTTACTGACGAAAAAAGCCCACAATAAAAAAATAGGCCACTAATTCAAAAATGGTAGCTGATATTGATGAACTAGTGGCTTAAATTTAGAAGTGACAGAAAAGAGTCACTTTAATTTATTCTGACTTCAGCAAGAACCGGAAGGTGGTCAGAAGGATAGAAAAGTCCGAATGAATCAGACAGATGGCCGTGTCTGAGAACTGTAATCTTCTTATTTACAAATATATAATCAATTTTTCTCTGGAGCACCTTTACTTCAAAACCGCCGCTTGTAGCCATGGGACCATAGTGTGGAGCAAGTGTTACATCCATTGCATCGTCAAGATAAGAAAGTATCAGCTGGACTGGGGGCGTATTTTTTTCAAGGTTAAGGTCGCCTGTTAGAATCAGAGGCAGGTTTTCCCTGTTTATTTCTTTAATTTTTGTTATTATCATTTTTGCTGATTCCTCGCGTGCTTTCACCCCGCGATGGTCGAAGTGTGTATCAAACACATAAAAAGTTTTCCCTGTAAAATTATCTTTAAGTTTTATCCATGTTACGGTTCTATTGCATGCAGCATCCCAACCAAGTCCGGGGCGATCGGGTGTTTCATTGAGCCAGAACATTCCGTCGTCGATTTTTTGAAATCTGTCGCGCCGGTAAAATATTGCCATATGCTCTCCTGCACGTTTACCATCATCACGTCCGACCCCAACATGGTCAAACTCAGGAAAGAATGCTGATAAATCATCCATCTGTTCAGGAAGAGCTTCCTGTACATTAAAGATATCAGCTTTGTGGAACCTCAGCAGACCTGACACTTTTTCCTTTCTCAATGGCCATGCATTCTCTCCATCGGCGGGGGTATTCATTCTAATGTTATAAGTAATGATTATAACTGAGTTGCTATTTTTATCCTTTCTGCTTCCATAAGCAAATGCAGCAGTTAAAAAGGATAGAAGAAGAATAGTAATTAAGTTATGTATTCTTTTCATGTCATTTTTCTCTTTTAATATTTAATAAATGGGTAACAATCCTGTTTAGATTAAATAAGCAGGATTGTTACCATATAAATGTTAAATAATGAATTATTCCCAACCCGGATTTTGACCCAGATTAGGATTTGTAATCAAAGCCGATGTGGGGATAGGATAATAATACCTTTTATCGTCCCACACTCTCGGATAGTTATTCATCCATGTAAGTTCTCCGTAAGTATTGTTTTTAAGTCTCTGTGAATTAGTTGGTTTATCTGAGACATCCACATAGGTAACACCGGGAACTGCCGGTGAGGGTTTGGTTCCCTGATAAAATGCCACATCAAGAATGCCGTCTTCATTCAGGTCAAGTGGTGTAACAAGTTCGGGAACATAAAAGCCATTCCATTCCATTTTCATGAGTTCACCTCTTTTCCATCGGAGAATATCGTGGAACCTGAATCCTTCGAGGCAAAGCTCAATTCCGCGTTCTCTTCTTATTTCCAGAATAACCGGGTCGTTTATATCCGGAAAATAGGTTGACTGAAGGTATGTGTCAACTACGGTTGGTTTTGTTGTAAGTCCGCCAGTTATTCCGGCACGTGCACGGAGTTTCCCAATTGTATTAGCCCAGTCAGCATCTGTCAATGTTCCTAATTCTGCTTTTGCTTCAGCATAATTCAGAAGTACTTCTGCATATCTGAAGAGAGGTACATCATTCACGTTAAGATCTCTGGTATCGTAGTATTCGTCATCAAGAGTCCACTTGATAGGCTGATATCCTGTGAATGTATATGAGAAAACAGGTGGTGCAGGCACATAAACTCCACCTACAATTCTTTTGTAATCACCCATTCTTATTGTTTGCTGTAGCCTATGGTCTCTATTTTTAACTTCGTCTTTGAAGAGCATTGTTTCCCATCCTGGTGTATCAGTGAAAGGGGTTCCATCTATTTTAAGATAGGTATTAATAAACGAACGTATAAAACTTGCCTTGTCACCATAGGTACCACTTGTCCAGTACCAGTTTGCATCATGCAGTTCATTAAGTGTCTGGTCCATAAGTGCCGCGAGCATCACTTCAGATGTTATGACAGATGTACTTGTAAATAGAGCCCTGTAAGCTTTTGTTGAACCTCCTGTTGTATATATTGAATAAATTCCTGAATTCATCACAGCTTCAGCAGCAGTAACAGCTTCATTAAGCCAGAAATTAGCAGTATTCTCAAGTCCAAGTTCTGTATGATACTTTCTAAAGGTACCTTCAAAGAGACATATTCTTGATTTGAGAGCATAGGCAACATATTTTGTTATAAGGCTTCTTGAGGGTTCACTGGTTGCTTTGATATTACTACATGCATAATTTATATCAGCAAGCACTGAGTCCATAACCAGTGTTCTAGGATCACGTCCACCATAGAGTATAGTTGTATCTGAAACATCCAGTGGTTTTCCTATCCATGGGACGTTACCAAACCTCTTAACTTTCTCAAAATAAAAATAAGCTCTAAAGAATTTTGCTATACCATTGTAATCTTCACGAACATCAGCGGGTACAGCAGGGTTGACATTATATTTGAGAAAATAATTTATATTCCTCAAATCACCCCAGTCCCATCCTGAACTATTTGAAGCGCCGTAGGCTTCTTGAAGAAACTGTGGTACAGTTTTTACAGCAAGGTAATCGGACATTGCATCCCGGGTTGTACAACCGTTGCCATTCGGCAGCATAGTATAAAATGAATTGACATATAAATCTAGTCCCTCTTTACTTCCGAAAATTGCGTTTCTGGACGCAGTAGCCTCAGGTAACTGTTCCAGTTCACAACCTGTAAAGGTAACAACCAGTAGTAATGTCAGAAAATATATTTTTTTCATAACAGTATTATTTAAAAATTAAAAAGTGATTGAGAGTCCGAATGAAAAGCTCATTAGCATAGGATAATTGTATCCATCACCAGCATTACCAGATGTGAATTCCTGGTCTGATGGACCTGTATTTTCCACATCAAGGTGGTTTCCGATGAGCTTATACAATGGTGACCAATCCCAGAGGTTTTCACCTGAGAAATAGACCTTAAGATCTTTAGCTCCTATTCTTGATATCAATTGTTTGGGCAGACTGTAACCAAGCTGGAGGTTACGAAGTCTTACATAGGCAACATTCTGGAGGTATTTTGTTTGTGGCACACCTAATTCTCTGGATGTTGTACTCGATGCTGCCCTTGACATTGTACGTGGCAGGTAAGCATTCGGATTTTCTGGTGTCCACATATTTCCCAGGTGCCACTTGGGAACATTATTGTATGGCCTATTATACTGTCCCCAGAAAAATTCACATTCAGTACTCGGATACCAATCCTGTTTCCCAACACCCTGAATAAATGCAGAAAAGAATATATTAGACCAATCGGCTCCAAGATTTATACCAAACTGGTAACGCGGAGTTCTGTTACCTATAATAATTCTATCACCAGGGTCATCAACTGTATTTTTTCCCCTGTTAATATATCCATCGTTATTAAGGTCCTTAAATTTAACATCTCCTGCATACCATATATTAGTAGGTGATGCCCGCATTTCCGGGCTCTGTTTTGCATGGTTGGCAACATCCTCATCATCAATAAAGAATCCTTCTGTTACATAACCCCAGATTTCTCCTATAACCATTCCCGGATAATAATCTGTTAGCAACTTATCAGGATTGTTATATTTGGTCACCACAGATCTGTAGTCAGAAAGTGCCAATCGAAGGTTATAATTAAAAGGCTTTGAAGCGACATTAAAATCATCGTTCCATGAAACTGAAAGTTCCCAACCCTTGGTATTTAGGTCTGCATAGTTACCTTTAGGCGGGGTTGCACCAAATACTGCAGGAAGAGTAAGTCCAATAGTATACATATCCGTTGTTTTCCTGTTATACCAGTCACCTGAGAAATTGAACCTGCCAGAAAACATCGAAAAATCAATTCCAACATCGAAAGTTGTTGCCGTTTCCCATGTAAGGCCTTCAGGTAAAATATTAGGAAAACTTGTATACTGGGGTCTTATATTATTCAATATCATAGGATGCTGTGAAATTGAAAATTGTTCCTGATATACATATGAAGCAATGTTTCCATTACCAAGAGATCCATAGGATGCCCTTATCTTTAAGTCATTTACTAATTTAGGTGATACTTTAAAGAAAGATTCTTTTGATACTCTCCATCCTGCCGATATTGAAGGGAAGAATGCGAATCTCTGATTTGAAGGAAATTTTGAGGAACCATCATACCTTGCATTGATTTCGATCAGGTATCTGTCCTTAAAAGAATAATTCAACCGTGAGAATCCACCAAGAACTATCCACTTTTCATAACCACCACTTGTTTCAATGGATTGTCCGAGGCAAAGATTAATATCTTTTGCGTCGGGATAGATTATACCATTTCTTAAAACATACAACCTATTGTAGGTGGATTGTTCAAAGTTGTATCCAATCATGAATTTTAGATAGTGATTATTTCCAAAATTGTTCTCATACTCAGAATATATATTAGTAGCCAGGTAATCAGTTTTTCTATCTTCATAAGTCAGGTCATTAGTTTTTGTTCCTACATAGGCTATCACACCTGGCTTATTACTATATGGCACCTGAACCCTTTTTCTAATCCTGTCGTAACGGGTATTCTGGAATGTAAAATCACCTTTAATTCTGAGTTTGTTATTAAAAAAAGACGCTGTAGCCCCGGTGGTATTTTTAATTACAGTTCTTTTTGTGTCAATACCGTTTTTTCCGTAGACAAAATCTCCAACAGTATAAGCAGCTGACATTGAAAAAGTTCCGTCAGGATTAAAGAGAGGAGCGCTGGGATGTCCTTCATCAGCAATATTCCTCCATATTCCGCTTCCCTCTCCCACATTCATTGGATTATGATAAGACATATGAGAATAATCTGAATTGTTTGTCACCTCAAGCCATTTAAAAATATTTACAGAACCTTTAGCCCTCAGATTTTGCATTGCGTAGTCATCAGTATTATAGCGAAATAAGCCGTTCTGTCCCATTATTCTCCCTGAAACAAGATAAGCAGCCTTATCACTGCTTCCTGATATTGCCAGATTGTGTTCAATAGAAGAAGTAAAATCTTTATATAAAAGATCGTACCAGTCGGTACTTGCATAATATACATATTCACCTGTTACAGGATCAACCTCAACAGTATTATATGGCTGACCCGATTCTACTCTTCTTTTAAATTCATCCAGATAAGCCTGGGACACTTTCTGTGTTTTATTAATATTCTGAGGGAATGACCCATCACCGTTAAGAAATGCTTCAACAAACATTTTTACGTATGTATATCCATCAGTAACATAATCAGGTAGTTTAATGGGCCTTTTTAAAGAGTAGTTAGTTGAATATTGAACGCCTGTTCTTCCTTTTTCAGGATTTTTGGTTGTGATAAGAACTACACCAAATGCACCTCTAGCTCCATAAATTGATGCGGCTGCTGCATCCTTTAAAACAGATATACTGGCAATATCATTTGGATTCAAAAGGCTGGGATCACCTTCAACACCATCAATTAGAACCAGTGCATTACCGCCCTGTCCGATAGATGTCGTACCTCTTATGTTAAAACTTGGTGCTTGAATTGGTTTTCCGTCTAGTAAATTAATGTTTAGATTAGGTATAACTCCCTTCAGACCCTGTGTAATATTTGGAATAGGTCTGTTAGTAATTACTTCACTTGTAACCTGATCAACAGCTGCTGTAAGGTTAAGCTTCTTCTGAACGCCATATCCAACAACAACTATCTCCTCAAGTCTTTTTACGTCTAAACTTAATGCAACATTAAGTAACGTTCTGCCTCCTAATAAAATTTCCTGAGGATTATATCCTATAAATGAAAACACAAGAGTCGCATTTCTATCAGGAACATTTATTGAATATTTCCCTTTTTCATCAGTTATCGTACCTATTGTAGTACCTTTTACCACAACATTAACTCCTGGTATTACTTCTCCTGTTGATGCATCAGTAACCACACCTGTTACGGTCATCTGTTGCTGTTCTTCATTAAGATTAATTTTCAGGTCCTTTTTCAATAAATCTTTTGAGATCGGATCAGTAGTTAGCAGTATTTTTCTATCAATTATTGCATAATTAACATCTGTCCCTTCAAAAAGAAGAGGAAGAACATCTGTAATACGCTTATTATTAGCCTGTATATCAACAATTCTGTTGACATCAATCTGCTTCTGGTTAAAAATGAAATAGAACTCACTCTGCCTCTCTATCTCATCCATAACCTGTTCAAGGGTCTTGTCTTTTATATCAAGCGAAATCTTTGCTGTCTGGGAATATGATCTACCCGCAAAAACACTTGATACGCTTAAAAGAATAATCAGGATTGAAATTTTAAGTTCCATGATTAACTTCCTTAATGTTAAGTTAAATTGGTTTTTTTTCATAAATATGCAATGTTTTAGTTAGGTTATTTTTAATTAATTAACTTAGCTGAATGGCAGGAAAGTGTCTACACCACTTTCCTGTTTTTTCATACCTCTTATGATGAATCATATTTCATGGGAACAGATTTTAAGTGTGATTATATATCTTTTTTACTCATCAATATTACTTTTTTCTTATAGAAAACCCCATCATCTCCAAGGCTTCTCTCATTAATGTGGTAGTCAATGTTCAGACTGCGCTTCAGAATTTCTAGAACTTCATATAAATCTTCATCTATAAAAGTGGCACGAAGTCTTATGTCGTCCGGGAAAATATCTTTCAACTCAACCTCAATATTATACCACCTTTCCAACCTGCGAGCAATAACATCAATCGGATCATTCCTGAATACCAGCCTTCCTTCCTTCCATGAGGTGTATTTGTTAGTTTGTACAGTATCCTTTGAAAGATGCCCGCTTGTTTTATCATAAATAACAAGTTCACTTGGTTTCATCTGACAGGTGTATCTATTGTCCTTATCGGTTAATATCAGAGAACCTTCTTCAAGAACAACTTCAACATTTTTCTCATTATTGTAAGAGGCTACATTAAATTTTGTACCCAGTGCTGTAATAATAACTTCATCAGTTTTTACTCTGAACTGCTTCCTCTTTTCTTTTGCAACATCAAAGTAAGCTTCTCCATCTAAAATAACCTCCCTGTTAAAATTTATCCCTGCCTCATATTTTAAAACCGACCTGTTGTTCAGCCATCCTCTGGTACCATCGGGCAGAGTAAACTGAACCCGTGCCCATGCTGGTGCTGTAATCTCGACCGACATGGCTATTCCAGTACCTGAACTTCTGATAAACTGATAACCAGAATATATCAGCAAAGGAATAAACAATACCGCAGCAATCCGGGTAAATGCTCTTAAAATATTATGAATCTTTCCTCTTCTATCAATGAACTCTTTCCTACTATTAATTTCATAATGAATCCTGTACAAAATATGGCTCAAATCTTTTTCACTTTCAATATCCTCTTTTAAAATTTCATACCACTGCCTCCATAAAACTTTTTTAAGTTCATCTTCTTTCTCCCTGTCACAAAATACTTTCTTTATATACTCAAAATCATTATTACGACCTTCAAAAAAATCTTTTAGCTTATCAAAATCCACCTTCTCTTCTTTCATAAATCCTAACTTATATATTTATTAATTTTTTTTCAAATCTAAGCAGTTCTCTCATGAGAGAACTGCTTCAAACCCTAACCAAACTAACCTGACCTCTGACCCCTTGAATTAACCAAACAAATATTTTTATTGCTTTTTCACAATAGTTATATCCATAAATGAAATAATACACCTATCAGGGAATAAAAAAAATTAAGCTATAAACAGAAAAAAGAATAAAACTGCAGGCAGAAATTCATGTTTAAGATTTTCTTTTAAAAATTTAAGAGCGGCTGTTATCTGATTTTCAACTGTTTTATGACTTATTCCAAGCTCTTCTGATAATTCTTTAATGCTCAATCCCTCAAATCTGCTTTTAATAAATATCTCCCTTCGCCTGTCAGGCAACCTGTCAACTAGTTTCCTGATAAAATCGCAAACCGAATCATAGTCTATCTTATCAGTGGTACTAATATCGAGGTCCGAATAAATTTGTGAATTTAAATACTCTGCCAGATAAGTCTTTCTCCTGAAATACTTTTTAATAATGTTAAATGCAATAGTAAACAGGTACGACTTAAATGATAATTCATCTTTTAAGTCCTTTCTTTTTTCCCATATAATTGTGAAAACTTCCTGTACAATTTCTTCAGCTTCAGCCTCTGACCTCAAATATCCATTGGCGAACCGGAATAATCGTCCGCTGTACTCTTTAAATAATGTATTAAACGCCAGAATGTTTCCCTTTGAAAGGCTCCTTACAAGAAACTCTTCATTTTCTATATCTCTGAACTTTATCAAACTAATAAAATGTAAAGTTTTATTACAACTTTTCAAAGTTATAAAATAGTCACAAATGCAAGGATGGCCTAAAAAAATTTAAAGTGGTGAGTTATTATACTGAGTAATGTTGGTGTCTTAGTTTCTTTTCGAGGTTCTGCGGACTATTTTTTTAAAATAAAATCTTAATGACAATGCCTGAAGCATTTGACATATAAAAAATATCATAACAATTTATTACTCATCAATTAACCTTCAACAAGGAATCTACAACCATAAAAAAATATCAATGCATCAAGAAATTTAACATATAAAACTCACTCGGCTTTCACATTCCCGTTTCCGATAAGCACAAAAGGTGCCCAGTAAAGGGGTTGGGGGTATTTTTTCATAGTCTCTCTCTGGGCAAGTGATAAGGCTTCGCTGGCTGGATATGACTTGAGATTCCTGTAAAAAGCCGACATCAGGAATGATGTTGGATAATCTGCAACAGCCCAGAGGCTCACCACCACGGCCGGAGAGCCGGCAAAAAGAAAAGCACGACTCAGTCCGGTCATCTCATCACCACGCGTCACATTGCCAAGTCCAGTCTCACATGCACTAAGTGTAACAAGTTTCGCATTCAGATTCATCTCAAGAACCTCCCAGACATTGAGACGACCATCATCTTCATCAGTTGCAGGAAATAAAAGACAGGAATAGAGCGGCTGATTGTAGTTGTATGTCCCGTGTGTGGCAAGATGCAATATGCTGCAACTCCCTGCATTTCTCTTTACAAAAGTCTCGGTAGCATTCTTGCCGG
>Ga0209407_1001643_pt1 | contig 22916 bp, 19 predicted proteins | sample AD_JPNHG3_MetaG_FD_184410 | JGI IMG/M metagenome (GOLD analysis project Ga0209407, IMG submission 184410) | Active sludge microbial communities of municipal wastewater-treating anaerobic digesters from Japan - AD_JPNHG3_MetaG (SPAdes) (version 2) | ecosystem: Engineered > Bioreactor > Anaerobic... | reverse complement strand
AAAACGCAGGTTAGGGCTTACTGCAACACTGGTGCGTGAGGATGGACTTGAAACAGATGTATTTAGCCTCATTGGACCAAAAAAATTTGATATGCCATGGAAGATGCTGGAAGAATGCAACTGGATTGCAAAGGCAATCTGTTCTGAGATACGCATTGAACTGCCGGAAAGCATACGCTATCAATACACCGTGGCAGGCGACAGGCAAAAGTTTAGAATAGCATCAGAAAACGAAAAAAAACTATACTACATTGAAAGGCTCCTCAATGCACATCCCAATGACAGGGTATTGATTATTGGACAATATATTGATCAGTTGCAAATAATCAAGGAGCGTTTTAACTATCCTATCATAACCGGAAGTACACCGGTAAAGGAGCGCGAAGAGCTCTACAAACAATTTAAAGATGGTACTATTACGCGGCTCATTGTATCAAAGGTTGCAAATTTTTCTATTGACCTGCCGGATGCAAACGTTGCCATTCAGGTGTCAGGCACATTTGGTTCAAGGCAGGAAGAGGCACAACGGCTGGGGAGGATTTTGCGCCCAAAGCCAGGTGATAATACCGCTTACTTTTATTCAATTATTACCGCTCATACGGTTGAGGAACATTTTGCTCATAATCGCCAGCTTTTTTTAACCGAGCAGGGATACACCTATATCATCATGAATGAGAGCATGTTCCATGAAAAGTTTAGCGCTTAGCCTCATTCTTGTTTTTTCTTCAACGGTATCCTCATGGAAGCCATTGCTGGTACAAAACAATGGCTTTTTATATTATCATGAAGCAAAGTGTAAAGGATTACCAGCAAACATTGTCATCAATGATATACAGGTTCACGGGAAGATCATATACCTTACGACATCGCAGCATGGTATTTTTAAAAATAATGGTGGCGATAGTTACTGGGAAAATATAACCCCTGCAAGCGCATATACACGCACCATACATTCACCGTGTAATCAGTATCGAAGCATATCAGCATTTTGTGTTGATGGCTGTGACCCCGCCCGGCTGTACTGCGCAACAAAATATACGCTGTATACATCGGGTGATGCGGGCAAACGCTGGGAGGTTATACCAATGACAGGGCTGCCTGCTAATGCATGCATTACTGCGCTCTATGCAAAGGGCGGTCAGCTTGTTGTGGGGACATCGTGGAATGGCATATACCGTTATACGGCAGGCAGATTTGTTGCAGTAAACGGCAGTTTTCCCAGGAAGATGTATTCGGACAGCATTGGCTTTTATGAAACAATTGCGCATGTTTCCGGTGGCTCGCCGGTACGGGCGGCAACACGCTTTACACCGCAGGTGTATTCATACGGTGCGTCAGGCTGGAAGATGGTGTTTGCGGGGAATGGCGGTCCATACTATGGATGTTCTCTTTACGAAGATGGCTGGGCGATAGTTGATGGTGATAGGCTGGTTGTAAATAACAACGGAACATTTGTTTATCAGGAACTATCGCCAAAAAACTTTTGTTGTGCCGTATTGACCGATGGCACCCATTATATTTTTGTAAAAGCAGTAAAAACCAGCAACGATTCCATTCGAGGATTATATGCCGCTACGCCAACCTCATGGCAAACTATCAAAAAGTGTGTGGGGTATGCAAAACGCTCAGGCTGTAACGCCCTGGTGTTTGACATTAAAGATGATTATGGCAACGTGTATGGCATAAACAATGAAACAGCAGCCATGATAGGTGCTTTGCAAACATCACTCCCATTACATGAGTTGTGCAATTATTGTCACGCCAATGGCATACAGGCTATAGCGCGTATGGTGGTGTTTAAAGACAAGCGTTTATTTAGCGGTTTTAAGCATAGGTATGCAATTGTTGATGCTGCAACAAAAAAGGCATGGCAGGGAAATCCAAAGGAATACTGGATTGATCCGTACAGCGATTTTGTACACAGGTATACTATTGCGATTGCACAACAGGCACAGGATGCAGGCTTTGATGAGATACAGTTTGACTACGTACGCTTCCCTACGGATGGTCCGGTCAATAGATGTGTGTTTACCTTTAAACCGGATAATGGCATATATAAGTATGAAGCCATTACCGATTTTTTGCGTACAGCAAAAGCATCACTTGCTGTGCCTGTATCGGTAGATGTGTATGGATTTACGGTATGGTATGAGTTTGGACAATGGTTGGGGCAGGATATTGAGGCAATGACAGGCATTATAGATGTGCTCTGTCCTATGGTATATCCGTCGCACTATGGGAGGAAATTTTTTGATGGAAAGATAACCCCAGAGGGTTATTATACAATAGTGCGTGAAAGTCTTAGCAGGGCATATATGTATTCAAAGGCAACAGTGCGCCCTTACCTGCAGGCGTTTAACATGCTTTCTCCGGGCTGGGGATATGACTATATACAGAAGCAGATACAGGCATGCACTGATACCGGTACGCAGGGATATATTTTCTGGAATGCCGGCAGGGACTATGAGGTGCTTATTAATAAAAACAAATAAAATAAACGATGTACATCAGTATTGATGATCATATTTTTGGGGAATATTGTTGAATCTAATAATAACTATAATAACGTATAATTGACTAAAAAAATTGCAGTGCTGGTTGATGATATTGTATATAATTTGATGAAGAAAGGTGCACATGGTGATAGACAAACTTTATCCCATTGTATGGAATAGGCAACAGTATTGTATGGTACCCATGGAATAATAGTTTCTGATAACAAAATGGATGAAGTTGTACATGGTCCTGCCCATGTCAGAGAGTTGAAGGGGTTAAAGGAAATTATGCAAAGAAACTATAACATGGTTCCTTAACGGTACCGTTGATGAAACAGAAACCATTATAAAATAATTGGCTTCATTTTTGATACTGTTATGCCGATAGTTACTCTATGAGAATCTCTGAAGGATTATCACTATTTTCACTACCATCGGCGGTTTCGTCACAGCCAAAGTCAACGATGATGGTTTGGCCTGTATATGATGATACGCGCGTTACCCCAATCAAAGGCATTGCACGGCGGTTAGAAAATAATGTACAGTATGTAAAACCAACCCCGGATGAACATGCTCGCTTACTTTCACAGATACATGACAATAAAGAGCCGCTGTATACAAACAATGCATTTATACAGAAAAACATGCAGTATACAATTCCCGGTACTTTTTTTGATGCAATTGCATAAATAATCAATACACCAATAAAATATATAGTATTAAAATATAGTTGAATAATATGATGTTATTTTATAGTCTACCATTATAAATAGAAAAATAATAGTATATAGTATATAGGAGATTGTACCATGGATTTTGAAACCACTACTTGTATTTCGTATGAACATTTAAACACACTTTATAGTTTAGCAGATAAATTTAATATGCCTCTTCACTCATGTATTGTATACCTTCTTATCTATGCCGCAAAAAAAGAAAAAGCACCAGCAAAAGCGTTTAAAGGTATTTCATATAGAAGCAGGAACAAGCTTAATCCGTGGAAGAGGGTGCATTTATATTTAGCATTTAAGGAGTATGAGTATTTACTGGATGTTAAGAAAATATGGAAAATGAGTGTTGCAAGGGCAATTGCGTTTTGTGTTGAAAATGTGCTGGATGAGTTTGTACAATTTTTAAATAACTTGATTGAAGCAGAAAGGGAAGGGGATATCGATAACTATCTGGTTTACGAGATAAATAGAAGCTACCTATTTGAATATGATACTAAAGAAGGTGTTCATTGCTGCCGATTTTATTGGGGATTGCCACGAAAATATGCCCGATGTAAGCCATAGATTAAAAAACCAATTTTTTAATCAACAATGACCATTCATCAAAAGCATGTCAAATAGGCTATTTACTAAAATAACATTAATACCATGAGCATAAATAAGTAAGGCCAATGTATCGGTAAAAAAAGGTGTATGAATAAAAATAAGGCTTGATTTTCATATATACTAATTGCTATAATGCGAAATCTCTATTATTACATTTTGTTTTATGATACATAAAACAAAGATGAGTAAAGATTATATTATTTCAGGAGGTTTTCAATGGTTAAAAAATTGTCGTTGTGTATCATGGCTTTATGCATGGCATGTATGACTACTGGATTACTGGCACAGGAACTAACTGATGATGTTGCTTTTTTGCGTGTAGGCTATCAGTGGAATACAGTGAATTTTGATAAGAATTTACCGGTCATAGGTGATAATTTGGAAAATAATGGTATAGCAATAGAAGGTGAGTATAACCTGAACTTAGGTGGATGGTTGCTGGGAGTTTCACTGGAATGGGCACGTTTGGTAAATGATGATGATAGCGACTTTGTTTTTTATTACCTTTCGCCAATGATTTCATTAAAATTTATAGCTGCCGGCGGCTTATACATTGGTCCTGGAATTTCTGCCCGGTACATGATGAGTGCAGATACACCTTCAGGTGTTGATGAACCTGACAAAGAGGTTGACCTGTGGGTCAACGCTGTTGCAGGCTGGATGACCCCCATCGCCGAGGCTGTTTATCTGGATGTTCAGGCACGATTTGGCTGGAACCTTACCAAAAACCAGTTTGAAGATGTTGGTGATATTGATAACAACTATGATTATGCTGTGTATGTTGGTATAGGTACACGCACCCGTTCAACGGGGATATAGTATAGACATGCATTTTTATAGCTAACAGCTTAGAAAACAGTACAGGCAGGGAAACCCTGCCTGTACTGTTTTCCTAGTCCTTTTTTTCTTCCATGTCCTCTATAAAATTTTTTGTAATCATGTCGCAGGGGTTTTTTAATGCAATCTCTTTAAAGATGTGAAGCGCTTCAGTATACTGTTTTTTGTTATAGAGGGTTAAAGCCTTCTTGAATTGCTCCTTTGTAGATGTAAACAGCGCCACTGCATCATCCGGATACATGGATAATACCTCATAAACTTTTGTTGGTTGGGATTTTCCCTTTACTATTACCTTACTGATGTAGCGGAAGTTATATTCTGGAATGTCTTTTACCTGTTCGTAGACGTCACCTGAAACAAGTATGGTGGTGCGAAAATGTTTTGTTAAGCTCTCTATACGGCTTGATAGGTTTACTGTGTCGGATATAACGGTACTTTCAATACGCATGGTTTCGCCAATTATTCCTAAGATAGCGCTGCCGGTGTGAATACCTATTCCAATACTGATGGGTGAAAGCTGATATTTTTTACGCTCGTCATTATATTCAGCAATACGTTTTACCATGGCTATCGCCGCATTCAATGCGTCTTGAGGAGATTGCGGGAAAAGCGCCATGATGCCATCCCCTATGTATTTATCAATAAAACCGTTATGGCTGCGTATAATTGGCCCGATACGGTTAAGGTACGAATTTAAAAATTTGAATGTTTCTTCCGGAGACATTTTTTCGGATAACGTGGTAAACGAACGAATATCTGCAAAGAGGATGGTAATGTCTTTGAGCGTCTGGTCGCCAAGCTGCACATCAAGGATGCTCTGTTTTTGCAAAAATGATAAAAATTCATGCGGAACAAAGCGTTCAAGCGATATGTTGAGATCGCTAAGATGTGCGGAAAGATGCTCAACCTGCAAAAAAGAAAATGAAAAGATGCGTGCAATAGCAATAGCCTGGGTAAATATAAAAACAAACAATCCTGCAGGAAGAATATACATGGTTGGCAATATATTTTTTGCATAGAGGATGTCATTAACGGCTGTTACCATAAATAGCACAAACCCTGCAAGGAAATAGTGTATATGCGGACGTTTGCGTAATGCTGCAATGATAAGACAAACAAGAATATATGAAAGTCCTGCCATAACTGCTATTTGCATATAAGGTACCAACCTATTAAAAAATGAAACCGGTGTGGTTATTGCCAGCACTGTCAGCAGTATAAAAATGCCGTTGAAGAATTGCAGATGTTTCTTTTTTATTTCCATGGGATAAATTTCATGGAAAAAAAGTCCAAAGAAAAGACTGCCTAAATAAAATACACTCAATTCCATTTTGATCTGCAACTCCCATGGGAATCCCGGAAATATATTGGCAATGGTTGTACTGCCGGTAGCTGCAATGCGGGCACATACTGTTAAACAAAATAACCCAAACCACAGTGGAGCCCTGTCCCTGGTTCGGAAAAGAAACAATGCTATGTTGTATAAACCAATGATGAGGATTGCGCCAAACAGAAAAAGATCGCTTATGACTTTAGTGTTGTAGTGCGCAAGTATTGCTCTATCTTTACCAACAATGAGGGGGTGCCACATACCAGCGGTGCGATAGTCCCGGTTACTGATTTGCAGCACGCACAATGCAGTTTTATTTTTTGGAGTAAAATATATTGCCTGGTGCCTGCATTCGTTACGCATTGCTGACAGATTCTTTGACACCTTCCCGTTATTTGCAACCTCAACACCGTTGATGTACAATCGGTACGCTGTGACCATGTGGTCTAAATAAATCCCATAGATGGCATTATCAGGAAGGAGTATCTTCAGTGCATAGGTTGCACATCCTTTTGCAGGGAGCAAGGTGCCATTGAGCTTGTAGTCGGTCCAGTGTTGCGGCATCATAACGATATCGGTAGGTTGAGGCGCTTTGTTGTCATCAATAGATACAGGGTCAATGATCTGATTCCACCAGAATAGCCATTGTGCTTTAATGGCATAGGTTGTTGTAGTGTCAAATTTTAGATTACGCATGTCATAGGTAGCCTCAGCGCTATAAGCCAGAGAAGAACAAGAAAAAATCATGGCGATAGTTACTGATACAAGAGTGGTATTATTCATAATGGATTATCCTGTAATACAATATTTATATGATATTACAGTATAATCAATACTATTGCAATAGAAAAATGTTTTTGGTATAAAGGCAGCTGTGGTTGATGCAGACTACACAAGGTTGATTTTTAATCCTGAAATGTGATTGCATTACTTTATACCAGTTTATATTTCCCTGTCAAGACTGCCTATTCATAGTCTTCAGGGCGTACAAGCCCCGTAATGGCTTCTGATAGCAAAAATCGCCTGATGTTTTGCGCAGCTTTTTGTGCTGCTGTAGCAAGTGCACCATGCACAAGTGCTGAATTATGAGGTGTGCCAAGCACATTTGGCAGATCAAGGAAGGGATACTTCATCTCAAAATGACCGTGTCGAAACGGTTCAGTCCACCATGCATCAATCCCGGCCATAAAGGTTGGAGTATTTTTAAGGTGATGGTAAAATGCTCCTTCGTCGATAATTTCCCCGCGGCCTACGTTAACCAAAATTGAATCTGGTTTCATGAGTTTAAATTCACGCTCGCCAATAAGCCCTCGCGTTGCACGGTTTAAGGGCAATGTGATGACAATGATGTCGGCAAGTGGTAATACCTTGCCCATATCATCAGGTGTACCTAAAAATTCAGCCGGATCAGGACTTTTGCCACTACGGTTAATGGCAAGGATATGCATGTTAAAAGGCTTGAAAAGCCTTGCCACCTCTCTACCAATCCCGCCAAAACCCAGTATAGCTGCGGTGGTGCCGGACAATGCTCTGTTTTCCGAAAATTGGTCAAAAATTCCTTGCTTTAACTTTTCATGATGGATATAGAGTCTCTTGCTCAAAGCCAGCACCATAGCAAGAACGTGTTCAGCCATTGGTTGGGCGTAGGCTCCTACATTGCTTGCCACTGTCAGGTTTGCTGGCAGACGGCTGAAGTCAAGATGATCAGCGCCAGCAGACAAAAGTTGCATAAACTTTACTTTTTCCAGCAAGGTAATTTCAGCTGGTGAAAATTCACTGTGTGGTGCCCATGCCAGCACAACATGGGATGTTTGCAACAATTTTGCGCGTTCATCAGCGTTGAGGTCTTTTATATAAATAATCCTTGCAATGGGAGACAGAACAGACTCTATACGATCTTTTTCTTCAGCATTTAAGTTAAAGCTTATTGTTATAAGAGGTTTTTCAGTATTGTCCATATCATTCCTCCTTCAAGAAAGATACCTATGACTATGGCAAGATACCCAAAATGCTGGATTATCGATTCAAAATTCATTGTGAACCCTTATACTCTTTCTTTTCCTCTATGGCACTCAAAAGTTCCTGTATGTAATCAATTTGTAAATTAAGAATTTAAAAAAGTTTATTCACAAATAATCATGCCTTATAGAACTTTCTTGTGGAACATTATTATAAAGATGTATTATTGGTGTAGATTATTCCTCAGAGAAATTTATAACGCAGCTAATTTTATGAATAAACATTGTTCTTATTGCTGTAAATCCATTACTATAGCGTTTCATAGAAGCAGTACATTGAATATTTTTCTTTTTGAAAATTGAAAATCTATAGGTAAATAAAAAAATGCAAAAAAATATTTTTTAAGGAATATAAACATATTCATAATTATAATCTGTATTTGTTGATAGTAACTATCGAACACAATAAAACATAACAGTGTAATTTTTAATTGATAAATAAATGCATGGTGATTACTATGTTCATAAATATTGTAATAGGGGTATAGACTATGGAATACAAATATTATTTAGTAGAGAAAAAGCCGCCGGTTGCATGGGTCTTTTTGAACAGGCCTGAAAAGAAAAATGCTATGAATCCTGCAGCGTGGTGGGAGTCGCCGTCTGTGTTTAAAGAGCTGGATGCTGATGATGATATACGAGTTATTGTCTTAGCTGCTAAAGGGGCATCCTTTACGGTTGGGATTGATTTGATTGAGATGGCTGGTGAAATAAAAGAGCTTGCCGAACCATCCCAGAAAGGAGGGATTAAGCGAAGCCTGTTACAGAAAATTTATAGAATGCAGGACACCATGACATGCATTGAAAAATGCCGTAAACCGGTTATTGCCGCAGTGCATGGATACTGCATTGGTGCCGGGCTAGATATGATAGCCTCGTGTGATATCAGGCTGGCAAGTGCTGATGCACAGTTTAGCCTTCGTGAAGCTGCGGTAGGATTTGTGGCTGATGTTGGTGTTTTGCAGCGCCTCCCTCACATTGTTGGTCAGGGCATTACACGTGAGTTAGCCTATACCGCAAAATATATTACCGCACAGCGTGCAAAAGAGATATCGTTAATTAATGAAGTGTTTGCTGATCAAAAGGCACTGTATGCAGGGGCTGAGAAGATGGCTATGGAGATTGCTGAAAATTCACCATTAGCGGTACAGGCATCAAAGGATGTATTAAACTTTGGTATTGGTAAAACTACTGATGAGGCATTAAAATATGTAGCATCAATAAGTGCCAACATCATTCCTTCTGATGATCTATTTGAAGCCTTTACGGCATTTGCTCAGAAGCGAAAGCCAAACTTTACCGGGAAATAATAATGAACCCTCATTATCGCCCTCTCCTTAAAAAAAGGAGAGGGAGTAATGATGAGGTTTGATCTAAAACAACTTTTTAAGTTTCTTTGTAGCTTTATCTTTTGCTTTGTCGGTTGTTTTTTCTACTGTTTGTGATACTTTTTTAACGGCTTTTTCTTTAGCAACATCAACAACATCGCCTGCCATATCTTTAATAATATCATTTAAAGAAGGAAGCTTTGGTTCTACAAGTTTTGTTTTAGGTTTATTCATTGGGCCGGTTACAGCAAATTTAAGGTAAACCTTCCCGTCTTTATTGGTTAAGTATTTGAAGGCTTGATCAGCAACATTTTCAGGTTTTACATATTTTGCAACATCACCCTTGATAAGTTTAGAAGCGTTGCCTTTTATACCGTTATAGATACTCTTATTGTGCTTCTCGTTGAGGATCATATCAATGTCGGCATTAACTGTGCTGGTGTTAAGATTTATGTCGGCTTTGAAGTTGCCTGCATAATCATCAGTGCTTATTTTACCGTTAGTGATCTTCAGCAATCCTCCCTTGTACCATATATCAATATAGCCGTTTTTCCATTTAACATCCTTTGCCAGGAAATCAAATTTCCCGGCGTAGTTTGCCAGTGTTTCATTGCTCTTTATAGCATCAAATATCTGTAATCCTGTCATGGTACCATAGGGGCTTCCCGCTTTAAGCGCTATTTCAGGATTTAAGATACGTGTTTTAAGATCAAATGGTTTTACGTTGCCTTTTGCAGATAGCCCTATATCAAATGACTCGACACTCCCGGTACTTGTCTTGCCAATGGTCTTGATGCCTATGTCTACGGTAAGCTTTACCTGATTTTTATTCTTTAAATCTTTAGGATCAATTTCTATATTGTGCACCAATGCATTGCAATTATAGAGCATTACCTTTTGCCCTGATGATTGATCGGTAAAGGTGACAGTTCCTTTTTCTATGCCAATCCTGCCAATGGTAATACTTACCGGCAATGTATCTGCTGTTAAAGGTTTTGATGGTTCTTCTTTTTTAACCTCTTCTACTTTTTTCTCTTCTTTTGTAGATGGTTTCATTAAATCGGAGAAATTAAATGCACCGCTTTTATAGCGTACAATATTTACCTTCGGACCACTGAGTAAAAGTTCTCTTAGCTCAAATTTACCCTGTAACAATGGAAGGATTTTGAGCTTAAAGGTAAACGAATCAAGCCCTGCAAAAAGATCAGCTTTATCAACAGGTTTTCCCTTTAATGCTGATAGTTGTTGCGGTGTTTTGAAATTGGATATAGCAACGCCTTTCACCTCAATGCCAGAAAGCACACTGAATATACTGACATCAATGGATTCAATGGTTACATGACGGTTAAGGACTTTTTCTGCCTGCTGAGCAATCATATCTTTGTTGATGATGAGCATTAAAACAATACTGGCAATAATAACCAGTGCAATCAATCCACCAATAACTATCGCAAGCCATTTTAAAAATCTTTTCATAACTCCCTCCAGTAATTATATAATTGTTGTAATAAATGTATTAATAAGTATAGTAAAACATATTTTGGTTACATTCAGAGTAATTAACTATGTATTGTAATATGATAGCTAACCATTCTATATTAGCAAGCAAAAATTTTCTTGAAAACAAATGGGATATTTTCAACAATAACGTAATTGACATTTTTGTTTATAAATACTGAAATGAACAAGAAATAGTGATGCTATAGCATAGTAATTGAAATGAATAGTTTATCTTTGTGAGTAAGGTAGTAAAAGCAGTCATTGTATAATTTTAAATATGATAGTTGAAGATAGTAATTACTGTATAGTGCAATGATGAGAATAAACAGGTGTAAGGGATACAGTATGAAATCAAAAATAATAATTACCGTTAGTTTTGTTTTATGTGTTGGGTATGCACTTTTTCTTGGCTGCAAATCAACGCCTCATTATAGATTGGCACAGTTTATAAGTCCTTCCACATGTGGTGGTTGTCATGATGAGATATATGAACAGTGGAAAAATTCAATGCATAATTTATCTCAAAAGGATGTCATCTATAAAGAGTTTGCACGATTTTATCTGGATGATAGCAAAAGTCAAAATCCTGTCAATAATGATGAACTAAAAGAGGCAGAAAGCTGTGTAAAGTGCCACATCCCTGTGGGATATATTACTGGTAAGCCAGTATCAGTAACTGAAGAATTATCCATGGAGAAGGACCTGCCGGAAATAACCATGGAAGGTATCCAGTGCGATTACTGTCATACTATTGTTGAAGCAAAGAAATACTATAACGCACGATTTGTGTATAAACCAGGGAATGGCGAGGCGGATCCCGGGATAAAACGTGGTCCTTTTAAGGATGCTAATCCTGATTGGCATACAGCAGAATATTCTTCGTTCCATACAAAAGCTAGTTTTTGTGGGACATGCCATGATGTACGCCATGTGGTGTATGGAACAAAATTGGAGACTACCTTTGAGGAATGGACAAAAAGCCCTTATAACACCGGTGACTCCAAAACAACGGTGCCCTGTCAGGGTTGTCACATGTATCACCGACCAGGGGTGCCTGCAACTGGCTCCACACCTCGTCCTGACAATCCCGGTTTTGCAGCGTTTGGTGGTCCACAGCGTGATCATATCTTTACTCATTATTTTGTTGGCGGAAATAGTGTCATCCCTTCATTATACAAGGATACCGTGAAAGCCCAGATGGCACAGGAACGGCTGAAAAACGCAGCAGTAGTGGAAATTGAAACCAGTGACAGTAATAGTGGTACGGTTGGTATTGCTGTAACCAATATTGGTGCCGGTCATAAGCTTCCAACAGGGCTTACTGATGTGCGGCAGATGTGGCTTGAGATAGTTGTTGTAAATCAGTATGGAAGAGAGGTTTTTGCAATAGGGAAGGCTGATAAAAAAGGTTATTTGCCCGATAATACAATAATTTTTAAAACTGTTTTTGGTGATGGTAGCGGTAAATCAGTGATGAATATTGCAAAAGCCAGGGAGATACTCTTTGATAACAGGATTCCACCCAAACAAAAAGTTACCAGCACCATTATGCTGCCAAAAGGATTAAAGGGTAACTATACTATCAAGGTACGGTTGCTGTATAGAATTGCTGATCAAAAAGCAGTTGATACGGTAATGAAGGAAAACGCTGTCAAACTTGATATTATTGAGATGGCAACTGCAACAAAAAATATTATACTGTAAGGTGTTGTGGTAACGGTTAAAGCCAGTAATCTTTCAAAACGATATACCAGAATATTATTCAGGGATATGTCGTTTTGTATAGCTACAGGACAATCCCTTGCCATTGCAGGCCCAAATGGGAGTGGCAAGTCAACCTTGCTTAAGATTGTTGCAGGAGTGATGACACCTGATAGTGGGAATGTGGAATACTGGTATAATGATAAACCTGTTGATACTGCATATATCAGAAACTATATCGGTTTTGCTGCACCGTATATCAATGTGTATAAATATCTAACAGCACTTGAAAATATTGCGTTTGCAATTGGGGCTGTGGATGATGATGCAGTACAGCTTTTAGATTTGCTGGGACTATCGCCCCATAGCGATACAAAGCTTATGTTTTATTCCACCGGTATGATCCAGCGTGTTAAGTTAGCGCTTGCATTTTTAAAAAAAGCCAGTGTGCTTTGTTTAGATGAACCTGGTAGCAATCTGGATGAGCAGGGTAAAAGTGTGCTTTTTTCTTTGCTGGAGAAGGTACAGCCAGCAACGGCTATTGTCATTGCAACAAATGATGTCCACGAGTTGAACTTTTGTCAAAGGAGTATAGTGCTTGATTAAGGCATTATGGCGGAACATCCAGAAGGATATATTGATTGAATTCAGAAGTGGGATTATCGTTTCAATTGTTTTATCATTCAGTGTCATTGTTACTATTTCCATTGGATTTGCAACAGGTGGTATCATCAATAGCCCTTTACTGCATGCTGTTATACTATGGATAATCATTTTTTTTTCCGGGATGAATACACTATCGCATGTTTTTTTCAGGGAGATAGAGGAGTCAACTGCACTGTTTGGTGTAATACATTATCCGGCTGCTGTTATCTATCTTTCAAAACTCTTGATTAATTGTTGTGTAATGGTTGTTATTGCCATTATGGTCATCATTATCTATACTTTTGTTATCTCAGTTTCTGTGTATTACGGTGTCTATCTTATAGCAATACTCATTGCGGGAAGTTTATCGCTTGCTTTTGCAACAACGGTTATAGGAGCCATTGCAGCATTAGCCGGCGCACGGGGAGGATTATTTACCATATTGGCTTTTCCGGTAGTATTACCGCTTTTTACTGTTGCAATACAATCAACAGCCAGGTGTTTTCAACAGCAGGTTTTTTCTCCATTAAGCGCTATAATTTTTCTACTTGCATTTTCAATAGTTCTTGGAATGGTATCATATTTATTATTTCCATATATCTGGCGCGAATTTTAATAGTAACGAGAATAGCTATGATTGTAATACTTTTAAATGGCATTGTCATGATGCTATCATTGTATTTAATCTATATCTGGGTGCCTCCCGCGGCTATATTAGGAGAAACAAGCCGTATAGTATACCTCCATGTGCCACTTGCATGGGTATCTTGTTTGGCTTTTGCAGTAGCAGGTATTGCTTCACTATTGTTTTTGAAAAAATCAAAAATAAACTATATAGTGTATGCACGAAGTTCTGCACACATAGGTCTTTTTTTTAGCATCCTTACTGTACTTACTGGCTCGTTGTGGGCAAAGATTATGTGGGGCAGTTACTGGAACTGGGACCCGCGTGAAACCTCCATCACATTATTGCTTTTATTGTACATTGCCTATTTCAGCCTGCAACAGATTGTTAGCGGTAATCCAAAAGCCCCTATGTTAGAAAGTGTGTATCTTATAATTGCGTTTGTTGTATCACCGTTTTTAATGTTTGTAGCACCACGGCTTTACCCAACGCTGCATCCAGAACCTGTTATTAATGCTCAGGGACAATTGATGCTGGATACTGAAATGCGGTTGGTGCTTGGTATATCATTGGTATCATTTACGCTTTTGTACTACATATTGCTTGGATTGTGGGTGCGGATTCATGTACTGAAATCAAAATTGCACGAGGAATAGTATGAAATTATATGCGATAGTTACCGCAATGCATTTTTTGGCGCAGACAGATTCAAATTATTCAAAAACGCTTTTCTGGGTATCTGCGGTTGTATGGTGTGGAATAGTCTGCTATCTTGTTGTATTGCACCGTAAAATAAAACAGCTGGAAAAGAGGGTCAATGGCAAAAAGTAAGATCATTATTGTGGCAATCATTGTTATATGTTCTGCTGTAGCACTTTTTTCGTTTAAGGGGCTTTTAACGCCGTATGTTCCCTTTGATGATGCAAAGAATAATCCCGATTATGTTCAGATAATTGGCAGGCTGGTTAAAACAGTGCCTATGCAGAATACCACAGATGGTTTTCTATTTGTGATAGAAGATAATGCATTGGAACGGATGACGGTACTATACAGGGGTGCCAAACCGTTGAACTTTGAACATGCTACCAGCGTTGTTGCAATCGGCATCTATAATAACAAAAAACAGATGTTTGAAGCAGATAAAATATTGGTTAAATGCCCATCAAAGTATACCAGGGAGCAAAAATAGATGAATAGTTTATATTATCTGCCATGGATTACGGCACTATTGATTATGCTATCGACAATGGCAGCTGTATATTCATTGAGCAAACCAAAAATATTTACTTTAGCAAAATATCTTTATTATGCTGCAACAGGGATTGTAGCATTAATGCTTATATGTTTGTTAATGGCATTTGTTACCTTTAAATTTCAATATTCTTATGTATACCACTATTCATCGGTTGATTTGCCCGTACTATACCGTATTGCCGGGGTATGGGCAGGTCAGGAAGGTTCCATCGTCTTATGGACATTTTTTATAATGATTGCCGGGGTTATTGCCGTTACCAGGGAAGAACAATTGAAACAAGGCTTTTTAACAATAGTGGGTTTAGTATCGCTTATCTTTGTTATTCATTGTATCAATAATAATCCGTTTACCTATATATGGGATACATCAAAAAATTTTCCCGTAAATATAATTCCCACAGATGGTGCCGGGCTTAATCCACTATTACAGGATTTCTGGATGATCATTCATCCACCGGTTCTTTTTATTGGCTATGCATTATCTACCATAGCGTTTATTTATGCAATACTATCGTTACTATATAATAACTATTCCATTATACTTACCGCTTACCGTTATGTGCTCGCAACCGTGTTGACCCTGGGAGCCGGGATATTTTTAGGTGGCTACTGGGCATACAAGGTATTGGGGTGGGGTGGTTATTGGGGTTGGGACCCAGTTGAGAATGCATCCCTTATACCATGGCTTATCAGTATTGCACTATTGCATGGATTAATACTGCAGAAACGAAAACAGGTTCTGGTACGGGCTAATATTGCCATGGCAATAGGGGTATATGTTTTTGTCCTTTTTGGCACATTTTTAACACGAAGTGGGGTGCTTTCAGATTTTTCGGTTCATTCATTCAACGGGGCAGGCAATTTTACTGATCTTTTGTTGTTTTTGAGCACGACAGTTGTATTAAGCATTGGCTTGCTTATCTATCGCTCCAGGGATGCACGTGGCAAAGTTCTTGATAATGATGTGCTTTCAAAAGAAAATATAATGGTATACGGTATTGCTGCAATGGTATTTTTTGCATTGTTTGTTATTATTGGCACCTGTATGCCACTGCTTACCAGATTACTATCGCAACCATCAACCGTTAGAGAATCGTATTACATAAGCATTGTAAAGCCAGTTGGCCTGGTTATCGTGATATTATTACTGCTTGCTACCTTCACAAAAAAATTACCGTTGAAAGCAAGGACTTTTGTTATACCGATAACTATCGCCTTAACTTTAACAATCCTTTTATATATTGGGGAGACAATCCGCATATTCCCATTAGTATTAATGTTTGTAAGCTTTTTTATTATTGTTACCACTATAAAGGGCTTGTTTCCTTATACCCATTTAAATAGAGCCGCACGGGTAGCCCACAGTGGCGTGGCACTGCTTATTATTGGTATAATCACATCACAAACCCAGTCGCTGGATTATCATACGGAATTAATCCAGAAGGAGAAAAAAACCATTTATCCTGTTTCACTTGAGCTTGTAGGGATGACAGGTGGCGCTAAGAATGCTCTGGTTTTTCATTATAGTTACTACAACAAAGGCAAAACTATTACCACACCTTATTTTATTGATACCAGAACAAACCAGCTATTCAGGGAGCCTTACATTGACTACAATATACTCTATGATGTGTATATTTCACCTGTTGAATATATGAGCGGGTATGATAAGCTGACTCAGGTGATGCTCAAAAAAGGTGAGATACGTACGATTGGTGATATCACCATACGTTTTGATAACTTTGATGTCGATAGGGCAGCCATGATGAAAGGGAATGCCATTGTCTATGCACAATGTACCGTCACCCATAAGGGGCGACAGTATACGGTTAAACCTGGCGTTGCCTATACCAATGATAGGCGACAGGATATCAAAGCTATGATCCCCGGAACAAACCGCACTATTGTTCTGCTTGATTTTGATGTACGGGATGCGATAGTTGTTTTGCACATTGATGCTCATGACAATGCAGTTCTTCCTCCTGATTCGGTTATTGTTGATATATCGTTTAAACGACTTATCTGGCTTGTCTGGTTAGGTACGGTGATAATAGTTGTTGGTGTTGCATTGCCGTTTGTCAGACGTAGTTGAGCATAGGCTATAAAGGAAATAATCATGTCATCAGAAACGGAAATAGTACAGAATAAAAAGGCACGCTTTGAGTATGAAATACTTGATACTATAGAAGCAGGTATAGTATTGAAGGGCACTGAGGTAAAATCTGTACGCTTAAAAAAGGTAAACATTCAGGACTCGTATGCCCGCATCAAGGATGGCGAAGCTTTTCTCTATGGGATGAATATTTCACCGTATGAGAGTGGGAATATCTTTAATCATGATCCGTTACGGGTACGCAAGCTTTTGCTACATAAACAGGAGATAAAACGTCTTACCGGCAAACAGCAGGAAAAGGGGCTTACTCTGGTACCGTTAAAGGTATACTGGAAAAATGGCAAGGTTAAGGTGCTGCTTGGACTTGCTAAAGGGAAAACTCTTTATGACAAACGCCATGATATAAAAAAACGTGACTCGGATAGAGAATTGCAGCGGTATAAGCGCATGCGGTGATTATGTATAAAGAGCTACCGATTCAATTTTTTTATTCCCATTCAATGGTTGATGGTGGTTTTGATGAGATATCATATACAACTCTGTTCACGCCTTTTACTTCATTAATAATGCGTGTAGAGATTCGGCGCATTAAATCTTCAGGCAGATATGCCCAGTCGGCTGTCATTGCATCAAGTGAGGTAACTGCACGCAGTGCTATGACATTATCGTAGGTACGTTTATCACCCATGACACCTACCGATTTAACGGGTAAAAATACCGCAAAAGCCTGCCACAATGTGTTATAAAAATGAGCATTCTTAATTTCTTCTATAAATATGTCATCAGCTTCACGCACTATGGCAAGACGTTCTCTGGTAACCTCGCCAATGATGCGAATAGCTAAACCAGGACCGGGGAATGGATGCCTGTTAATTAATTCTTCGGGCATTCCTAATTGTCTGCCCAATTCGCGAACCTCATCCTTAAATAGCTCTTTTAATGGTTCAATCACTTTGCCTTCATTGATAAGCTCCAGCACTTCAGGCACCCTGTTGTGGTGGCTTTTTATTGTATCAGATGGTCCCTTTGTAGAAACTGATTCAATGACATCGGGATAGAGTGTACCCTGTGCTAAAAAGTCAAAGGTTCCAATTTTAGCAGCTTCTTGTTTAAAAATAGTAATAAATTCTTTGCCAATTATTTTACGCTTTTCTTCCGGGTCAATAACGCCTTTAAGTTTATGTAAAAAATGTTCTTCAGCATCAGCATAGATGAGATTGAGTTTTAGATGTTTTTTGAAACGTTCAATAACCTTTATGTGTTCGTCTTTTCGTAAAAGGCCGTTGTTAACGAAAACACAATATAAGCGATCACCGATAGCTTTTTGTAACAACACTGCGGTAACAGAAGAATCAACGCCGCCGGACAGTCCCAGTAAAACAGTTCCATTTTTTACCATAGTGCGTATATCATCAATCGCAGCATCAATGAAAGATTGCATGGTCCATGTAGGCTGGAAATTGCAGATAGTAAATAAAAAATTACGTAAAATTTCCTTTCCGTACTGGGTATGATACACTTCAGGGTGAAATTGGACACCGTAAATTTTCTTTTCCCTGTTTTCTATAGCAGCGTGTGGTGCATTCTCGGAACGTGCTATGGTTTTGAATGTCTCGGGAATACGTTCTACGGTATCACCGTGACTCATCCATACTGTTTGCGTGCGGGGCAGATCCTTAAACAATGGAGATTCTTCAATTAACGTTATGGTTGCCCTTCCATATTCCTTGAATGGAGAAGGATTGATGATACCATGAAATGCATTAACGACAGCATATAACCCATAGCAAATACCAAGTACCGGCAATCCCAGTGAAAACAGATCATCTGAGATGTGCGGGGCGTTATCCTCATATAGTGAGGAAGGCCCGCCTGAAAGCACAATAGCACCGGGATTTTCTTTTTTTATGTCGGCGATAGTTATTGTATAGGGAACTATCTCTGCATATACATGCAATTCCCGTATTTTACGAGCAATGAGCTGTGTGTACTGCGAACCAAAGTCCAGTATGAGCACTTTATTTTGAGAGGATATTCCAATGCCATGCTCTATCATTTTTGTGCCTCTAAGTTTTTGATATATTCGTATATACCCTGTTTTGTTAAGGTTTCATTTTTTCTGGTAATAGTTTTTTGCATTGTGATGCGGTAATTTTTTAACTTAGTACTATAGTCAGGATTGGAGGTTGATAGAATTGCAATAGCCAGAAGTGCTGCATTGGTTGCACCTGCTTTTCCTGTAGCAACCGTTGCTACCGGTATACCCGTTGGCATCTGGACAATAGAAAGCAATGAATCAAGCCCTCCTGCTATGGATGTTCCAATGGGGATGCCTATGACCGGCAGGACAGTATGAGAAGCAACAACCCCTGGCAGATGAGCAGCGCCGCCTGCCGCTGCAATGATAACCCTGCCACCATCCTTTTCAAACTGAACAACCCATTCAGCAACCAGATGAGGAGTACGGTGAGCAGAATACGCTTTTACATCATACGAAACATTAAAATCATCTAATGTCTGGAAACACCCCTTTAATTCAGGAAGGTCCGAATCACTGCCAACGATAATCCCTATTTCTGTCATATATTCCTCCATGGAAAATAAATTTATTACCCTCACCCCCTGTCTCTCTCCTTCGTAAGGCGAGGAATGAAGTGTCCTCATAAAATAGGTACTATACACCCCTCCCATACTGGACTTGATCCGGAAACTCTTTTTCACCATGAGATCCTGAATCGGAGTTCAGGATGATATTTCTTGCCATTGCCATGATTAATCCCGGACTATCGCCAGGGCAGGCTTATTTCAGCATCTATTTCATAACTGATATCCTGAAACAAAACTGTCATGGAATTGATCCATAGTACAGTATAAGCACAAAGGAACCTCTAATAATTATAAAGTGAAAGTATTTTTAATTTTTAGAGTTACCTCTTTGATATGATGAAAAACTTACTTGCATATAATGCGTTATATTATACACATAACCTCATAAGTTGAAATGCTATCATATCATATCATTTTATGCTATTACAGCTATAATGCTTGACTTAAAATATAACTCATGTAGTAATAAAATCAAATGTAAAATATGAAAAATCTATGTCATTATTAAGCATTACATTTTTTATAGTTGGCGCATCAATTGTTGGCGCGCTGCTGGTAATTATACGGGCACATCAATATCCTGCAAAAGTGCGAAAAGCCCAAGAATATCTTGATAATGGAGACATTGCAAAAGCAAGTGAAATTGTCAAGCTGGTTCTTGAACGAAAAAAGGATTATATACCAGCGCGTTATCTCAGGGCGCAGATATTAATTCAACAAAAACAGTATTTACTTGCTATCGCAGAACTTAATGGAATACTCAGTATACCCGATTTTGATAAATATGTAGAGGAACTGAATATCCATTATCAGCTTGCTGATCTATACCATGAAACACAACAATGGCAAAAAGAGGTTGAAGAGTTCAGAGTTATTTTACAGTTTAATCCCGACGATATCAATGCCAATCACAGATTAGGGATTGTGCTTTACCGTCAGCATGATTATACCGGAGCCAAAGATTATTTATTGAAAGCAGTTACACTGGACCCTGCTCTTTCTGATATTTATGCACCGTTAGGTATATGTCTGTATAATACAGGTGAATATGGAACGGCAGAAAATTTTCTGATTAAAGCTGTTGAAACAAATGCTACAAATTATGAAGCGCATTATTATCTTGGTATGATCTTTAAGATGAAAAAAGATTATACTGCTGCTTTAGAGATGCTTAGTAAGGCTCGTAACGATAGACGGTATTTTGATAAAAGCCAGTATGCTATAGGACAGTTATATTTTGATAATGATGCATATTCTAAAGCAATCGAAGAACTGGAAAAAGGATTGCCATATATTAAGGATAATACAGACGAAGGATTGGCATATCGTTATTTATTGGCGGAATGTTATGAGATGGAAAATAAGATACCAGAAGCAGTACATCACTGGGAAAAGATTGCAAGTATAAATCCTAATTATCGTAGCACACAGGTAAAGCTTGACGATTACAAATTAATTCTTGAAAATAAAAATCTTAAATTTTTGTTTACTTCTACTATGGCAGAGTTACAACCACTTATTACTGAGATTATTGCTCAGTTGAATTATAGTATAGTATATAAAAAAGAAGTTTCGGCTAATGAGTACATGTACAAATGTTTTAGTGTTAAAAGGATAAATGAACCGCCGGTCTTAATTAATTTTATAAGAACAACCCGTGATATAACCGAAGGGCAGATTAACACTTTTTATCAGCGTATGCTTGAAGAGAAGTGTAAAAGTGGTATTTATATAACAACATCAAAATTTAGTATTAATGCTAAATCTCAGGCAGCAAATAAAATGATAGAAATCATGGATGGGCGATTTTTACAAAAGGCAATGGAAAAAATTAAAGGTAAAAAAGGTTAAACATGATTCTTCGTTACCTTTCAACGTGCACTATTGTTCTTTTACTTATTACTCTATCATGTTCAAGGCAAAAAACGGTAAATGAAGGAATTGAACTGTATCAGGAGGGGTTATATCAAAGTGCCTTTATAAAAATTAAAGACGGGCTAATACAGTATTCTATGGAAAAAACGTTGGATGAGCAAAGTTTTGTTTGTACTCCATATGCAGTTTTTTCTACAGAGACATTACTCACCATGCTGTACCCAAAAAAACATACATATGAATTCCCACGTGAAGTAGTTAGTGTATGGTATGATCCTGCCGATGATGTTTGTGTTGTAACTGATGGCATTATGGTATCTAATTTTTCCTCAGATGAGGAAATCATTATCAATAACCCAACAACCAAACCCATTAAAGCAGTTTCGTATTGCAATAAGGATATTTATTTGCTCTGCGGGGAAGAGTTATATGTACATAGCCAGGATGATAAAAAAATAAGAAGATTGTCATCTATAGATTTCCCACCACCGGAAACATTGAAATACTACAATGGATATATGCATGCTGTCAATAATAAGCTCATCATAATTGTGGGAATAGCCGGAATGTATAATGCATGGGTGTTATCAACTGAAGGGGAGATTTTGCTATCCCGTATACGGATTGCCTCATGGAAGAATATACTAAAAGATGATATGCTGTTTGTTATTACCGGTAGTGCTGGACATTGGGATTTAAAAAGTATCAGTATCACAACGAAAAAGGACAGGACAATTAAAAGCTTTACAAAACTGCAGGATGTTCATTTGCTCAATGATGGTATTATCATAAACAACGGCGATGAAATAGTAGTTTATAATTATGATAATACATTTTATGCAATACCATTTACTTATAGTATATTAGGCGGAACAAATGAATTTCTTTTGGTGGATGGAGATTATAACGCTTTGATAAGTGGTAATAAATTTTTTATGATGATAGAAAAAGTTGTTAATGAAACTGGTTGTTGCATCATAAAGAATTAAATACATTAATCTTAGAAGGACAATAAAATGTTTACAAAAATCTTATATCCAACAGATTTTTCAGAATGTGCCAATGCAGCCATTCCTTACATAAAGTTAATGAAAAAAACAGGGGCAAAGGAGCTTATTATTCTTCATGTAGTTGACATCCGTCATAGCACAATAATTGATACCACAGCATTTGGTGAAACATTTGTTTATCCCTATGATATTTCTGATATTCTGAAAAAAGAAGCTGAAAAACAGATGAATAATTTAAAAA